>ERZ1066130.16-NODE-16-length-109018-cov-12.142837_pt1 | contig 109018 bp, 96 predicted proteins | sample MGYA00382777_ERZ1066130 | MGnify/ENA primary metagenome ERZ1066130 (study PRJEB33369, sample SAMEA5778360) | biofilm metagenome | biome: Industrial cooling water; feature: Water cooling tower basin; material: Biofilm | place: United Arab Emirates | collected...
ATTGAGTGAGGTATGGTACGGTAATAGAATAGGCACGCGTTACAAACGCGCGCCAGCAGACACGGTAATAGAATAGAAAAGGCATGCGTTGGCAAACGCGCGCCAATAGGGGAGTTAAGCTAAATCTGAAATGGGACGTACTCTACTTTTTAAAATGATAGTGAATATCTTTTAAGATATTCCCTTTTTCATCCCGCAAGGTTTTTAGTCTGCCAAAGCCATCATACTCAAACTGACTGATCAACCCATTCTCATCAGCAATGGAACTGATACCTATACCGGGTTCATAGGTATAGGTCTTCATGCGGGCCACAGTTGGGTAAAGCCGTACTTCATCTAATAGGATTCCCGGCCCTCCGATGCTTGTATTTGACGTGATAACTGCTTGTACAAACTCCCAATTTGATGTTCCCACCTTCTTCCAATACGTTAGAGCATAGATGCCAGCAGATGGAAGAACGATCTGGTAGGAGTCGGTATAGGATCTCCTACCGGTAACAGAACTAGTCGTAGTTGTGTTAACAACGATATCTTCAAAGCTCGTATAAACTACCTGCTCTGGCAAGGCGTTTGAGATTTCAGCTATTGGATGATTGTCGGAATACCCCCAAAGGTAAGAGGTCATCACATCATTAACTTTGGAATATGTTCGTAGACCGCAGCCGTTATAGGTAGCAGAAGCCAAGAGTTTATACCTGGAATCACTTAAGAAGTGATTATAATAAATGCCGGTTTTAGATTCATTGTCAAGTGAAGTAACGGGCTGACTTATTTCCAGGGAGTACTTATTCAAGGGCCTTATTCCCACGTAAGACGTTAACGTGCCAGAGACAATTTTATCAGTTCCATTTGAATTCAACCATACTTGTTGTTCCATGGGAACGATAACCGGCCCGATGGTTCCCGGGTAGTAATCGGGGTTGTATTTTGTTTTGGTAGTCTTAATCGATCCGTCTGACAGAACTTCGGTGGTGCGGGTGACTTTCGTATGTGCGGGGTTATCATAGAAATAGTTGATTTTCTTCACGGAACTCACCCCGTTTTCGAAAGTTGTATGTATTGTTTCTGCTTTCTTTGCCCAGAAGGAACCCAATTGATATTGTTCTGCAAAATTTATACTCACTCCACCAATTTGCCCATAACTCTTAATAGAAAACCCCTGAGAGGAGACCGCATATGACGGATCCGGCACATACGTATTTTCTTCTCTTGAAATGACTTCGGTACCTTTAATATACTCGATTAATGACGGGAGTCCGCGAATAGGTTCCTGGGTGGCAGTCCTTGCATAGGACATACTATAAGGAAAATCAAAAAATGAGCATGTGGTACCACCACCAAGAAGCGGTATGGAAGGGACAAATATCCTATTATAAAACGGAGTATCCGGGAAATCGTTAAAATTAGTAAAACCATATCGCGTCAGAGCTCCGTCTGAGCGGGTTTCGGTTACCGTAGAATACCCGATATGACTCCCTTGAGCATATGACAAAGGCTCAATCGTTGTTGATTGGCGTAGAGAAGAAATAGCAGCTCCACCATTGAATTGGAAAGAAGCCGCCAAGCGATACAAAGGTCGATTTCCCAGGATTCCATTGGAAAGTAGCGGATTGTCTCGGTAACTGAAACTTCGGGTTAAGACAGATCCGGCAGAATCTGTGCTTTGAATTTGCGCAATCCTAAGTCCACCGGCCATAGCAATGGTTTCGGACTCAATAGGATTAACTGTGGCGGTAAGGGAAACACTATAATCACATCCGCCAATACCACCGGTTGGCAAGGCTCCAGCCGTAAAACGCGTAATATCAAGACTTTGTCCCGCAGGCAATACAAATCCAAAACGTTCGTCTTGCTGTAGTGTTCCATTGCTTAACCCCAGACTAAATATCTGATCACAAATATTTGGCAGTTCACATCCGGAAGAAGCCGTGCAACTTAAATAGTATCTGACCAGCACCGGGTAGGGATATTGTATGGGTGTTGGAACGACAGGATTTAGATTGGAGAAAGAAAAAACTACCGGTGCCAACGGAGCACCTATTCTCCACGATACAGGCGTTGCATAAGGTCCTATCATATAGTTACTATAATCATTTGGCTCGAAGGCAAATTGAGTGGAACCTCCGGTAGGGTAGATGATTTTGGTCAAAGAGCCGGCATGCATCACCAGTCCGTTTGGCTCGCGGTTAGCACCATACCTATAATGCCCGGTACCTTGTCCGGTATTATAGGTAAATACTTCTGGCAGACCATCGATTCCACTGTTGGGTCCATTGTTCGCTCCATTGTAAAATCCCCAATGATCAAAATCATTGGACTCAAAACTTGGTGGGAGTGACGTCACTAAATTATACTCAAACACATGGGGAGGCAGGACTTCTCCCAAGGCATTTTTCTGCTGAACAGATTCTAGAAACAGCCGATTGCTGTGAAGAAAATATCTTAACTGAAATGTTTTCGATGAGGTTCCCTGGGTAACACGAATAGAATCAAGCTTATACGCCTGATTGGGCGTACTTCCTCTACCTTGAGTTTCACTGATGTGAAAAGTAGTTCTGCTATTGGATGTTGTGATCTCGCTCAGATAGGTTGTTTCACTCGTGGTGATCGTTTCTCCCGAAGTAAAAGATGAACCACCTGTAAGGCCAGCAAGCGGAAATTCCAAAGCATGCATATATTCACTAACTGAATTTTGCCGCTGAACAGCGACCCCTATTTTTTGGTAACCAAAGCTCATATAACCATTAGGGCCTTCTATACTTGTTAAGTACCAGGCTGATGTGACATACCCAATACTCTCAGATTCATTTCCAACTTGAATACTTTCGGTTTTTTCCTGCTCGGTGAATCTATAACGTGTTCCGTCTTCCGCCTCAATATTCCAACCAGTAATTCTTTGTTGACCGTCCCAAACCGGCTCCATCTTCGTATACTGCTTTGTATCATGAATAAAACCACCAACATCATGGGAGTAATAAAACTTTCCTGATTGACCGGGGAGATTAAAATAGAAAACATCGGGTTCCGTATCGATCTCACCGGTAGTTACCCGATCGCGAATAAATTCACAAGGGTAGGAAGGATAACCATTCGCGTTAAGGTCAAGTAATGCATGGATATATCCCACCTTTCTTTTGGGGCTATTCTGCAAAAAGTCGTCAGATAGCCCAGCCGTTACTCGTGTAATGACTCCACCAGCCGTCAGGCTCCAGTTGGTGCCCACCCAACTTGGAATGTCGTTTACTTTTACCCCAGCCGCATGATATGACAGAGCCACCGGAATATTAAGATCACATTCTTTGATTTCGAATAGAGGAACTCCAATAGCGGGTACCCCCGTGTAGTAGCCCACTTGATAATCCCCATACTTGCCAAGGGATGCAGCATTAGGGGATGGAAAGGTTAAACTACTTTGTGCAGGACATGCCCATATACACGTGCAACAAAGCAAAAAGACGCTAACTATCTTTTTCGAGCATTCAACTGAAAATTGATGATCACTAATTCTTAAGACATATGCTGGTATCATGAATTTATTGAGTTCATTTGTTTCAATTAAAAATAGAATTTTTTATTTAAAACCTCAAGAGAAATGAGGGCTTTCTACAATATATTACCTCGTAAGTACCTAACTCCACTAGGAAGTTATGTCACGATTATCACTGGAAAGAAGTCTAAATTTTCCTTCTTCACGAAGTTACCCGTTTCGGGCATTGTGCGTAAGCGAAAGACCACTCACCCAACCCCCGTCAAAAGGCAGTTTTTGCTTTGTCCCCTGTGTTTGCTAATTCTGAACATCTGGGTTTTGGACTGGAAGAAACCGGAATCAGTTGTTATAACCTGGCGTTGGTGATCTTCATCATCTAGTTATCTCAACCCTTCTCCATCGCCTGTCATGGTGAGGTACTCGAACCATGACTTCCTATGCCATACGCCTATTCGTTTTTACCAGACAACGTCACCCCGGAGAAAGCAGAAGAGAAGCATGGAGAACAAAGCCGTTCGGAACGGCAAAAAGACGGCAAATGAACGGTAAAACAACGCCAAATGAGCCAGTCACCTAACCCGCCATGCTCGCTTAATCCCTATTTGCGAGCACGCCCCGCACATCGTATCTTTCACAAGTGAAGCCCCTGTTTTTTTTATGGTTAGTTTTTTCTGCCTGGTCGGCCCTTGGCCAGCAAGCCATCCCTCCATCAGCAGTCCGGGCCGACAGCACTTTGCAAACAAAAATCCAACAGGCCGACAGCTTGCAGAACAAATTCAGAACCACCACCGACAGTCTTCAAAACTCCACCCAAAAACTGCTGCATCCGATCGACTCCGCCACCCAGCGGCTCACCTCGTTAAAAGACAGTCTGGCAGCATTAAACTTATCCACCACCGCCCTCGAACAAAAGATCGACAGCCTCGCCCAGGCAAAGACACAAAAGCTGACCGAACTGCAAACGAACATCCGCAGCCTCCAGCAAAAGACTGTGGGTAAACTGGATGCCTTGCAGCTGCCCCCGGAAGTACAACAAACATTAGGCATTGATCAACTCACCAAAAATGTTTCGCTACCAGAGGCTCTTCAACTGCCCGGCTGGGAAACTTCTAATCCTTTTGCAGATACCGGGGGCATTAACCTTCCCACGTCAGGTGCCATTCCCGGTGTGCCGGAAATAGGAGGCACAGGCGAAGTAACACAAACCATCAACCAGTACACCGGTGATCTCCAACAGCTATCGCAAGGCAACCCCGATCAGTTGATTGAAAACCGCGCCACCCAGTTGGCCGATGTCAAAGAGCTCAATGCCGGTCAGCAACAACTTAGCGAGATGCAAAACAAAATGAAGATGGACAGTGCCGCCATCAAAGACATGGTGATGGAGCAAATTCAACAACCTGCGCTGGATCACTTTGCGGGCAAAGAACACTTGCTCACGCAGGCCATGGACAAAATGAGTAAGCTCAAACGAAAATACACGGATGTTCCCAGCCTGAAAGACTTACCTAAACGCGTACCCAATGCCATGAAAGGAAAACCGTTGATCGAACGGTTGCTGCCCGGCATCAGTTTTCAGTTTCAGAACACCACCAACGTCATGCTGGATGTAAACCCCTACCTTCTCTATAAAGTGTCGGGCAAGATAGAAGCAGGGATCGGGTGGAATCACCGGCTGGAATTTGATCGCGGTGTCCGCAACACCGAGAAACGCATCTATGGTCCACGGGCACACTTCGGCTTTCTGTGGAAGAAAGGATTTTCGGTGCAGATATACCCGGAGTATATGAACACTTTGCCTGCACGCAACCTCGCAGCCCCACCCGAAAGCAAGCAACGCGAATGGGTGTTTAGTCTGCCGGTGGGGGTGAAGAAGACCTTTCGCATCACCCGATGGCTATATGGTCACTCCACCATTCTCTACAACATCGTAGACCCCAGAGACAAGAGTCCGTTTACCGAACCGCTGATGATGCGTTTTGGGTTTGAGTTTCCCATGCGGAAAAGAATAAAGCCAGTACCCAATCCGTAGGTTGCCAGCGGATCATCAGGGGAAACAAACGGTCGCGCAAATACCGGTTACTTCATGCCAAAACATTCAAAGTTTCTGATCAATTTTGAGCTTTGATTGAGACATGAAACTAACTGCCCGTAACACCCACCGCGATCTGGCCTATTTTTATCTGGGACTGATCATTGCCTTCGCCTTTTCCGGTATTTTCTTAAACCACCGTCAGAGCTGGAATCCCAGACGCTACACCTATGAATCCAAAGACATACAGATAGCTTTGCCTGCCGTGAAAGACTCCATCAACGATGCCTTCATTGCGCGCTTCACAAAAGAGCAGGCGATCAGCGACAACCTCAGACGTTTTTCAGTCGATAAAGGCATGCTCAAAATCTCCTACCTGAGCCATGACGTAACCATAGACGTGGCGACAGGTCAGGGAAAAATTGAAACCTATAAAACCACGCCTTTGCTGGGGCAGATGACGCAGCTACACATTGACACCAACAAATGGTGGATTTATTATTCTGATGTGTTTGGGATCGCCATGCTGACCATCGCCATCACGGGCATGTTTATTCAAAAAGGAGAAAACAGTTTTCGTCAGCGTGGTTGGAAGCTGGCCCTGTTGGGCATCCTCTTCCCGTTGATCTTTCTGTTTTTGCTTTCGTGAGCGTCAGCCACCCATTTTTAATAGCTGGAATTTTACGGTAGGATTTTGATCCATTGATAAAACAACGATCATCTTAACATCCACCTGGGTTAACAGTGCTATGCGTATCTTCGCAGATGATAAAAACACCAACTGCGCTCATACTTTTTTTCTACGGGTTAACCTTCATAGGTTGTTGCGCAGGGGTGAATTGCGAGGGTGACTTTGTTAGGTTCGATTTCAACATCATCGACAAAGCATCGGGAAAAGATTTGATTTTTGAATGGGCAACTCCGCTCTCAGAGATTGCTTTTCAAAGTTCGGAGGGAGAATTTTTACCCATCCATCAAGACCGTAGTTTCTTATCTGTTGAACTTCTGCCGGGTGTCCGTACCTATTCCCTAACGATTGATTCCCGCGTATTCAACCTAACCATGGAATTTAACAAAGTCCCTGACGAGTGCTGTTCAGGAACGATCCTGGCATCCGTCCAATCAACGGATGTAACAATTGAACAAGTAGAAGGTATTTATATACTTGAGTTTTAGAGCTTACGAAGGCAGCCCCGGAGGCCGGACAATAAACAGCTACGCCCCAAAAAAACGAAAGAAGCAGCTTTCAGTCTATTCAACCGTCACTGACTTCGCGAGGTTACGAGGCTGGTCTACGTTACACCCGCGCATGACGGCAATATGATATGAGAGTAACTGTAGTGGGATCACAGAAATCAAGGGGGTGAGCGACTCATGCGTGGCAGGCACTTCAATAACAAATTCTGACATCTTAGGTATCTGCGTGTCGCCTTTGGTCACTACCGAAATCACTCGTCCCTTCCGGGCTTTTACTTCCTGTATGTTGGAGACAATTTTTTCGTACGAACTGTCTTTGGTGGCAATAAACACCACCGGCATCTCTTCGTCAATCAAAGCGATCGGTCCGTGTTTCATTTCTGCCGCTGGGTATCCTTCCGCATGGATGTAGGAAATCTCTTTTAACTTCAGCGCGCCTTCCAACGCTACCGGGAAGTTATACCCACGACCTAAATACAAGAAGTTGGTGGCGTCTTTGAAGATATCAGCAATGGTTTGAATCTGTGCATTGAGTTTAAGTACTTCTTCCACCTTGGCGGGAATGGTTTCCATCTCCGTCAGCAATTCAATAAATTTTTGCTCGGTGATGGTTCCTTTCCGCTGAGCCACGGTCAGGGCAATCATGTTGAGTACAGTGAGCTGGGCTGTAAAGGCCTTTGTGCTGGCCACTCCAATTTCGGGGCCTGCATGTGTATAAGCGCCCGCATGCGTGAGGCGGGGAATGCTGGACCCCACTACGTTGCACACCCCAAAGATGATGGCACCTTTGGATTTGGCCAGTTCAATTGCTGCGAGGGTGTCAGCCGTTTCACCCGATTGGGAAATGGCAATCACCACATCACCTTCGCGAATTACCGGATTGCGGTAGCGAAACTCAGAAGCATATTCTACCTCCACCGGTATGCGGCAATATTCTTCAAAGAAGTATTCAGCTACGAGCCCGGCATGCCAACTGGTGCCACAGGCAACAATCAGGATACGATCGGCATTCACCAATTTGTTGATATACTCGCGCAGACCGCCTAGTACGAGACGACCAGAGGTAGCATCCAACCGGCCGCGCATACAATCTTTAATGGAACGCGACTGTTCAAAAATTTCTTTCAGCATGAAATGCTCAAACCCACCTTTTTCAATAGATTCTAACTCCAGGTCAATGGTTTGAACATACGGTGTCAGGGGCAAGTTGGCTGTATTTTTAATCGTGAGCTTACCGTTGTTGATGATGGCAATTTCCTGATCGTTCAGATAGACCACTTCGTTGGTATATTCAATGATAGGCGTGGCATCAGAGGCCATAAAAAATTCTCCCTTGCCAACCCCCAGCACCAGCGGGCTGCCTTTACGGGCAGCGATCAGGAGGTTGGGATCTTCCAGAGACATCACAACAATCGCATACGCACCGACTACTTTGGTGAGAGCCAATCGGACGGCTTCATCCAACGAGCATTTTTCATTGTCTTTGATATCCTCAATAAAATGGATAAACACTTCTGTATCTGTTTCACTTAAAAAGTGATGTCCTTTCCGGAGGAGTTCCTGCTTGAGTGAGTTATAGTTTTCGATAATCCCGTTGTGGATGATCGCCAGTTTTTTGGTGGCGGAATAATGCGGGTGAGCATTCTCATCATTGGGTTCACCATGGGTAGCCCAGCGGGTGTGGCCCATCCCGATGGTGCTGTTGAGCGACATGTTTTTCAGATGCGCTTCCAATTCGGAAACTTTCCCTTTCTTTTTATAAATATTCAACCCTCCATTTAAAAGGGCAATACCCGTGCTGTCATAGCCCCGGTATTCGAGTCGCTTCAATCCTTTGATAATGACTTCGTGCGCCTGGCGCTGGCCAACGTATGCTACAATGCCACACATAGATGATCAGGGATTTATATTAATCTTCGGTTTGGTATAGTAAATCCGCAGTTTCACGTCTTGCGGAGCAAAGGACATGCGACTGACAGATTTATTTTCAGAAGGGTTTTGAACAGACAATCCAAAGTACACAAACTCATCGTCTGTTTTCTTCGCCACAGACAGCGCCTTGGCAAAAGAGGTTAGGAACCCGGTATAAAAGGTCGTACCGTTTTCTGTCTTTCGGGATAATGAAAAAGCAGTATTGTTATCGGCTAAGGGCAGGAGCAATGTATCCTGAAGATTATATTGACGGGAACTTAACCGGCCGACATACGAACCGGAGACTACCCGGGTGCGTGTCAGATCAAAAAATTTATCCTGATCTTCTTCCATCAGTCTCAGCTCGAGGGCCGGAGGTAAAGGCGCGGTCTGTGCCGAAACCGCTCCCACGACTAACTCAACCGAATTCAGGGCAATGTTGGGAATCGTATCCAAAAATTTATAATAGTTGGTAAAATCTAATTTTGAATATACGGGTACCCCTCCTTGCACATAGCACTTCCCATCGGAAGGGATAAAGGAATCAAAAACCGGCTGACCTTGAATCACCGATCCACTGCGATCAGAGGTGATGGAGCTAAAGTTTGTGACAACACCCGTTCCAGCATTGAAAAGGGAAAAGTCAACCACTCCCTTTCTGATGGTGGTAGGAGTGATAGCATCCGGATAGGAATAAAAAACCCTCAGACGCGTCTTGTTGCGGGAGGTAGCGGAACCATCGTAGGCAGGATTAATACCAACGATTTTATTAGCGTTGTTGCTGCGAATAGCGAAACCTTTGAAAATACCTCTGAATTTAGAGAAAAGAGTGTAGTCCTCTGTACGATTGACCATCGCAGTAAACAGTCGTGTGGCAAAGTCATTGGTTAAATCAATCGAAATGGTATCGATGCGAGTGCCAGGGGTGGTGGCAAGAGTCTCAAAATTACTTGGGTCGAACTGCGGAATTTCACGTTCGCCCACAGGTGTGGCATTATAATTCCGTTGGTTCACATTATAGTAAAGTTCAGATTTTAAGGTGTCGGTCAATTCGTGAATGGAAAAATCAAACGGGGCGATAGCATTGTCACCACTGTAGTAATAGTCTAGATTGAGGTTCAGCACGGCCCGATCCAGGGTAGCGTTGGCTGGCAAGGCAGATGTATTGGTAGAGATAAATTGCGTGTACGTGATCGCCTCAAAAAATCCGAGTTTATCATCGGTGTATTTACCCACCAGAAACCGATTCGTTTCACCTTGAAACAAGCCGTTATTAGTCAGCAGGGAGTCTCCCAGAAATACGCTGGCCGATATAGGCACTTCCACATAGGATACCTGAAATTTACCCGAATTTTGAAATCCGATCAGCCCGGTTTCGTCAATACAGGAAATGGTGATTGCAACAAGAATCAAAAAAGCTGCGGACTTAGCCCACCAACTCTGTATATAGGTTGTAAAACGATTCGGTGTAATTGTCGCCTTTCTCAATGGTTTCAACTTTCTTCTCTTTTATCTTCTTAACTAAACCTTCCAACTTTTTATTGTCTCCAGCCACAGAAACCAGATCTGAAAACTGGGCACCCAACTTAATAAAACCCTCATAATCTCCCGTCTTCAAATGGCCCAGCATGTTATCTTCGATGTCCATCATCTTCACTTTCTCCATCAGATCACCTTTGAATTTGTGGGTAAAACTGTTGTTATAGATGGTGAAGACCGTTTTTGCGTTTTTAAACAACGGATCATTCTTATACGTGGTTTTAAGGTATAAGGGTATGAAGCTGGTAATCCAGTCGTTACAATGAACGATGTCAGGTGACCATCCCAGTTTGCGAACGGTTTCAATCACCCCCTTGCAAAAGAAGATGGCACGTTCGTCATTGTCCTCATAAAAGCGGTTCTCCTTATCGTGAAATACCGACTTGCGGTGAAAATAGTCTTCGTTGTCGATGAAGTATACCTGAAGTTTGGCGTTGGGAATAGAGGCTACCTTGATGATCAGCGGCTTTTCCTCATCGCCTACCGAAATATTGATACCGGAGAGTCGGACCACTTCGTGCAATCGATTCTTCCGTTCATTGATAATTCCAAAACGCGGCACCAGAATACGTATTTCCATTCCCTTTTCCTGCATGGCCTGTGGCAACTTGCGTACAAACTCAGAAACCTCCGTTGTCTGAAGAAAAGGGTTGATTTCACTGGCTACGTATAATATTCTGATTTTGGACATAAGCTTGATTTAGAGTGCCGGAAATAAAAAACGAACCACAAAAGTACGGAAAATTAACCCCGCATTCAACTAATCATAAGGGATAAGGTCTATCTTTGCAACCCTTTAAATGGCCTCAAAATGCAGGTTTTCAGGGAAATAGCAGCCTTAAGGGCCTTTCTTAACCCGGTGAGGGTAACTAAAACCATCGGCCTGGTGCCTACCATGGGAGCTTTGCATCAGGGACATCTGGCGCTAATCGCAGAAAGCAAAAAAACCAATGACCTGACCGTGGCTACCATTTTTGTTAATCCAACGCAGTTTAACAATGCGGAGGATCTGGAAAAATACCCACGCACCTTTGAAGAAGATTGTCGTAAACTCGAAGCCTCCGGATGCGAGGTGTTGTTTTTTCCATCGGTCAAGGAAATGTATCCGATTCCTTCTTCGCTCACGATGAATTTTGGGTCGCTAAACGAAGTGTTGGAAGGCAAATTTCGTCCAGGTCACTTTAGCGGAGTAGGCCTCGTGGTTTCCAAGCTCTTTCATATTGTTCAGCCTACCCGTGCCTATTTTGGGCAAAAAGATTTTCAGCAGTTTATGGTGATCAAAAAACTGGTGGAGGAGCTTTGCCTTCCGGTGGAATTAATGCGGGTACCCACGCTACGGGAACCAGATGGATTGGCCATGTCATCGAGAAATCTGCGGTTGAACACAAACGAACGGCAGCGGGCCGCCATCTTGTATCAAGCCTTACAGGAGGCCAGGCGGCAGGTGAAACAACAAGTACCCTGGAAAAAAATAGTTGATCAGATAAGCGAAATGGTCAGTCGTTCAGATATCCGGCTCGAATATCTGGCGCTGGCGGATACCGAGAACTTAGAGGCAACGGAAAATGTTACAGATGTGCGCCCAAAAGTTCTCTTGATCGCGGCTTATGTGGGAGATGTACGGTTGATTGATAATGTATTGTTGGATGAGAATTGAAATTTTAAAATCGAAAATTCACCGGGCTAAAATTACCCAGGCAGAATTGCATTACGTAGGAAGCATTACCATTGATGAAACATTAATGGAAGCGGCCAATCTGATCGAAGGTGAAAAAGTGCAGGTGGTGAACATCAGCAACGGTGAACGACTGGAAACCTATGTCATCAGAGGGGAGCGTAATAGCGGTACCATTTGTCTGAACGGTCCGGCAGCACGCAAGGCGCAAGTAGGAGACCTGGTCATTATTCTTTCCTATGCATCGTTGGACTTTGAAGAAGCGAAAACATTCAAGCCATGGATTATTTTTCCCAATCCTGATAACCGGTTGGCGTAACTTTGTCCGGTGAACAAGCGACTCCAAACATTTTTAAAGTATGTGTTGATGCTGGGTGTTACAGCCTTGCTTCTTTGGCTTTCGTTGCGATCACTTAACCTGGGCGAAGATCAGAATAAAGGACAATTCCTATGGAACACCTGGCTCCGGTCCAATAAAACCTATTTGTTTGTCATGGCGTTGGTAGCCATGGTCAGTCATGTGATCCGAGCCGAACGGTGGCGTATGCTCATGGTACCTACCGGCCATCGGGTGGCACTCAGTTCCAGTTTTCTTTCAGTCATGGTTGGCTATCTGATTAACCTGGTCATTCCGCGGGGGGGCGAATTTTCCCGATGCATTAATCTGCAACAATTGGAAAAAACTCCGGTCGAAATTTCTTTTGGTACGGTGGTGATTGAGCGCATCGTAGATGTGATGTGTCTGTTGATTTTGCTGGCCATTGCTTTCATCGTAGAGTGGGATCAATTGATTTTGTTTATCCAATCACTGCCCTGGTCTTCCGATGGTGAAAAATTTCCACTAAAGTTTCTTATCCTCGGTTTGGTAGGACTGACCCTGATGGTGGGTGTTTATTTTTTAATTCGAAAAAATGAACGGGTCCAAAAAATTATGGAAGGTTTCCGCGAAGGGTTATTATCCATTGTACGTTTGGAGAAGAAGGGGCTTTTTATCTTTTATTCACTTGCCATCTGGGGATTGTACTTTTGGATGTCATATTTTATTGTTTTGGCATTTCCGGAAACCAGCACGCTGGGCCCGGGAGCCGTGTTGGTGTTGTTTGCCATTGGAGCCATAGCGATGGCGGTACCCTTGCCCGGTGGCGCAGGATCATACCATACGCTGGTACCTCTGGGGCTCGTGGCACTCTATCGACTGAATCAGGCTGACGCGATAGCCTTTGTATTTGTCTTCCACGCCTGGCAGACGTTGATTTTCATTATCGGAGGTATTGTATCTTTGGCGATTAGCTATGCCATTTTGCAATGGAGAAAACAGAATCAAAAATAAAATCGCTGGCCGAGGCCAAAATCGTGGTTAGCCGGTGGAAATCGGACGGTCAGAAGGTGGTTTTTACCAATGGCTGCTTTGATCTGTTGCACCTGGGGCATGTGGATTATCTGGAGAAAGCCAGAAATCTGGGTGACAAACTGGTGCTGGGTCTGAATACCGATGACTCCGTGAGCCGGTTTAAGGGGCCACATCGTCCTATCCAGGATCAGCAATCGCGGGCAAGGGTTCTGGCAGCCTTGGGTTTTGTTGATTTAGTCGTTTTTTTTAATGAAGATACTCCTCTAAATTTGATAACCGAACTGTTGCCCAATACGTTAGTGAAGGGAAGTGACTATTTGGCAGAAAATATTGTTGGCGCAGATGTTGTGAAAAAAGGAGGAGGGCAGGTGAAAACCATCGAATTTGTACCGGGGTATTCCACCACCCAAATTGTCGAAAAAATTAAAAAAACATAAATAAAAAAACAGACTATGGGATTTGGTGCATTAATCATTGGTGTGTTTTTCATGATTGTGGGCATGATTGTCAGTTCACGTCTGAAAAGCAAGTTTAAGGAGTACTCGCAGATTCACCTGACAAAAGACTTAACAGGCGCTGAAATTGCACGGTTGATGTTGACCGATAGTGGTATCCGGGATGTTCAGGTGATTTGTGTACAAGGTCAGTTAACGGATCATTACAATCCGGCTGACAGGACCGTGAATCTTAGCGAAGCGGTATATCACGGCAGGAACGCAGCCGCAACAGCCGTAGCGGCCCACGAGTGTGGTCATGCGGTGCAGCATGCCACCGCTTACAGCATGCTTCAGTTTCGCTCGGCCATGGTGCCCATTCAGAATATCAGCGGCCAGATCATGAATTTTATGATGATGGCCATGATGTTTGGAAGTTTTTTTGCCGGAAGTTTTCTTCCCTGGAAAACGGCTTTGCTCATCATCATCGCCTGTTACGGAGTTTTTGCCTTATTCGCGCTGGTCACCTTGCCCGTAGAATTTGACGCCAGCAAACGAGCGTTGGCTTGGGTCAAGACCCGCAATATTGTGAATTCAAAAGAGTATGAAATGGCGCAGGACGCTTTGAAGTGGGCTGCCATGACGTATGTGGTGGCGGCCATCGGAGCGGTAACAACGTTGATCTATTATGTGATGATGTTTTTAGGAGCCGATCGCGACTAAAATTTTAAGGTAAAGAGGCGGGGGTAATTTCCTGATCCGTTACTTTTGAAGCCTGAACAATGAGTTTGTTCAGGCTTTCTTTTTTTTAATCTCCAAACAAGCGTTATTGACGGCTGTTTTATTTTAAATCCGCATCCCATGAATTTTGAATTATCCGAAGAACAGCGCAGTGTACAGCAAGCCGCCCGCGACTTTGCGCAAACAGAGCTTTTGCCTGGCGTGATCGACCGGGATACAGAGCAAAAATTTCCCTATGAACAAATCAAAAAAATGGGAGAACTGGGCTTTATGGGAATGATGACAGATCCCAGGTACAATGGCGGAGGGATGGATACCATTTCGTATGTATTGGCCATGGAAGAGATTTCCAAAATAGATGCCTCAGCTTCGGTGTGTATGTCGGTGAACAATTCTTTGGTCGCCTGGGGGATTGAAAAGTTTGGGACAGAAGATCAAAAACAACGGTTTTTGACAAAACTAGCAACAGCCGAAAAGATTGGAGCTTTTTGTTTGTCCGAACCGGAAGCCGGTTCGGATGCCACCAGCCAGCAAACCACCGCAGAAGATAAGGGAGATCACTATCTTTTGAATGGAACCAAAAACTGGATTACTAACGGAAATAGTGCGGGCATTTACATCGTGATCGCGCAAACCGATGCCACCAAAAAACACAAGGGTATTAATGCTTTGATTGTTGAAAAGGGAATGCCTGGATTTGTGGTCGGGAAGAAAGAAGATAAGATGGGTATCCGCGGATCTGATACCCACTCCTTGATGTTTACGGATGTGAAAGTGCCAAAAGCCAACCGGATTGGAGAAGATGGATTTGGGTTTTCATTTGCGATGACCACCTTGAATGGCGGAAGAATAGGAATAGCCGCACAGGCGCTGGGGATTGCTTCCGGTGCTTATGAGTTGGCCTTGAAGTATAGCAAAGAGCGCAAAGCTTTTGGAAAACCGATTTCTCAACACCAGGCCATTCAGTTTAAGTTATCAGAGATGGCTACTAAGATTGAGGCGGCACGGTTTCTGGTCTTTCAGGCGGCCTGGCTCAAAGACCAGAAAAAAGATTTTGTGAAAGCGGCAGCCATGGCTAAACTATATGCTTCTCAAATCGCACAGGAGGTGACCACTGAGGCGGTTCAGATTCACGGGGGCTATGGCTATGTAAAGGAATTTCATGTAGAGCGGTTGATGCGCGATGCCAAGATCACACAGATTTATGAGGGCACTACCGAAATTCAAAAAATGGTTATTGCCAGAGAGATCTTAAAGTAAAATCAGAGTGTTTGTAGCCTAAACACGGAACGCATAATTAAATCATATTTCTGGCCTTCAGTTCCAGATATTTGTTGATGGTATTGATCGTTAATTTTTCAGGCGAGGTGAGGATGGATTGAATGCCATGTTTGCGCAATTCCTGAACAATCAGACGCTTCTCATAGCTGAATTTTTCCGCTACGGCTTTTTGATAAATGCCCTCCGTGGTGACCGGTGTATCTTCGATCAGGCTTTTGAGTTCCGTGTTTTCGAAAAAGATCACCACCACCAGATGTCTCTTCGAAAGATTTTGCAAATAAGATAGCTGACGTTGCAGGCCAAACAATGTTTCAAAATTGGTAAACACCAATAACAGGCTTCGCTGCGTTACCCGTTTCCGGATAACACTGTACAACGCTGAAAAATCAGATTCGCGATACGAAGTTTTTTGATTGTACAGAACTTGAAGGATGGATGCGATTTGGTTGTTTACCCGGCTGGCCGGTAAAAAAGTATTGACTTTATCCTGAAAAGTGGCCAACCCCGCTTTATCAGACTTTTTGATAGCGATGTTAGAAATGACCAGACTGGCGTTGATGGCATAATCCAGCAAGGTGAGGCCTTTAAAGGGCATCTGCATCACACGCCCTTTGTCAATGAGGCAGTAGATTTGCTGCATGCGCTCGTCCTGATAATGGTTCACCATCAAATCACCTCTGCGGGCTGTAGCTTTCCAGTTGATGGTGCGAACATCATCGCCTGCGATGTATTTTTTGATTTGTTCAAATTCGAGATTATGCCCGATTCTCCGGATTTTCTTAATGCCTGCTTCGGTTAGTTTATTGGAGATGGCGATTAATTCGTATTTGCGCATTTGAATATAGGACGGATATACCGGCACCATTCGATCTTCCGGCATTTGTATCCTGCGCTTGAGGAATCCCAAAGGTCCAAAAACAAAAATATTGATGTGACCAAAAGAATACTCGCCTCGTTTCACCGGGCGTAACTGATAGGTTAGTGATTTTTGCTCTCCCGACTGAAGGGTCAGAGAAAACAAGATGTCTCTCACCTGAAACTGATGAGGAATTTCATCAACAATATCCACCCGAACGGACCGCGTGTAGTAGTTGCTCAGATGAAGCGTGATGTCATTATCATCTCCATTGGAAAGACGTTCGGCCATCTTTCGACTTCCCTGAACACCTTTGGAGGAAGAAAACAGGGTCAGAAGTTCCACAACAAATGCCACACACAATAGTACAAAGGCTACTTTGGCAAATGCCAACAAGGGTTGAATCAGATAACTGGCAATAAACAATGCCACGATCAATCCCCACAGGGTAAAGAAACGATTGCTAAAATATAGTGCCCGGATAAACTTCACTATCGGGGTATTTCGATCTTGTCAACAATTTGTCGGATCACTTCATCTACTCCGATACCTTCCATCTCTTTTTCCGGAGTGAGAACCACCCGGTGCCGAAGGGCGGGGAGGGCAATCACTTTTACATCTTCCGGTGTCACAAAATCGCGACCGCGAATGGCCGCATAGGCTTTGGAAGCATTTAAGATGGCCACACTGGCGCGGGGAGAAGCTCCTAAAAACAAAGAGGAGTTTGCTCGTGTTTCCTGCATGATCTGGGCGATGTACCGAATAATCTTTTCTTCCACATGGATTTGTGTCACCAGTTTTTGCGCTTCTGCAATCTCGGTTTTGGACAATACCTTTTCGATACGACTGACCTGCTGACGGTGATCGCCATCAATAGAGTTTCGGAGAATTTGTACTTCTTCTTCCAGCTTTGGATATCCAATCACGATTTTAAATAGGAAACGATCCAGTTGCGCTTCCGGCAGGCGGTAGGTGCCTTCTTGTTCGATGGGGTTTTGGGTAGCCAGTACTAAATAGGGTTCTTCCATTGGGTACGTAGTGCCATCCACCGTGATCTGACGTTCCTCCATCACTTCAAAGAGGGCGGCTTGTGTTTTGGCCGGAGACCGGTTGATCTCATCAATCAGCACCAGATTGGAAAACACCGGCCCCTTCCGAAATTGAAATTCAGATGTTTTGGGATTGAAGACAGACGTACCAATCACGTCTGAGGGCATGAGGTCAGGGGTGAACTGAATACGCGAAAATTGCGCATCAATCGTTTTGGCTACCAGTTTCGAGGTGAGTGTTTTGGCTACTCCGGGCACGCCTTCCAGCAACACATGGCCTCTGGCGAAAATGGCGGCTATCAGCAACTCTACCATTTGCTCCTGCCCAATAATGACCTTGCCGATTTGCTCTTTGATGCGGCTGATGCTGCTGTGTACAGGTGCCAGATCAAGTCTGTTTTTAAATACTTCTTCCATATGGATTATTTAAATTTTTCGAGTTGTTGATTCAGATCCCAAAGCGTATGCTCACTGATGCCGTAGGATTGATGGATGAATTGAATAAGGGTAAATAGTTTACGCGTATCCTCCAATGATACATTTGATTTCTTGGCCAGGGATTCCAAAAAAGAGTCATTGAGTTCGGTAGGCAGGTAGTATTTTGTCCTTGCTTGATCAATAAAGAAAGTGATCTGTTTTTCCGCGATAGCCTTGTGATCACGCGCCTGGAAATACATGTTGCTGATGGTGCCAACAAACTGCAAGGTAGTGTTTTGAGGAGGACGCACGATGGGGATGATTCGTTGTCTGCGTTTGATCTCAAACAAAATGAAAAGCAATAATCCTATGATGGCCAGGTAATACGCCCATCGCAACGACTCCACACTTAAAATGTAGCGTAATTCAGATTGATTCTCCAGCCGGCCGACCTGGTAGTAGCTGGTCCACCAGGTAGTTTGTTTAGGGAGACCAGACAGGGTAAGAGCTGCATATTCGTAGTTGTCTTTTTCCAGCAGATAATTATTGGTAAATACCAGCGGGGTGCAGTTGAGCAGAATGGAACCTTCACCCCAGGGAATACGCAACGTCACGGGTTTATTCCAGGCATTGGTGGAGATAATAAACGCAGGCAAGAACAGGGAGTCCGTACTAAAGAAAAATGACACATTGCTTAACTCATAGTAGTATCCTCTCTTTTTGGAGATGGGAGAAATGATTTTAAGATCTGTCGTGTCTTTTTGATCGTTCATGGGTTGGGCTAGCCCTCCAAAATACACGTCTTGCGTAAAAAGCCCAAGGGTATCGCGAAAAGTACCGCCAAAGCGGTTGGCGGAAATAAACGCATTCGCCCCGTTGGCGACTTTATCCAAAAGCACTTTGGTGGCCGATGGGTCAGGCTCAAAAGCATCACTGATGCTGATGATGTTTACATGGTCGGGTAAGGTATCGGCAAACTCATAAAAGGTCAGGTTATTTTTGATGAGTTCGGTATCAAAAAAACCGGTGAATAAACGATCGGTTACATAGGCGCCAAAGGGCGCCTTATCATTGGGCAGGTAAGTAGGTGTCCAATTGATAGGCTTGGGGCTAAACAATTGTACCAATACCATAATCACTGTGAGCGATACCAGAATAAAAATATATTTCCGATCTCCCTTCATGATAGGCGTGATTTAAAATCGGAAAACAACGTGTCGACACTTTTGTAGGTTTGTTCGGAGACTTCAAAATCACCATACCAGGCGTACTCAAAATAGTAGCGCAGATCCTGAAGTTGTGAACGGGAAGGATGATTTTTTAATTCCAGCAAATATTCATCATTGGTCTTGCCGGGCATCCATTGAATTAAATCGGCATCGGATAGTTTGCGAAGGGAATACAGAAAAACCAATCGAACGGCATCGCGGTATTGCTTTCGGGTTACCGCCTGGTTGATTTCCGTTTCAAAATCAACTGCGCGAATATCTTCGTCTGCCAGTTTGAAAGCCATGGACGACCGATCGGATTTCCCATAAAACAGATCTTTGACATCAATCTTTAGAAGTTTGATAATCACCCATATCAACAAGGCGGCACACGCCCCGTAAAAAACGATCTGCCCGATCAGCGTATTGGTTAGCAGATGAAGGATCAGATTAAAAATACCTGCCAACCAAAAAAGAAACCGTTGCCACGGAGTCACGCCCTGTTTGGGTCTTCCATAGCGAAAGTCATCATCATTTTTAAACTCATCGATCACGGGTTGTGAAAAACTGCGGGGAAGTACACGGGCGGTATCTTTCTGAAGGACATACCGGACGCGCGTATCTTCCGTTTCTTCAAACACAACGGTATCGGACTCCTGAGCAGTGCTCAGGTGAGGAAGGAACAGCCATAAAAGGAAAGCGAGGCTAATACGTTTCATCTGCGCGAGGAGCGGCTTCTTCCGGATTTTTTCCAAACTGATCCAATTTTGTCATCAGTCCTTTGGCCTCCTTTCGCTCTACGAGGTTAAAATACTGAAAGCCTAAGGCAATAAACACGATGGCCTGCAACAACGAAGAGCCCACCGTTTGAAAAATACTGGTAACCATGATAAATACCTCCTGCCACATAGGAGCATCTCCACTAAAGCCATCCTGTGCCCGATGGAAAGCCGTGAAAAATGTGAAAATTGATTGCGGGATAGAGAAAATGATGCCCATAAACCCCGCTATGAGTCCCATAACAAATAAGAGACCAAATGTGCTCCACCACTTGTCTGTGATCAACGAGAAACTCCGGCTAAACGCATCGCCAAAGGATTTTCGCTCAACGATCATAATAGGCGTCACCAATGTTAATACGACTGCCACGTAGATGCCGGGAATGACCAAAAACACACAAGCTATTAAAACGACTATGGCCACCGCTATGTTGGCCAACAACACGAAAGCAAATGTCTCCTTGAATTTTTCCCACACCTCAGAAACAGTGATCTTTTCACCGATTGCTTTCTGCTCATAAAGTTTAAGATATTCGAAAACCACCACTACACTGGCAGCATATCCAAAAATGGAACTGATAACCATCAGTCCTAGCCACATAAACATGTCTCCATAAAAATTAAAAAGGCCACCGCTTTGCCCCAGTGGATTCAAAAAAAGAACCTCCCGTGAATAGAACCCACCAAAAATCCCCTGAATAAGAAAGAATGGTCCACCGATATAAAGTAACGTTATTGCCAGCGGTTTGAAGTTCTCGCGGATAAACTCAAAAGTGGCATTGATCTTGGCCGCAAAGTCACGTGTCTTGCGTAATTCAGTCTTGGGCATGAGGGGTATTTTTAAAACGTAAGGGATAAATGAAAAAGTAAAATACGATAAATGCGAGGGAAGCCACAATGATGAACACTTTTAGGATAGCGGGCATGGAACTATATCGGGTCACAAAGGACTCGATAAAACCGGCCATGATAAAAACCGGCATCAGACCCATCACCACTTTTAGCCCATCTTTGGCTCCCTTTTTAAAAGAATCCATCCGGCTATAGGTGCCTGGGAATAAAATGCTGTTGCCCATGCGAATCCCGGCACCTCCCGCCAGAATGATGGCGGAAATTTCCAGGGTGCCATGCAGCATCACTACCAGAAAGGCATCCGTCAGCAGGTTGTATTGAAAAAACATGGCAAAAAATGCTCCCAGCATGATGCCGTTTCGCAAGAGTAAATAACCGGTGCCAAACGAACAGAGAATCCCCAACGCAAAAGCCAGAAAAGATACCCTCACATTATTAAACGTGATGGCGAAGAACATATCCAGTTGATCCATGTTGCCATAAACTCCGGTGGGATTGCCGTTCTTAATATTTTCAATGGTCATGTTCACATATGCATCTCCCATGATGAGCCGGACAAATGTATCGTCATGGATGGCTGACAGCGCCCCGATGGCAGAAGCCACTGCAAAGATTAAAAGAGAATATAAAAACGGTTTTTGCAAGGTGTACGAGAGTGCAGGCACTTCCTTCGTCCAGAAGGTGATAAACCGCCCCGCTTCCTCTTTCTTATTTTTATATACCTGAGCATGTATTTTGGAGGCCAGGTGATTCAGATACAGCGCGGTCTCGCTTTCCGGATATTGCGTCCGGGCAAAGGAGAGATCATCAGTCAACTGAATAAATATTTCTGCTTTCTTTTCGGGGGTAATCGCGGCTGACCCCCCCAGCATTTTTTCATACGACTGCCACCGGTCTACGTTTTTTTTAACAAAAGCCGCCTCTCTCATGAATGGAATGCCAATAATACAGCAAAGTAAAAAAGAAAGGTCAAACACACACGGTGTCTGACCTTTTTGTTGAAACCTGAGCCACCCTAAATGATGAGCGGCCAGTCATCTCAAACATCTATTTCGATTGCGCAGCGTACGATTCCACCTGCTCCCACACCCGAAGCACATTGGCTCCGCATACTTTTTCAATGTCATGTTCGGTATACCCACGTTTCAGAAGTTCATAGATAAGGTTGGGATACATGGATACATCTTTTAGTCCGGTGGGTAACGAGTCACCTACGCCATCATAATCAGAACCAAAACCCACGTGATCGATACCCGCCAGCTTCACCACATGGTCGATGTGATCGGCCACGATTTTTACATCGGCAAACAGGGATGGGTTTTCTTTCCGAAACTGTTCAATGATGGGTTTGGCCAGAGAGTCGTTCGCGTCAAGTTTTTTCTCTTCGAGCAACGACTGTAGTTTTTTCCGGTTGATTTCGTTTGTCTTTCGGACGGTGGAATCCAGAAAGGTGGACCCAAAGTTAATCTGGATCACCCCACCGTTTTTACCCAATTCCTGAATCATGTCATCGTTCATGTTTCGCTGGAAGCCTGGAGTAAACGCCCGGCAGGAACTATGAGAGGCAATCAAAGGGACTTTGGTAATCTTTAAAACATCATAAAACGCGCTGTCGGAGACATGCGAGATATCCACCATGATGCCTAGTCGGTTCATTTCGGCAACCACCTGTTCTCCAAACGGGCTCAACCCCTTCCAGGTAGCCGTGGTATCATAGCTGCTATCACATATCTGGTTGTCTTTGCCATGCGTGAGGGTAATGTACCGGATGCCCCGGTCAAAAAAGTACTTCACATGATTCAAGTCGTTGCCTACCGGAGCTCCATTTTCCATCCCCATCGGCAGCGATAATTTACCCTCTTTGAAATTGGCTTTGACTTGCCCGGGCGTGGTGGCGACTGAAAATTTATCCGGATGCGCCTCGGCAATACCATTGATCATGTTGATAAGTGAATCGGCCAGCGCTTTTCCAAAATCGGGCTGCAACTGATAGGAAGACGGAATATAAATAGACATAAACGGGGCATCCAGTCCACCTTTCCGGGCACGCTCGTAATCAAAGTCTCCTTCCGTGGTGCTAATGGGAATGCCCAAATACTCGCGATCTAAGCGGAAGTTTTTGATCTTTAAGCGATAAGGTAAATCCACATGACCATCCGTAATGATATATCGGTGAGCGAGTTCATCCGCATAGGCACGGAGTTCTTCGTCTGTCATCCGTTCTACCGGAGGTTTTTGCTCGCAGGCCGCCAGCCCAAGAGCCAGGGTAAACGCCCACAGGTATTTGATAGAATTCATAGGTTTGGGATTATATTTGATGCGGAAAGATAGCTGATCAAAACAGGTATGCAAACCATAAAAGTACAGACCACTCAAAATGTAAATATCGATTACCCCATAGCCGGAGTGTTTGATCGCATCCTTGCTTTCCTGCTCGATGCCTTGATCTGGATAGCCTACATCTTTCTTGTTTTTTTTATCATGGCCGGGTTGGAGTTACTGGATACCTGGTCTGTGGTCTTGTTTTACCTGCCGGTATTTTTCTATAATCTGATATTTGAAATCATGATGAATGGCCAAACACCCGGAAAACGGGCGTTGAATCTCCAGGTAGTGAGGTTAGATGGTCACTCTCCCACCATTGCCAATTACATCATGCGTTTTTTGCTTTGGCCGATTGACGTTATTCTGTGGGGTTCGGTTGCCATCACCCTTATTTCCCTGACGAAACAAGGACAGCGGTTGGGCGATCTGGCTGGAGGCACCACAGTTGTTAAGTTGACCCGCAGAGGTTCGGTGACCGGGCAGCAGATAGTTCAAAGCCTGAAAGAAGAATATACTCCGGTTTTTCCGCAAACCATTCAGTTAAATGACCGCGATATTCAACTCATCAAAGAAGTGTTGGAAATTAACCGGGATCATGGGAATGCGGTACCTTTGATGACCATGACCCAAAAAGTAAAAAGTTTGTTGGGCATTCAAACGGAGATGCCTCCGGTTCAATTTCTATACACCGTGTTAAAGGACTATCACCACTTAACATCCGGTCTTTCCTGATGGATGCCATCACCCGCGCCCAACTGGCCTTGCGCAATGGACAGGACAAACCCGAAGTGTGGGTGGCCTATCAAGGAAAGGTTTACGATGTAACCACCTCGCGTTTGTGGAAAAACGGGAAGCACTATGAACATTGGGCGGGTCAGGATTTGACCGATGAATTACCCGATGCCCCCCACACCGAAAGTGTATTTTTAAAGTTTAAAGTCATCGGATTATTGCAACCCTGAAACAACCACATGATCATTATAGCCGATAGCGGCAGTTCCAAAACCGATTGGAGATTGCTCAGTACTTCGCACACCATTCAACAAGCTCAGAGCGTGGGATTCAATCCGTACTATGAGCCGATCCACCACCTGGCAACGATTGTTCAGGAAACGCTGGTACCCCTGGTGACCGAGCCGGTCACAAAAATCGTCTACTATGGCACCGGAGTTTCCTCCGAAAAGAATCAACAGTCGATCAAACAAACCTTTCTTCAGTTTTTTCCAGCGGCAGAAATTGAGGTGGGATGGGATTTGCTGGCTGCGGGCCGTGCTTTGTGCGGCCACGAACCCGGAATTGCCTGTATCCTTGGAACCGGAAGTAACTCCTGTTACTTTGATGGAAAAGAAATTGCCGAAAATGTCGCTAACCTTGGTTGGATTCTGGCAGACGAAGGCTCAGGAGTCTACCTGGGGAAGCAATTGATTTTTGACTACTTCCGGAAAAATATGCCCGAAAAGCTGGCTACGCAATTTCACCAACGGTTTCCCTGGTCGCGTGAGGAAGTGTTGGAAAAAGTTTATCAGCAGGAAAAACCAGGAACTTTTCTGGCCAGTTTTTCCAGATTTATTTTTCAGCACGTGAAAGAGCCCTACTGCTACCAACTGGTTTATTCCTCTTTTTCCGATTTTTATGAAAATAACGTGATGAAATATCCGGACTGGAAAACCCGGAAAGTGCACTTTACCGGGTCGGTGGCCTTCTATTTTAGCGATATTTTACGTCAGGTGGCTAACGACAAAGGAATTACCGTAAAAAACATACTGGAAGCTCCCATTGCCGGCTTAACTTTATACCACCAGAAGGAACTCCTGTGAGCACAACCGAAGCATCTTCCCTCTACCATCACCTCGACCAAATGTCGTTGCGTGAATTGTTGGTGAACATGAACCGCGAGGATCAGTCTGTTCCCATGTCCGTTGAAAAAGTGATTCCTCAGATTGAACTCCTGACACAAGTGATTGTGGACAAGATGAGGGAGGGAGGACGGCTGTTTTACATCGGTGCGGGTACCAGCGGTCGTTTAGGAATATTAGATGCCTCTGAAATTCCACCTACGTACGGCATGCCTCATGGAAAAGTAATTGGTCTGATAGCAGGTGGGGATACAGCCATCCGCAAAGCCGTGGAAAAAGCGGAGGACGACACACAACAAGGCTGGAAAGATTTACAGATCCATCACATCTCTTCACACGATGTGCTGGTGGGCATAGCCGCCTCCGGACGCACACCCTATGTGATTGGAGCAGTGGAAATCGCCCGTCAACAGGGAATTATGACAGGATGCATCGTTTGTAATCATGGGAGTGAGTTAGCCAGCAAAGTGGATTTTCCGATTGAAGTGGTGGTCGGTCCTGAATTTGTGACCGGTAGTACCCGCATGAAAGCCGGCACGGCTCAAAAACTCGTACTCAATATGATTTCTACCTCCGTCATGATCCGGCTCGGTCGTGTGAAGGGTAACAAAATGGTAGACATGCAGATGACTAACCAAAAGCTGGTGGGCCGCGGGGTGCGGATGATTATCGATGAGTTGGGCATCAGCGAAACCGAAGCGCAAGACTTATTAAAAAAACACGGAAGTGTTCGGAAAGTAATCGAGAGTCAGCGGTCGCATGCACCAGATTGAACCCTATCCCAACTGGATGAAGTACTATGATGCTTCCCTGGATGAGAAATCTCCTTTTCATGGTAAAGAGTATAATTACGATGTTTATTCAGAGGCCATCTATGGATATTACATTGATCCTGCCTGGGATTTTATCGGATCGGAGACATTATATCTGAAGATACTCTTTGTTGACTACACCGAACAGTATGCTATTTTAGAATTTATTGGCGAATGGAATGACACCCTTCATAATGACATCATGACGCTGAAACGCGAGGTGTTGGAGATTCTGATGGCTGAAGGTGTCAACAAATTTATTCTGCTGGGCGAAAACATCTTTAACTTTCATGGTTCGGACGACAGTTATTACGAAGAGTGGTTGGAAGAGGTCGAAGACGGATGGATAGCGGCAGTCAACTTTCCGGAGTTTGTGCAAAGCGAAATGCGCAAGTACCGCATCGATCAATACATCAATATGGGAGGTACTCTACAAATCGACCAGTGGCGGACACTCCATCCGGCCCGGTTTTATGAATTAATCCGTCAGTTAATATCCCGCAGGTTAGGACCTTAAAGTAAACTCAGTTGGGCATGCTCTACGGGAGCATCGGCCGGCACCAGATATCTTTTTTTGGTTTTTAGCTCCTGGCAAAGCACGCGCGAACGTTTTAATTCACCCTTCCGAAACAATCGTCCTCGAATACCAAAAACACTTCCGGGTGGTAAATCGGAAAGCAACACGGCAAGTTTTGAACGCTCGTCCAGCTTACGAAGCTCCCTGGTGACCACTGCATCCGAAAACGTACTGGCCATGGGATTTTTCATATGTCGGGTCAGTGCGTGATAAAGATCTTCCGGGAAAATTTCTTGCGTTAACACCGGTGCCAACAACTGTTGAAAAGTTTGTTTCCATTCGATTCCATGAGCTTCCGCCCGATGACCATATTGCTGATGGACGATGAGGTGAGCTACTTCATGAACGTAGGTGAGCAAAAACAGTAACGGAGAGAGATCATGGTTGAGCGTAATCTGCGGTGTTTGTCCATACCGACAGGTAAAGTCACCCACTTTGGTTACACGACTTTTGCGCAACTTGAGTTGAAAAGAATGGCTATCCCACAGATGGTAGCAGTATTCCACCGCTGACGCTGGTACATGTCTGATAAAAAGTTCGCGTGCCTGCTCGTGTGTCATTCACTCTATTCCGTAAGCAAGATGGCAATAATTTTTGGTACGAGCCGATGCTTTTCGAAATCCACCAGTAGCAATACTCCCTTTCTTAGAAGAGAGACTTGGTGAGTACAATTTTCAACACTCCGTTCTTTCCGGGATAAGTTTCGGTAATCTCAAATCCGTTTTTTAGGTTAAGCATCAGCATGTGACGCCACTGGTTCATGGTTTTTGTTTTTACCAATCCATAACCGTTTTGACGGCAATGGTCATGTTGAAGATCCATGAGTTGCTGACCTATTCCCTGCCCCCGGAAGTTCTCCAGAACGCCTCCCAGCCAGCTATAAAAAATTGTTTCGCTTTCGCGATAGCCGATCTTGAAGCCGATGAATTCCGAAGCTTTTGAGCAAAGCAGTACGACACAACCCGGTCGGGCTAAACGTTCTTCAAATTTTTGACGATCTAAGGATGGGAAGATGATCCGTGCAAGGTTCCACACCGCTTCTTTCTGTTCACCTGTCAAAGGTGAAACGTGGCAGGTAATGGTCATACACAACAGCTATTCCATGGCCTGTGTCACATCCGCCAGAATATCCTGAATATTTTCCAGACCTGCGGAGATACGGATTAAACCAGGCGTGATGCCCACCGCAGCTCGCTCAGCATCGGTCAGTTTAGAATGGGTGGTAGAAGCAGGGTGGATGGCGATGGTGCGCGTATCCCCCAGGTTAGCCGAGTGCGAAATCATTTTTAACGAATTTAAAAAACTCCGGCCCTTGTCAATGCCTCCCTTCAGCTCAAACGACACCAAACCACCTCCCATCTTCATTTGCTTGCGGGCAACGAGTTGCTGAGGGTGTGAATCTAAAAACGGATATTTGACATACGCCACATGGGGATGTTTTTCAAGATGCTGGGCCAGCATCCATGCATGGGCACAGTGACGGTCCATCCGCACAGCCAGTGTTTCCAGACTTTTGGAAAGTATCCATGCATTAAAAGGCGACATGGACGGTCCGGTGTGTCGGGCAAAGAAGCGTATCTCTTTGATCAATTCTTTCTTTCCAACAATGGCCCCACCGATGACCCGACCCTGGCCATCCATAAACTTGGTAGCCGAATGCGTGACCAGGTGAGCTCCCCACTGAATAGGGTTTTGCAGATAAGGCGTGGCAAAACAATTGTCCACGTTCAAAATCAACTGATGTTTGCGGGCCAGCTCACCCAACCATTCGAGATCAATGATATCCAGGGCGGGGTTGGAGGGCGTCTCCACAAAAATCATTTTGGTATTGGGCTGAATTTTCTTCTCCCAGGAGTCCGGATCGTTCACATCCACGTAGGTGTGGGAGATGTTGAACCGTGGAAACAGGGTGTTAAGAATCTGGTGGGTAGACCCAAATACCGAACGTGAGGCGAGCACATGATCTCCGGCTTTTAACAATGCAGCCATGCTGCAATACATAGCGGCCATACCCGAGGCAGTGGCAATGCCATCTTCCGCACCTTCCAATAAACAAAGTTTTTGAATAAATTCGGTGATGTTGGGATTGGAGTAGCGGGTATAAATGTTTCCCGCCACTTCATCGGCAAACAGGGCGCGTGCCTGCTCAGCCTCGTCAAAAACAAAGCTGGAGGTGAGATACAACGGGACGGAGTGTTCGCGAAAGGCAGTACGCTCGTGTTGGGCACGGATGGCATCCGTTTCAAAATGATTTTTTTCCATCAGAGAGGATCGATTACTTCTACACTATAAGTTACCGTGGCGGTCTTCTCCAGTGTTTTGGCCACGGAGCAATATTTCTCCACAGACAAGGCGACCGCTTTTTGGGCTTTTTCTAATTCGATTTTTCCGTAGAGTCGAAAGTGAGCATGCACGGACGTATAAAGCGCGGGAACTTTACCTTTTTCCCGTTCCCCCGTCAGCGTGATTTTAATATCGGCCAGCGGGGCGCGTTGCTTTTTTAAAATGCTAACCACGTCAATGGCGCTGCAGCCTCCAAAGGCTGCCAGCAATACCTGCATGGGGCGCATGCCCGCGTCATGTCCCCCATCGGCCGGAGAGCCATCCATCACGATGCGGTTGCCGGCTTCGTTGACAGCCTGCATACAAAAATGATCGTCCAGCCGGCTGAGTTCGATTGTTGTCATGCTGCAAGGTACATTAAAGACAAAGTTATTTTTTAATGAATTGGCAAAAGAAGTTTGAAAAGGACAAGGTGATTTTATAATCAATTAATCATGCGTTCAAAGGATGATTTAAAAAGTTGCTAAATTTGATTCAGCCACAGACAATATAAAATAAGAAACGATTGATCTATTTAGCTATGGCTGATCGCTAAATAAATTCCTTAGCAGGAATTTGAAAGAAATTGACCAACGAATATTATGGCATACATGGGATTTGGGATGCGGAAGGAGGTCTATACGCGAAAACCGAAGAAAGCATTTGAAAAGGTTAACAAGGTTTATGGCGATGCCCCGGAGTTGTCAAAAACAGAAGAAAAAATTAAGGAAAATCCTACGGATTCAGAAGTCAACAGATTTAAACACTTTAACCAGACAGTTACTTTTAAGTTTATCCTAGTTACTACGTTAATCTTTACCGTTGGTTATTTTTCTTGGGACGTATGGCTTATTAAAGTCTTTAAAGAATACCAACTGAATAAGTTTGAAAAAAGTGGTATTATAGATTACTATAAAGCGAATGAGGTTGATTTTAAGATCATCATTAACTTTATGACTGAGAGGCAAGATCGAATATCTCAAATTGAATTTGAGAATACGGATGGAACATATTCGATTGTGACAAAGGACAAAAACATAACCAACAACGCCTCCTCTAGCTTAATCAACTACTATTCCAGAAGCGGGTATTCCTCGGCACATATCTCAAATGACAAAATCCAGAACGGACAGTTGATCATAAACGATGCTGTAGTTGTTAATAATTGGGTATATTCTTTTGTCGGAGTAAAATTGAAACAAATCGACCAATCATTTTTCGACTATGTTGATGAGTCATCGGGTAACTTTACTAGAATACTGACCCTTGTTAAAAGTAGGAATATTAGCGTGAATTATTCCAATAACCACGCAACTATTACGTTTGATCACGATGAGTATGGAAAATATAGTTTTGTTTTTACAGATGGAATTTTGAATGATATTTTAACTTTAAATGATCATGGCCTTTTTAGTAAGGCTCAGCAAATAGAGAGCGGAGTTTATTGGGTTAAGCACCAAAGAAAATCTGTTCAATGATTTATTAAATGAAAGGCCATTGGCCTAAGCATTTATCTAATTCTGTTTTTTGTTTGTACTTGCAGTGATATTCTTTGCTGCTCATAGACCGGAAATATAACTCCAACAAATTCAGAGGGTTCCTTTAAACAAAAACATTAGATTGTGCCTGAGTTGACAAGGAGAGAACGCCTGCTAGCAAAAACGTGAAATAGGAGCGCATAACCGGTTAATGGTTGAAGTTTGGCATATTGAACGGTAGATTAGTAAGAAACAGGAAGCCAACGATTCCAGGAATTCCGATACTCCCCCATATCCAACGTACTGCCTTTCGTGCCTATCCAGAAATGGCCTCCCTTGTATGGAACATATAGATAATCTTTAATATCTTCTGCCTCTTGAGCAGTATAGTAAAAAATACTTTTGCTGGAGTCCACCGGGCTGATCCACGCGATCATCAATTGCAAACCGGATCCTAATATCGGGCGATCGGTAAAAATACCTGCAGGAGTTAGACTGACGGGCACCTCCCGAAAATATTTTTTGGCAAATAAATTTCCTTCGAGTGTACCCACCACATGAATATTCTTGCCAGTCAGATCTGTTTCCAGCGCTTGTACATCGGTCATGACTGGTATGGCACCCCCCAATGATCCGTTTACTTGTGTCAGAAGTTCATGGACGGCCTGTTGTCCGGTGGGAGTTCGCTCGCGGGTGGAAACCACAAACAGGGCATCTTTAAAAGAATCTTCGGTCGAGAGCCGAGAGGGAGCTGAAAATTGTCGCGCAGTTTGCAATTTAATCCTTCGAGCGTGTTGCTCGGCTACGTGTGCAGGCGTAACACCATCAAATACAAGCAACAGTTCGGGAAAAAACGCATCAAACGTGGGATACGTGGTGCGGTTCGTTTCATAGTAGCGTAGTTTGTCTACGAGTGCTTGCGTATATACGAATCCCCTGGCCAACTCGTTGTCTTCAAAAAATCGGCTGGCTATTTCTTGACCATATCTTTGAACGCCCAGGCGACACGTTATTGCCCGCACCATTTGCTCCTTGACTGTCACATGCCAGAATTGATATCCATTCTCAGCCATTTCTTTTTTTATGGGCTTGAATAAATAGCTGTACTTCGCAACCTGACGAGCCATCTTGTCAACTAACGGATTCACAAACGAATGACTGAATTCATGGAAGATCAAATCATTGGTAGAGATCACATCGCGGAATACAGGAATTCCATTTTCTACATTGGAGGGTTCGATGACGGCACTCAGATACGTATTCCCCTGCTGGTCGGTAGCCGAAACTCCAAAATTTCCATTTTGAAACAAGGTGTTTAATACAATCGCATAGGATGAATGACTCCTTCCGTAATAGCTTTCCAACTGTTCAATACCCTTAAACTGTGCAAACGCATAGTGTGCGTTGCGTAGCATCAAATCAAAAAAGGGTTCTTGTGAATTGAAAAAATGATCGTAACCCACGGCAGCACAAAATCTTCGGAGTCGTTGCACGTACACAACCACCGAGTCAGGGCCTCCTAGTGAATTGGCCATATCGAGCGACATACTGGGCAACGGTTCTAAATTCTCGTCTAAGTTGAGCATGAAAAATACCGGTCCGTCAATGCTGCCCATGGAAAATATTTTTCGAAGAAACATGACCTCAGCAGCTATGTCAGGCTTGGCAAACGCAGCGATGATCTTTGTTTTGTACTCCATGTACTTAGGTGTGATGAAGGGGTATCCATTCAAAAGACCAAGGGTATATAACAATTCCAGGCGCGGGTCAACTTTAAGTTTGGCTTTGCCAATGGCTGCTTCCATTTTTTTAAATGAAGGCTTAGGCAAGGCTTGCAAATCTGACCACCCTTTGGTTTGTGACCATTGAACTGGTGTCGTAGACAATAGGGCATTGACATGCGTCAGGTTAGCCAATAAATCCGACTCTTCCACGGTTTTACCGATGAATAGGGTCATGTCTTCCGATTTGGCATCACCATTTTTTGTCTTGATCAAAAACTGAATCTTTTTCAGCCTCGTGGGATCTTCTGCGTAATATTGACTGGGCACCAGACTGAAACTAAACACACCTGCGGACTCGGGTTTCAGACGTTGCGATTCATGAGAAGCATCCCAGCTTCCGTTGGTGAATGCACCTGTGCCAGACTCTTTCCATGCCCAAATAAACAACTCCCGGGCGTGAGCAAGCGAAGGATCATTTGAAACATCAATCACAATTTTTACAGGACTCTTGGCTTTCATTCGAGCTGGTTGTGTGGTCAGCTTGATTCCATATAAAAACGCAGACGACATTTCCGACTCTTTTTTTCTTTGCTGCCCCACCACAGGATAGCAAGTCATGGCCCAAAGGGAACCCAACACAAACAAACGAATCATACGGGTAGGTGAATTAAAGTGGAATAATTTAAGATGAAGCGTCCATCTGAAATAATCAAACTGGTGACGCACTACAAAATTACCGCGTCAACCCGCGATCTCCACTCATACAAATTGGGTCATTTTTGAGGTCGTGGGTGTTTGCGTGGAATTAGTTATAAACTACCTCCGAAACTCCTGCCACTTCAAATAAGTCAGGCTTCTCCATAGCCATTCAAAAAATCCATAGCGGAACCGCTTCATCCACCATTCACTACCATAAACCTGCAAAACATAGACCGCCAATCCGATCAGCAAACAGATCACTGCGCCAGATTCATTCAGCCAACCGAGACCCACCGAAAAGAATATCAGAACACCCAAAACAGATTGGACCAGATAGGTGGTGAGCCCCATGCGTCCCACGGCATAAAACCGCATCCACCGGTGGCGCCATTTCTCCTGACGGTAAAGCAACAAGATACTGGTAACATAAATCGTGGCCAGGCAAGCATTGAAAACATCATACGCTAATCCACCTATGGCAAACTGAAGGCTTTGATTCAGTTCTAGGTGCAACACTTGCGTTACTCCCAGGATCACCAGTACAAAGACCACGCAACCCGCCAGTATCCACCAGGCGGTCTTTCGGAGTTTTTGAATAAACGGGATGCCATCCATCCAGCGCTCAAAGAATTTTTTTCTCCCGGCATAGAGCCCCAGCAGAAACAACCCGGTAGTGATGTAAATCCGTCCGGATAAAACCTGAAATTCAAATTTGGGAATCAATTCTTTCCAGTTCGCTGCCAGAATGGAAAAATAACTTCCGGTCTTTAACGTATCATAATAGGCAAGCAGGGATGCCTGATCGTCTGTGGTAAAACTACCCGAAACATTTCGGATGCCTTCGTATAAACGCAGGCTGAACCCTGGAAGATTGAGGATCAAAATCAGACCTACCATCAGCAACGCGCGATCCGGTAGTTTATAGAACAGGATCAGCAAAACCCCGAGTACCGCATAAATGGTCAGGATATCTCCGCGGTAATGCAGGTGATGCAGCAGCCCGATGGCAAAAAGAATGAGCAGCCTCCAGGTAAAACGCAGGATGAAGCTCCCGGTATCTGCGCTTTTCTCCGATTGAATAAAAAAACTCAATCCAAACAGAAAAGAAAAAATCATATAGAACTTCCCCTGAATAAAAATGCCGATGAATCCCATCACGATTTGGTCGGCCAGTGTTTTGGCGGTCAGGTTCGCGTGTATTTCCGGAGCCTGACCGGCATAGTATTGTTCGGTAAAATGCACCATCGCAATGCCCAGCAAGGCAAAGCCTCGTAAGATGTCGATGATTTTGATGCGAGACTCCAGGGAAACCGGCTCAGACATATTTTCGTAGGAATGATTTATGGTTAATGTTAAGAAATCGTTGGGGATTACCCTAATTTCTTCCACATCGGTCAGAAAAAAGTGAAACAACTTTCTTGTATCTTTCTTCGTTGATGTTCCATTCAACGATGTTTTTCGGAGCGTAAAAAAGAGATGTAAAACAACCACCCATGATCGATCATGTCAAAATTTTAGAGACCCAGGTGTTATCCGACAATTGGTATGTTCTTCGAAAAATTACATATGAATATACCAAAAAAGATGGTACCCGGCTGACGCAAAGCAGGGAGGCCTATGACCGGGGCAATGGCGCAACCATTTTGCTTTATCACAAGACCCAAAAGACGGTTATTCTCACCCGGCAATTTCGGTTGCCTACGTTTGTGAATGGAAACGAAACAGGAATGCTGATTGAAGCATGTGCCGGCTTGTTGGATGAAGATAATGCCGAAGACTGTATCCGAAGAGAGACGGAAGAGGAGACAGGCTATCAGGTGACACACGTTCGTAAAATCTTTGAAGCCTATATGTCGCCTGGCTCGGTGACGGAAATTTTACATTTTTTTGTGGCGGAATATTCGAAAGAAATGAAAGTAAACGAAGGGGGTGGAGCCGCCCAGGAAGAAGAAAACATTGAGGTGTTGGAGATGAGCCTGGATCAGGCCCTGGGCATGATCGAAACAGGTGAAATCAAAGACGGAAAAACCATCATGCTGCTGCAGTACGCCCGGCTTAACCATATTTTATAGAACGGTTCCAGCAATTTCAGACTCTATCATAACCGATGTTATGCTGCGTTCGGAACATACTTGTCAGGTTGATCCCGATTTGATCGGGATCAACCTGACACACTTTAGTAAATTTGCGTAACGTCAGTTGATAAAAAACCCTCACTTTCTTTTACCTATCATGTCCGTAACGCTCTTCGATAAATTGGGTGATGACAACATTTCGCTGCTGGTGGACCGTTTTTATGATTTGGTTTTTGCTGATCCCGTCATCAGCCACCTTTTTAAAACCGACCCAGAGGTCATCAAGGAGAAGCAGCGCTTATTCCTGACCCAGTTTTTGGGCGGCCCGCCCCGCTATTCTCAACAGTATGGACATCCACAATTACGCGCCCGGCACTTACCCCACCCGATTGGTCAGGAAGAAGCCGTGGCCTGGCTCACGTGCATGTCAAAAGCCATTGGTACCTTGCCCATCGAAGAGCGTCTGAAGGACGAACTATTCAAGCGCTTTGTCCCGACTGCCATGTTTATGGTGAATCAACCAGAGGAATAAGGACTCCTGCTTGTTTGCAGTGTGAAAAATCCTGTTAAACCATCCATCAAAACGCAGCCAGGGGATGCAAAGCGGTTGTCTTATAGCTTTTGTTTTCTAAATTCGTCTACCCATATGATCAATCTTTCAATATTCACTGCGATTCGTATGCTTTGATCAAAACCTTCTGGCAGATTCAATATGAATAGAAAACAATTTATACTAGCAAAAAGCGCAGGCCCTTTTTCCGGGTTCACGCCAGCACATGTGATTGGTGAATATGTCTTGCATACCGGTCAGGAGTTGGAGTGCGAATCGATACAGGCAGAAGGAAAAGAATTTTATATGGTAGGCTCCCTATATGATTGGGAGAATCCAACAGGCTCCAATCGGGAGAATCTGGAGAAGATATTTCAAAGTAAGAATATAGATGAGGCAGTGGAAAATTCAAATCAGTATGGTGGAGAATTCATACTGATCCTCAAATTCGGGGAAGACATCTATATCTTCAACGATGCCACCGCCCAGAAGGAAGTTTACTATGATGATACGTTTAGCTGTTTTGCTTCTCAGCCAAAATTGATTGGTTTATCGGTTGAATTGCAAGAACATTCAGATGGGGATGCCATCGGGTTTTATCATTCGAAAACATTTCAGCAAAAGTGCCTTTTTGTAGGCGATTCTACGCACCAGAAAAACGTCCGGCATCTGTTACCTAACCACTTCTTACAGGTGAAAGATAAGTGCAGCAAGCGGTTTTTTCCTACACGCAGTTCCGGCAGGGAAGCATTGGAGGTAATCGCCAAACAGTCAGCGAAAATGCTGAAGGGATATATTGCCGCCATTGCTCACCGTTCTAAAATAAAAATGGCAGTGACGGGTGGTTACGACAGTCGGGTATTGTTCCTCGCCAGCCTGGAGGTTCCTTGCGAATATTATGTGACCAAACATCACAACATGAATGATTCTCACTATGATATCGTTATCCCTGGATACTTAACAAAACTGTTTCATAAGAATTTTTCAGTGGAGACGGATAGCCAGGAGGCATCGAGTAGATCGGATGCGAATTATATCAACGACATAGACTTCCCGCGTTTTCTGGCAAAAGGCTCCGTTGAAAATGGGTACACGTTCATCAACGGGAACATCAGTGAAATTGCGAGGAATTACTACGGATATTATCCATCGGCCACCGCAGAAGATTTGAGTTTTTTAGCGGGCTACTCCAATCTAAAATGGGCGATCAGTCAATATGCTTCCTGGTTAAAAAACAAGCCACAGTTGGATGCTTGCGGATACCACTATTTAGATTTCTTTTACTGGGAAGAGAAGATGGGGAATTGGGCCGCCAAGAGCAAAACGGAACTATATGCATTGGGAAAAGATGTAACATCGCCCTTTAATTCGCGCGCGTTGCTTGGTCTTTTGCTAAAGAGCGATCGAAAGGAGAGGGATTCGCATTTTAATCGCTTGTATGACCTTATTATTTCAGAATTGGCAAACAACAAAAAGGAAGTCATTGACTTACCCATTAATCCAGACCGGAAACAAGCCATCCTGAGATTCATGAAACGTTTCAGAATCTATCATTTATATCGCTATCTCGGCTTAAAGTTTCGAATGCTGAATGTCTGACATTGTCTATTCAAAAAATTGCTAAACTATCATTTCTATACGTTTAATACCCGACAGGTTCTTTTTCGGAAGAGACTGATGGGCAACGTCATTGACTTTCTGTTGGTGTATGTGGCCGTGGAGCTTCTGGTCGGTATTCTTTTTAACGAGGTAACTCTGATTTCTTCCTGGTTATTGATCTGGGGATATCTGATTTATGGTACCCTGATGGACGCCTATTATGGAAGAACGCTTGGAAAGAAGTGGGCAGGCTTGCACCTGAGCCTGAACGGGACATCACCCATACGGAGTGCTTTTTATAGAAATTTTCTGAAGATTCTGCTGGTGATGACCGGGTTTGATTTCTTGCTTCTGCCGCTCACCCGCGGGTATTCAGGGTTTCATAATCGGATCGCCAAAGCGTCCATTACAGAAGCACCACGATAGGCCCGGATAGAAAATTCATTCAGGAACGGACAGTGGGCGGGCACGCACCGAGAATTTATATAACGCATTTGATGAACGGTAAGATAAAACCGTTATTTTTATCATACGATCAAAAACATCCTTAGCCAGCCACATTGGGTGGCTAAAGATGAAAAAAATCATGCTTATAAACGGGTTGGTGGCAAGTGCTATGGACATATGAGATTACAAATATTCGGACTTCTAATATTATTAGGTTGCGGTGGACAACGACCGGAAACTAAAAACGATTTGGTTGCATTGATTGGCAGACTGCCGACAATTCAGACTCCAGTAACATTTGACTCGGACAAACCGGTATCCGTTGGAGTAAAAATTGACCAAGATGTTATTGATAGTCTACAAATTAAAATTCCCGGCTACGGAATTTTAGGTAAACTATTTGAGACGGACGACTTTATAGCTATTGTTGGAATTGTTCCGAACGACACAGGCTCACCACAAATATTAATTTTTGACACAACAGGGAAAGAAATTGATTCATACCTTGCCTACGGTACAGCTGGTGCAGATATGGGATTTAATTCAAAAAACGTAGTGACAATTAATCCGAATCGCGAAATACTATTTATTGACAGTACTTGGACAATGAAAATAAATGATGAGAGGACTGACATAATTGAGGGTACGGACTCTTTAAGCGTGACTACTGAGCAATTTAGAATAACAGATGCAGGAATAATAGAAAAAATACGTTAACCCCTGTTGGTGCGCGTTTGTAACGCATGCTTTTTGAGTCATTTTAAAACAAGCCAATGAATAAGATAGAAGGGTTAGAAGATAAAAGTGATTATGAAGACTATTGGGACTTCATTAATTATCGCATTGACGGATATTGGTTAGATGAAAAATTAGACGAACTCTACCCTAACAATACGTACAAAGGACTTATTCCGACACTTGTTTATTGGATGGAAAGAGAAGACGAAAAAGCAGTTGTATGGAAAAGAATTTTGCCAAGAGAAACCGAAACAACAATTTGTCCTATTCTAATGTGTCCAGACGACAACGACTTTTCGTGCATATTAATAGTTGCCGAAATTCGAAATTGCGGAGACTTAATACAGTGGAAACAAATTGGCATAGATAAGACAAAAGAATGGGGCGCTGAAAAAGTTGGCTCGTCAGTAGAATGGTTTGATAAACTCACTGAACTCAATTTTTCAAAACAGGATTATTTAACAATGCTCGAAGCTTTTAAGCAGCGACTAACCACTGATAAGTTGCGAATTGAAGAACGTATGAAAGATTGGAATGTCGACAAAACGAACGCCTTGTAGCACCTCCCCCTGCTGGCCCGCGTTTGTAACGCGTGCTTTTTTAGTAAATGGAGTAAATAGACTGGAACGCATTGCAAACGCGCTCTAACAAAGAGTATCTCTAAGAAACAAAATAATCTCACTACTTTGAGCAAAGCGATTTTTTTACTTAATTTTCAAATATGATGAAGTCTTTATCAAAAGCCATGCTTCTGTTGATGGCATTGTTTGGCCTGGTTGGGTGTGAGGATAAACTCGAGCAAAAGGGTTTTGCAGTACCATCAAACATGGAAGAGGAAGAACAAGTAGATGGAATTTCCAGGGATTCCATGGTTTTCCACACGAGACCAAGTAATGTTTTGTTGACAGGACATCCGAGATTTCGCTTGACAACAGTTTATAAAGTGAATTTTAAAAAAGACAGCACCAGTTTTATTGGTTCAAATAGTTTCTACTCCAACTACTCAAATATTGGAGAGACAGATGGAAATCAATGGCATTATAATTATTTACCAGGCATGGAAGCCGTCTATGGATATAACATGGTAAATGTATCTCACTTTGACAAAGAAACGCAAAAGCAAAAGCTCTTTTTCGAAAATCCAGTGCTCATTAAAACTTTGTATTACCCATCTTTTTCTAAGGACACTTTAAACAACGTGCCGATCAATCGGAATTATTTTATGGTTTCTGTTTATGACGAAGACACCAATAAAGACGGATTTATCAATACAAATGATTTAAGAAGATTTTATTCATTTAATATAGAGGCTGATGGGAAAAAGCCAATTGTTCCAACCAACTTTTCGGTTTACAAATCCGAGTACGATCCTGCCAATGATTTTTTATTTGTTTTTGCAACATTGGATAAGGACGGGAATGGACAGATAGATAAGCTAGAGCCCTCAAGCATTTTTTGGGTGGACTTGAAAAACCCTGAAAAGACTGGGAAACAATATTGAGACTAATTAGCCCTAATGGCGCGCGTTTGTAACGTGTGCTTTTTTAGTAAAATTGACTGGGACGCGTTGCAAACGCGCTCCAACAAAGGAGTTGCAACGTGATTCAACAAGGGAGTTGCCAGCCATGTTTAAAATGAGAAAGGTTACATCAGATATAGAATTAAACGGAGAAGTCCTCATTGACATTGACATCTTGACAGACGATTCTTATATAGCCATTACAGACAAGGGAAATGTAGTTTCACCATTTAGCAGAGTTGAAATTCATCAGGCGTTTAAGTTTCCAGTCATCCGACAACTTAACGACAACTCATTCCTGATAGCCGACTCAAGAACAAAAGAAAAGACCGACAATTGTTTTATTTATGATCTAAAAGGTGACGTTCTTGGACAATTCTTCGCTGGTGATGGAATCCAAGATATAGAAGTATTTCGGGACAAAATTATCGTGACCTACTTTGACGAGGGTGTATACGGAACAGACGGACCTAATAAGGAAGGGCTCGTACTATTCGATTTTGACGGTAACATTTTATCTAAATTCAACGAGAAACATGGTAACCAAATAATATCTGACTGTTATTGCATCTGTAAACATGGAACAAATTGTGTTCTTTTCTTACCATATACCGACTTTCCATTGATTGAATTAAATCTGGACACCGGGGACGAAAGAAAATATGAAATACCCGAAGAGTTAAAAGGAAGTAACGGACTTACATCCACCGCTGATAGCATTTTATTTCATTCTCCCTACGAGGACGAGAGAGGAATTTACAAATGGAGAACTGGTGACAAGACAGTGGAGAGGATTGGGGAATACAGCGAAGGACTCCGTGGACTTAAGAATGGTAGATTTATATCACGCGGACAAAAAGGGTTTACAATTTTAGATATGAGCTAAAACACGGTTGGCAACCCCTGCTGGCGCGCATTTGTAACGCGTGCTTTTTTAGTAAATAGACTGGAGGGTAATTTTAAAATTACAAAAATAAAAAAACTTTATACTATAATTTTGATGATATGTTTCACAACGACATCATTTGGACAAAGCTCAATCGAAACTGACAAAGCACGAATAAAAGAATTAATTATTAAATCTTTTGAGGAAATATGGTCTGAATTAAGTTCAAAAAACATTGATAAATATTATACAAAGGATTTTCTGCTTTTGGAAAACGGAAAAGTTTGGAATAATGATTCTATTGCGAATCATTTGAATAATGCCATACTTCGGAAACCCAATCCAATACGAAAGAATACAATTGAAATTATTGAAATTAGAGTCGCAAACGGAACGGCATGGGTGGCATACCAAAACTATGCGACATTCTCAACTGATAATAAAATCATTAGAAAGGCTCATTGGCTAGAAAGCGCAACGGCAATTTTAACCGATAACGGATGGAAATTAGAAATGCTTCACTCGACTCGAATTAAAAATGAGTAAAAACTACTGGTAACAGCACTTACCCAAAAGGGAGGGTTCAGTGGTTAAATCAAGCGTGGAGCTCTGAACCGAACAGCCTCATTCCGTGTTTTCTGTTTTTAAACTACCCTAACATGAACTATAAACTATTTGGAAAAAGCGGTCTGCGCGTATCGGAGCTTAGCCTGGGAACAATGGGTTTTGGCACCGAATGGAAATGGGGTGCAGACAAGGAATTAAGCCAGAAGATTTTTGACACCTATGCCCAGGCCGGTGGCAATTTTCTGGACACCGCCAACCGATATACGGAAGGAACTTCCGAGAAATACATCGGTGATTTTGTCGCCAAAGACCGCGATCATTTTGTCATCGCCACCAAATATTCCCTTCGCGACCGCAGCGGAGACCTCAACTTTGCCGGGAATCACCGGAAAAATCTGATGCGCAGTGTCCGCGAGAGTTTGTGGCGCCTGAATACCGATTTCATCGATGTGTTGTGGTTGCACGCATGGGATAGTTGGACCCCTCCGGAGGAAATCCTGAAAGGACTGGAAGATTTAATTAGCCGTGGCATGGTGCATTACATTGGCATCAGCGATACGCCCGCCTGGGTCGTCAGCCAGGCAAACACCCTAGCCGAACTTCGCGGATGGAATCAGTTTGTAGGGTTGCAGATTGAGTATAGCCTGATCCAGCGAACGGTGGAAGCAGAGCTGATGCCCATGGCAAAAGCATTTGGTATGACCGTGACACCCTGGGCGCCATTGGCCGGGGGTGCGCTCACCGGAAAATATCTGAAAGGAGAGAAAGGTCGCCTCCCCGAAACCAGCCTGCGACTGAGCGACCGATCCGTTGCGATTACGCAAAAAGTGGTGGAGATCGCCCATCGGTTAGGCGTGACCGCCTCGCAGCTGGCCATCAACTGGACGCGCCAACATAAGCAGCAATCGGTGATTCCGATTGTCGGGGCTACCCAGGTGGCTCAACTCCAGGATGTGTTGGGATGTTTAACTTTTGAGATTCCACCGGAGGCGATGACGGAGTTAAATGAAGTATCTAAAATAGAGTTACCCTTTCCCCAGAAGTTCCTGACCGAACCGGGCGTATTGGACGTGCTATACGGAGGTGTGAAAGATCAGATGAAAGACAGCCGGTAGCAGCCATGGGCCATTCACCCATGCGCTTCTGCTTTAATGATCACGTACCCGCATGTGGGCTACGGAAGGATGATCGATAAAGTGTAATATTTCTTGAATGACTTCTTTGGATTTCAGGTTATGTCCAAGTCCCTGAGTGGTGATCAGACGCGCATTTTTCCAGGCACTCTGTATCCGGAGTGCGTGATGATACGGGGCATCCGGATCGTGTTGATCGTGAATGATTAATCCCGGAATGACGATTCCTTCAGCAAAACGGGGAGCGGAAAAATAACGGGGATGGTGATCGACTGTCTGAATAAATTGCTGATAGATCTGATGCAAAGCACGTTTGCTCAACCCGAGGGTATCGCGGTAATAATACATGAACTCTTCTACTTCCCCCGGGGTGCCGGTGATGACAAGCTTATTGATCGGGAGCGATGGGTTCTGAAAAAGGGCATACAGGGAAGCAAAACTTCCGAGGGAATGACTGACCACCGTATCCACTTCACCGGTTTGTTCCAGAAATGCCTGAATGGCCTGTGCATATTTGGGAACGTGCAAGATGCGGCCGCCCGACTGGCCATGGGCCGGAGCATCTAAGGTATAGATGGTGTACTGATCAGCAGACAATGCCTGAATATAGTTTTTCCAGCGAAAGCTGTGACTTTGCCACCCATGCAGGAAAAGAATTTTGCGACTACCACTTCCCCATCGATAGACCTGAATCGACTCATCGCCTACCTGAAAAGATGTTTGAGTAGCCGTGCGGAGAAATTCCTGTTGATGAGGTTTGAGCCTTGCTCCGAAAGGGGTGCAAAATAAGTCAAAACCTTTTTTTCCGGCTGTAGCCGGAGCCACCCAGGCCAGCAGGTTCAGCCATTGGCCCATGAGTTTTGCCAGAAGAGTTTTCATGTGTTAGGGATTTTAGTTTTTAAGTCAGCTTGCGGATGAACATGTCAGGGTCATACATTTTAGATACCAATCGGTATCTTATTGGTGAAAAAAATTATAAGGTCATATCATCAATTACTTTTTCCAGATGTCGCAAGGCCTGTCGGATATCCTTGTTGTTTCCCTGGAGTTTGCTCATCATAATGGCGCCTTCCAGTAAGGCAATCGACAACGAAGCAAAAGCGGCTTTGTCAATATCACTCCGAAGTTGTTTGTGTTGGATTCCGTTGTCCAGCAACTGAATCAGTGATTCGCGCAAAACCTCCAATACTTTGGCGGCTTGTTTTCGCAGCATCGGGTGGGCATCATCTACTTCCGGAGCTACATTCAGGAGCGGGCAACCTCCGGGGATCGGAGGGTCTGAAATATAAGTCTCAAAATAGCGGAACGCCATTTTTAACTTCAAAGGAGCCGTGGGTTGTAACCGGATGGCCTGCCGGATGTGTTGAAACATGGTGTCGGACAGAAACTGCAAGGCCTCTTTTTCCAACTGATTTTTATTTTTAAAATGGCGATAAATAGCTCCTTTGGTAAACCGGGTGGCGGTGGTAATATCGCTGATGGAGGTGGCCTTGTAGCCCTGCGTATTAAACAGTTCTCCCGAGAGCTTGAGTATTTTTGCTTTGGTGGCTTCCGGATGGCGCATGTCACAAAGATACCGATCGGTATCTAAAATACAAAACTGCCTTTCTTTTCTTACTTTTCTTTTGGGAAACATGGCCCTAAAAAGCAGATCAGATGAAAACACTTTCACTTTCATTCCTTTGGATAGTGGCGATCACCGGGGGCTACGCTCAATCGGTGGCAGATAGCAGCAGCTACTTCGTAGTTACGTACACGACCGGATCAGCCTGGAATGCTGAGAAATCTGCGCAGGATCAACTTTATTTCAAGGAGCACTCAGCTCATTTGGTGAAACTGAGAAAAGAAAAGATTATCGTGGCCGGAGCGCGGTATGGCGAAAAGGGCATGATCATTATCCGCGCGGGTTCCTTGCGAAGTGCGATGACATCAATCTTTAGCGATGTCGCTTTGAAAAATAATTTGTTTGTGGCTCAGATCGAACCTCTTCAGGTGTTTTATCCGGGCTGTCTGGAACTATTACCCTCTCAGAAATGAATGCTCTCTTCAAAAAACTGAATTACAAAGCACCGTCAACGATCTACGTACTTCATGCACCGGATGGCATGGCGGCTGATCTGAAGGAGATGGAAAAGCAGGCCAGTCTCCAGACCTCTTTGGCAGGCGTGAGAACGGTTGATTTTATGCTGGCGTTTGTGACGACTCAAAAACAGGTAGATGAACTGATTCAACGGATCGTTCCCCGGATGTCATCGGATGGGGTGTTGTGGTTTGCGTATCCGAAAGGCTCTTCGAAGCGATATTCCTGCGACTTTAACCGGGATACGGGCTGGGCTATGTTGGGAAAGGCAGGTTACGAAGCTGTGCGCCTGGTTGCGGTGGATGAAGACTGGAGCGCTTTACGATTTCGCAAAGCAGAAAACATCAAACAGATGACCCGTAGTTTCGCCATGTCGGAGGAAGGGAAGAAAAAAGTGATGCAGAAAAGGAAAGAAAAGCGATAAACGCTATTCACTTTTTTTCACATGCGCCATCACCGCCTTCAGTTTTCCATAGCCGTACTTCCCTTGGAGGGCGCTGTAGAGTTCTTTCAGGCTAGCGTCTTCCGACAAAGAAGTTAAGGTGGTTTTAATCACCTCCTGTTCTTCAGGTTGGATAAAAGCGTCTACAGCTAACTTACCCATCTCCACTGCTTTGGCCAGGTGACCTTCAATGGTAGTGATCGCCAGGTGACGTTCTTCGGCTATCTGAGGAACACTCATTCCGTTCTTGAACAAATCCAGGGTGATATCATAGGTGCTTCGGTCATCACCTTCCTTTTTCTTTTTACCTTTTCGTTTCTTTGATTTTTCCAAAACAGCGGGAGGGAGCGTGTTGCGGATGGAGGCCAGCAGGTGCATTCGTTCTTCCTTTCGCTGAACGGCCAGCGCTGACAAATCTATGATTTGGTCTTCGAGAATACCGGTAACCATCGCATAAATGACATCCACTTCTTCCCATTTTTTCATCAGCCACTGATCCAGTTCCGATAGTTGATTGACATACGTTTTTACGCGCTTGCGTTGTTTCATCTGTTCCAGATGCTCCGCCAAGATCCGGATCGTGTCCCATAAAAAACTACGGTAATAGGCTCTTCCTTTTTCCAGCCGCTCCGCAAGGGCGGGTGAATCGGTTCGGATCAGTTCACTGAGTTGCCAGCGGAATTTTTCCGTGTTGGAATATTCACCTTGCAATCGGTCGATCAACTGGGCCATCACCGGTTTCAGGGTGTCGTCCAGCATTTCTGTTTCATCTTTTTTAACATAGGTTAGTTCTTTGACGAGGGTGGTGAAGTCAAACGTGCGCTCGATGAGATGATGGATAAATTGTCTTTGCTTTTCTTTCATCAAGGCAGGCAATTGCTCCGGGCGATGATATTCTTTGGCATAGGCCGCCACTTGCGCATCCGTGCTGATGGCGGAGGAGGGAATGCGCGTGCGCAAAATCAATCCGGATAAAGTTCGCAACCGCGAAAGAGCCACATACACCTGACCCGGGGCAAAGGCCTGCCCGACATCCAGAATAGCTTTGTCGAACGTGAGCCCCTGACTTTTATGCACGGTAATCGCCCAGGCCAGTTTGACGGGATACTGTTCAAACGATCCGACCACTTCTTCCTCCGGGTGTTGGGTCAAGGTATTTAATACATACTTTTTGTTTTCCCAGCGTTCCCGCGTAAGTGTGTAGGGTTGTTGGGAATCGGCCATGATTACTTCGATCTCACCCATGGCAATTTTAACAACAGTGGCCAACTGCCCGTTGACGTATGCTTTTGCTTCGTCTGTATCGTTGCGGGTAAACATGATTTGAGCCCCTTCTTTTAACTCGATCCGTGACTGCACCGGAAACATGCTGTCTGGAAAATCGCCTTCCAGCCGGGCATCAAAAAAGTACGAAGGCGTAGGGATTTTTTTTAACTCCTGTTGATTGAGTTGATCGGCTTTGTAATTATGCGTGGTCAGGGTGATGATTTCTTTCAGGAGATCACCTTCCTTCGCAGGTTGATACTGTTGATTGAGCATCTCAATATCCTGCGGGGTAACGGTGTTGTTTCTAAGGTTGTTGAGCAAGTCAATAAACACCCGATCATGCTGCCGGAAAATCCGGGTGAGCTCGATGTACACCGGTGGATTGGGTCGGAGGGCATGAGCTTCGTAGAACCATCCGCTCGAATAATACTTTTTCAGAATATCTTCTTCCTCTCGCCCGATCACCGGTGGCAGTTGGTACAAATCTCCAATGAAAAGTACCTGCACTCCGCCAAAGGCTTGCCGGAAATTATTTCGGGCGGCCTTCATCCGGTAGTCGATGGCATCTAATAAGTCGGCACGAAGCATGCTCACTTCATCAATCACCAAAAGGTCGATGGATCGGATCACTTGCTTGCGGACACTGTTCAACGGGTGTTGTCGGGCGAGCATCGATTGATTCAAAACCCTCGGGTTTTCATGAAAGGAATCCGGTATCGATCGGTCAGGGATAAACGTGATGGGAGGAAGCAAGAACTGTGAGTGGATGGTCACGCCTCCGGCATTTAAAGCCGCGATGCCTGTGGGGGCTACTACAATAAAGTTTTTGTGTGTGTAGTCTTTCAGATTTTTAAGAAAGGTGGTTTTACCGGTACCAGCTTTGCCCGTCAGAAATATGGGACTGGACGTAGTGTTGATAAATGAAATAATCTGAGTAAGAGGATTTTCCATGCCGGCAGCAGAAGCTTGATAAAAATAGGAAGATTTTGAGGATATACGTGAACCACAGCAATCAAAGATTATAAGTAGATTGCCCGATGTTTATGAGTCTACCCCATCACCAAATGAATGGGTTGTATACAAACCTCCATTGAATGCATGGCACGCACCTTAATAGATAACTTCATTCGGCAACTTCATGAACTACACACCGGTTCTTTATGGTTTGATCAGTGTTTTCAGGACAAGCTTGCGGGGCTTTCAGAAACAGACGCATTTGTGCGACCCCTCGGGCAAATTCACAGCGTGGCCGAACACATCTCGCATATTCTGGCATGGAGGCGTGAATGTTTGTTGAGGTTTCAGGGTGAACGAACCGATTTGATGAATAGTCCGGAGGACTGGAGAAGAATGGAAGAACTTAGAACCATCGGATGGACCCGGTTAACCTCCGGGTTGGAAGAAAGCAAGCTGCAATTGATAAACGCTTTAACCCATCAGAACGATGACTTTTTGCAAACACCCTTTCTCGACACCGGGTATAATTTTTTGTATCTGATGGAGGGCATTATTCATCATGATGTCTATCACCTGGGGCAGATCGGGATCACGATAAAACTCCTGAAGGATGCGAAGTTCATGCGTCAGCATCCCTCAGAGTAAACGGTTCTGGCTATCTTTGTCGCCATGCTTGACTTAACATACATAAACCGTTTTATCCGGATAGGTATACTATTCTTTTTGATCGCGTGCGATGGAGATGACTCCCCTCCACTGACCACCGCTGAACTCTATTTCCCTCCCAAGGGTTCCTCCGAATGGGAGACAGTCACACCCGCCAGTCTGGGATGGGATGAATCAGCGATCAATGAATTAAAAGAATTTATCACCTCCTCGAATACACGTGCGCTCATCATTTTAAAAGATGGTAAGATTGTCCTGGAAGAATATCGCGGTCAGCAATTGGCAAGCACTAACCCGTTTACTGCTTCCAGTAACTGGTATTGGGCCTCGGCTGGTAAAACGCTCACTTCTGCCTTGGCCGGTATCGCTCAGAATGCAGGTCAACTAAACTTTGACGCGAAAACATCCGACTATCTCGGAGTGGGGTGGACCAGCCTCACACCAGCGCAGGAAGCAAAGATTACCGTACGTCACCAACTGACCATGACTACCGGTCTGGATGATGCAGTCATCAATCCGGACTGCACGGAAGCCGCTTGTTTGATTTTTGAAGCGGAGCCGGGAACACGCTGGGCGTATCACAATGCGCCCTATACTTTATTGGATAATGTGCTCTCGGAGGCTACCGGCAAAACACTCAATACCTACGTCAACGAAGAAATCATGGAACCCATAGGTGCGCTTGGCGCATATATTCAGACGGGTGATAACAATGTATTCTACAGCAATGCGAGAAGCATGGCTCGGTTTGGTCTATTAATGTTAAACCGGGGAAAATGGGAAGACCAGCAAATTATTCCGGAAGCATACATCGATTTGATGACCACAAGCTCGCAGAATATCAACCCTTCCTATGGCTACCTCACCTGGTTGAATGGTCGATCCAAATCCATGGTGCCTGGATCACAACTCGTGTTCAATCAGTCGATCAGTCCGAGCGCTCCAGCCGATATGTTTGCTGCCATGGGCAAAAACGGACAACTGATGGATGTTGTTCCCAGCCAGAATCTGGTCGTGATCCGGATGGGCGATGTGCCCGATAATACGTTGGTGCCCTTTACCTTTCAGGATGACTTGTGGAAAGAGCTGAACAAAGTGATCCGATAAAGAACGGATATGGGAAACCGGTCTTCAAAATAATTTCATCTGAAAATCGGATTCTTCCGACAGATTTACCTTAATCGCCTGAGCCTCGCCAAAGTTTGAAAGCGAAATGCCGAGCAGACGTATCTGCTGGCCGGGCATAAAAGATTCGTCTAAAAGTCGTTTGGCCGTGGACTCAATGGTTTCAAGATCATCGGTTCCTTCCGCCAAGGTGTGGCTGCGTGTCATTTGTTTGAAATCATGAAATTTCATTTTTAGGGTGACCGTTCTTCCTTTGAGCTGGTGACGGGTCAGGCGGCTTTGAACGGTTTGAGCAATTTTTTCTAATTCATGATGCATTTCTTCGCGTTGGGTCAGATCAAAAGCAAATGTATCTTCGGCTCCTACTGACTTCGTTTCGCGGTCGGGTTTTACTTCCCGGTCGTCTATGCCCCGCACAATTTTGTAAAAGAATTTGCCGGGTTTCCCGAAATGAGTGATCAATTCTGCTTCACTCAATCGCTTTACATCTGCGCCTGTGTGTAATCCCATGAGCTTCATTTTGGCTGCGGTTACTTTCCCCACTCCGAAAAACTTTTCAACCGGAAGTTGTTCCATAAAAGCCGTTAACCGGGATGGCCCGATAAATGTCAAACCATTGGGCTTATGCATATCGGAGGCAACCTTAGCGGCAAATTTATTAACGGATACTCCGGCCGAAGCGGTTAACTGAAGTTCCTGTTGAATCGACTGTTTGATCAACCTGGCAATTTCGATAGCCGAACCGATGTTTTGTTTGTCGGTGGTAACATCCAGATAAGCTTCGTCCAGCGAGAGCGGCTCAATCAAATCGGTGTAGCGTTGAAAAATAGCCCGGATTTGTTGGGACACCTGTTTGTAAACATCAAATCGTGGAAACACAAAGATTAAATCCTGACAAAGACGGGCAGCCACTTTACTGGACATGGCTGACCGCACGCCAAATTTCCGAGCTTCATAACTGGCGGTAGCCACCACACCCCCGCGACCCTGAGGAGGCCCCCCCACAGCGATGGGCTTGCCACGGTATTCCGGATGATCCCGTTGTTCTACCGAAGCATAAAACGCATCCATATCTATATGAATGATTTTGCGAACCATCAATGAAGGATAAGTCAGGTTATAAAATAAAGTGCGACAAAAACTCACAATTATTCGTCAGAATCTTGTGGTTTTGCGCCCGCACATTGATGGCAGATGGCTGTTGGGTATAGAATACACCTGTTTGATAGTAGTATTTTTCCAGATCCTGAATGAGTGGCTGGTACTTTTGATAAACCATCGTCTGTTTCCCAAAATCACCTTTGGAAGAAAACTCTTTACCGTTTTCATCTTTGAGAAGAATGTTTTCGCCCATTCTTCCATACACCGGTTTTCGCACGAACGAATCCATATTTCTGCTGCGCTCCTGAAAGGTTTCGGCAACGATGAAATTCGGGAAATGCCGGGTGATGTACGCTAAAAAGAGTTTGTTCTGCCAGATGGATGTATACGGGGGATTCAGAACAATGGCCAGATCCTGTTGGATGATTGCTGAAAGGATTTTGGCAAGCTCGGGTTCATCGGTAAACATCCAATCCCACGGAATGATTTTATACCAGACATCGGCTTTGATATAATCATCGTCCACATGATAGAAGATACCTTCTTCTGAAAACACTACATGTTCCAGATTCTGATAGTAGGTGGTGTATCCGGCTTTTTCTGCAAGCGAAAGAATACTGCTGACGTTGTGTACATCTTCCGGATAGCCAAAGGAGGATCCGAGAATCACCGGTTTCAGGGTTTTCACCTGTTTGCAGATGGTTTGAAAGGAAGAGATCAGATCCTGTTGCAATTGATTGAACTGCCGCGGCTGCCCGGGCAGTTGGGCCAACTGCATGACTTGCCAGTAAAGGGTTTCGGGCAGGGTGCTGTAGGTGTCTGCGTTAAATTCAATCACCAGTCCACGCGTGCGATTGAATCCACCATTGATATCAAAACGACCCGTTAAAAACGGATGCTTATACCGGTTCTCCCAACTGTAATAAATACAGTCTTCAAAAAAGGAAGGAATACCTAGTTGTGAGAGCTGGCGATCAGCCAGGATTTTGTGGGTCGCTTTTTCAAAAAGTTCAAAAGCATCTTTGGACAGCCGGCAAAACTCCTGGACTTCAGATTCGTGAAATCCTACGAGTTCATCGGTGAAGTAATCTTCGTCCAGAAACCAGTGAAGATCGTAGGGAACTTGTTTTTTGGTAAGTAAAGGAACGTCCCGAAAACGGTTATCCTCCAAATGACCTGAACGACTTGCCTGATCCATAACCGGTTGATCCTCCTTTCGGAACTTTTACTGAACGGGGCCGGGCCGAACTTTGCAGATTATCTTTTAAGCCCATGGATTTGTTGTACGCTGCATCGTTTTTATAGTAACGCGAATCAGGGGTTACGTTACTCATATTGTTGGTAAAGAAAGAGCGTGCCAGACCAAAAAACAACAACCCGCGAAGACCGCTGTGGCGGTTGCTGGTACTGTCTTGTTTGGACTCCATCTTACGAAGCGATACGGTATCGGTTTTCCCATCCAGCGTATGAATAATAGCGATTGATTTCTCCTTTTCGTCAATGATTCGTTCGTCAATGATCTTGTACTCGTTTCCAGGTTCAATTTCTTCTACTTCCGTGATGGTGCCCTGTGTGCTTTCATACACTGTTTTTTCATCAAACTCCTTTAATCGCGGGCTGCCATCACCGCTGGAGCAACTCTGTACCAGCATTGAACCAGCGATCACAACGGCCATTAATTTTTTAGAGAGCGAAAGAGCGGAAGTGGTATTTTTGTCCATCTTTGATTAACAAGAGTTTCATTTTCAAACATAGGTAAAAATCGGCATGAATAAAAGAATTCTTTTTGCTTCCACTGTTTTTATCGTAGGGCTTTGCTCCATCGTTTATGAGTTGTTGATAAGTACTGCTGCTACCTACTTTTTGGGCGATGGCGTCAAACAGTTTTCAATCATCATTGGTGTGTATCTGTTTTCGATGGGAGTGGGGGCGTATCTCTCCCGTTTCTTCAAAGATGCCTCTCTGCTTTTCTTTATCAAGATTGAATATGCGCTAGGTTTTATCGGTGGGATATCTGTGCCGCTGATCTACTTTTTGTTTGTGACGGTATCCACCAGCATTCTTCAGATCTTATGCCTGGTGATTGTTTTTCTCATCGGTTTGCTGACAGGAATGGAAGTTCCCCTGTTGACCTTCTCAAGGGCAGATGATGTTAAAAACAACCTGAGCGAGGTCTTGTCGCTGGATTACATTGGCGGTCTGGCAGCCACCTTGATCTTTCCCTTTCTGCTCTTGCCTTTTGTCGGGCTCTTCTACTCATCCCTGGTGTTTGGATTGCTCAATCTTTTGTTGGGCATCGTCTTAAACATCACCTATTTTCCACAACGAAAACGTGTGCTCGCCTTTGGCTCTGTTTTAGTGGCAGGATTGGTAGTCATCGTGATTCAGGCAGCAAGTTTACTGCAGGTCTGGGACGAACAGATTTATAAAAATCCGATTGTTTATAATGCCCAGTCCGCCTATCAGAAAATAGTTGTCACCAAACGTCAGAAGGATGTCAGGCTGTATCTCAATCGGGTGATTCAGTTTTCATCGGAAGATGAACACCGTTATCACGAATCGCTCATTCACGTGCCGGCCGTGCGTCTGTTGAAAATGAAATCGGTGCTGGTGTTGGGAGGAGGCGAAAACCTGGCCACCCGTGAATTGCTGAAATATCCGTCCATCGAGATTATTGATGTGGTAGATATTGACAGCATGATGTTTCACCTGTCCAGAACTCACGAGTTGATCCGGGCAATCAACCAGGATGCAGCCATCCATCCCAACGTCAACCTGATAGCCGAAGACGCCTTCTCCTTTTTAAATCAAAACGAACAGAAGTATGATTTGATCGTGGCCGATCTCCCCGATCCTTCGTCTGAAGGAGTGGCGCGCCTGTACAGTAAACAATTTTTTTTGATGGTGAAGCGGGCCTTGAGTGATTCCGGCATCTTTGTGACGCAGGCAGGGGATATTTATTTTTCCAACACTGTTTTCAGTTGTATCCATCGCACGCTGGCTTCTGTTTTTGATTATGTTTCTCCGTACCATACCTACGTTCCTTCCTTTGGCGATTGGGGTTTTGTGATGGTTTCCAGGCAACCCATCACCCAACCGGTTGTGACCTTGCCCACTCACCTCCGGTATCTGACAGACGCGCAGATGACTGCAGGTTTTTTACTACCCAAGGATGTTTCAGTGGAAAACACCAACATCAATACCCTCGACAATCCGATTATTTTGAACTACTACTTAAAAGATTGGGAAAAGTGGAAACAGGATTTTGCCAATCAACCCGCCAATCAAACAGACTTTTTCCTGACAGATTGATTCAGGGGCATCTCTGAAAACTCCTGATTTCGCAGACTTAATGCAACGAAGGAGGCGGAATCGGCTTCGGTCCCGGTCGGGCCGAATTATATAGAAGGAATGTTACGGAACATCCATGGATAAAAGTTCATACCTTTCCTTATCTTGCACCAAGACAAATCGCTACACCCATGAAACTTTCGTACGTGTTTCTGCTTGCCATCAGTTCCCTTTTGTTTTCTTGTGGATCCGATCAGGTGGATCTCGCCATTGACAACCCCACGGAGGAAGCCATTATCGTGACCATTGATTCGCTGGTGGTAGAAGTGCCCGCCCGTCAGGTGGTATGGGTGGAAATGGGCAAAGGTAAACATCAGATAAAACTGGCCGACAATACGGTATCTACCTTTGACTTTACCCAGAGCATGTACATGCTTAATCCTACCCTCACCGAATACCTGATGTTTGAGCAAATGTATGGAGAAGCTTCTCTGGGCGGATTTATGACCGGCACACTTCCTCACACTACAGTAACGTATTTGGGTTCCGAACTGGAAGGCAATTACAAAGTTATCAGCGACCTGGTAAATCTGATCACCTGGGATTACGGCCCTCGGGAAGACTTACCAGAGGTGGTTCAGATGGACGAAGACGAAAGCTATACCAGTCTCATCAAACTGATGGATCCGATTGAGTTAATCAATCAGGCGTATTCCGAAGAGCAAGTATTGGAAGAAGCGGAGGTAACCGAAGAAACACAGGTAGAAGAAAACCCCTAACAATCCGTTCGCTTGTGATTATAGGTCATCATGCCACATGGGATGTGTATGGTTGTCAGCCATCTCAAATTTCCTTTCAATCGGATATTGAAGCACTCCTCACAACCATTGTCAGGGAGTTGGGGTTGACCGGAATCCGTTCCGGATTTAAGCAATTTCAACCGATCGGAGTGACGGGCTTTATCCTGTTGGAAGAAAGTCATATCAGTGTGCATACCTGGCCGGAGCATGGTTTTGTGGCATTGGATATTTTTTCATGCAAACCCTTTGAGGCGGCTGCGGTTAGTTTTATGCTTGAACGCGAGCTTCGGTGTGATCAGATAGTTCTCCACCAGATGTCCCGAGGGAAACTGCCAGAACATCTTTCCTTACCACAGGAAAGAAGATAGAATAGCTTAAAAAAGTCATCCTGGTTGTCAGAGTATTTTACCTCAACCACCTGCTCCTTGATCTCTTACTTCCCTCGATTACCAAATGGTAATTATTTGTTCATAGGAAATTCCTTTTCTTGAGCACGATTCAGATCCAGTATTACTAAATGTATAATGAATGTTACCATCGCGCGTTTCGGATGCGGCTGAGGCTTTGCCGGGTAATGCCCAAATAACTGGCAAGATCCGATATCGGGATCTCGTTCAGATGATCTGGCTGTTGCAGAACGAGACGTTTGTACCGCGCTTCGGCTGTTACGGCCAGCGACTCGACTACACGATTTTGCAGTATGGCCGTGTACCGGGCAAGAAAGAAGTTAATAGTGGACAGGTATTTTTCCGGACTCAACTCCTGCTCCAGATCTTTCCATCGGCACATCAGAATGTTACTATCACTTACGGCAACTATCGAAAAATTTGTTTTCGATTGACCGATCAGAGAAGCGGGATCTCCGTCCACATCCCCCGGGAAAGTGAACCCCAGGATCACCTGACGTTCGTTCAATTCACAGACAGTTTTAAAAATGCCGCTTTGGATGTAAAAAAAGAAATCGAACAACGTATCTGGCGCCATCACACAACAGGATTTTTCAACATGTCTGGGGACGCCTATCTTTTCCAACGCTGTTAAAAGACCCTTGGAATAATCACCGGACTCCTGATCAATATGAAAAGAAGGTGTAAACACAACGTAAGGTAAGCAAGTTCGCACAGAATATAGACACGATAAAACTCTACAACGGATGACGTCAAAACTAAAGGAGTGGTTAGGAAAAGGAAAAACTTTTAACCATTGCAACCAAAATATCTTTTACCTAAGCGAAGGAGCAGGGGAGTGTCTTCTTATGGTGCATGGTTATCCCTACAATGGCTTTGATTTCAACTTCTTACTTCCTGCGCTCGCAGCCGACTTTCGGGTCGTTATCCCTGACATGATCGGAATGGGATTTTCGGATAAACCCGTGGACTATTCCTATCAGTTTAAAAACCATGTACACATGTACAGGAGCCTGCTCCGGCACTTGGGGATCACCGAAATACACGTCCTCGCTCATGATCTGGGCAATAGCGTGGTTCAGGAGCTATTGGCACAAACAGAGGAAGGAGACAACTCGCTTAAAATCAAATCAATTGCATTTTTGAATGGAGGTTTATTCTCTGATGTGTATCGCCCGCGGCTCATCCAGGTATTGCTTTCAAAGTCGCCTGCGGTTATAGGGAAATTTCTGAGCAAGTTGATTTCTAAGAAAAGCATCGAAAAGGCAACCAGCAGCGTTTTTGGAAAACGCACTCAACCCTCGCAGGAGCAATTGGACGATTTTTGGTACGTCTTAAATTACAATCATGGGAAATCATTGACCTGGAAGATCGGGAGACTGGTTTTTGAAAAAGATGTGCATCAACAGAGATGGATAGAAACCATGCAGCGGACAAAGATTTCGATGTGTTTCATCAATGGTCCGGCCGATCCTAATTCAGGCATACACATGGCCAAACGCTACGAAGAGCTGATACCTAATCCCATGGTCATACTACTTCCGGAACATATCGGTCATTGGCCACAAATCGAAGCGCCTGAACTGGTGGTAGAAGCGTTTATGACATTTCACAAAAACTTGGCAAAGGAGAAAATACAAGAGTAGTTAGTAAGCGGCCAGCTTTCATTTTCCAGTCAGTACCTTATAAGCTGGCGGAATGATGACCCCGTTAAACTTATTCGTTAACCCGTATAAGATTAATATGGTGAGGAAGAATCCGACTATTAAAATAAAAATGGATTGCTGTCGGGGAGTGAGTCCCAAAAGGGAACGTTTCATTTTTTTTGAATGGATGGAAGCGACATGCCCAAAAAATGCCAGGATAGCAAATGAATAATAAGGAATAAAAAATAAGTTCGTGGGAAATGTATTGAGCCCGGCCACTCCAAAATAAAAATTGGTATCCAACTTCAGATAAAAACGTCCGCCTAAAACAGCGCTCACATGAATGAATAGAAAGAACGCCAAATAGAGCCCGGTGTAGATATGTAACTTTTCAAAATCCTTGGTCATGGTTTTTCGCGTTCTCCTCCACAGATTTATCCCGGATAGGATTTGAACAAACACGGCTGTCAGTAATAGGATTTCCACCAAAGGATTTCGATACAATAATCGCAAAGTGTTCATAAGTTCGATGTGCTGTTCCGCCCCCGCAATACTCCACACGTGATTACATAAGTGAAGAGCGACAAAGACACTGATCGTCAAGCCCGAGAAATAATGAATTTTCCGAATCATTCTGTTAGGAATTTATGAGCGTATTTCAACAATAAAATAACTTATAAATTTGATGATTTACTTCCGGAGTTCATGTAGTGCCTGTTCAAGCACGTAGTCAGCAGTGGTAACGGAATCAGGTGTATGAATTAGTATTTCAGGTGTCACCACGTGAATGGAGGCGTCTTTGTTGACACGCACAAAAGTTCGGGCGGGGGCGTAAACAGTCAGTTTGGTATGCGGTAATGAAAACGATTCAATGTTACCTGTCTGATTGGCAAAACCACCGGTGGGTCTTCCCATGAGTGTGGCGAGACGGTGATCCTGAATCACAGTAATAAAAATGATACCGGCTGAGTAAGTCATCTCATCGGATAGGACCACCACCTGTCCATCAAAGCGTTTGTCTTTGGAAACCGGATGTATTAACTCTTCGTTAGCTACATTCATTTCTTTCAGATCACCGGGCTGGCCACGAAAATGAAACCAGCCGGCATTGCCCTCGTGAATCCGTTGGTACGCCAGCGAAACCTGATTGACGGGTTGATCAATCAGATATTGAATGACATAGGCACCGGCATCGGATTGACCTCCGGTGTTGCCACGAACATCAATCACCAGTTTTGAAATGTTTTCCTTTTTCAGTCGGGCAAATGAAGCCTCAATAAACTGTTCATACGCTTCCTTTTGTTCGTCCACATCAAAGCTATTGAGTCGGAGATATCCGATATCCTCCCGTACCTCAAACCGGTTAAAGCTGAGGGCGTCTTTTTCAAGACTGCTCCATTCATCATTTTCCCCGATGGTCAGACGTTCGGAGCTGTTTTTAAAAACCATTTCGAAACGTCCGTGCCATGAAAAGATGGAGTATAACCAATCGGAAAACAGCAACGTGGTCATGTGTCTGCGTAGCAAAACTGTTTCGCCATGACTGTAGAGGGCTATCCGATCAATAATTGTACGAATGGGTTGACCGTTGATAGAATCAATCGGCCAGTCTTTCCGGACGATCTTTTGATCACGGGTCCGCTGATAGTCCCGCTCCAGGTATACTTGCCCCGTTTCACTCAACACCACATAAAAAGGGAAAAGTTTGTTGCTTACCTCTTCTTCCCGGAGGGGAAATACCAAGCAATGAGCATCGTTAAAATAAGGATTTAAAACGGCTACCGCTTTGAAGAAGTCAGCCCGGTTCATGGAACGATCCAACGTGGTCAGCAGCCTGGAATTCAAGTGGGCAATGGAGTCGCGGTTGGCTCGTTGGTAAAAGTTTACATGACGTTTTTCAAGAGTGGTGATCAGATACTCCAGATCGGATTTCAGTTCTTCGGGGGTAAATATGCGTGACGCAAGTTCCTGATCTGATTCCTGGCCAGGACGGCAAGAGATGGTGAGTAGAAGAATGAATACCAGAATCGGGGTGGTGGAATGGAGTAGGCTAAATAATCGGTTTGGAGAAATCATAGTGTTGATTTGCGACTATGACGTGTCACGAAGACAAATGTTACATTTAAGCTAATGGTAGGAATAACTCATCCAGCCCTACCTCTTTTAAGATTTTTAGTACCTGGTAGTGGGTAAATTAAGTATAATGGATTCAAATAATTAGATGTGCAACAAAAACCCTGATTTTTAGGTTAAATTAGCAGATTGTATTTCATCTGATGCCAGTGGTTTTATTGAAAACCTTTAAATCCTCATTTTTGAGTAGGTCTGTAGGCTCTGCGAAAGGCATCCTATTGGTTTGCCTTACATTTATTCTGGCAAATGCAATGGGCCAAATTAGAATAGAGGTCATTAAATATCCCCGACAGTTTGTTGGTGATGAACCTAATATATTTATATCCGGCACATTCAACTCATGGAGTCCAGGAGATGAGAATTATAAATTATCGAGGGATGGTGATGGAATCTATTTTTTCGACCTACCAGACTCGCTTAGCTATTTTGAATACAAATTTACTCAAGGAACATGGTCTTCAGTAGAAGGTACAGCGGAGGGAAAGACAAGATCAAATCGTGTTTATAGTCGAGGTCTTGAGCCTAATCCTAAACTTGTGAGGATAGAGATTGAAAGTTGGGAAACCCAGCCTTCTTTCGTGATTATTTTACGTAAGCTTCCTAAAAATACGCCTTTTGATGCTTCAATCTACATTATGGGCGATTTTAACAATTGGAATCCTGCAGATCGTTCATATAAACTAATAAAACAGGTAGATGGAAGCTATCGAACCATTATTTACGGATCGAGTTCTCAAATCCAATGTAAATTTACGAGGGGAACAACATCTTCTGTGGAAAGCAGACCTGGAGGGAGATTATTAACTAACCGAATTCTTTCCCGTTCACCATCAGATTTAAATTCGAATGTGGAGCTAGAGATTGCCAGTTGGATGGATTTGCCAGATGCCATACAACTTTATTACATCTATGATCTGCTTTTGTTGTTTTCTTTTTTTCAAGGAGTTTTGTTAATCATCACGATCCCTGGCATTCAGGGTTATAATCGATCAGCTAATCGATGGCTCTTGATTTTGATTGGATTTACATCCATTATGCTTTTGTTAAGGGTCATCTCAAATTCTCTCCTTGGAATTCAGTTTTCAACAAAACTTTTACTCCTACCAGATTTTGTCTTCTTTATTTATGCTCCATTATTTTATACCTACATCCAAAGGTTGCTTTTCCAGTCTGAGCTACGTACCTCTCTAGACAGTAAACTTCATTTTATTCCAGTATTGGTTCAATTTTTTGTTTACATGGGTTACTTTTTTATGGATACCTTTTCGTTTGAATCTAAAGTAAATGATCAATATTCAGACTTGTATCTTATACGGTTTGGTTTTAGTAGTTTAGCTTTGGTCTTTAATTTTTTTTATTGGCTAGCTTGTCATAAAGCACTTAAAGCGTATAAGAAAGATTTTGAAAATAGTAACTCATTTGGGCAGAATCTACAATATTTAACCACCGTACTCTTTATTCAGTCCATTTGTCTTTTTGCATGGGCAGCCACCATAGCAGTGGCAGTGGTGGGTAAGGGTTTGGGTTTAGATATTATCAATATTATTGAATTTAGTACCGAGACCATGTGGATTATTTTTTCACTGATTACTTTCTTCTTAGGGTATTTTGCTATCCACGAACCAGATGTGTTTCGGGTACCTCATTTAGTGCGGGAATTACCCTCGATCGACTCACCTTCTGTTTCTGTTCAAACCAATCAAGAATTAAGACTCCCAAGTGAAGAAAAGCACGAAGACCGAATAGAGAATCTGGAAGTTGAGGTAGAAAAAGTTAAACAGTACATGGCTCAGCAAAAGCCTTATATCAATCCTAAGCTTAATTTGATAGAATTAGGGCATCAACTTCAACTCCCTCCTTATTTATTGTCAAAGATTATTAACAACGGTTTTGGTAAGAATTTCTTTGATTTTATCAATGGTTATCGGGTAGAAGAATTTAAAAGAAGGGTCGATGATCCCCAATTTCGCAACTATACATTACTTAGCATAGCATTTGATGTAGGTTTCAATTCAAAAACAGCCTTCAACCGATCATTTAAGAAAATTACCAATCAGACACCCAGTTCGTATTTCAAAAACAGGGTAGAATACTAATAGAATGGTTAGTCGTAAGTGACGTCAATTTTGACTAAAAGAGATACTCGTTTGGTGTTTTTCTCCTGACGCGTTTCTTTTGGCTCTTGCCGGTTAGTGCCACTTTGTAAACTAAAATGCATTTTCATGTTAACTATCTGATAAATAGTATTTTAGAATTATTTATTTTTAAAAATAAGATGCGACCACAATGCTAAAGTGGGGCGACAGTGATTGCTCTTAGCTTCAAATTGGCAACGTTTCTTGTTGACTTTTTCAGAAATCGTTTGCGAATAAATATTCCTTTTCTGTTTAATCTTTAAGATTCAAAACGCATTGAACCCTAAACAATCCATTTAAAGTTATTTCTATGATCAGATTCTTTACAGTAGTAATCAAACTAGTGCCTTTACTCCTGTTGATAGCTAATTCCACCTTGGCTCAACAAGTTGTCACAGGTAAGGTGACTTCGTCAGACGATGGCTCTCCCATTCCGGGCGTAAATGTCCTGGAGAAGGGAACGCAGAACGGTACGGTTACCGATTTTGATGGTAATTTTAGAATTTCGGTGGGTCAGAGTTCTACTCTTGTATTCTCTTTCATAGGTTACAAGTCTCAAGAGGTGCTGGTTGGCAGCCAAAGTTCAATGTCAATTCGGTTGGAGTCCGATGTACGTGCATTAGAAGAGGTAGTTGTAGTGGGATATGGAACACAGCAAAAGGCTGAAATCACAGGTTCAATTTCATCTGTTAAGGGCGTAGAAATACAAAATGTTTCAGTGTCATCGTTTGATGCTGCTCTCCAGGGAAGAATAGCAGGGGCACAAATCACCCAATCCAGCGGAATACCTGGGAGTGCTGTTCGTTTAAGAATCAGAGGACAATCTTCTGTTTCTGGAAACAGCGAACCTTTATACGTGGTGGATGGTGTACCCATCACTACCGGAGACTTTAGTAAACGAGACGGTTCCGCAAACGGGATCAATGGAAATGCTTTGGCAGACATTAATCCTAACGATATAGAGTCGATGGAAGTTCTAAAAGATGCGGCTGCGGCAGCCATTTACGGTTCCAGAGCCGCTAACGGTGTGGTTTTGATTACCACCAAAAGAGGCAAATCGGGGAAAACCGTGTTCAACGCGGGGTATTATGTAGGAACCAATGAGGTTACAAGAGAGCTAAATTTTATTAATTCGACTGAGTGGTTAGAATTAATGGATGAGGCACACCGGAATAGTTTTGGAGTTCCTATTTCGTCAAGTTATAATTTGGGAAGAGGCTTAACTCCATCCTCCGCAGTAGCTTTGGGAGCTAATACCAATTGGCGAGATCAGATATTACGCACAGGTAAAGTACAAGAAGCAAGCATTAGTGCTTCTGGTGGAACTGATAAAACTCGATTTTACGTAGGGGGTACATATCGTAAAGATGATAGCTATTTTGTGGGAAATAGTTTTGAAAGGATCAATGCAAGGATCAACGTTGATCATAATGCCACCACTAAACTAACGATTGGAACCCAAACAGCCATTTCCTCGACCACTAACAATCAAGTACCAAATGTATGGGGTACTTCTCAGTCAAGTGCTTTACCGATTTTTCCAATTAGAAATGAAGACGGAACCTATTTTGGACACACCCTAGCGCAGGGACAAAACACGGGAGCAAATCCAGTGGCACAACTTGAGAATAAATTTGAGACTGCTGGACTTAGACTGCTTAATAACGTTTATCTGAATTATAAAGTAACTGACGATCTGGTCTTTAGAACGGAATTTGGACTGGATGTATTAAACCAATTTGACGAAATCTACACTTCATTCCATAACCGATTTTTGTTTCCCCGGGATTATTCTCCGGTTCCTTCTGGAGGTCAACCCATTGCGCTTCCTCGGGTAAACGCAGGAAGTTTTGAAGAAAGAAGATTGAATGTTATTAATTGGAACACCAATAACATATTGACCTACTCTAAAACTTTTGGAAGTCATAAGATTGAGGCGTTGGCTGGTTTTGCTGTTCAACGGTCGTCTCAGAGAACCACAGGTGCCTATACCAATGGCAATGCAGGATTTAGAGATAACTATTTCAGAAATTCTGTAGAGGGACTGCAAATTTTTGATCAGAATCTTGTTAATAGTTACCCCGTCATGGGAGGTTACAATGCTGATGTAGATAATGTGTACTCCTTTGTTTCTTATTTCTCTCGGGTAAACTATGTTAATAGTGGCAAATACCTGGCTAGTATCAGTGTTCGAAGGGATGGATCTTCCCGTTTTGGCCCCAATAATAAATTCGGGTTTTTTCCTGCAGTATCAGCAGGTTGGATTTTAACAAATGAAGAATTTATGAAGAGTATTCCCTGGCTAAGTTTTTTAAAAGCGAAAGCCAGTTTTGGGATAACGGGAAATGCTGAAATTGGAAACTTTGGTTACTTGGCTACCTACGGAAGTGCAGGAGGCTACTTAGGACAATCAGGATTAGCAGCTCAACGGATAGCTAACCCAGACTTACGATGGGAAAAGAATAATCAATTTGACTTAGGATTTGAGTTTGGCATGTTTGATGAAAAAATAACCGGATCAATAGGTTACTATAGTAAACTTAGTAAAGATTTGTTATTCGTTGAGCCTATTCAAAGCTCGACAGGTTTTACTGGGGTTCTTAAAAATACGGGTATTGAAATCAGGAATTCCGGACTTGAGCTGAATTTAACAAGTAGAAATGTTACTCGTGGGGATTTTTCTTGGACAACAGACTTCAATATTTCATCGAATCAAAACAAGGTTTTATCAACCGGTGGATTACCAATTGAAGCCTTTGCTTCAGGTTTAGGAGAAAGTAGATTGATTGAGGGCTACCCGGTAGGACAAGGATTCATGATGAAAAGTGCAGGTGTAGATCCTGCCGATGGAAGAGAACAATTTTTTGATAATGAGGGTAACATTGTGAAATTAACTATTGAAAATACAGATTATCGGCAGCCAGTGGGTAAACCATTCCCTGATTTTTTTGGAGGCGTGAATAATAGCCTGAAGTATAAAGGAGTGGAGCTAAACTTCTTGTTTACCTTCCAAAGCGGGAACACTATTTTTGACAACGAAGCCAAATTTCAGATTGGGGATATTGCAAACAATAATCAGCGGAGGGAAATTTTGAATCGTTGGCAAAGTCCGGAGAATCCCGGAGATGGATCTACCCCTGGTTTATTTTTGTCAGGTGCTGGTTCTGGAAGGGCTCTTAACTCAGACCGGTTTATGTATGATGCCTCGTTTCTACGATTACGTACGGTTACCCTTTCATACACCTTACCGCAGTCGCTTGTTTCCAAAGCCCGGTTGAATACTGTACGGGTCTTTGTCAGTGGTCAAAATCTATTATTATTTACCAAATTTCCGGGCTGGGATCCGGAGTTTGTCAATACCTCAAATGTTGGAAATACCGGACAATTCTTTTCTCCCTTTGGCTCTAGCGGCCAAGTGTCTCAATTCCAGCAGGCAAACATAACATTTAATGCCGCGCAAAATCCCTTTCCTCAAACCAGAACATTTACGGGTGGCATAAACATTAGCTTTTAACGAGATGAATATGAAAACAAAATATTTTATTCTGCCCCTGTTGATGGTGGCCTTTTCCTGCAACGATATTTTAGAAATTGATCCTAAGGCACAGATACCTAGTGATGCAGCCTTAAGTAATGGAAGCAATGTAGAGGCAACTCTAATTTCTGCCTATAGCGAACTGGTTTCTGACAACTTTCTTGGTTTCCGCACTCGTTTCTACAGTGAATTGTTGAGTGACAACATTGGTTTAAATGAGGTAACATTAAGTTCCACTGACTTTACGGGTCAGGTAGCTCTTCGAAATTCAAACATTTTGAATAAGGATATTGACGGGGTGTGGTCGGCAGCTTATAGGTCTATTTCAAGAGCCAACGCAGTGATAAATGCGATTGAACGAAATCTGATTACGGATGCAACAACCGATGCTAACAAGCAAAAATGGAAAGCCGAGTCTCTGTTTGTCAGAGGTGTAGCTCATTTTGAATTGATGCGACTATTCGCGCAACCCTTCAGCAATAGTCCTACAACTGATTTGGGAATACCTATCCGTATCAAGGATTTAACCGCGGATGAGAAGTTGCCCCGATCCACGGTTTCACAAGTGTATGATCAGGTTATTTTGGACTTGACAAATGCCGCAGAGAGCCTTCCTGATCAAAACGGAAATCGTGCTGACAAATGGGCTGCTAAAGCTTTTTTGGCTAGAGTTTATTTTAATAAGCTAGATTATCAAAATGCATTCATAACGGCTGGCGAAATAATCGCCAAAGGATTTCCACTTACGGGTAACCCAAATACACCCTTTAGAAATAATGGAAACGTTACGCCTACTGGGGGTGTGTTGTTTCAAATTGTCAGTGGGGGTAATTCCTTTGGTGGGTTTAGACCAGCTTCATTGCAATGGTCACTTAGTCAAGCACCCAACGGCTTACTTCAAGCTCTTTTTGATAGGGGTGTGAATGACTTTAGGTCGACAGTATTTTTCTCGTCATCAAATAGGTATTTCTCGCTTAAATGGGATGAAGATGTTATAAATCCTCCCATCATTCGAATGTCTGAGATTTACTTGATTCATGCGGAGTCAGCTGCGAGCAAGCCCACTCCAGATTTATCTGCAGCCGCCAGCAGTTTTGGCGTTGTCAGAGGATTTTCTGATTCCTCATTTACACCCGTTACCTTTTCGGACGTTACTGTGGCGCTTGCTACTATTCAGGCAGAAAGAAGAGTCGAGTTGTATTTCGAGGGAGATCGATTCCATGAGTTGAGAAGGCTTAAATCCCCTTTGTTTGGAGAGGTAAGATCCGGAGCAAATATTATTCGCGAGGCCAAGCCGTTTAATGATGCTAGCTGGCTATTAAAAATTCCTGTGAGTGAAACTTCTGGTAACCCAGCTATTGTTCAAAATTGATTTAAACTTTTCAACCTATGAATTTAAACAAAATTATATTTCTTTTTAGTGTTATACTTCTGACGTCATGTCAAAAAGAGGACGACTTCCCAGAATTGGAGAATCCAATTCCTTTAAAACCAAACTTATTGAAAGGAACCTGGACGACAACCAGAGTGATTCAGTTTGATAAAGAAGCCATTGATAATGGATTCCCGACAGAGATTCAAAGAAGGGAGCTGACTTCTCTTTTCCCTTTTGTTGAGTTTAAAATCCAGTTTGAACTGGATTCTTCAGGGAAACCCGGAGCATTTACAGTAACACCCGGTAACGCCCCAAACTTTTTGACTTTAAGTTCTGGCATCTGGGCATTGGACGATTACGTATTTGCTACCAGCATTTCGCTAACGGATCCCGCCAATGTGAATGCTTCTTCTTTTAGAATCAAGAGATTGGAAAGTAACAAGATCAGCTTGCAAATCGTTCGTAATGATTTGAGTGATAATACTGAGTATTCATATTATGAATATGAGTTCACTAAAGATTAATTTTAATTTGGCTATGAAAAAACTGATTTCATTTATATTCTTTGCTTTGATCCTAACCAAGGCAAATGCGCAAGTCGTGGTTAATGTGCAAGCAAAACCACAAGGTCCTGCCGAATTTATCAGCAGTGTACCATCTTTTAGTTTCACTGAACCCATTAAATTGGTGGTAGATGTTTCAGGCGTACCTAATTTAGTGGGTGTAGAGCCTATTTATCTATGGGGCTTTATTCAAGGATGTTGTGGTGCTCCAACGAATGGGGATTTTTGTGACTCAAATGAGGCAAGTAGAATGACAAAAGAATCATCCAATGTTTGGAGCATTATTATCCCCTCAGTAAAGTCATATATGGGAGTAGGATTTAAAACGGCCAAAGATGCCGCCATAGCTCAAGGAAGGCCATCTGATCAAACACGTTTCGGATTTCTTGTCAAACGGGATAATGGTTGCGGAGGATTTCAATCCAATGATATGAGCATCCCATTTACAGGTCCTGTTTATATTAAAACTGAGTTTGAACAGTTTCCAGCCAATGCTGCCCAAACGGATGTAATTACTTTAACCTATAACCAGGATTTAGAAAATGACGCCACCATGAAGAATCAGACGGAGGTTTATTTGTATGCGACTGCCGATTTGATGGTAGGAGGCTCTATTGAACCATTTACACCTGCTGAAGTGGGTAATACAGCGGCTCTAAAGTTTGTAAAGAATGGATCGCAGTATACAATAAGTATTATTCCCGACAAATTTTTTGATTTACAAGCCGGTCAACAAATTGATAAGATCAATATTTTGATCAGAAGCAAATCAGATAACAATATAAACTTTGGGCCAACCCAAAACATCAGAATGGTTAAACTTAAATAGTTAAAGATATGAAGAATTCATTTTATTTCTTTTTCCTATCACTAGCAATGATAGCAGTATCCTGCACGGAGGAGATTCCTAATCCAGCCCTGCCCGATATAAAAAGTATTCCTACCGATCCTATCAAATCGTTTGGTTTGGTGAGTCCGGCTTCGGGAACAAATCTTACGGTGTTTCAGAGCAATCAGGAAGTTGTGATTGATTGGGAAGATTCACCGGAGGCGACTACTTATGAATGGATTGCTGATTTGACCACTGGGGATTTTGCGAATCCAACGCTTGTGATACCAGCTGACAATGATGGAAAAAATTCCAAACTTACTCTTACCTACTCTCAGATTGATGCTGTATTAGCTACCGTTGGAGTAAGTGTAGGCCAATCCGTAGATTACAAATGGAGCGTGAGAGCAAAATCAGGAACCAATGTTAGGCTGGCCTCAACCCCGCGGAACATAACATTTAAAAGAGGTGGCGTTACTTTTACAATATCTGTTCCGGTAAATACACCTGAGAACTACGATGTTTATTTGGCGGGTGAGTTTGGTTTTTTAACCGGTAGTAATTGGCAACAACCAGGCACCAATCAAGCTTTAAAATTTACTAAAACGGCTGATGGAAGGTATTCAATCATTTTAGGAATCCCAACGGGGCAGACTTTCGAATACAAGTATTTCATTGCTCCAACAGGAGGCTCTTCATGGGGTAATGGTGAAAGAGTCCCCAATAGTAATGGCATAGGAACCAATGGAGCGCCTAATAGAAGATTCACCTATAACGGAACTAACAATACTATCAATGAAGTAGTCAGTTTCTGGGAGGGATTTGATTTTCCCTATGTGGTTTTCAATTTGGTAGCTCCCGCCAACACCCCAACTGACAGAGGCGTCTTTGTAGCGGGTCAATTTAATAGATTGGGGGTAGCTCCTAATGAGTGGCAACAACCCGGCACCAATCCATCGCTCCAGATGACGAGAAGCACGGGACAGAACTATTTCATAGTCTTTCCTCAACCCACTTCGGGAACTTCTCTAGAGTATAAGTATTTTGTTTCTTCCATTAGTTCACCAACGTGGAATAATGGATCAAATGGAGGTAATAAGTCGTTTACCTTTAGCGGAAGTAACAACTCACAATCTGACACAGTTTCATCATGGGATGGTATATAATAATTTGCAATACATAGTTCAGGATAGCGAAGATGGTTGTCTTCGCTATTCTTTTTTAAACCTTGGGTTAAAAAGTGTCGGTTTGATACAATATAAAAATCCTAAAAGAATAATTCCTATGAAAAGACTGTTGGTATTGATGTTGTTTCTAATAGGTGCAAAAGGATATTCACAAGTGGTTACCACTTCTCCTTCCATTTTTACGATCGATCAACAGGTTACTATTGTATTTGATGCAACGCAGGGTAACGCGGGATTGGTGGGGGTGGGCTCCGTGTTTATGCACTCAGGTATTGTGACCAATAGTTCTTCAGGTACTACATGGAGTAACGTGGTAGGTCAATGGGGAAACCCTTCTTCTCCCGGACAAATGAACAGTCTTGGTAATAATAAATGGCAGATCACTATCACTCCTCGCACGTACTACAATATACCTGCTGGTGTATCTGTGTTTAGATTGGGGATGGTGTTTCGAGAAGGCGGACCGTGTGGAGGGTTTGGTGGAGTTTCGACAGATTGTAAAAAAGGTGGAACTTCGTCTAATGCCGGGGATATATTTATAGACGTCTCCCAAGGAGGGTTCGATGCGATATTTACTCAGCCAACTCAGTTTCCGATTTTCAAAAATGCCGGAGAATCTATTGCAATCTCAGCATCCTCTAGCTCACCAGCAAATCTGACTATCAAAATTAATGAGATTGAAATAGCCTCTCAGTCTAATGCATCCACCATTTCAGTTAATCATGTAGTAAATGAGACAGGTCTGGTAGTGGTGAAGTTATTAGCTGATTTAGGCGGGACAACAAAGGAAAAAACTTTTACTTACATAGTTAGAACCCCTTCAGTTATAGCCCCCCGCCCCGATGGCAAAGTAGATGGTATTAATTACGATCCAAGCGATGCTACAAAAACGGTGCTTGTTTTTAGGGCGCCTTTAAAGTCAAACGTGTATGTAGTAGGTGATTTCAATAATTGGCAAATTGATCCCGCATACCAGATGAAGCGCGATGCCGATCGGTTTTGGATAGAATTGACTTCATTGACAAGCGGAACGGAATATGCTTTTCAATACCTGGTTGATGAGACTATCTTCACGGCTGATCCCTTTTGTGAAAAAATTCTTGATCCGAATAATGATTCGTTTATTTCACCAACAGTATATCCTAATCTTAAAGCCTATCCAATGGGTAAGGCTACAGGAATCGTCAGTGTCTTGCAAACAGGACAAGTGCCTTATGTTTGGCAGACCCAATCCTATGCCCGACCGGCAAAGACAGATTTAGTTATTTATGAGTTGCTGGTACGTGATTTTGATATGGCTAGTTCTTATCAAAATGTAATTGACCGCTTAGACTATCTTAAAGAACTGGGAATCAATGCCATTGAACTTATGCCTATTACCGAATTTTCAGGAAATAATAGTTGGGGATATAATCCTATATTTTATATGGCGCCTGATAAGGCTTATGGCACCAAGAATAAGTTAAAAGAACTAATTGATAAAGCCCACGGAAAAGGAATGGCGGTAATATTAGATATGGTACTCAATCAAGCGGATTTCGAATTTCCTTACGTTAAGATGTACTGGGACGGAAATAAGCCCGCAGCGAATAATCCTTGGTTTAATCAAACAGCCACTCATCCCTTCAGTGTTTTTTTTGATTTTAATCATGAAGCCCAGGTCACGAAAGACCTCGTGGATAAAGTAAACTCTTTTTGGCTTACTGAATACAAGATAGATGGTTACCGATTTGATTTGTCAAAAGGATTTACACAGAAAGTTTCTACAGATGTGAATGCCTGGAATCAATATGATCAGTCTCGAGTAGATATTCTTACCAGAATGGCCAATGCAATTTGGAATATTGATCCAACGACATATGTTATTCTTGAACATCTAGGAATAGATGATGAAGAAAGAGTCTTGGTAAACAGTGGCATGATGGTTTGGGGCATTATGCAAAATGCGTACAAACAAAACTCGTTGGGATTTAGCTCAGACTCGGATATTAGTCGAACATATTTTAAGAATAGATCAGGTACCTGGAATCAAAACGGTGTGGTAGCTTATATGGAAAGCCATGATGAGGAACGAATAATGGTGTATAATCAGCAATTCGGAAATTCAAATAGTCAGTACAATATAAAATCAATAGCTACTGGACTTGAAAGAATTAAATCTACTCACACATTCCTATTGTCAATACCTGGTCCCAAAATGATTTGGCAATTTGGTGAACTGGGTTATGACTTTTCAATTAACAGGTGTGAAAATGGAACGGTCGATCAGGGGTGCAGGACTAGTCCGAAGCCAGTTCGTTGGGATTACTTCAATGATCCTGCAAGAAAAAAGGTATATCAGTTATTTTCGTCTATTTTAAATTTAAAATCAACTATGAGTTCACTCAGGTCAACTGATTTTACGATCCAGGGTGGCACAAGCCTGAGAAAGCAGTTAACGTTTAAAAATCAACCGTTTAATCCGGCTCCAACCAGTTCAGATCAGGCTAATGTGGTTATCGTAGGAAATTTTGATATTATACCTACTACAACGACCATTAATTTCCCTCATACGGGTGATTGGTTTCATTTTTTTTCGGGAGGGGATAAAACTAGCATAAGTACACTATCTTTCCAGTTAATTCTTCAGCCAGGGGAAGTAAGGATCTATACGGATGTAAAACTTCCAAGTCCGGGGGATGAACTGGTGGCCTACCTCACACCTATAAAGCCCAAATTGCTAACTGTTCTGGAGAGAAATCAAGCTGTTGAACTTAGGTGGGAGGATAATTCTACCATTGAAACTTCCTACACTGTTTACAGGAAGAAAGGGAATGAATCATTTGAACCTATTAGCACACAACCAGCCAATAGCACTTTTTTTACTGACAATAGTTCACTTTTGGCAAATACCAACTATGAATACTATGTACAAGCTAATAATCCATATGCTAATTCTGTTTCGGAAACAGAAACCATCACCACCTCAGATGTCATCACGAATGTTAAGACTGAGACTAACGGGATACAGCTCTTCCCAAATCCAAGCAAAGGTATTTTTGTTTTTAGTAACCTACCAAGTGAGTGTCATGTAACTATGTATGACTCAATCGGAAGGCCACTGACGCTCGAAAAGCAAAATGTAGATACATTTAGTTTTAAAGCTCACTCAAAAGGAATTCATATTATCTCTGTAAAATGCAGCGATTGGCAACAGAATTTCAAGCTTATCGTGGAGTAGGATTTGATCTCATCCAGTCCATGTTTTTCAGGACAAGTGATGGGGGCTTTTTTTAAACCCGTTTGGATACATCAGATAAACGAAGACGGCAATCATCAGGATGTTAAACTCCACTCCGTTGCGACCTCCACCCACCACAAACCAACCTTCTTTTAAGTGGACCATGAAGATTCCCATCACCAAAATAAAAATCGTGATAAGCGAAGCTGCTTGGATATACCGATTCATGATCAGCAACACCGCACAGACCACGTGTGAAAATTTGATCGCCCAGGCCATCGGGACCCCCAGGGGCGCAAACCCCAGGGGATCCAGATACAATTCACCAAAAGCAATGATGCCACCGGTAAACATGCCAGGAACGCTGTGCATCAGCAAGATGACGGCCAGCGTGAGACGAAGAACAATCGTTTTTGAGTTCATCCTTCGGATTTTTTAAACATAATCAAAAGATATAAGGCGGAGCTGTTACCGCTACAATGCCGTTACTATTTGCCGTGGCTGGAGTTGAGGAAACTTCATCGCCTCCGGCAAAAACTTTAAGGGTGATTGTCTGGCCGGCCACCCCGCCACCGCCTGCCACGGTTATAGCCGTACTGGGGACGGTAGATGCATAGGTAATACTCTTAACCCACGGTAGTGCGGTGATATCTTCGCTGGTTCCACCACCACTGGCGGTGATAAAGGTGACGTTTAAATCACCCGTAAAATTTCCGGAGACTTCAAACCGGATGTCCCGACTCTTGGCCGGAGCGTCATCATCGTTGCAACTGCTTAAGAAAAGTACTCCGGCAAGTAAAGAGACTAAGGTTAATAACTTAACTGTTTTCATAAATATAGTTTTCTGCTTGAACGGCAAATAGCTCCACAAAGTTGGGCAGGGATTTTTAAGCAGAATTGTAAAAAACCGACAACAGAAATCCGGTCTACTCTTTTTTTGTTCGGAGAACCCGCCCGAGCAAGATGGCCGAAATCAACGTAAGCGGTGTGGCTATAAATCGCTCCAACGGATGGACGGCAAAAAGATTTCCAACGGTATTCAACACAAAGACGATCACAAAAAACCACAAAATGAAATTTACCCATTTTTCAGCTATCGGGAGCCGAAGAAGTTGCGCTTTGGCCAACAACGCGATGATAAGAATGGATTGAACAATCAGGGAGATCCCTTCCAACACTATCATCTCTTCCCGATTTTTAAGACGACCACCCCAGGCGGCATCAAACGGTACTAACCCCACCAAAATGGAAAGATGGTAGCACAGGGCTAGAAAACTAATGCCGAGTAAGATATATGCAGAAGTACGAACAGACATGTCAGCAGGATTAAGAGGATGGATACAGGAAGGATGAACTTTCCGAACCCAACGCATGCTTGCGCACAAACGCGTATGGGGTGAGACCGGAAAAAAGCTTAAAGTCTTTGATGAAATGCGATTGATCTACGTACTCCAGCTCATAGCTGATGGAGGCTAACTGCCGGTAACCGGCTTTTGATAACCGTTGGAGAGCTTGCTCAAAGCGCGCAATGCGTTGCAGTTTTTTGGGAGACACTCCCACCGACAGTTTAAATTTTCGTTCCAGTTGCCGCTCCGATACATCGTATTTGCGTACGATGTCAAACACGTGCGGTGATTGTTGGATCTCGTTGGTATGGATCAGGTGATTGATCAACGGGTCGCTCTTTTGATTTTCGCACAATCGCTGCATCAAAAACTGCGTGAGCAGTTGCACTCTTTCAAACGAAGAGGCTGCCTGCGTCAACCGGTCACTAATCCTCGTTCGGCAAACCCATCGAATGTCTGGCATTTCATTGATCAATTCAGAGGCGGCTAGACCAAACAAAGCATGAAGCGCGTGCGGATAAAAACTCACCCCCACATGGGAGAAACAACCACTCATCCACGCTTCGGTAGGTTGGGTGTCCAGCCCGCTCAGGTAACACACCGGCATAACTGAGCCGGTTGGATGACGGATCGGTTCGAAGCCCTGAAGATCCTGAAAAATAAGCCGTGGATATTGGTCAGCAAAACTGCGGATACACAGCTTTTTGATTTCGGGTTGACGCGATTCAAAACTCCAGAAATACCGAACATACGATTGAAGGGCGGTGGGTGGTGGATAGCGCTGATAAGAAATCATGACGAGGCAAAGATAGGGCGTGCGTAGGTGATCAGCACGATGCTGCTGGTTTCTTTGACAGAACTTGTATAAAAGTAATTTCCGATTTGATTGATTTTAAGTAGTTTCCAACATAAAATCCAGGCCAGATTGGCCGGGACGCATCTTGGTTGGTATTGAATATCCGAGACACGCATGCAAAAAATAAACTCAGACGGATGAAAAAAGGAGAAGTCGCCAGAAATGTAGACGAATACATCGTTAGCCATCCACCCGAAGTAAGAGCATCGTTGGAAAAACTCCGGCAAGCCATCTGCGAGGCGGCCCCGTTAGCGGAAGAGACCATCAGTTACATGATGCCAGCCTATAAATATGAGGGCGTGTTGGTGTACTTTGGCGCCTATAAAAATCATATCGGCTTTTATCCGACCGGTTCGGGCATCGCGGCATTTCAACAAGAGTTGACCCACTTCAAAACTTCCAAAGGCACGGTTCAGTTTCCCATCGACCAGCCCCTGCCGCTGAGTTTGATTAAAAAAATAGTCAAATACCGGGTAAAAGAAAATCAACAGAAAAAATCAGTGCGATTATCTAAACTTCAAACGAGATAACATCATCCATCACCACATCATCCACTTCATATGAACCATCGTCTTTTCCTTTTTATGCTGACGGCTGTATGTTTCTCGTGTCAGCCGTCTGTCCGGCAAACTGCCCCGCCCGCCTTTCAACTGATCCCCACCGAAAAATTTGTCTTCAATTCATTTGTGGATTGCAACATGGCCGAAGCATGGGTGGGCGATACGCTCCGCATTTTCCCCGGTAAGTATGGGGAAGATCCTGTCTGGGGCGATGCCCGCGAGCTGAAGTATGCGAGCGGTCTTCAGGCCGATGAAGTATTTCTGACACCACGGGAAAAATTTATCGAGCCGGTGATGCCGCCCAATGCCCCACCCGGCACCCCCGGTCTGCACGGAGCGGTCTGGTTTGAAACCATGTATCAGGATGTGCGCGATACCACCGGCCGCACCTTGTATGGCATCTATCATAACGAAAACTATCCGCAGACACTTCCGTATGACAAAGCCACCGGCACCGGATATACTAACCTCCACTGGCCCCAGGGTTTGCGCGGACCAGAGTCGGCTGCAGCGGTATGCCGCATTGGCATCATGAAGTCCACCGATGGCGGCAAGCATTGGGAGAACAAAGGCATCTTTATCGAAGACCTCAACCCACGCATGATCTTAAAGCCACACAATGTATCTAACACCTTTGCCGGAGGCGTGGGCGATCCCTCGGCCGTAGCCAGTGGCGACTATCTTTATCTTTTCTATGGCGAGTATAGTTACCCCGGTCGCTACTCACCCGATGCGTATGATTCTGTCACCGAAGCCCAGGGCCAATGCATCAGTGTAGCCCGCATTCTTCTGTCCGATCTTGATCAGCCCGAGGGGCGCGCCACCCGCTGGGATGGACAAGGCTTCACCGCACCCCATACCGGCACGGGGCAACCCATTCCTTCCTTACAGATTTCCGCCAGCGAAGGAGGCGGAGCCGCTTCGCGTGCCGGTCATTATCACTGGGGCCCGTCCGTCAGTTGGAACTATTACCTCAACTGCTGGGTCATGCTCATGGGCAAAGTGGAAGAACCTTCGTGGCGCGGCAGCAGCATCTACATCTCATTTAACTTACACGCTGACCTGGGCACAGCCGACCACGCCATCCAATGGACGAAGCCGCAGCTTCTGCTCACCAAACCCGGTCGCGTGTTGTGGTATCCATCGCTTCAGCCCATGAATACGCCCGAAGATATCGCCAACAAAAATACCTGCCTTCGGCTGGGCCAGCGGGCACGTCTGTTTGTGAAAGACAGCGAAGCCAACGAGTACAGTTCAGAGTATATACTAGAGTTTAAAAAGTAACGGGCGTGTCCCTCGTTGCTGTTGCTGCCCCCGCGAAGCGCGGGGGCAGCAACAGCAAACCCGGGCCGGGCTGTCGGCACTCGCCCCGCCTGTGGCGGGGGCTCAAACAAATGCCTCCATCCCTCACGCGGATTTCGACTTTCTGTTAGGATTCATCGTCCAGATTATAGAAAATACTTTGGCTATATTTATGAATGCGAATTTGATGTAACTTTAACATGCCATGATTAAAAAAGCGAAAAAATCGAATTGACTTTAAGTTACCATAGCTTGAATTGGAAAACGTCAACAAAAAAGAGCTATCCGAGATCGACATCTGTGATCTCTACATCACTCCGGCTATCAAAAATGCGGGCTGGGATCAGTACACCCAGATACGGAGAGAAGTGACATTAACCCCAGGGCCTGTCATCGTGCGGGGCGAAATGTCTTCGCGCAACAAAAAGAAAAAGAAGTTTGCCGATTACGTCCTACACAAAGAACCCGGTGTGCCCATTGCCGTGGTGGAAGCGAAATAGGCACACCAGTGGAAATCATTAACGGTATGTTTGGCGGCAAAGACAAGTACGAGAAAGCATTGAAAGAACTGGAAAGCGAACTCTATAACTCGGAAAAAACGGCATAACCGGAGAGATTATTCTTTACCAAAATTTAGAAGGAAATATAAAGCTGGAGGTGCGGCTGGAGGAGGAAACCGTTTGGTTGACGCAAGCCCAGATTTGCGAACTATTCCAAAAATCAAAAGCCACTGTAAGTGAGCACATTAAGAATGTGTTCGAGGAAGGAGAACTTGTCACGACCGCAACTGTTCGGAAATTCCGAACAGTTCAACAAGAAGGTGAATGAAAGGTAGAGCGGGAACTTGAATATTATAATCTCGATGTCATCATCTCGGTGGGCTACCGCGTAAAGTCTCCGCAAGGCACGCAGTTCCGCATCTGGGCCACGCAGCGCCTTAAAGAATACATCATCAAAGGCTTTGCACTGAATGATGATCGTTTTAAGTCGGGCAGTTCCATGAACTACTTCACCGAACTGCAGGAACGCATCCGCGAGATACGACTGTCGGAGAGGTTGATTATAGTAACAGAAATCTCGAGGTCGCAATTTGTGACCTCAAGTTGAAAATTTTCTAAGGTCACAATTTGTGACCCTAAACAAATAATACATGAAAGAACTATCCGTACTAACTACAACAGATTTCATCGCGACCAAAATTCTTTTTTTGCGAGGTGAAAAAGTACTGCTGGATGCCGATCTGGCCTTGCTGTACGGTGTTGAAACAAGAGTTTTTGAAACAGGCTGTACGAAGAAATATTGACCGATTTCCAGACGATTTTATGTTTCAGCTTACCCCAGATGAGTTTACTAACTTGAGATCACAATTTGTGACCTCAAGTTGGGGTGGTCAGCGCTATCCTCCCTTCGCTTTCACCTAGCAAGGCGTGGCCATGCTCAGCGGCATCCTCAACAGCCCGCGAGCAGTAGAGACCAATATTGCCATTATGCGTACGTTTGTTGCCTTGCGCAAACTGATGGAAACTCATAAAGACCTGGCCGCTAAAATCCGCCAGCTCGAAAGAAAATATGATCAGCGTTTTAAACTGGTGTTCGAGGCCATTCAAAAACTGATCAAACAGGAAAAGGAAGCGCAACCCATCGGGTTCAAAATTGGAAAGACAAAATCAAGAATTGATAAATGAAGGAAATAGATTAGAAAGGATCGGGCTGTTATGAGTAAATTGAAGATAGTGATTCCAACCAGGTAATAAAATACTCAGGTATCGCTACAAACCATTGGCCCCGCTTTCGTACTCCTGAATCATTTTCTCCGTGAGTGGCTCACCAAATTCGTAGTAGCCCGTAAACCACGATTTCAGATTTTCAATTTCTTTTTCATGGGTTACCTTGTAAAAAATCTCTTCATGATCTTTGATGCCTTCGAGCGTCAACGTGCCCGACCCCACAAAGCCTACCGTTTTGCGAAACGGTAAATCGAACAAGTAAACGTTGGCGTGAAAACTATTCTTGGTATAGAAATTCACCGTGATGCGGCCCTGATAGTGGCGCCAGATTCGGTGTAGCACTTCGCGTGAGGTGGCACCATTCAAGCCGGTCACGATATCCATTTTGGTTTGGGTGGGAATGCGGCTACGGATGAAATCAAAGCCTTCTTCTGAAATGGCTGCCGTAGCAATACAACAGTGCTCTACCTGTTGCAAAAGCTTTTCGTTGATGAGCGGGACGGCCAGTTTTTTAATGATCATTTTGTAAATCTTATTTCTGGTACTCAATTTTAACAATCCGCCAAACAAAATTCCTGGTGGGTGTTTTCACCATCACTTCGTCACCCACTTCTTTTTTTATCAACGCCTGCGCCATGGGCGAGTCCATCGAGATGCAATCTTTTACCCCGATCAGTTCTTCGCCTCCCACAATGCGGAAACGGTTCTTCAGACCTTTATCATTTTCAATTTCCACCCAGGCCCCAAACATCACCTTGCCTTCCTGAAAAGGGGAGTAGTGTACTACTTTCAACTCATCGATGCATTTGCGCAAGTATAGGATACGCTTGTCAATTTCACGAAGACGTTTTTTGTTGTAATGATAGTCGGCATTTTCAGAGCGATCGCCCAGACTGGCAGCCCACGATACTTTCTGTGTGGTATCGGGTCGTTCCACCCGCCACAGGTGATCCAATTCTGCTTTTAACTTTTCTAATCCTTCCGGAGTAATCAGCAATGTTTTCATATAACCGGGTAAATGTCGCGAAATATCTTCATCGGGATGCGGCACGGAGGTGAACCGGGCGTATAATTTACAAAGGATGTGATCCGGGTGCCCATCCCCTTTTTGTATCTTTGAAGCTATGAGAGGCCGGAACACAGGAGCGATCATCGCCACAACTGCTTTGTTGCTGGGCCTGGGTTGTTCCAACCCATCCCGACAAGATTCTTCGGTACGGATGTGGATGACCACAGCCGATCGATCGCAGTTACTGGCGGAGCAGGCAACCCTCCCCTCTGTGAGCGAGCTCTCCAATGTGGTGATTGACATCGACACCACCGTTTCCTACCAGACCATGGATGGATTTGGCTATGCGCTCACCGGAGGCAGCGCCATGGTACTAAAAACCAAACTGACAGATGAGGCACGCACCAAGGTACTACGAGAGCTGTTTCTCACGGAAGGAAATGGAATTGGCGTCAGCTATCTGCGGATAAGCATCGGGGCTTCCGATCTGGATGAGCGCGTATTCTCCTATGACGACATGCCCATTGGAAAAACAGATCCTTCACTTTCTCACTTCACGCTTGCGTACGATACCCTTTATCTGATTCCGGTACTAAAAGAAATTCTGAAACTGAATCCGTCACTGACCATCATGGCCAGCCCATGGTCGCCACCCGCCTGGATGAAAACCAATCATCAGGTGAAGGCCGGAAGCCTGCGGCCAGAATATTATCCCGTCTATGCCAATTACCTGAGTAAGTACATTCAGGAGATGGCCAACGAAGGCATCCGGATAGATGCGATCACGATTCAGAACGAACCGGAGAATCCAAACAATACACCCAGTTTGCTGATGACAGCCGCGGAGCAGAGCATGTTTATTCAAAAACATCTGGGACCGGCATTTCAGACCCTGGGGATAAAAACAAAAATTGTTTTGTTTGACCATAACTGTGATCATCCGGAATATCCGATCTCTATTCTGGACGACCCGGGAACCAAACCGTTTGTGGACGGATCAGCATTTCACTTGTACCTGGGTGAGATCTCGGCCTTGTCCAAAGTACACGAGGCACATCCTGACAAGAACATTTATTTTACAGAACAGTGGACGTGGAGCAAAGGCAGGTTTGAGGATGACCTGCGTTGGCATGTCCGAAACCTCGTGGTGGGAGCTAGCCGTCACTGGAGTCGTACGGTTCTGGAATGGAACCTGGCATCGGATGAAAATTTTGATCCGCATACCGATGATGGTGGATGTGATAGCTGCCTGGGAGCATTGACGATCGGAGATTCGATCGTGCGCAACGTTTCCTACTATATCATAGCACATGCTGCTAAGTTTGTTCCCCCAGGGTCTGTTCGCATTTCGTCAACGGTAGTGGATCGACTGGAGAACGTAGCTTTCCGCACACCGGATGGCCAGATAGTCTTGATTGTAGTAAATGACAATACCCGTGAGAAAACATTTTCCATTCGAACCCACGGCCGGGTGACGACATCCACGCTACCAGCTGGAGCGGTGGGTACATTTGTCTGGAAATAACCAGACGATGGTACCATTATTTTGAATGGAATTTAACACCCGCCCGGATGCCACCGGCAAATCATTCTCTTTTCCGATGCGATGCTAAAATAGTTGGAGTTACGCAATGGTTAGGTGTCAGACGCCTTCAAAAACGAGCCTGATGTATAAGTCCAATAAAACAAGATTAAATCTTAATGCCAATCGCGAATAAAAACAAATACAAGTGCCCACCGATGCGTGGTCTGGCATGCTACTCAAATCCAAGCAAAGTACGGCAACCTCAACGGAATTTGTTCGAACAAACTTAACAGCATGATAACACAAAACGGAATTAACCCGTGAAGAGCCTCGTTTCGATCTGTTTAACTTTGAGCACCTAATTTCTTAAACCTCTACCCCATGAAAGCTATCCCATGCTTGCTCGCGATCTGTTTGGCAGTCTCCTGTGCTACCAAAAATGAAGTGTCTGAAAAAATCTGGATGGCTACTGCGCCAGCCGGTGATCAGTATACAGCCATCAATCGAACGGGTGTGACCGTTCTGCCGAATGGTCGCTTCATCACTCCCCTGGGAAAACAAATTACCGTGGCCCCTCATCCGTTTGGCTTAATGGTAAGCCCGGATGGAAAAACAATCATCACCGCCAATTCCGGAGTCGGCCCATTTTCAATCTCGATTATTACCGACTACAATTCAGAAGCACCTCAGGTAAAACAGATTCCCGAAACTCTCCATCCGGAAAAAGGATTGTTGGAAGCAACTTTTATGGGATTGGCAATATCACCGGATAATACTAAAGTATATGTGGCAGGCGGGCAACAAAATAAAATTTATGTTTTTGATCTGAAAACCCATAAAAAAATAACAGAAATCAATTGCCATAAATCATTTGATGGCACAGACTATAGCGATGGTTACATCGGAGACATGGTGTTGAGCAAAGATGGCTTACGATTATACGCGGTGGATCAGATTGGTTTTCGAATGATGATCATTGACACCCAGACAAACTCGATTCTTCACAACGTAAAAACCGGGCGGTATCCGTTTGGCATCACCTTGTCGCCCGATGAAAAGACGGTGTACGTAGCCAACGTGGGAATGTTTGAATACAGCTATATCAAAACGCTGGACAGAAAGAGATTGAAAGAAACCGCTGCCAAATTTCCAACATCTGCCTACGGATCAAAAGAAATGAGAGAGGGTGTTAAAAACGATTCCATTGAATTTGCCGGTCTGGGCGATCCCAACGTGCCGGAATCTTTTTCCGTGTGGGGAGTGGACGTGAGCAAGGAACTCCCCACCGTTACCTCAAAAGTAAAAACAGGTGTGCTGGTAGGGGAGGAGATTGAAGGAATTTCTGCCGTGGGCGGATCAAGCCCCAATTCCATCGTGGCCACGGATCAGTTTGTATATGTGAGCAACGGTAACAACGATAATATTTCAGTCATCGATCCCAAGCAAAACAAAGTGGTGGAGAGCATTGAGCTGCTATTGGACGAGCGACTCAAAAATCTGAAAGGCGTCATTCCGTTTGGACTGACCCTTTCTCCCGATCAAAAAAGATTGTATGTGGCCGAAGCCGGGATCAATGCGGTTGGGGTCATTGATTTGGAATCGGGTCAGATGGTGGGGCACATCCCTACCGGCTGGTTTCCATCCAAACTAAAAGTAACACCCGATGGAAAACAATTGATTGTTTCCAATGCCAAAGGATATGGGAGCGGCCCTAATGGAGGAAAAGACTTTAAGCCTCCGGTTGATCATCCATACGCCAGTTACATTGGCGCCTTGATGTTGGGTACGGTTTCAATCATTGAAATCCCCACAGACGATTCATTGAAAACACTCACCGGAAAAGTAGTGGCAAACAATTTTTCTTTTAAAGAAATCACATCCACAGAAAGTAAAAATCCTATTCCCGATTTCCCCAGGGCGAAAGAATCGCCCATCAAGTATATTGTGTTTATCTCGAAGGAAAACAGAACGTACGATGAAGTATTTGGACAACTTCAAAATGGCAAGGGAGACTCCGCTTTGGCGCATTATGCCAAAGATGTTTCGTTTACCAACAAAAATAAAACAATGAAAGTAGAGCACGCCACCGTGATGCCTAACCACCTGGCGTTGGCAGAACAATTTGCGATCAGTGACAATTTTTATGTGGACTCGGATGTTTCAGCGGATGGGCATGTGTGGCTCACCAATACCTATCCTAACCAATGGATGGAGACACACCACCCGGCTGCTTACGGTGATAGACGCAGCCAGCGAACTGAATCAAAAGCACCGGGTAAGTTTGGCATGACGGGTGCAGCGGGAGCTATTTTTCCGGAGAGTTACAACCAGGCCGGCTCGATGTGGGAGAATCTGGAACGTCATGGAATTGAATTTTACAACTTTGGTTTTGGGGTAGAATTTGATGCGGGTGGATTTGCTGACTCTACTTTAAAATATGGAGGGGTGCGCTACCTGGTAAATTATCCATTGCCTGGCCCGCTCTATAGCCGCACCTCACGAAGGTTCCCCACATTCAACATGGCGATTCCGGATCAATTTCGAACAGATGTGTTTATTCAGGAGATAACAGAGAAGTACATCACTCCTAAAAAGGAACTTCCATCTATGATCACGCTTCAGTTGCTAAATGATCACGGATCGGGTGAGCGGGCGGCTGCCGGTTTTCCATACAATGAAAGTTACATGGCTGATAACGATTTAGCCTTGGGTCGGGTGGTTGAATTTTTAAGCCATACTGAATATTGGAAGAACATGATGATTGTAGTAACCGAAGACGATGCACAAGGTGGAACTGATCACATCGATGCCCACCGGAGTCTCTTAATGGTCATATCGCCCTATGCCAGGAAAAATTTTAACAGCCATCAACACTATAGTTTCGGAAGTATTTTTAAAACATTTTGGAATGTATTGGGCGCTTCCTATCTGAACCAATATGATTTTGGGGTAAACGATTTGAGCGATTGTTTCACCAACCAGCCGGATTTTACACCGTACAATGCCCTGCCCGTTGACGCCCGGATTTTTGATCCCGCCAAAGCGATGTCACCTTTGGACGAAGGATTTGACTGGAAGGCATTTCAGGATTCTCCCAAACTCGATGATCCGGACGATATGAAGGAGAATGCAAAAAGAAAAGATGATGGAAGAACAAAGGTCAATCACTAGGTAACACATACCGATATGATGATGAGATGTCTGATGACGCTTTTGTTGGGTAGCATGGCGTTCGCAGCAGTCGGTCAGTTTCAAGGCACGGTAATCGATCAGACTACCCGACAGCCGATCGTTGATGGGCATGTGGCTATTGTCAATTCCTCCCTGGGCACAGTTACTGATAAAAACGGAAAATTTGCTTTCGGAAATCTGGCCTTCGATTCAGTCACCTTACGCGTAAGCGCCATCGGATATCTCACCCAAGAGTATGTTTTGACGAGAGAGCGAGAATTGGTGGTAGAGTTGATTCCTTCGGCCATACTACTCCATCAGGCGGTGACGATTACCGCGCAACGTAGCGAACGAATGTCATTTGATGTGAATCAATCCGCTTCGGCCATTGCTGCAGCGCAACTGTCCGAACGATCCCCTCGCTCTACTCCTGAAGCGCTGATGAACGAAACCGGTGTGTGGATTCAAAAGACAAATCATGGCGGGGGTTCACCCATTATCAGAGGGCTGGTGGGCAATCAGGTATTGTTGGTGGTAGACGGGATCCGATTAAACAATGCTACCTACCGCTACGGCCCCAACCAATATCTTTCAACCATCGATCCGGGAATCATTGACCGGATTGAAGTAAACAGAGGCAGCGGTTCGGTGTTGTATGGAAGTGATGCCTTGGGCGGTGTGCTGCAGGTAATATCTGCTACACCATCTTTTTCTTCTGCAGGTTTGAAAATAGGTGGCCGCCTACGGTCAAGGTGGATGAGTGCAGGGATGGAACAAAGCATTCGACCTGAAATAGAAGGGCGTGGAAAACGGGTAGCCTTTTTGGGAGGTTTTTCGGCCCGTAATTTTGGTGATGTGTTGGCAGGTGGAAACTTAGGTGTTTTAACCCCGACTGCTTACCGCGAACGATCAGGCGATGCAAAATTGTTATGGCGGCTCGGATCCAGAGGAATACTAACATCGGCTTTTCAACACACCACCCAAAATCATGTGCCCCGATATGATCAGGTGACACAAGGCGGATTTAGTTTGTTTGAGTTTGAACCTCAAACCCGACAGCTTAGTTATTTAAGGTGGGAGTCCTCCACCCCGAGTCCGTGGGTGCAGTCGTTTCGATTGACTGTTTCTATGAATCGTTCCAAGGAAGGGACGATCTCGCAAAAGAATAATTCTGTCGAGATGAAAAGACAGTTAGATGAAGTAAACACGCTTGGCTTGATGGCAGAATTTCTATCCAATCCTTCGGCCCATTGGCAGGTGCAGTCGGGGATTGAATATTATTCTGACCGGGTTAGCAGCACAGCTCATGTATTGAATACCGTAACCAACACCGAGACCGCTCAGCGAGGATCGTATGCCGATGGATCGGGCATTTCAAATCTGGCCGTTTTTACAAACCACCAATGGGATTGGAAGAACTTTCAAATTTCCGCAGGCGCCCGATTTAATCGCATCAGCGTTTCGGTAACCGACAATCTGTTTGGCGATCAACAGATCAACCCGAATGCATGGGTAGGAAACGTGGGGGTGATGTATAAATTAAACTCGCGATTACGCATGGTCGGCACCCTGAATACTGGTTTTCGTGCGCCCAATGTTGACGACATGAGCAAGTTTGGCACCATCGAAGCAAACATCTTTGAAATTCCAAGCGGTCTGCTTTCGCCAGAGCGTTCGCTCAATATGGAAACCGGGCTAAAATATAACAGCACCAAGCTTTCGTGGAACGTTACCGCCTACCAATCCACGTTGACCGACTTAATTGATCGGGTAGCCACCAGCTATCAGGGCTCGCCAACGTTTGAGGGAAGAACGGTCTATCAAAAAAGAAATGTGGGAGAGGCGATCATCAAAGGAATAGAGGCAGATGTGGATGCTGTGGTGATCAAGTCACTCACGGTCTATGGAAACGTCACATATACCTATGGCGAGAATAAAACCAGGAAAGAGCCCATGCGAAGAATACCACCCCTGTTTGGACGGTTGGGCCTTCGTTATGGGCATCCATCCGGCCTATGGATTCGGACCGAATGGGCAGTGGCAGGAAAACAAGATCGTCTGGCGGGTGGTGACCGATCAGATGCCCGAATAAACATTCGATTAATAAATGGAGTAATGCCGGGCTGGGATATTGTCAATCTACATGCGGGTTATTCGTATCGGTTTTGGAGCATTCAGCTTTCGGCACAAAACATATTTGATGAGGCGTATCGCGTCTACGCTTCCGGCATCGATGGCTATGGAAGAAGTATGACGGCTGCAGTCAATATCAGATTTTAGTCCGGGAATATTCAGATGCTACGCCCGGCAAACTTTCCGTTGATAGTTATCTGACAACAAAAAACCATAGAAGAAAGAAGGGTAATCCGCTATCTTTGGGAGCATGACTTCCGTACTTGAGAAAAAGACGTTTGATTTCCTGAAAGCACTGACCAGAAACAATAACCGCGAGTGGTTCAATGCCCACAAACCAGATTATCTGCAAGCCCAGCAAAATGTGATTCACTTTTTAGACGCGTTGATAGATAAAATGAACGAACATGATCGTTTGGGAACACAAACAGGAAAGGAGAGTTTGTACCGGATTTATAATGACGTTCGTTTTTCGGAAGACAAAACTCCTTATAATCCACGGTTTGCCGGACATTTCAGACGAATGAAACCACATTTGCGGGGTGGCTATTACTTCTGGATCAAGCCAGGGGAATCCCGTGTGGGTGTTGGATTTACTTATCCCAACGCGGAAGATTTACTCCGTATCCGGCAAGACATTGACGTGAACTACACCGATTGGCGCAGGTTGCTGAAATCAACATCCATTCAACGTGTGTTTGGCGATATGCAAGGAAGTCAGGTGAAAACTGCTCCTCGCGGATTTGCCAAAGATCATCCGGCCATCGACTTGCTACGGTACAAACAGTTTTGGTTTGAACATTCCTTTACCGACCAAGAAGTGTTGGCGTCTGATTTTCTGACTAACATCAATAAAACCTATCGGTCCATCCGCCCCTTCTTTGATTACATGAGTGAAGTGCTGACGACCGATTTAAATGGAGTGAGCAAATGGTAGCTGGTATTTGATTGGATAGAATAACGCCCCACTTTCTTTGAATGAATTTTATTCACGAGCATTGGTTACGAGATGAGCTTAACATGTTGCCAACCCGGAGACGGATATGATTTTTGATTTTAGCCTGAAAAGCAGTTTGCTGCTGATATTCTTTGTGCATGGAATAATTTTCTCGCTATTACTTTTCCGCAGAGCAATTAAGAATCATGATAAACCCAGTCTTTGGCTAGGCTTCTATGCATTCCTGTGTGTTCTGTATATTTCTCCGTTTATGTTAGGGTATGCCGGTTGGTACGCCAGAAATCCTTATCGGGATATACTGTTTTATGTTCCTTTTCAGCAATTACTCCTGTTCCCGCCCGTACTCTATTTTTATTGCAGGGCTTTGTTTGATCAATCCTTCTCCTTTCAAAAAAATGATATCCTGCATTTTGTGCCAGCGATCGGCTATATACTCTATTCTCTACTGATCTTTTTCGTAGACAAGATCGTGCTGGAGGAATATTTTTTCTATCAGGATCAACGGGATAAAGACTTTGCTTTAGAATACCAGGTGGCCGGGTTTGTTTCGTTATTGATATATCTCATCCGGAGCTTGAAGTTATATCAGACCTACAAGATCACCACCTATAATACAGTTAGTTATGCGGACTCTCTTGGTTTTCAATGGGCCAGGAAGTTTATCCTGGCATTCATGATTTTAATTCTCATGCGACTTCTTTTTTTTGTCATGAACCCCGGGTGGGATCAGTTTGGAAGAAAGTTTTGGTACTATTTGACATTCTCTGCTTTATTTTATTATATAACCATTAACGGGTATGTAAATTCTATCCGCTCGGTTGTTTCATTAAAAAATCAGGAAGTAATACCTGACACTCCCGCGGATGAATTGACCACCCCACCAGGAGAAGGAAGCCAACCCGATGCAAGCAACTTGAGTCATCCTGGGCAAAAGCCTGAAATACAAGACTTAGATTTATGGAAAAAGAAAATTGAGCAATTAATGATCAGGGATGAAGTTTATAAAGATCCGGAGTTGTCGATCTACCATCTTGCCCAGAAGCTGAATACACACCCTAAGAAGATATCGCAGACTATTAATTTGGGCTTTGCCATGAATTTCAATGATTTTGTAAATAAACACCGGATTCTTGCAGTCATCAAAATGATGGAGCAGGGCAAGCACAACGAGCATACGCTGGAAGGACTGGCACTTGACTGTGGCTTTCGTTCAAAATCAACATTTAACAGAGCGTTTAAACGACATACGCAGATTTCCCCTCGCGAATACATCCAAAAAAAATTGAGTTAGAATGGGTCAAATCATGAATTGACACTCATTTCCGCTACAGAATCCGGATGTTTGGAAAAAATTTTATCATGAAGCCGTTCCCCCTCTGGATCATTTTTCTGGTCCCGTCCCCCCTTTTTTCGCAACCGACAAATCTACTGTCGGATAAACAAAGGCAAAGATTGGATGTCATTGCCACCCAAGATGTACCTCCCCGGGCACCGGGTATTGCCACAGCGATCATACAGGACGGGAAAGTCATTTACGAGAAGTATGCAGGGTTTGCTAACCTCAGCGACAGCACCCTCATTCATTCAAAGACCCGATTCAATATAGCGTCCAATGGGAAACAATTTACTGCGTTGGCCATCCTGACGCTGATCGACCAACAGAAATTGCAACTTTCAGACGATATCCGAAAGTGGTTTCCTCGGTTTCTCCCAACGATTAAAGAGAAAATTACCATCAGGAGTCTGCTGAACCATACCAGTGGCATCAGGGATTGCTATGACTTATGGTCATTGCAGGGTTATACGTGGTGGAAAAAATCGTTTGACAATCGAGAGGTATTGAATCTTCTGGAGAAACAGTCGGATTTAAATTTTCCATCAGGCACCCGCTATTTGTACAGCAATTCAAACTATATTCTTTTGGCTTTACTCATTGAAAAAGTTACTGGGGAAACATTTTTAGAGTACACCAATAAAATGTTTAAAGAGCTTAACATGCCCCATACTTCGTTTGCGGATGACTTTGCCAAAATTCAGGGCCCGATGGCCAGACCCTATTTCAATTTTGACCAATGGACTACCTATGATTGGATCTGGAATGTTTGTGGCGATGGGAATCTCTTTTCTACATTGGAGGATCAAATCCAATGGGAAAAATTAATTCAAGGGAAAGCGACCGCTGCTTTTAAGAAAAAGATCATTGTACAAAGCCAGCAGATCATGCGAGGCTCGAAACACCGAAACTATGGCTATGGACTTGAATTTGGCCGGTATAAAGATTTGGAATATTCGTTTCATGAAGGAGCAACAGGGGCGTGGAAGGCAACTGTGATCCGATTTCCGGAGAAGAATATTTCATTGGTGACGTTGACAAACACAGGCAAATCGATCCCCTCTGCGCAAACAAGACAAATGGCTGACGTTCTTTTCGAATTACAATCCGATAAAGAATACTTGACGACCAAACCTAAAGCCGTTGGAAAGTATGTGAGCGAAGAAGAAATTTTGGGAACGTATTTAACCGAGAGTGACTTTGCATTTACGTTCGATAAAATAGAGGGTAAAATTATTCTCAAAAGATCAGGTAGAAATGACATTGAATTGGAAAGGGAAGCAAACAATGTTTTTCATCAAACGAATGATCCGGCATTTAAGCAGGAATTTACCACCAATTCAACAGGAGGCAGACAAGTGACCGCGTATTATATAAATCATTCACCATATACCTTGACAAAAGCAAATCAAATCTCGAAGGGATTTGATTATACGGAAATTAATGGTGCCTATGTTAATCCGGAAACCGATGCCACAATGGATTTACGTTATAAGGATGGTGTGAGTTACGAGATCGTCCTTAACAAGGGCGATACTCTACAAGGGATATTGGTTTCAGATACCAAAATGCTTGCCGGTTTTTTTAGTTTGGAGAGAACTGAGGGTGGATTATTATTAAATGGCGAAAGAATAAAACGGGTTCGATTTGTACGAAAATAGTGCGATGTCGGTTTACCCGATACCGTATTTAACAGAACCGGGAATGGATCATCCATTCCCGGAACAGGCCAGATACTTTTCGAATTTTTAACCAAACCATCGTATCCACCGCTTGGACCGGCATCGCTTGATGCCTTCGCTCAGTTGCTGGACTTCATAACCAGACGCGGAGGCAACCGCTTCCCGGTAATGCCGGATGGCAGCCCGAAATTCATTTTTCATTTCGTATGCAAAGGCCAATCCTTCCATCAAGGCAGTCCGGTTCGCTCCAGCTATCGACAACCCTTTTTCAAAGTAGCCGATCGCTTCACTATACCGAGCCATTCGGTTGCATAGCTGACCTAAATGCAGGTAAGGAGGTGCGTAGGCAGCATTAAACCGAAGTGACATCGTTAAGTGAAGCTCAGCTTTTTTCATGTTCTGAGTATAATACATGTGCGCCCAACCTAAATGGTTGTGCAGACTTTCGCTTCCCGGCTCCTCGTACAGTAAGCTGTTGAGTAGACGTACACCTTCCTCCACCCGATTATCGGTGATCATTCGTTCAGCTTCATTCAAATATTCTTCCATCCATTCCATTGTTTCAAAAATTTAATAATTGTCTTTGACTGCTTCCGGAAAATGACTTGTCTGAATCAATCTTCCGCAGCAGAGTCATCACCACACATGCGCACGATCTTGGGGGTAAATGTGGCCATCACGTCCACCAATTCCTCCTGATAGTGCATCACCTGATGAATATCCTTGTATGCCATAGGAGCTTCATCCAATCCTCCGCCTATTAGTTCCACCTCATATTTTGCCAAAACTTGTTTTAGCATTTTCTGAGTAATGCTTTGCTTGGCCTGGCTTCTTGACATAGAGCGACCCGCCCCATGGGAAGCCGAGTTCAAGGAGGAAGCAAGACCCTTTCCTTTCACGATGAAACCGGGTGCGGTCATAGAACCCGGAATGATCCCATACACACCGTCACCTGCAGGAGTAGCCCCTTTGCGATGAACAATCACGTCTGTACCATCAGAAAGAGTTTCTTTCCAGGCAAAGTTGTGATGATTCTCCACTTGCAGGAGAGGTCGCTCACCCAGCGCATGCGCCAGTCGTTCATGAATCTGATGATGATTAGCCGAGGCGTAGTCACCTGCCAGATTCATCGCCTGCCAATACTCCTGACCCGCCTGTGTGGCGAGGTCTAACCAGGCCAGATGAGAGGCCTCACCGGGAAGCCGACATAGTTGTTTAGCTACCCGGGTATAATGTCTGGCAATTTCGGCACCCAGTCCGCGCGAACCGGAGTGAGATAACACGGCCAGATAGTTACCTGCTGGTAAATTCCACTCATTACCGGTCATCAATCCCATCAGTCCAAACTCCACAAAGTGATTACCGCTACCGGAAGAACCAATCTGTTGTGCGGCCCGCGATCGGAGTGGCCTCAGATTCGGAACTTCATCAAACAGTTTTCGGTTGAGTACTTCATGGTCTTTGGGTCGGTCGAATGTCTCGCGTCCAAAGCAGGTATGCTCAAGCAACAGTTGTTTAAGGTTGTTCCGATGACGTCTCAGGTAATCTTCGGTGATCGGATAAGCTGTTAAACACATGCGGCAACCAATGTCTACGCCTACCGCGTAAGGGATGATAGCCTCGCGGGTAGCCAACACACCACCAATCGGCAATCCATAACCCTGATGAGCATCCGGCATGAGTGCTCCGGCCACCGTCACAGGCAATTTCATGGCAATTTCCATCTGGTGACGCGCGCCTGCTTCAATCTCACGCTCCCCGAAAATCTGATATTCTTTTCGCGCAACGAGTTCATGCACGAGCGATTTTCGTTCGGTGGGCACTAACTCACAGGCAACTTTGCTCCAGATCGGATCCTGAAGATATTCCCGGGGAGCAGCCAATACACTTTTTAGCAAATGAAAAATTTCTTCTTTCTCACTTCTGCGATAGTATTTATGTATCATGTTAATAGCAGCTCCGATGGCACGCCCTTCCGGATAGCCCATCTTGATCAACTCTTTTCCACTAATCATTTTCCTTTTCATACATTTCCCCCAGGGGTTTTTATTTGCTTTGCTTTGGGCAAAGACATTCCACTCGTCAACACTGACAATTTTTAAAATAATAACAGGTTTGTTTGGATACCCGTACCATCGGGCAGACACAAAAAAACCCGGACACAGCCCGGGTTTTCAGTTTTGAATCAATGTCTGATTAACTGAAAATCCACGGCTTACTCCGAACATGACTGTCCGGCTTGGTTTTAAATTGATATGTGCATATGTGTGGCATCATGATGCAAAGGTAAATCAAGTTTTTTGGGATGTCCAAAATTTAAGACGAGAAAATTTCATTTTAGAAACTTTCCAAATACTTCGGCCACTGCACCATTGAATTCAAAAATATTCTGTTGTGGGCGTATCCGTTCACCTAAATAAATAATTGAACTCTCCGTCTTGCTGTCCTTACAAATAATAGTCTTGAAGTCAGTCTCTAGACGTTCTATCATACTTTGGGTATCAATTTCTTGTCGGTCTTCATCTATTTGTCCGACAGACTGCTTAAAATTTTTAAAGCTGATAAGAATAAGTCCATTTTCTGTGAGAATGCCTTTTACTTGGTCCAAAACCCATTCCGGTTCTCCAATATCAGTGTAGTGTAGAACGTTGAATAAAATGGCTAAGTCAAAACGATCATTATTCTCTTTAATAAACTCTTTAAATGCCTTACTAAAACTGAAATCGACTTTTTCATTGAAAGATTCTAAGTCCATTGATTTATTCTCTCCAACTCGGTACTTATAATAGTCAAATAAGTCGATGGTATTATCACTTTTAATCAACCCGTAGACACCTTTGTCATTCTCAGGCCCCAAAAAAGTCAGATGGTCAGTCTCTATTTCCTCCTTTTTCCGGGATTCAATCCCTCTGATTTTACCGATTGTCAACTCTCCTAAAATGTCAAATGAAATTCTTCCGGATCCAAAACCGATGTCTAAAATAGTACTATGCCCACTAAGTCTTTTTTTAAGTTCATTGATTATCTCGTTGTCCATTGAAATATGCTAAGAATATTTGCGTTTCTGGACTACTTTTTCGGAAATGCGACCCAAGAAACGATGAACGAAGATAGAACTTTAAACTAACTCTTCAAGGTACCAGAGAATCCATAAAGATGAATTTTCCAATAGCTGTTGCGGCAATGGCTAGTAGTTCTAAAGTTATGGTTTGACTCGAGCGATAACTATTCATTCACCAACGGGTAGAATTACTTGGAAAAAGTGTTTTAATTCTTTTTATCTTGTGAAGATAACGTTAAAATTTGCGTGTGCCAAACCCAACACCTACCCGTTTATCCAGCGTCATTTGGTGGTCGGTGATTTCCGCAGCGTTCATCGGACCTGGCACGGTTACCACAGCCGTGATGGCCGGTGCACAATTTCAACTGAGCTTGATCTGGACGGTTGTGTTTGCCACGCTCGCGTGTGTGGTTTTGCAGGAAGCATCAGCCAGAATCATTATCTCCAGTCAACTGAACCTGGGTCAGGCGATCACCCGGAAGTTTCACCGATATGGAGGGATGGTTAAAATTCTGGTAGCGGTGCCCGTGTTGCTGGGCTGTGCAGCCTACGAAGCCGGAAACATTTTGGGAGGCGTATCGGGTATGTCACTGATGTACACGGGCGACACCCAAATTTATACATGGATGATTACCCTGCTGTCGGCCATCATTCTTTGGCAGGGCGGCAACCGATGGATTGCGTGGACCATGACTGCGTTGGTTGGACTGATGGGGTGCGCATTTTTATTCTTAGCGCTTCAAAAAGATTTTTCCAGAGCCGAAGTATGGATGGCTTTTACGCCCGCTATTCCTTCCGGGAGTGAGTGGATTGTTTTGGCTCTGGTAGGAACTACCATCGTTCCCTACAATGTCTTTATCGGATCGGCCATCAGCAAAGGACAAACCATGTCACATATGCGTATCGGTTTGAGCATTTCTGTTTTCATCGGTGGGCTGATCACCATGTGGATATTAATGGCCGGAGCAACCGTAGGAACGTTTACTTCTTTTGCTGAACTGGCGCTGTCGTTTAATAACAGTTTGGGTGCTGCAGGATCATGGTTTTTAGGGATTGGTCTTTTTGCAGCAGGATTTTCGTCTGCCATCACTTCACCCTATGCGGCTTCATTAATCGGTCAGTCCGTCTTTGAAGTACAAAACAAATGGGTATTGCGTAGTATCTGGATGACAGTTTTGTTAATCGGTTTTGGTTTTGGAATCAGCGGAGTAAAACCAATTCCAATCATACTGGCCGTACAGGCCCTTAATGGATTAATCCTGCCTTTTCTAACGTATATTTTAATCATACTGGTTAATGACTCAACACTTATTGCTTCCGAAGATCAACACCCTCGCTGGTACAATGGTGTGTTGCTGATTATTTTTGGAATCACTACGTTAATTGGATTAACAAGCCTTGATAAGGCTTGGGTCAGTGCCTTTTCGTTACCTTCGGCACATCTTCCCGCAGTGATGGTTACGACTTTTTTACTCCTGGGAGCGGTTGCTTTTCAGTTGTTTCGACAGCCTCAGGGAAAACGATAGCGATGGCGAAGGGATTGAAGTTCGGCTTCCGGCATTTGAAGCAGGGTTGGATTTTTAGCCGGGTCCATCGACTGAAGGATCGTTAACAGATTGGCTTCAGTCATCGCAGTGCATCCGGCTGTTCCGCTGGCCGGACTTCTCCAGATGTGAAGAAAGATACACGATCCATGGCCCTTTACAACCGGCTGTGTGTTATAAGCTACCACGGCACCCCATTTGTACAAATGATCTTTTCGTTTCATTTCTTCTGCTGAATTCCAGTCCTTGCCAATGTCTTTGAGGTTTACCAACTGATTATAGTATACAGAGCCTTCATCATCTACACAAAAAACGGTGGAGTCAGCTTTCAGGTACTTCATCTTGAATGCGCGACCGCCATACCCAAACAATTGCGTAATGCGAAAAATACCGGCTGGTGATTTCCCATCGCCTTCTTTTTTCAGGGGGCCTGTATTGAGTTCCGATGGTTGCAGCCCTTGCCCCCAGGCCATTCCCTTTTTGCCGAGCACCACCGGAGCATCCTTCAGCAGAGACGTCCACGAGCCATCTTCCTGCTGTTCGTAAAAACGGAGTTTACCTACAGAGGCATTCCAATCACGCGAAGTAACAATAACTACTTGCCGGGTCTGGAAGGCCGTTCCAAAATCTTCTGGTGGGTGAAGCGAACTAAACAGAAGCAGGGCAAGAATGGTTAGTTTCATTGCACCGTAATATTTTTTAATTCAATAATGCTTAACTGCTGCAGTTGACCTTCTTTAAAAAGATTTTCTGCCTCCGCCAAAGAGGCCGATGGATGTTCGGGTTTATAGTTAACATAGTCCAGAAAGGTGATCCCGTTAACCTGCCGGGGATTGTATGCTTTCCGAAAGCGAAAACTGGTTTCATCGTTTTCTTGAAACGAATAGGCCAGGTAGCCGATGGTAAACGTTGTTGGATGAATCCAGTAGTGGTAGACATCCTCAAAATCCTCCCCGCCACCTTCGGCCTGAAAAGTGATCTGAAGCTTATGATATCTTTCTCCTTCCAATTCGGTTTCGCCTATATACTCTTTTTTAACGGAAGGGTCATTGAGTCCATACGGAAGCAACGCAAAATAAAGAACTGAATTAACGGAAGCCGAATAGCGTGATGCCAGCGAGTCAGGAACAGTAACGATTTCCCCATTGACTTCTCTGCGGAATCCGCTATTGGTGACATAATCATGAATGGTTTGACCGGAATCCTGAGTGATGCGTTCATAAGAGTACATGCCTCCGTTGCGTTTACCCACATAGTGGCGCTCACGAAAGTCAAACGCAATCGTGCTGGAGAGATACTTTTCGCCTCCGCTCACAGCGATGGCCTGATCAATGATTTGTTGGGCATCCGGGCTTTTGGGAGCGCAGCCGATCATCAAAGAACCAATCGTCAAAAGGATGAGATATTTCATAGGTAAACAACGGGAAGGATGAGTGTCATGATTCTTTACTAACGTTTGAACACGCCTGCAGGCGGGTAAGTTCCGTCAGAGTTTGGCCATCGTGCTGATATATCGCTGAGGGATTTCACCCTTGCTCGCTTGTTGATAGTCATTGTAGCTGCAGGGGACAATACTGTTGCGCGGATATAACCCCGTTTGATGAGGGGTAACTTCCATCCACCACTTTTCGGTGAACTTACTTTTGTAGAACGTCAGCGTTTCGGGCGGCACCGGCATGGACACGACATATTTGATGAAGTCATTGCTCTTAAAGTTTGATTCATTTTTGCGATGATAGTATCCTTCAATAAAATACCAGATCATGGTGGCTACCACGGAAGCTGTTTTTTTATGAGCATCATCAAAGTCGGGGCTATACCCGTAAAATCCTGCCGAACTTAACTTTTCGTTTTGCCCGGCATACCAGCAAATCTGACAGGCTTCTTCACCGGTCAATCCAAACGGTTGCGCGCGATCACTGCCGGGAGCATCGGCCGATTTAATGGCGGCAATATCAAAAGACATCAGATCCGCATTGCGGATAGCTGGCTCCATTTCGGTAAAGTTGGTTCGCATCTGTCCGATGCGAAAGGCTTCAAAATAAAGTTTCTCCAGGACAGCTATGGAAGAGGGGTCGATCAGATAACTTTGATAAGCCAGGTGTGTATAGCTTAGCAGAAAATTTGGCTCGTGTAACAATACTTTGTGAATGTGTCTCCGGTCAGGCGGGGTGCCGTGTCTTTCCTCCAGATCCAGAAAGGCATCAACGTTTAAGAGGTTGACCAGTTTCTCCAACCCTTCATAGGCCCAATACTGACCATAGTCCAGATCATGCGAGCCTCCGATGATGATGGGCAGAACGTTTTGCTCAAGCAGAATGCGACATACTTCGCTGATGCGGACATACGTTTCGTCCAGATCGATCCCAGGATTGAGATTGCCCAGATCAACGATGCGATACGTGCCGGTTCCCTTTTTCAGATGATACAGTTTTTTGCGGATTTCATCCGGGGCAGAAAACTTTCCACTGTGATGACCCGCTCCCCGCGTCTCGTTGACTCCAAAAATGGCCATGTGAGCCGGCCGATAGTCGGGCATCTTTTCACCATAGGAGTGAATGTTTTTATAGAATGATGAGGTAGCGGTGATGGATCCGTAAACAGACTCATCAACAGGAGAGAAGAAAAGGGTCAGGTCCATGGTACTGGAATGGTTGTTAAAAGTAGTAACTGAGGCTACGCAAAACAAATGGGAGGTTCTGGCAGATCAGTTTTGGGACATGTCAAAGATAATCCTATCGACCTAGAACCGCACCCATAAAAAAAGGAGAAGTCGCCCTCTCCTTTTTTGTGTCGATCGAATGATAGTCTATCCTCCAAAGTCATCAAAACGAACATTCTCTTTGGGAATACCGAGATCATCCAACATTTTCAAAACGGCAGCATTCATCAAGGGAGGGCCACACAGATAAAATTCTACGTCTTCCGGAGATTCATGTTTGCCCAGATAATTATCGTATAAACATTTATGAATAAAGCCCAGGTAACCATCGGCTTCGCGATCGTCTAAGCTCTTTTTCACCTTCCAATTGTCTTCCGGGAGCGGCTCAGATAAGCCAATGTGGAATTGAAAATTCGGAAACTCCTGTTCGATTTTGCGGAAATGATCTACGTAGAACAATTCTTTTTTCGAACGGCCACCATACCAATACGAAACTTTACGTTTGGTTTTTTCCGTATGGAATAGGTGAAATATCTGGGCGCGAAGCGGAGCCATCCCGGCACCTCCTCCGATATAGATCATTTCACGTTCAGTCTTATTGATATGGAATTCCCCGTAAGGACCTGAGATCGTTACTTTGTCGCCAGGCTTGCGCGAAAACACATAGGAAGAACATATTCCAGGGTTAACATCCATCCATTTGTTATTGGCGCGATCCCACGGTGGGGTGGCGATCCGGATATTTAACATGATGATGTTTCCTTCGGCCGGATGGTTGGCCATTGAATAAGCCCGGAAGATGGGCTCCTCATTTTTCATCTTCAATCCCCACAATTTAAACTTATCCCAATCGGATTTGAACACATCGGGATTGCTATGGCCCAATTCGGGGTGGGGCTTGATGTCCATGCCCGCAAAATCCACCGTGGTGGCAGGCACATCAATCTGAATATAACCACCGGCTTCAAACTTGAGCGTTTCACCGGGAGGCAATTTCACTACAAACTCCTTAATAAAAGTGGAAACGTTATAGTTGGAAACAACTTCACATTCCCATTTCTTAATACCAAAAATCTCGTCCGGGATGCGTATGCTGAGATCCTGCTTTACTTTCACCTGACAGCCGAGCCGCACGTGTTCTTTTTGTTCCTGACGGCTGAGGTGGCCTACTTCGGTGGGAAGGACATCGCCCCCGCCACTTTCAACCACACATTTACACATGGCGCAGGTACCGCCTCCGCCACAGGCCGAGGGTAAAAATATCTTTTCATTAGCCAGGGTAGTCAATAAGGAACTACCGGCTGCAACGGTCACGGTTTTTTCACCATTGATCACCAATTTTACCGGACCGGATTGAACAAGCTGCTTTTGGGCAAAAATCAACAACCCTACCAGCAAAAGAATGACCACGGTAAAAGCTGCAATAGACGTGAAAATGAGCATACGATTGAATTTTTAAAGGTTACAAATATAGCCATTGACCTTAAAAATGCTCATGCAATGGATACAAAAAAGCCCCTTGTTGAAGGGGCCTGTCTTGTTTTAACTTTTTTTAATAACGGACATGGCTCAACGGTTAGGCGTCAGGAGACATTAAAGATGTCAGACGCCTTCAAAAACGGGCCCGGTGCCTAGGCCCACGTACTAAAAACCGCTGATTTAGGCATATAAAAGTTCCGCATGCCGGGAGGCATTCTTTGATTCCGGCTTCGCACCTGGTGCCAGAATCACACTTAGGTCAGCCCGCTGACCCCATTCGGCAAGTTTGTGTAAGGAAATCGTGCCTTGCATGTATTGGAACCCATGTCCTTGATAACCACCCTTGAACACATCAAACTGTGGCGGAGAGAGGGCCCCTTGGCTGGCAAAACTGACGATCACATCCACCTGGGCCTCATTGGAAAACGTATGCTGCTCTCCCTGCTGCCGCTTTTTATACTCATAACGATAATCAAACGTGAGTGCGGAAATATCAGAAAGAACGGCAGAGCCTGTCGGGTAGCTACCAGCACCTTTTCCCACAAAAATCTGGTTTTCGGCAAAGGCCCCGTTTACCACCACTGCGTTGAATTCATTTCGAATGGGCGCCAGAAAATGCTGGGAGGGCACAAACTGGGGAGCTACAAAGGCAAATACTTCTGATCCCTGGCGGATGGCACGGGCGATGAGTTTAATCGTATATCCATTTTCGCGGGCATACTTCAGATCAACAGTTGAGATTTTATCGATTCCCAGGTTGATGATTTTTTCAGGCTTGATAAACAACCCAAAGGTATGCGCCAGGGCAATGGTTAACTTATACTTGGGATCAAAGCCTTTGACATCCAGCGAAGGATCTGTTTCGGCAAAGCCTAACTCCTGTGCCCCTTTCAGTGCCTCGTCATAGCTTTTGTTTTCTTCAAACACTTTCGTGAGAATGTAATTGGTTGAACCGTTAAAAATTCCTTCAATGCTGTTTAGAAGATCATTGTCGTAGTATTCTTCCAGGTTGCGGATGATGGGAATACTGCCGCACACCGATCCTTCATACAGGACCGACCGGTCGTATTGCTGCTGAAGCTGATAAATTTCTTCCAGATTTTCAGCCAGCATTTTTTTATTGGCCGTGACCACATGTTTGCCGTGGGCCAAAGCCGTTTTCACAATGCCAAAGGCAACTGTGGCATCGTCAATCAATTCCACGACCACATCAATCTCAGGATCATCTAAGATGTCACAATGATCATAGGTAAATATTTCGGCAGGCAACAGCCGTTCCTTGTCGCGATTTTTAACGGCTATTCTTTTAATCTCGGCTTTTACTCCGTGTGTTTCATGGAGCACATGATAGAGTCCCTGGCCTACACAGCCAAAACCAAACACACCTAATTTTAATTTCTTCTTCATGTTATACTACTATTTCTTTTGGCTGTTGTTGTAAAAATTGGCGAACGACTTTTTTAAGCGATTCAAACTCTACCAGAAAACCGTCATGGCCATAAGCTGAAGTGATTCGCTCCAGCGAAGCATCGGGGATGTGTTCTGCGAGATATTCCTGCTCCGAAGGAGGAAAAAGTAAATCACTATCCACCGCCACCACCAATGTGCGGGCTTCAATCTGCCCCAGGGCGGCTTCGATGGATTTCCGGCCACGTCCGACATGGTGACTATCCATCATTTTGGAAAGAATCCAGTATGTAAAGGCATTAAATCGGTTGGCCAGCTTTTGGCCCTGATAGCGTTGATAAGAAGCTGCGCGGTAGTCGTCCGTTTTTTCGCTTGACTTTTCCGGTTGGGTGATTCCAAAACCTTCATAGGTGCGATAAGAAATCATGGCCATGGCTCTGGCCGCTTTCATCCCTTCCAAACCTGCCCGTGTATCACTTTCGTTCCATGTGGGATCGGCCGCTATTGCCATCCGCTGAGCTTCGTTAATAGCTATGCCCCAGGGCGAGTGTGCGGCATTGCATGCCACAGGGATGAGATTTTTAAAAACCTTGGGCTGAAGGATGGCCCACTCCAACGCTTGCTGACCTCCCAGCGATCCTCCCAGAAGTGTGTGAATGTGATCGATCCGCAACTGCTGACGTAACAAATCAAAAGCACGGACAACATCACGGTTGGTGATCAGAGGAAACTCATGAAAGTAGTTTTTTCCGGTCACCGGGTGGATGGATAATGGTCCGGTAGACCCATAACAACCACCGAGCGTGTTTGCACAAATGATAAACCAGTCCCGCGGATCGTAAGGACTTCCCTCGGTAAAAAAATCATTCCACCAGGTAGTTACGTCTGAGTTTCCCGTCAGGGCATGACATATCCACACCACATTGTTGCGGTCTTTATTGAGTTGACCCAGGGTGGTATATTTCAATTGGAAGCCGGGCAGTTTCCCGCCCGACTCCAACTCAAATTCACTGGCAAAGTGAAAGATGTGATCTGCTTTTATCATGATTCATGTATTGCGTAGTTGCTCTTACCTACATGGGCAACTAAATTCCAGTGTGATCAGGCAACCAGTTCTCCTTTAAAAACTTTGTGGAATGCCTGCTCAAAGTCAGCTTTGATATCATCAATATGTTCGATACCCAGGGACACGCGCAATAACGTAGGCAGTACCCCTGCAGAAATCTGTTCCTCCTCATTCAACTGTGAATGGGTGGTCGCTGATGGCTGAATGATCAGCGTTTTAGCATCGCCTACATTGGCGAGATGACTCACCAGCTTCAGACTGTCAACAATGTTGGTGGTATTTTCTTTGGTGCCCTTGACGGTAAATGACAATACCGCGCCAAATCCATTTTTCAGATACTTTTTAGCCAACCGGTGATACGTACTGCTTTCCAATCCCGGATAGTTAACACTTTCCACGTGGGGATGTTTTTCTAACCATTGGGCCAACGCCAGCGCATTATCGCTGGAACGCTGCACTCTCAACGACAATGTTTCCAATCCTTGTAAAAACAAGAATGAATTGAAAGGACTCAGGGAAGGACCAAAATCGCGCAGGCCTTCTACCCGTGCCCGGATGATGAATGCAATGTTGGGCAGCCCCAGCGGATTTCCTTCGCCAAACACCTCCCAGAATTTCAGACCATGATAACCTTCGGATGGTTCCGTAAACTGCGGGAACTTGCCATTGCCCCAGTTATAGTTTCCGCCATCCACAATCACACCACCAATGGAGTTGCCATGACCACCAATCCACTTGGTGGCTGACTCCACCACCACGGCTGCTCCGTGTTCCAGCGGACGAAAGAGATAACCGCCTGCTCCAAAAGTGTTGTCAACAATCACAGGGATGTCATATTTTTTGGCGAGCGCAGCAATCGCATCAAAATCAGGCACATTGAATCCGGGATTACCGATGGTCTCCAGATAGATGGCTTTGGTTTTTGGGTCGATCAGTTTTTCAAAATGTTCGGCTTTGTCACCCTCGGCAAAGCGGGCTTCAATGCCTAATCGCTTAAAGGACACTTTGAATTGATTATACGTGCCACCGTATAAAAAAGGAGATGTCACAAAATTATCGCCTACGCTCAGAATGTTGTTGAGTGCGATAAACTGAGCAGCATGACCGGAGCCCACCGCCAGCGCAGCCACACCGCCTTCCAGCGCAGCAATGCGTTTTTCAAACACATCGGTGGTGGGGTTCATGATGCGGGTGTAGATGTTACCAAACTCTTTGAGAGCAAAAAGATTGGCCCCATGCTCGGAGTTTTTAAAGACATAGGAAGTGGTTTGATACAAAGGCACGGCACGGCTACCGGTGGTAGGGTCAACTTCCTGACCGGCATGTAATTGAAGAGTTTCGAAACGAAATGACATAATAGTATTGATTTAAAAGTTTTAAAAAATGATTATTAAAAATGAGTTTTGATATCTGTAACCTGAGCCATACCCGTCACCCGGCAGGCCGTACGTTACGTTTGATGTCGGAAGCGCTACGCTTATCTGAACGACAACAACGTGTTAGTCACAACACATACAACACGCCTGACGCATGTCGCGGTGGAGAGATATAGAAAAATCAGGAAGAGGTGATCTTGGATGAGCGGGTGGAATTTGAAGAAGTGTACGTTTCATAACAGCCATCGGTTTATTGTTCCCTGACAACCTTTGTCCGGGCAGGCTTTAGCACCCTTTTTTTAATTTTTGAGGGTTGCTAGCGCTTCTTCGAGCCTGTTCTCTCAGCGCTTCTTTATAAATCGACTGGCTTTCGCTTCATCGATCTGATGGTACAAACGTAGAATTCTTTAGTATAGTTTGCAAGTAGACTTTAAAATTTTTGTTAAAAAGATTGGCTTACCAGTGTTAGGGGATGTATTTCTATATTTTGATATCTAGATACAATGCGTGATTGAACGGGTTGATTAACCGGTGATTTTTATTAATTTTAACTAAGAGTTCAAGTAAGTGCAAGAATGAAAAAAACAACTTCAATAATAATTTTCCTAGCCACGAAAATACTTTCTGCCTGGGGACAATCCGAAATACCGGTGGATATGTTTACTGGAACCCCCACGATTCAAATACCATTGTATACTGTACAAGACTTTGATCTGATGGAGGATATCAGTCTGTATTACTCTGCTAACGGAGTTAAACTGGATGAATCAAATGGTTTATTTGGAATTGGGTGGCGGTTGAATGCCGGAGGATCAGTAACCCGGGAATTAAGGGGATTACCCGATGATTTTACCGGAATTGGCTCTGACCTAAGGAGGGGCTGGCTGTTCGGAACTACGGCTTCTTCAATTCAGTCTTTTGCAGCTACATCTGATTTAAGCTCGGCAACATGCTCGGATGAAACAGCAGATTACAACGCCTTAAACGGATTCAATTATAACATAGATTCTGAGCCCGATATATTCAGATTTAATTTTGGTTCTTTTTCCGGGAACTTTGTTTTTGATCAAACAGGGGCGATACGATTGATCCCTTTTCAGGATATTAAAATTGAGAAAACAACTTTTAGTACAAGTACGCAGCAGATTGAAAACTTTATCATTACAACTAATCAGGGGTATAAGTATACATTTTCAACCCGGGTCAATGCCACCAGATCCACTGCTAAACTAACCAGCAATACCTCTGTCGAGTTTTTAAAACGAGACTTTGAGTTTTTTAGCTCCGCCAGATTTCCAACACCTACCTCTTTTGTTTCAGAATGGAAATTAACCAAAATTGAATCTCCCTCCGGGGCAACTATCACTTTTACCTACGAATCACCAGTTAACTCCGGTATTCAGGTGGATACTGTCAGCGTGGCTATCCGGCAACATACCGTTTCCAGTTTTGTCAATCATGCCGTCTATTCTCAATTAACTTCCACCGAAAGCATTGATTTATCCAGTGTATCTTCAACTTCGGGAACCGTAGTGGCATTTGTTAAGTCGGCAACGGGCGACTTTATCTCAAAAGTAAGTGTATTTGATGTGAGGCGCATACCGGATTTACTGGTAAAAGAATATGTTTTTGGCTACCATAAGGTGTATTTGAATGGAGTCAACCTTGCCAGCAATAGTAAATTGTTTTTAAAAAATATTCAGGAGAGTGCCGGTTGTGACCGGCTACCCCCGTATTCCTTCAAATATTACGGAGTCACATTTGAGAATAACTACACCTCCCTTCCAAACAGATTCTCGAAGAGTAAAGACTTTTGGGGCTATTTCAATGGTAAATCAAACACCTCTTTGATTCCAAAAATGTATGTCTATCCTCAATTGGCTTTGGCTGAACGATACAGGTTAACTCCCTTAAGCGGAGTAACTGGCTATACGCTGGATGGAGCCGACCGTACCCCAGATTATCTAAGTATGGCCGCTGGCACACTGGAAGAGATAGTCTACCCATCCGGAGGATCAGCCAAAATGATCTTTGAGCCCAATGACTACTATGATGCTGTGGCCAATCAATCGCTCATGGCGGGAGGTCTACGAATAAAGCAAATCAACTATTTTGATGGCGTAAACCTGACAGAAACCGTTAAAATTTATGAGTACAAAGATCCGCTCAACCGTTCTTCTGGAAAATTATTAATCCGACCGGCATTTGCGATTCCGGTTTGGCAATATAGAAATCCGGTTTCGCCATTCAACACCATATCCTATGCTACCTTAAATGCCGGCAATCAGCAAACGATGTGGGAATATTTGACAGCCCGATCTTTAAACGATTTGAATAGTCAGGAATTGTTTAGCGGAAGTACAGTGGGTTATACTCATGTAAAGGTGAGCAGGCCCGGATCTGGTTATGCCACTTTTGAATATTCCCTGCCCGGAAGCTATGGGACATCCACGGTGAGCGACTGGGTACCAACAGACACTAAGTTTGCCAGAGCCAATTCATGCCCCACCATGGGTGTAGCCGGAGGTGCCGGACCCTGGGGAGTTGCTTACGCTCCTAATCCTAATGCAGGGTTTGAGCGCGGGCTATTACTAAAGAAAGAAGAATACAGCGAGCAAAATGTGAAAGTAAGACAGCTGACGAATACCTACCAAAGGTTAATCAAAAGCGGTACTCACCCATTTAAGGTATGGGGTTTGAAATATGATAAATACGCGCAAAGCAGCCAGGGGATATTTTTTTATGGTAAATATTTCTTCTTGACCGATGTGGAGAATGCCTTAAGCAGTACGGTTGAAACCGTTTATGATGGAGCAGGGATTACCACCACCAAAGATTTTTTTTATGAGAGCACGTATCATAAGTTGTTGACGAGGATCAAACAGACCAACAGTGATGGTACTACATTCTTTACCAAAATGAGATATCCGCTGGATTTTGGAACCATCCCCTCCACAGGTACGGATAAGGCAGCCGAGATGATTCGCAAACTTCAGACAGAGTTTAGAAACGGTATACCGCTGGAGCAGATTGAGTCCATTAAAAAAGGAACAGCCCCGGAGCTGACCATTCAGGCATCGCTCACACAGTTTTCAGATTTTGGAACCACCAAAGTGTTACCTCAGAAAATTTACTCCCTGAATATCCCCTCAGGCATTAGTGATTTTTCACCTGCCTTCATCTTGCTTCAAGGAGGCACGCATGTGCTGAAACCTGACACCCGGTATGTACCGGTGAAGACGTATCTGGCGTATGATGATTTTCATCTGCCGGTTTCCATGGTTGATCAGAGCAGAGTAAATGTTTCCAAGGCATGGGGATACTTTAAAACTGTTCCTGTAGTAGATATGATTCACACCACGCCAGCGCAGATAGCCTTCTCCGATTTTGAAACAACCACCAACGTTCAATTTTCTCAAACCGGAGGTAATCTGGTAAATGGTGGACGGACCGGGGCCAAAAGCATTGATCAAGGCGTAGCCCTTTCACGAACCATTCAAAAAGGTAATGCGCCTAATTACATCTTTTCATGCTGGCTAAAAAAGAATGTTAATCCGATCACCATCAACATCAAACTGGTAGATGATGAACTTTCGGTTCTCTTTAATCAGGCATACGTTTTTACTCCGGCAGGCACCGATTTTGAATATTTTGAAAGGACGATTCCAGTGAGTGCGTTGCCCAACGTTTTTAAAATAGAAGTATCCGCACCTTTGCGCCAGGTGTTTCAAATAGACGATGTTGCCTTTTATCCGGAAAACGGGGAAATCAAAACATATACATACGACCTGCCCTATGGAATTACCTCGGAAACCAGTAGCAACGGGTTGACCGCTTATCAAAGCTATGATAAGCTGGGACGCATCAAGTATCAGTTGGATCACAAAAAAAATATCCGGAAAAAGTTTACGTATAAATATTCTACTGATCCTGCTCCTTTGCTTAGCGCTTCCTTTGAGTTTAGTGACCCCACGCATGACAATGTCCCCATCACGTTTACCGCCAATGAAAATTGTCTGGATGGAGTTGTGTACGAATGGGATTTTGGGAGCGGATTTGTGACGGGTAACCGGATACAACAATTTACCTACACCACCACCGGTGTGAAGAGTATAACCTTACGCAAAACCCACCCCAACCATCCAACCGTCACGAGTACACGTCAATTAACAGTAACGCTGAAACCTCTGGATGTTACCATCTGCGCGAAAGGAGCCTCCATCTATGATTTTTGTGCAGCCACCGTTGTCTATTCCCACACATGCTCACAAATAACCACTCCCGTAACAGGAGCCGTGACGTTGTTTAAGCCGATGACTATTTCTGGTGGCAACGGTACGTACACCTATCAGTGGTATAAGAAAGTGGTTGCAACCAATCAGATTATCGCTCTGGGAACCACGCTTGAAATTTCTCATTCTCAATACTATCATGGGACGAGCGATTTCTATTGTGTGGTAGCCGATAGCCAGGGCAGGGTAGGCACCTCCAATCTGATGCGGGTAGAGGTAGTGATCACCGATCCTAATTGCTCACCCTTTGGTAATTAAGCCGAACATCTTTGAAAGAACGTTATGAAACCGGACATGAAAAAAATCTTTACGAAGTATAATCATTTGAAATGCCTGAAGACCCTCATGAAAATAGTCAAGCCAGTTTTCGATAGCCTCCGGCCGCCTTTCAAAGGGATTGGCATAAATCCGGTTGGGAAAGCATCACTTTTCTTTCGGATTGGGTTCATGATGATATGCACAGGGCACCCCCTGTGGGCACAACGGACTATCCCCCCGGGTACCTATCGTCCTATTCAAAGCCGTCAACAGATTGTTTCGGAGGTGCCTGTGGTATCGATCCAGGCTGATCAACAGATCTACGGTTTGACCCCTGCCCAAAAACTGTCGACCACTTTTTACTACGATGGTCTGGGCAGAAACAGCCATATCATCATGACCAAGGTAAGCCCCACACAAAAGGACCTTGTCCAAATTATCAAATTTGATAATCAGGGGCGCGTTACGAAAAGACATCTACCCTTTGCCAATGTGTTGCTGGAGAGTGCAGAACAGGATCAACTGGCATTTTTCAATAACCCGAACGACCGGGTGGCAGATGATGCCTCTCCTTTTGCGATGACCGTGTATGAGCCAAGTCCGATGGCTCGTTTGAAGGAACAAGGATCTCCGGGAGCAGCCTGGCAACCTGGCTCATCCCACACCCTGCGACTGAATTATGGAACCAATGGAACAACCGATCCGGTACGCCAGTTTAATCCTGACGGCAGCAGCAATGCTTTCTATCCGGCAGGCCAGTTATACCTGACCGAACAAACAGACCCCGATAATCAAAAACTTTTTGTATTTAAAGACAAAGCCGGCAGGGTGATCCTTCAACGCAAGCTGTTTGGTGAAATGATCGATAACGTTACGGTACCTTTTTTGGAAACATACTTTGTCTATGATGATTTTGGCAGAGTTAAATTGATCATTCCGCCCAAAGCAGTCAGCGCCCTGGCGAGCGCCTCCTGGGTGCTAAGCCCCACAATCAAAGATGAATTTGTCTTTGAGTTTACCTACGATCCACGAGGACGGGTGATCGAAAAAAAGGTGCCGGGGGCCGGATGGACGAATATCGTCTATGACCAGATGAACCGTCCTGTGCTGTTACAACAGGCCACCCAGCGGGCAACAAACGAATGGGATTTTATCAAGTACGATCAGAAAGGGCGCGTGATTCTGACAGGGTTTTATACGGATGCCGTTAACAACACGCGTGCGCTGCTTCAGAGTTTTTTAGACACGCGTAACTATGATGGGCCCGATAAGTATTTTGAAGTAAAACAATCGGCTACCACCCACGGCTACAGTAACCAGGCCTTTCCGGTTTCCAACACCACCATTAATGGTGTGAATTATTACGATGATTATGACTTTGATAGTAACGGAAGCCCGGATTACAGCTACCTGCCCCAAAGCCTGGGCGCGCAGGAGCCGCAGCCAACCCTGATGGTCAGAGGCGTATTGACCGGTACCAAAAAGCGAATTCTGGGCACTGCGCAATGGCTGCTGGAGGCTGCCTTTTATGACAGCTACTACCGCGTGATTCAAAAACGCACCAATAACCCCCTCCATGCGGTGGTGGAGGATGCCACCACGCTGGTCTATAATTTCCAGGGTCAGGTGATCCGCAAAAAGGAATTCCAGAAAGTGAGCGCCAGCCAAACCATTACCGTGGTGACTGATTACCAGTACGATGCCCCCGGCCGGCTGCTTCTGGTCAAACAAACCATCAACAACCTGCCGGAAAAGACCATCGCTCAATATGAATACAATGAGTTGGGTCAGTTAGTAGAAAAAAATGTGGGAGGTATGGGCGCCACCGGCACCGAAGGTTTTTTGCAGTCCATCGACATGGCGTATAACATTCGCGGATGGCTCACACATATCAATAATAGTGCGCTCGATTATCATGCCGTTAGCAACGATGATCATGACGATGTGTTTGGCCTGGAGATGGTGTATGAGCAAACTCACGCCAGCCTGGGCAATCAGGCGAAATTCAACGGGAACATTTCGGCCATCAAGTGGCAGCACAACGACCTCTTGCAGGCCAACCAACCCAAACGCGAGCGCGCGTACACCTTTGATTATTATGCCAACGAGCAGCTAAAAAATGCCTTCTTCAAAGCCTGGAACCAAACAGGATGGACAGCCGAAACCGGTGGTTTTGATATGAAAAACATCAGATATGACCACAATGGAAACGTACAGGGGTATGAGCGCTTTGCCAAAGCCTCCGATGCCGCGGCCCCGGTAAAAATAGATCACCTCACCTACACCTACCAGGGCAACAAGCTCACCAAAGTAGAAGACACCGGCACGGGGCAAGGGTTTGCCAACGGCAGCACGGCTGCCATAGAATACACGTATGATGACAACGGCAACCTGACGACCGATGAGAACAAAGGCATTGTGCTCACCTATAATCAATACAACAAAACCACGTCCATTGCCAAAACAGGTGTGGGCAGCCTTACCTATGAGTATGATGCCAACGGCATGCGCGTGAGCAGCACGGTGACGCAGGGAACCACCAGCGCCAAACAAACCTATGTGGGGGCGTTTGTGTACCAGGGCACTACGCTCCTCTACTTTGGCATGCCCGAAGGCCGCGTGAACCGCAAACCCGATGGCAGCTTTGAATATGAATACATGCTGACCGACCATCAGGGCAATGTGCGCGCTTCATATAAAGAAAAAACCATCACCAGCACCTACACCGCCACAATAGAAGACAACGGCCAGGCCACGGCCACCAACCCCCGCGTACAAGAGATGCAGCATTTTAAGGGGCTGTTTGAGGTAGAGATGCAAAACCTGAATCAGTGGCTGAACAAGACAGCCCCCTCCGCGGCCGTGCCTCTGCCCAACCGCGCAGCCTACCTGACCGGCAGCGGCAGCCGTAAAATAGGCCCCGGTGTTTCGCTGATGGTAAAGCCGGGCGATGCCCTGCACATGGAAGCCTGGGGCAAGTTTTTAAAACCCGGCTCGGGCACATTTAACAATGCCGTAGTGGCCGGGCTGGCCACCGCCTTTGCAGGTAATTTTGCGGGTGCCTTTGGGCCGGAAGGCACCGCCCATGTGGAGAGCATGTACAGTGCCGCAGCGGGTGCCGTGGGCGCTTATGGCGGCAGCGAAACCAACGCCCCGCGGGCGTTTATCAACTACCTGCTGTTTGACAAAGATTTCAATTTTGTAGATGCCGGCTGGGACCGGATAGACGCCACCGCAGGCTTTTTTCAAAACCAGGAAAACACGGTGCCGTGGAACAAGGTGCAACTGGACATCACCATTGCGCAGGCCGGGTACGTGTACATTTACCTGAGCAACGAGAGCGAGGCCACCCAGGTATGGTTTGACGATATGAGCGTGACCCACACGGCACGGGTGG
>ERZ1066130.17-NODE-17-length-108839-cov-15.475768_pt1 | contig 108839 bp, 76 predicted proteins | sample MGYA00382777_ERZ1066130 | MGnify/ENA primary metagenome ERZ1066130 (study PRJEB33369, sample SAMEA5778360) | biofilm metagenome | biome: Industrial cooling water; feature: Water cooling tower basin; material: Biofilm | place: United Arab Emirates | collected...
ACGCCCAGCGGTACTGCTCGACCTCCGGCGGCATCGCCCCGGGCTGCATCGCCCACACCGCCGCATCGGCGTTGATCACGACCGTTTGACGCCGCCCCGCCGGCAGCGCCGCGCGAACGCGTGCAGCACCCGCTCCGGCCCCGACCGCCCCGACCGCCCCCGCCCCGACCGCGCCCAAACCCCCCGTCCCCCCGGCCTCCGCGCGCAGCGTCGCCTGCCGCCGCGCGATCCACAGCGTCAGTTTCTTCCACACCGGCCCGATCGTCGCCAGCGCCTCCTTCTCCACGCCCGAGCCATCCTCGCGCAGCTTCAGCAGCCGCTCCCACATCGCCCGCGCATACCGCGGGTACTCGCGCAGCCGCTCGCACGCGACCAGCCCCAGGAACCCCGGCGGCATCAGGTACGCCGCCTGCTCGCGAATGTCCGCGATCGACGCCGCCCACAGCCGCGGCGTGCCCCCGCCGATCCGCCGCGCCACCAGCGCCCGCGGCTCGAGCATCCGCGAGACGATGTCCGCGATCTCGAACGTCACCTGCCCCAGCCGTCCCCATCCGCCGCTCAGCCGCTCCTCGAACACCGCCCGCTCGCGCACCTCCGCCTGACCGCTCATGAACGTCCGCTCGCAGATCTGGCACATCAGCCCGTCGACCAGTTCCTCCACGCTCCCCAGCGACTTGTACTGCTGCTTCATCGTCTCGAAGTTCGCCAGCGCCCCGATGCGGTGCCGCAGTTCCTCGCTGCACGAAAGCACGAACAGCCGTCGCACCCCCGCCCGGCTCATCACCCGCGCATCCTCGGCGCTGGCCGCAAGCGACAGCGACAAGCTGCCGCCCATGTCCATCACCGTCGGGTACCACCGCGATCCATCCTCATCATCCTCCACGCTCTGCGGCACATCCCCGAAGGTCCACGCCGTCAGCCCGTCCTGCGCAAACCGCGACCGCGCCGCCTGAGCCTGCGCCCGCGCCAGCCTCGCCGCGAGCTTGCCGCGGATCTGCGCAATGTCGCGCCCCGCCGCCAGCGGCCGCCCCGATTCATCCACGACCCGCACGTTCATCACGCAGTGCCCCGGCACGCCGCGCTCGCTCGCCCGCCACTGCTGCGCGCTGACGCGCACGCCCGTGAGTACCTCCGCCGCCTCGCTCAGCGCTTCGCACAAGTCCCCCTGGCCGAAGGTCATCACCTCCGCGACCTCCGCCGCCAGCCCCGCCAATCCCGCTCCCTCCCCCGGCCCCGCTCCCTTCCCCGGCCCCGCCCGCTCCAGCGCCAGCCGCTGGTCCTTGCCCAGCCCCTTCATCATCGCCAGCACACGCTCGCCGAGCATCCCCGGCACCAGCCACGCCAGCCGCTCATCACGCAGCGCCGCAAGCCCCAGCAGCCCGATCTGCAGCGTCACGCCGTCCTCATCCTTGCCCGGCGACAGCCGGTACTCCAGCCGCCCGCGCTCAGCGCCGACCTCCATCTCCTCCGGGAACCGCGCCGGCCCCGCGCGCCTCTCCAGTTCCTCCGCATCCGCGGCGACATCCGCACGCGACAGCCGCAGGCGAGCATCCGCCCCCGGCTCCCGCGCCAGCCACGCGCGCAGCGTCCGCACATCCACCACATCCCGCGGCAGGGCCCGATCAAAGAACGCCGCGATCTCCCGCTCGCCCCTGATCACCGCCCGATCGCGCAGCTTCGCTCGCACACCCTCCGCCCACGCGCAGATCCCGCGGTTGTGCGTTGCGAACGCGACCACGTTCGGCGACTCGCCCGCTCCTGCACGCGCTTCTGTGCCCGCTTTGGGGCCCGCACCTTGGCCCGCTTTGGGGCCCGCACTCAGCCCCGCCGCGCCGCCATCCTCAGCGCACAGCACCTTCTCGATCAGCAGTTCCCGCGCTCGCGCCGGGTCCGTGCCGGCCACCGCCACGCTCCGCCGCGGCACGATCACCAGCCCGGCCATGCTCACCCGCTCAAACCCCCGCGCCTCGCCCGCCTCCGAATCAAAGTGAACATCCGACATCTGCCGCTCGAACACGTGCGGCGCGACCGCCTCGATCCACTCCGGCTCGATCGGCGCACAGCACCGCGCGTAGTTCTTCGTCGTCTGCACCACCTCCCCCGCCATGATCCACTTGGGCGACCGCTTGAACAGCACGCTGCCCGGATGGATCGAACACCGCACGCCGCGCGCAGCGCGATACTCAAAGCCGCCCCCCGCCTCATCGCGGCAGCACGCCGAGCCCACCAGGCCCGTCAGCAACGCTCGATGCAGCCGCTCGCGACCCGCCTTGCTTGCGCTGCCCGCCTCACTTGCGTTGCCCCTCTCGCGCGCGATGTCACCCGCCGCGTCATTCTCGCGCCCGGCCCCGCGCAGGCCCAGATCCGCGGCGATCGAGCACAACTGCTCCCACACCTCGACCCATTCGCGCATCCGCACGCCGCTGACAAAGTGCTCCCGCGCCCACGCGAATCCGCCGCCACGCCCATCGCGTGCGTGCCCATCGCGCGCACAATACTCGCGCCACAGGTTCAGCAGCGAGATGAAGTCCGATGTCCCATCGCGAAAGACCGCGTGCGCGGCGTCCGCCTGCTGCTCTCGCCCCATCGGCCGCTCTCGCGGGTCCTGGATCGACAGCGCCGCCGCGAGCACCAGCACATCCGGCAGGCACCGCATCTCCTCGGCCGCCAGCACCATCCGACCGATCTTCGGATCCACCGGCAACCCCGCCAGCCGCCGCCCGATCGCCGTCAGTTCGCCGTCGCTCTGGCTCGAGCTCAGCGCGCCGAGTTCCCACAGCAGCCGATACCCGTCGCGCAGCATTCCCGCATCGGGCTTCTCGAGAAAGTCAAAGTCCTCCAGCGGCCCGAGCCCCAGCACCTTGCTCTGCAGGATCATGCTCGCAAGGTTCGACCGGCGGATCTCCGGCTCGGTGAACTCCGGCCGCGCATCAAAGTCCTCTCGCTCGTACAGCCGGATGCACACCCCCTCGCTCACGCGTCCGCACCGGCCCGACCGCTGCGCCGCCGATGCGCGGCTGATCCGCTCGATCGGCAGCGTCTGCACGCGCGTGCGATGGTCGTACCTGCTGATCCGCGCCAGCCCCGTATCGACCACGCCGCGGATCCCCGGCACCGTCAGCGATGTCTCGGCGATGTTGGTCGAGAGAATCACCCGCCGCCGTCCGCCGACATGGAAGATCCGATCCTGCTCATCGCTGCTCATCCGCGACATCAGCGCCAGCACATCGACCGAGTCGCCGAGCGTCCGCCGCAGATGCGTCTGGCAGGCGCGGATTTCCTTTTCCCCCGGCAGAAAGACCAGCACATCCCCGCCGCAGCCGCGCGGGCCGAGGAGTTCATCGACCGCATCGCCGACCAGTTCCGGCTCGACCCCCGGCGGATTTCGCGACAAATCCGCGCTTGTGGATTGTGAAGAAAAGTATCGATGTTCCACGTGGAACATTCGACCCGAGACCTCGATCACCGGCACGACCGCTCCCGCAGCCGGCCCCAGCACCGGTCCCACCACTGGTCCCACCACTGGTCCCACCACCGGCGCAAAGTGGGCCGCGAACTTCGCCGGGTCGATCGTCGCCGACGTGACGATCACCTTGAGGTCCTGCCGCCGTCGGAGCACGCCGCGGAGAATGCCCAGCAGAAAGTCGATGTTCAGCGAGCGCTCGTGCGCCTCGTCGATGATCAGCGCCGAGTACGCCGACAGCAGCGGGTCGCTCTGCGTCTCGGCCAGGAGCGTGCCGTCGGTCATGAGTTTGATGACCGTCCCCGGCCCGGTGCGGTCCTCGAAGCGAACCTTCACACCGACGGCCTCATCCGACGGCGCGATGCGGAGTTCCTCGGCGATGCGGGCCGCGACGGCGCGTGCGGCCAGGCGCCGCGGCTGGGTGTGGCCGATGATGCCGCGCTTGCCCAGGCCCAGCGTGAGGCAGATCTTGGGAAGTTGCGTGGTCTTGCCCGAGCCGGTCTGGCCGCAGAGGACCACGACGCGGTGATCGCGGATCGCCGCGGCGATCTCATCGCGCCGCTGGTTGATCGGTAGCGCGGGGTCGAACTCGCACCGCGCGCGGAGCGATTCCTCGGACTTCAGTCTTTGCTCATCGCGGCGCACGGCTGAGTGTTCGCGATCCGACGTGAGGGTTCAAGCGTGCCGGTCGGATCAGATGCGATCGCCGGGCTGGATGCCGCGGAGAATCCGCAGGGCGCGCTGGCCCTTGAACTGTCCGATCTGCGCGAGGAACTTCTTCTCCCCTTCGACGCAGACGACCACCGGCACGTTCAGCGCCTTCTCCGTGGTCAGCAGGTCGCCGGCGGCGAGGTTCTGCAGATCAGACAGCGTGATGCTCGTTTCGGCGAGCAGGCCGGTGACCGTCAGGCCCGCGCGGCTGAGCGACCCCTCGATCCGCATCCGAGCGTCGGAGCCCTTGCCGACCTTCGATGAACTGAACCAGCTCTGGCTGGCCAGTTCTTCCATGACCGGCTCGATGACGGCGAACGGGATGCACAGGTTCATCGTGCCGGCGCGGTTGCCGAGCTTGACCTCGAAGCCGATGACGACGACGACCTCATTCGGCGGCACGATCTGCACCAGTTGCGGGTTGGACTCCTGCGCGGTGATCGCGAACTGGATCTGCTTGATCGATGCCCATGCTTCGCTCAGGGCCAGCAGCCCGCGGCTTGTGACCTGCGAGATGAGCCGGGTTTCGATCAGCGTCATCGGGCGCTGGGGGATGAACAGGTCCTGATTCGTGCCGCCGAGGAGGCGGTCGATGATCGGGTAGATGATCAGCGGCGAGATCTCAAGGCAGACCTGACCCTCAAGGGGCTTGGCCTCGATGAGGTTGAATGAGGTGGGGTTGGGCAGGCCGCTGATGAACTCGGCGTAGGTCATCTGCTCGCAGGTTGCGATCTTGACCTCGACGATGGTTCGCAGGAAGCCGGAGAGGCTCGCGCCGAAGTTCCGCGCGAAGGCCTCGTGGAGTGTCTGCAGGGACCGCATCTGGTCCTTGCTGACGCGCTCGGGGCGCTTGAAGTCGTACGGACGGACCTCGATGTTGGCCACGTCCTTGCGCGTTCGCGAGAAGATCTGGATGGACTCGGCCTTCTGCTCGACGACGCCGGTATCGACCGCCGCGAGGAGGGCATCGATCTCACTTTGGTCAAGAACATCGGGCATGAGGTGCGCACGTCGGCAGGATGCGTGCGCAGGGGATGCGCACAGGTGGATGATTCGGGTATCGGCCCGTCTTGCCGAGGGGCTTGAAACCGAACCGTCGTGAGAACATCAAATGGGATGCCGCGTGGTTACGCTTGTCTGGGGCGGGGGCGGTGGCAAGGCTCAGGAAGGATGAACGATGCCGAACGGAATGCGGACAGAGTCGATATCTCGGGCCAGCGGCGTGATTGGGGCGCTCTCGGCGGTGCTGGCGAGCCTGATGGTGGTGTTGGGGGTCGGTGCCGCGACGGCCGCGGCCCAGCCAGGCGGGGATGATGACCGGGTGACGGTCACGGCGCACGTGCAGCGGCCGGTGGCGGTGCCGGGGGATCGGTTCGCGGTGGCGGTGCGGTTCGAGTTCGCCGAGGCGATGCACATCTGGCCGAATGACCCGGTGCTGCCGCCGGAACTCAAGGGGCTGGTGCCGATCCCGACGACGATCGAAGTTGGCAAAGGTGCCGGTGCGGGGGGCGACGGCACGCCCGCGCTGCCGGCGGGTGTGAAGGTGTACACGACGCTGACGGCGTGGCCCGCGGCGGAGGATGTCGAGGTCGCGTTCCTGGGCGACCCGGTGGTGATCAAGAGCTACAAGAAGCGGACGCACGTGTACGTGCCGGTGGTCGTGCTGAACGATGCGCCGCCGGGCAAGGTGACGATCCCGTTCGATGTGCGGTACCAGGCGTGCAACGACACGATGTGCTTCCCGCCGGAGACGGTGCGGGTGGAGGCGACGTTCGAGATCGCGCCGGTGGGGACGATGACGACGCTGGCGTTCGACTCGGCGACGTTCGATGGGTTCGACCCGTCGGTGTTCTCGCGGATCGATGCGGGGGATGTGCCGACGGCCGCGGCGAAGGTGCGGCAGTTCGACTTTCTCGGCTACACCTTCGGCGTGGCCGAGAACGCGTATGTGCTGATCCTCGGGATCGCGTTTCTGGCGGGGCTGCTGATGAACTTCACGCCGTGCGTGCTGCCGGTGGTGCCGATCAAGGTGCTGTCGATCCAGTCGCACGCCAAGAGCCCAGGCAAACTGGTGTGGTACGGGACGGTGTACTGCATCGGGATCGTGGCGATGTACGCGGTGCTGGGGCTGCTGGCCTTTGGCGTGATCACGGGCGGGCAGAAGTATGACTGGGGTCAGATCTTCACGCACGCGTGGTTCGTGATCGGGATGTCGGTGATCGTGGCGGTGATGGGCGTGGGGATGATGGGGTGGTTCACGATCCGGCTGCCGAACTTCGTGTACGCGGTGAACCCGACGGGTGAGAGCGCGACGGGGAACTTTGTGGGCGGGGTGCTGACGGGGATTCTGGCGGTGCCGTGCACGGGGCCGCTGCTGGGCGCGACGCTGGCGTGGATTCTGACGCAGCCGCCGGCGGTGGGGATCGGGGTGTTTGTGCTGATGGGCGTGGGGATGGCATCGCCGTACGCGCTGCTGATTTGTTTCCCGAAGTTGCTGAACAAGGTGCCGCGGGGCGGGCCGGGGAGCGAGTTGCTCAAGCAGGTGATGGGGCTGTTCATGCTGGCGGTGGCGGCGTTCCTTGCGGGGAACCTGGTGCGGGAGAAGTGGCCGTGGTACGTGGTGGGGCTGCTGAGCGTGCTGGCGTTCGGTTGGCTGGTGGCGCAGGGTCGGCGGATGCTCAAGACCGTCGCGGGGAAGAACTGGGCGACGGCGATCGGGGTGATCGGGATCGTGACGAGCATCTGGGTGACGGTGTCGCTGACGCGGCCGCCGCCGGTGGAGTGGCGGGTGTTCGTGAACCAGCCGGATGCGGAGCTGGTGGCGGCGATCGAGCAGGAGCGTGCGGCGGGGCGCGTGGTGGTGGTGGACTTCACGGCCAAGTGGTGCACGAACTGCCACGTGATCGAGAAGACGATCATTTACGCCCAGGAGAGCCTTGCGGCGCTGAAGGCCGCGGATGTGGTGGAGTTCAAGGTCGATCTGACTGACGCGACGGGCGAGCAGGGTTGGGGCACGGTCCGCGCGATTTCCGGCGGCGGCGGGATTCCGCTCATCGCGGTCTTCGGACCGGGGATCGACAAGCCGGTGTACTTCCAGTCGTTCTTCAAGCCGAGCGATCTGGTGGCGGCGATCGAGACGGCGCGGGGTGTGGGGGGTGCGGGGGGTGCGGGGGCTGGGGCGGGCAAGACGGCGGCGGCGGTGGAGTGAGTGTTCTTTGCGGCCCGGCCGCTGGAGTGATGCATGTATTCCGTTGCGTTCAAGATGCTCGTTGGCGATCGGGCCAAGTACTTCGGCATCATCATGGGTCTGACCTTCGCGGCGCTGCTGATCACGCAGCAGTCGTCGATCTTCATTGGGCTGATGACGCGGACCTTCGGGTTCATCACGGACACGAGCCAGCCGGACATCTGGGTGATGGACCCGAAGGTGCAGTTTGTCGATGACATCAAGCCGCTGCAGGACACGGAGCTGCTGCGCGTGCGCGGGGTGGAGGGGATCGAGTGGGCGATGCCGCTGTACAAGGGCATCATCCGTGCGCGGCTGGACAACGGGAACTTCCAGCAGTGCATCGTGGTGGGGATCGATGACGCGACGATGATCGGCGGCCCGCCGGAGATGGTCGAGGGGAGCCTGTCGGACCTTCGCCGCGCCGATGGGGTGATCGTCGATGAGGTGGGCGCGAGGACGCGGCTGGCCAAGACGCCGCTGGATGAAGCGGGCAACCCGATCCCCGGCGCGCCGCCGGTGCCGCTGAAGATCGGCGACTCGCTGGAGCTCAACGACAAGCGGGCGGTGGTGGTGGGGATCTGCCGCGTGGGCCGGACGTTCCAGAGCCAACCGGTGATCTACACGACGTACTCGAGGGCGACGACGTTCGCGCCGCGCGAGCGGAAGCTGCTGAGTTTCATCCTGGTCAAGGCCAAGGCGGGGCAGGATGTGGCGGAACTGACGCGGCGGATCGAGCAGACCACGGGGCTGATGGCGCTGGAGAAGTGGGACTTTTCGGTCAAGACCTATCAGTACTTCATGAAGTACACGGGCATCCCGATCAACTTCGGGATCGCGGTGGCGCTTGGGTTCCTGGTTGGGACGGCGATCGCGGGGCAGACGTTCTACAACTTCACGCTGGACAACCTGCGGCACTTCGGCGCGCTCAAGGCGATGGGCGCGAGCAACATCAGGCTGCTGGGGATGATCCTGTTCCAGGCGCTGATCGTCGGGCTGATCGGCTACGGGCTGGGCGTGGGGCTGGCCTCGTGCTTCGGCCTGCTGGCCGGACGGACGGAACTGAGCTTCCGGCTCTTGTGGCAGACGCTGGCGCTGACGGGCGGCGCAATCACGTTCATCTGCATGCTGTCGGCGACGATCTCGCTGGTCAAGGTGATGCGCCTGGAGCCGGCGATCGTGTTCAAGGGGTGATTTGCACGAAGGCGCGAAGAGGAGGGAGAAGAAGAGAAGAGGAGAAGAGAGGAGCAGGGGAAGAGGGGAAGCGAAGAGAGGAAGCATGGTGAAATAAAAGCGGGGCCGCGCGGTGCGTGGCCCCGGGAACGCATGGCCTTGGTCTGTGCCACTCTGCCACTGTGCCACTGTGCCACTCTCGCACGCGAGCGTGACGCCAGCCCCGCCACTCGTCACCGAAGTTTCCACCCCCCTCCGCCCCCGCACGCAGTGCGCACGAGCGTTGCCGGCGGCGCGGCGAGGCTCTGCGAGCAAGCCGCCGGGGATGAGGAGCCACACTTCCTCGCGTTTCTTTCCGCCCGGCTGAGGGCGGACGAGCCCTGTGCGCGGGCGGGGGCGTCCGCCCTTAGACGGGCGGGGGAGAAGAAGGGCTGGGGGTGGGGGGCTTGCCGTGGTCCGGTGGCTTGCGAGGGCCGTCCGAGCACGGCCCTCGCCGCGGCACCGGCAACGGTCGTGCGCCCGAAGCGGGCGAGTGGGCTGGGGCGGCGGCGGGGCGGTCCGGGTGGCCGGCCGGACACGCCGGGGGCGCGACGGACGGCTCCGGGCGTACGACGGACGGCTCCGGGCGTACGGCGGAAGGCTTCGGGCGTACGACAGAGGATTCCGGGCGTACGACAGAAGACTCCGGGCGTTCGGCAGAAGTCTTCGGGCGGACGACAGAGAACTCCGGGCGTACGACAGAACACTCCGGGCGTACGACAAAAGTCTCCGTACGGCCCCCTCGAAAAATCCGATGTTCGGCGAACGCGGCGGGAAGTGGCCGTGATCTGCGATGAACGTGCGGCGAAAAGCCGTAAATGCCCGTACATGCGGTCGGTCGCGCCGGCCGCGTGAGCGATCGGGCTAGGCGTGTTGTCGCTGGTGCTGGGCGTGGCGGCTCAGGAGACGATCGAGCCGGGGGCGATGTCGGCATCGGGGCGGAGGAGGATGACCTTGCGGACGGCGTTCGGGTCGGCGGCGGCGGCGTCCTTGGGGATGTCGCTCGCGGCCAGGAGCATGCCGCGGGACTCTTCGCCGCGGATGACCTTGGGGGCGAGGTTGGCGACGATGATGATCAGGCGGTTGACCATCTGGTCGGCGGTGTAGTGATCGCGGACGCCGGCGCAGAGCTGGCGCGGCGTGCCCGAGCCGTCATCGACCTGGAGTTTCCAGAGGCGGTCGGCCTTGGGGTGGGGCTCGCAGGAGAGGATGCGGGCGACGCGGAGGTCGAGCTTGGCGAACTCGTCGAAGGTGACGGTGGGCTTGGGGGCGCCCGCAATGGGAGCAGCGGTGGGGCCCGTCGCGGGAGCAGTCGCGGGAGCGGCTGCGGGGGCGGTGGTTGGTGACTGCGCGGGCTGATTCGTGGCGGGATTCGTCATGCGGCCAGTGTAGACCGCGGGTTCGGCGACCGGGCGCGCGGGGTGGCTGGGGGTGGGGGGATGGGGGGGCGGATTCGGTTATGGAGCGACCCACTCGCCGCGGCGGAACGCGCGGAGCGAGGGATCGATGCGCATGCGCTGGGCCAGGAGCGCAGGCTCGGGGTCGACCAGCGGCGCGCCCTGGTCGGCCTCGACCTGTGCGGACCAGACGCGGTGGATGCCGCGGAGCAGGGCGTCTTCGAGCCGCAGGTCGGCCAGCAGTTCATCGGGCGAGAGCGCGGGGCCGGGGGAGGCGTTGCAGGTGTTGCACGCGTGCGCGCGGGCGGGGGCGCGGCCGGGGTTGTCGCTGCGGAAGATGACGCGGCGGTTGCGGCACTCGGGGCAGATGGGCCAGTCGCGGATGATCTCGCGGAGGCGGTCCTCGCCGGAGATGGAGGATGCGTCGGTGCGGATGAGGTTTTGGTATGCGCGCAGGAGTTCGGTCACGCCGGGGCGGTTGAGCAGTTGCTCGGCGCGCCGGCCCTCGCCGGCGCGGGCCAGGCCGAGGGCCGAGGCCAGGTCGAGCGCGACATTCTCCGGCGCGGCAACGACCTTTGCGGCGGCGCGGGGGCGGGCCGATGGCGTGGTGCGCTGCTGGTCGATGAGCTGCGCAACGGCGACGAGCCAGCGCTTGTCCGACTCCTTCGGGCAGAGCGCGGCGATGCCCAGGCAGGCGCTGGCGGCGATGGCGTTGGCGGCGGAGTCGGGCGGGGCGGAGGGGGTGTTGGCGCTGGCGTGCTGCTCGATGTCGATGACCGCGGCCAGGACGTACAGCCGGATGGCCAGATCGCGGATGGCCGGGGAGAGGTCGGCTTCCATCGCGACTTCTTCGGCCAGGAGGAAGTAGTCGGCGGGGCGGCGCGGGTCCAGAGCGGCGAGACGCGCGGGCAGATCGCGGATGCTGGCGACGGCGGGGATGGTGGGGGGCGCGGGGGAGGGGGGTGCGGGGGTCGTGGGGGAGGATTGATTCAGGGACTGGCCGAGCGCGATGGCCGTGCAGACGGCGGGGAGGAGCAGCAGCAGGGGCAGGACGCCGCGGCGGCGAAGATGGGCGATCGCGCGCACGGGCGGGGAGGGTGATGTGGTGGTCATGATTGCGACTCGCGTGGCTGGAGGAAGAGGAGCCAGAGGCGGGACATGGCGCGCTCGCAGGCGTGGATCTGCGTGAAGATGTGGCGTGCGGCGTTGCGCGACTGGTGCATCTCGTCGAGGATGACTTTGGCCTGATCCGAGCGGGCGGGGACGCGTGCGGTGACGATGAAGGCGACGAGTTCGGCGCAGGTGACCTGCTCGGCGGCGAACTGCTGGATGGGGCCGGTGGCGACCATGAGGCGGCCGGTGCGGCGGCGTTCGATCTCATCAAGCCGGATCGGTGCCGCGTCGTTGGGCACCAGCGCGCGGGCTTGCGTCAGCAGGTCGCGCTGGAGTTTTTCGACCGCGGCCAGCGCGACGGCGGGGGCGTCGTCGATCTGCACGGTGCTGCCGGAGGGCTCGATACCGGCGCAGACCTGGTACGCGCTGGCCAGGTCCGCGGCGAGCGCATCGGGGCCGGTGCGCGGGTCGCTGCTGGCCATGACCTCCAGGGCTCTGGCGACCAGGGCGCGGCGTGCGTCGAGCATCCAGCGCGGGCTGCTGGCGGGAGCGACGGGGCGGTTGGTGACGCGCTGGACGGTGTCGACGACGATGCGCGAGCGCGGGGCGCGCGGGAGGACCTTGAGCAGGCCGTCGATGACCTCGATGCGATCGGAGAACTTGATGCAGAGTTTCTGGGCGGCGGAGCGGAGCTCCGGGACGGGGGCGAGGAAGGCGATTTCGGCCAGGACATCGCCGTCGGCGCGGGAGGAGATGCCGGCGGTCTCGAGTTCCTTGAGGCGCTCGAGCCGGACGGCCAGGGAGCGGTCGGAACCGAGGTAGCGGACGGCCCATGGGTCGCCGGCGGCGGGATTGGCCAGCGAGGGCAGGAGGGAGGGCGCGACGGCTTCGGGCGCATCCTGGGTGAGGCTGGCGCGGGCGTCTTCGTTCTGGCCGCGGTCGCGCTGGTAGACGGCGCGGTTCATGAGGGCGAAGCCGACGGCCAGGCGAAGGTCCTCGATGGGCGGGGCATCCGGGGGAGCGGTGCGGGCGAGGCGCTCGGTGGCGACGCGGGTGAACTGTGCGCCCAGGTCGGCGACCGCGCCGCCGACGGCGATGGACCAGGCGCGGATGTACTCATCGCGGACGGTGGCGCGTTCACTGGTCGAGGCGGTGGGGGCCAGAACCATGGCGGGGCCGACGCCTTCGATCTGTGTGCCGTTGACGGCGACACGCGTGACGACGGCGAGGTTGGGCGAGGTCATGCGCTGGTCATCGAGCCAGGCGACGAGTTGGGCCTGGCCGGGCGCGCCCGCTCGGAAGCGAACTCGGGAGACAAGGTCGCCCAGGAGTTCGAAGGCGGCGGGATCGAGCGTGACATCGGGGCTGGCGAGCATGATGAGCTCGATGGCGCTGAGCAGTTCGCGCTGGGTGGCGGGCTCGATGAGGACTTCGGCGGGATCGCGACCCGGGCGGCTGGTGGGTGAGAGGGCCAGAAGGGCTTCGAGCCACTTTTCGAGGCCCTTTTTGGCGAGTTCCGCGGGGGCGCGGCCCGCGGGCGTGGCGGGCGCGGCGGTGGAGGACGGGTCGGGCGCGGGGCCGAGGAGGCGACGGGGCATGGCGCGCAGGGCGCGGGCGGTGCCGCCGGCGAAGTCGGGAGTGTTCAGGGGCTCGCCGGGATACATCTCGGCGATGGCGCGCTGGATCTCGTTGCGGAGGGCGGAGGGGACATCGCGCTCGCGGGAGAGGCGAGCGAGAACGCCGCTGGACCAGATGGCGGGCTGAACGTCGGCGGGATCGATCGCGGCCGCGCGGCCGGAGGGCGGCTCGAGGGTGACGCGGGTGGTCAGCGCGGCGATGGCGCGGCGGACGATGGCGGGATCATCGGGCATGCGCAGGACGAAGTCGACGATGCTGTTGACGCAGGCGATGCGCTCGGGTGAGCCGAAGGTTGGCCACCAGAAGCGGACGGAGCGTGCGGCCTGTTCGAACTCGGAGAGTGCCGCGGCGGGGTTCGCGGCGACGTCGTCGGCGGACTGGCGAAGGCGCGCGATGACATCGGCGGGCTCGGGGCGTGTGCCGGGATCGACGCGGGCACCGGTGAGTTGGCGGATGAAGGCTGCGGCGTCGACGACGCCGCCACGGTCGGGATCGGCGTTGGTGTCTGTCGATGTGGCGGGTGTGGGCTGGGCGAGGGGCTGACCGCCGGGTGTGGGGGCGGTTGCGCCGCCGGGGGCACCGGCGAGCGGGGCGGAGGTCGAGGAGCGGCTCGAAAGGACGATGAGCAGAATGATGCCGACGACGGCGAGGACGACGACGGCCGCGCCGGCGATGAGGAATCGGCTCAGGAGCACGTCCTCGGGACGGCGATACGTGGTGGTGTCGGTTTCGTATGTATGGGCGGGCTGCGCGGCGCGGGGGGTGGAGATTGGGGCGGAGACTGGGGCGGAGACTGGGGCGGAGACTGGGGCGGAGACTGCGGCGGAAACTGGTGCGACGGCGGGGGCGGAGACTGGTGCGAAGGGGAGCGGGGCCTGAGAAGTGGATTGAAGTGTGGCTTGCGGTGTGTGCTGCGTTCGGGGCCGCGTGATCGGGGCGGGGGTGGTTGCGGCGGGCGCGATGCCGGGCTGATCGAAGTAGCCGGGCGGGGCATCCATGACGGGGATCATGGGGTGGGCCATGATCGTGGCGACATTCCTGAGCGCGATCTCGGTGGCGCTGACGGGCAGGCCGCGCTGGAGCGCGAGCAGGCCGAGTTCGTGCAGCAGCGCGGGCGTGACGCCGCCGGAGCGGGAGAGGAGTGCGCCGGCGGCACGCTCGATGCCGGTGAGGACGAGTGTGCCCTCGGGGATGGTGATCGCGGCGCGAGGGTGTGGCGTGTTGGCGGGCGATGGATTGTCGGCGAAGGAAGAAGAGTTCGGCTCGGGCAGCGCGGTGCCGAGCGGGTCGCTCGTCGGGATGTCGAGCTCGATGGGGCCAAGGTCTTCAGCGCCGGCGGCGTCATCGGCGATTGCGTCGGGAGCGTTCGCGTCGGCCGGGCTGCGACTTGGGGACGGATCGGATCCGTCGTTGATCGCGACGGCGTGACCATCGAAGGACTCGATGGTTGCTGGCGTGCTCAGGCCGAGCAGTTCGGCGATCTGACGGGCCTGAAGATCCGGGTGTTCCGCGGCGGGCTGAGGGGCGGCGGGCTGGGGCGAGATCGGATCGGCGACGCGGATGTCGGCGACGACGTCGTGCCCTTCGTGTGGGAGTGCGCTGGCCGGCGCGAGGCGCTGGGCGGCGAGTTCGAGCAGTGTGCGGAGTCGATCGGCCTCGGGAGATTGGGCGCGCGGGTGGAAGGCAAGGACCATCAGGCGCTGAGAGAGCGCGGTGCGGACGGAGTCGGCATCGGTCTGGCCCGGCTCGAGGCCCAGGAGCGATTCGTGGCGGCCGGGGCCCCACGCGTCGGCGATGCCGCGGCCCAGGAACTCGGCGACGATGCGGCGATCCTCGTGCGAGGCCATCAGAGCACCGTCCTTTCGGTGCGATGGGCGGGCGCATCGTCCATGAGGACGCGGGGCGAGGTGCCGCCTTTGCCGCCTTTGGGTGCGCGGACCGGGCGTTCGGGTTCGCCGAGCATGGTGGACAGGTCGCGGATGCGTGAGCCCCACGGTTCAGGGCCGAGGTCGGGGTAGAGGATGCGATGCTGGGCGATGGCGACACGCGCGGCCTCGGCGTCGGTGATGGCGAGGATGCGGATGGATTCGAAGCGTGCGCGGAACCACTCCGGGGAGCCTTGCGGAAGGCCGACGAGGAGTTTGCGCCAGCAATCAAGAGAGAGTTTGGCGTTGCCGGCACCCTCGGCCATTTCGGCGGTGCGGAGCAGCGCATCGCGCTCGGCGGGCACGGCCTTGAGCACGCGAGCGTCCATCGCAAGCGCAAGGTCGCGCATGGCGGGATCGCCCGAGGCGCGGAAAATGTCCGTGGCGGCGGCGGCGATGGTGGCGAATACGTTGACGGAAGCGGGGTCGGTCGATGAGCCGAACTGATCGGCGACGATGCGGCCGTGGGCGATGACGGCGCGGGCGTGTTCGATGACTTCGGCACCGGGGGCGCTCGCGGCGGGCTGGGTCGATGACTGGCCCGTGGTGCCGCTGCGACGGGCGGCACGCCAGCGCTCGGCGGCGCGGATGTAGAGCAGACGTTGCGCGGACACGGCCAGGCGCTGGCGTGTTGCGGGATCGGCGGTGGAGCCGGGGCCGAGGGGCTTGGTCAGCGCATCGGCGATGGCGGCGGCGGCGTCGGTCTCGCCGCGTGCGAGGTGGAGTTGCAGCCGGCGGAAGTCCAGTTCATCGCGGAAGGCGCTGGTGTCCATGCGGCGATAGGCGATGACGCTCTGGACCAGCGAGAGGACATCTTCGGCCCTGCGGATGTCGGGGGAGGGGACGCTCAGGAGTGCGTCGAGCGTCTGGCGGGCGAGGATGACGACTCGGTCGCTGGCGGCGGATGACTCGGACTCGCTGTCGGCGCGTGTCAGCGCGTGCTCGACGGCGAGGACTTCCTCGGCGATGCTGACAAAGCGGGCGGAGGCGATGGCGCGGTCGGCGGGCGAGGCGGCGCGATACGCGCGGTAGAGCAGGCGTGCGGCTTGCCGTCGTGCGCCGTCGTAGAGCGAGTCTCCTTTGGGCACGCCCAGGAGGACGCGGATGGCTTCCTGATCGCCGACACCGGAGCGTTCGCTGCGCTTGAGCAGGAGTGCCGCGGCGCGCTGGCTGGTGGGGAAGCGGCGGATCATGAGCGTGCTGACTTCTTCGAGTCGCTGCTCGATGATGGCGGCTTCTGCGGAGGCGGTGTTCAGCGAGAGGGCCAGGTCGAGGGCGACGACGGCTCGCCACGTTGCGTCCTGGCTGGTGGTCTGGTCGCCTGAAGCGTGGGCGAGTTCGGCGGCGCGGGCGAAGAGTTCCGCGGCGGGGCGGAGGTCGGTGGCATGGAAGCGAGCGCGGCCGGCCAGCAGGAGCGCGCGGACGCGGGAGCCGGGGAAGTTCGCGGCGTCGGGCTGCTGCTGGCTGCTCTCCAGGAGCGTGGCGCTGTCGCGGAAGGCGTTGATGATGGCCGGATCGGCTGCGGGCTTGTCGGTGTCGGCACCGGAGGCGGTGAGGCGGTCCATGGCGGCGTCGAAGTCGCGCGAGCCGCGGACGTAGAGGGCGATGAAGCCCGAGTCGCCGAGGCTCGCGGTGCCGAAGCGTTTGACCATGTCCAGCACGTGGGCGGCCTCGCCGCGGGCGATGAGGTCCTGCAGAGATTGCTGGGCCAGATCTCGGACGACATCGGGTGCGGGGGTCGGTACTTCGAGCGTCAGGACGCCGATGAGGCGAGCCCAGAGCGTGGGCAGTGGCTTGCGTGCGGCGGCGGTGGGGGTTGACGCGTGCGTGGGGACGATGTTGACGCGAGCGGCGTCGACGAGGCGGGAGACTTCATCCCAGCGGCCGGCGCGTGCGAGGACGCTGACCCTTCGGGGGAAGATGGACTCGCGGACATCGGCGGGCGTGTCGGGGTTCTTCTCGACAAGATCGAGCCAGCGGAGCGCTTCGACGTGCTGGTCCTTGAGGCTGTAGCAGAGGGCGGCACCGATGGACGCGCGGGCGATGTGGTCGAACTTGAGCAGGTCGAGGTTGAGCTTCTCCGCGCGGGGCTTGTCGCTTGTGGCGCGGCCCAGGAGCATGGCGAAGTTCTCCAGTGCGCGATCGGCGGTGGCGGAGGAGCCGGTGACGGTTGCGTGGTAGTACGAGGCCCAGCCGGCGTAGTACGAAGCGATGGAGCGGAGACGGCGGAGGTCGGTGATCTCCTGCTGGAACTTCTCGGGTTCGCGGCCCGCGGCGGCGGAGCGGTCGAGCGAGTCGAAGCGGCGCGCGGTGTCGGTGGCGAGGGTTTCGAATTCCTGCGAGAGTTTGCGGAGGCTCTGCTCGAGTGCCGCGACCTGCGGCGGGTCGAGAAGGCGGAGGCGGTGGCGCTCGGCCAGATCCTCGGCTTCGGCGTAGAGGGTGCGGGCGAGCGTGATGCGGAGTTCGTAGGACTTTGCCTCCGGAGCGGCGGCAATGAGTTCGCGGGCGCGTTGCTCCCACATCTGCCGCGAGGCGTCGTCGGTGGCGGCGGAGAGCAGTTCGACGTAGAGCGAGCCGAGGCGCTCGGCCAGGGCGAGGCGCTCTTCGGTGGACGATTGGCGGAAGCGCTGGCCCAGTTGCTCGGCGAGGAGGGCCTTGAGGGCGTGGGACTCGAGGTAGCTTTCGACGGCGAGGCCGGCTTCTGTGGCGGCGGAGACGGCGGGCTGCGCGGCAATGGTGCGCGAGGACCCCGCGAGCACGGCCAGGGACGCCGCGAGGGTGAGGGCGGTCCATCGATCACTGACCGGCGGCGACATAACTGACCCTCCTGAAGCCGGCGTCGCGGATGACCTGGAGCGCCATGGCGGTGGCCCAGACCGGTGCGTCGTCGCTGACGCGGATGACGACGCCGGGATCTTTGGGAAGCGCGGCGATAACGGCGGCGAGGGAGCCGCGATCGGTGACGGCCTGGCCGCCGATACGGAAGCGGGTCTGCTCGCCGATGCGCTCGACGTAGAGAACCTGAGCCGAGAGGTCGCTCCCGCCGCCGGCGCCGCGGGCGGCGGTTGAAAGGGCGGCGGAGAGTTGGCTCTCTGCGGGGACCATGGAGCCGGCGATGATGAAGTAGAGAAGCAGGAAGAGCACGACATCGATCATGGCGACGAGCGGGAGCGGGTGGACGGTGTAGTTTCTTCTGCGGGCGGGGTGGAGGTTCACTGTGCAGACCCTCCGGATGCGGGGCCTGCGAACGCGGGCTCGCCCTCGCCGCTGGTGGCGAGTTTCCAGACGCGCACGCCGCTGCGAGCGAGCGATGCGGCGAGGCGATTGAGGTGGAGCGAGGGCATGTCGCGATCGGCGCGGATGATTAGTTCGATTTCGGTCCCGGTGCGTGCGGCGCGGGCGTTGCGGATTTCGCGGCCGATTTCTTCGGGCGTGATGGGCTGTCCGCCGAGGTGCGAGAGGGAGCCGGCGCGATCGAGATCGACGACGATCGACTTTGCGGTTTCGGCCGGGCGTTCCTCGCCGCGTTCGGCGGGCAGGGGCATGGGGCGCTGGAGGGTCTGGACGAACTGGCTGGTGAGTGTGAAGAAGATGATCAGCAGCAGCACGATGTCGATCATCGCGGTCAGGTCGAAGCCTGCTTCCGGAATGTCCTTGCGTTTGAAGAGGCGCATGGGTGCTCGGAGCGAGAGCGTCGGCGGATCAGGCGACGTTTGCGGGGCTCATGGGGGCGGCGGCGCGGGCAGCAGGACGCGGGGCGTTCTTGGCGGCCTGCGCGCCGGGCTGGAGTGGTGCGGTGAGGGTTTCGATGACCTCGCTGACATCGGTGGCGAGGCGGTCGACGCGTCGCTTGAAGATCGCGTGCGCGACGGTGCACGGGATGGCGACGATGAGGCCCTCGGCGGTGGTGACCAGCGCGAGGGACATGAACTTGGCAAGGCCCGCGGAGCGTGCCGCGCCGGTGGCTTGGCCGAGGGTTTCGAACGCGCCGATGATGCCGATGACGGTGCCGAGAAGGCCGAGCATGGGGCCGAGCGCGGCGATCATGGCGATCCAGTGGTTGAGTTTGTCGAGGCGTTCGACCTCTTTCTGGCCCGCGGCTTCAAGGGCCGGGCGGAGTTCGAGCATGCCGAAGGTTGATCGGCTGGCCTTGAGCAGGCCGGCGCCGAGGACGCGTGTGAGGAAGCAGGCGTTGGCGGGCTGAGCGCAGAAAGTGATGGCCTGGTCGACCTGTCGATCGCGAAGGAGGCGGTCGAGTTGCTCGACGATGGGTTCGGGCGCCAGGGCGGCGATGCGGAGTTGAAGGAGGCTGGTGATGATGAGGCCGACGGCGGCGATGGACAGGAGGATGAGGACGTAGGAGATGATGCCGCCGGATTGGATGTACTCGAGCAGCGACTTGCTCTGAACGGGGGCGTCGGCGGCGGCTGTGCCTGCTGCGCCCGCGGCCGCGGCGGCGGAGTCGCCCGCGGCCTGAGCGAGCATGAGTGCGCCGGGCAGAGCGCGGTCGAGCAGAGTGAGAAGTTCGATCCCCGATGCGATTGCGAGCACAGTGACTCCCTTCAGCGGTGGTCCGAGTTTCGTTCCGGCCCATGAGCGGGGGCGATGGGCGTGTGGATGCGGGTGTGGTGGTGGTTGCTGTCGTGAGCGAGATGATGGTGGTGAGCGACGTTACGGTGACGTGCCGCCGGGTGCGGCGGGGTCGGGCGACGGTTCGAGGTCGGCGGGGTCGGGGCTGGCGGCGCTGGGGCTGGCCGCGTCAGGGCCGGGGTTTGGGGCGGGCGGGTCGTCGACGGGGAGACGCCAGCCGAACTGCTCGAGTTCGATGCGAATGCGGGCGGCGCCGGCGTCGTCGCCCATCATGGCCAGTTCCGAGGCGACTTCCGTCAGGACCAGAGCGCTAAGGGCGGGGAGTTGGTCCGCGAAGCGGGCGGGAACGTGGAGCATCGAGACAAGGCCCGTGCGGCGGTCGCGGATGTCGGGCTCGCGCAGGAGCGAACGGCCGATCGCGACACGGCACCATGCTTCCTCCCATTGCGGGGCGAGTTGGGCCAGTTCGCTCGAGCCAGGGAGAAGCGAGTCGCTTGGTGTGACGGCTGAGGGTGCGTTGCCCGACGGGGCGGCGGGTGCGGCTTCGGCCGAGCGGCCCTGGGCGAGCAGCAGGTTGCCGATGCGGCGTTCGAGGCGGATGCGGGCGTCGCGGCGAGCGTCCGGCGAGCCGGCGCGAGCGGCGAGGATGTCGGAGGCGAGTTCGACCGCCGGGTGTGTAGTCGCGGGGCGCGGGAGCGTGAGGCCGGATGCGGTGGCCTCGTCGATCATGAGGGCGAGTTCGTAGCGTGCCGCGAAGCGGTGGAGGAGGGCCAGGTCGCGAGCGACCGGGTCGCCGTCGGCGAAGCGGTCCCATTCTGGCGAGTCGGCGAAGGCGCGGAGGGAGCGGGCGTTGAGACGTGTCGAGTAGATGGGCGGCAGCGCGACGCAGGCGCTCGAGCCGGAATCGAAGATCTCGGGCAGTGCGTACGCAGCGCCGATCCATCGCGCCGCGGCGTCGACACGGGCCTGGCGTGTGACGCCGACCCAATCGAGCCATGCCCAGACTGCACCGGCGGTCCAGCCGCGTTCGAGTCGTGCGCGAACCTGGCCCTCGAAGAGGACCGAGCCGGTGGGGCCGGCGGGGCGGATCCCTTCAGCACGCCAGGCGCGGGCGAGATTGTCGAGCAGACGTTCGGCGCTGTCCAGGTCGCCGCGTTCCAGGCGGGTGCGGGCGCGCCAGAGGCCGTCGGCGTACGCCGCGAGTGGGGTCAGCGGCGAACGGTCGGGTGCGGGATCGGCTTCGATTCTGACGACGCGATCGAGCGAGATGACGAGGAGTTCGCCGGCGGAAGACCGGAGCGAGACGCCGGCGTGATCGACGGATTGGAGAGTGCCCAGCAGCGCGGTGAGCGGGGGGCGCAGGCGGACCGTGACCTCGCGCTGACCGGATGAAGGGGCAGGGACGGCGGGGGCTGCCGGTGCGGGTGCGGCAGGGTTGGTGGGAACGACGCCTGGGCCGCCGAGTTGGGCGGCTGCGGGGACCGCGGCGGCGAGAAGGAACGCGAGCGCGAGGCAGGGGCGCGACAGGCCGGGAGCGGTCTTTGGCGCGGGATGTGGGCGTGGAGAGGTGTGCATGGTGGCCGACGGCGGCGCGAGATGCGGCGAAGGGAGGTGGGGGGCGTCAGCGGGTGCCGCGGTCGACGAAGGTGTACGACCCGCCGGATTCGCGGGCCATTTGGCGCATCATGGGTTCGGAGTCGCGGATCTGGAAGGCGATGCAGTGGATGGGGACTTTGGGTGAGCCGGAGTTGAGGCGATTGACAACGGCGGGTATGTCGCGGTCGAACATGCCGTCGGTCATGAAGTAGATGGCGTCGGGGCGTGGGCGGAGTCCGAAGGCCAGTTCGAAGGCCTTGAGCGGCATGGTGCCGCCGCGGCTGTCGATGGCACGGATGGCGCGGATGGCGTCGGCCTTCCAGCGGCTGGTTGATTCCATCCAGCGTTCGCGGCGGAGGATGGGGACGACATCGGATTCGAAGAACAGGACGTGGAAGGAGGAGTTCTCGGGAAGTCCGTCGATGGACTTGATGAGCTGGTCCTTCATGATTTCGAGGCGGTTGTCCTCGGCCATGGAGCCGGAGATGTCGACGATGTAGACAAATCGCGAGCCGCGGGCCTCGACGCCGAACCACTTGGCGCTGCCGCCGCCGGCGCCGCCCGCCCCTGGGCCGATGCCGATGCCGGTGCCTGTGCCCGCGCCGCCGAGGCCCTCGCCGATGGCGCCGAGGTCGCCAGCATCCATCATGCCCTGTCCGCCGGGCATATCCAGGGAGGTTTCGATGACCAGTTCGGCTGATGGCGCCTTGGTCGCGGCGTCTACGCCGGGGGATTGGGCATCAACGGTTGCTTCCTGAAGGGCGCCGAGTTCGCCCTCGGTCATGAATGCGACCTCGACAGCGCCGCTGGGCAGCGGTGGCCCGCCGCGGCCGCCGCTGCCGCCGAAGTTGATGACACCGGAAACGATGAGGAAGACGATGTGCGCGATGACGGAGATGGCGAAGCCGGCGACGCTTGCGCGGGTGACCCATCGGAGAATGCGGCGAGAGAGTTCGGCATCGTCGCTGGCGTCGTCCCACGCCGCGTCGGCGGCGTTGCGCGATGGCGGCATGGTTGCCGCGGCGGCGGTGATCGGCTCGGCGGCTCCGTTGGGTGTGCCTTGGCTCATGATCGGTCGGTCCTTGCCCTGACGCCGGGAGTGCGATGAAGAGCGTACCCCGAACGTGTGCCTGTCACTCTTTTCGGCTCTCCGGGGCCTGCGGTTCGAGACAATCCCGGTTATTCCCGGTCCCTGGGGTACAAGCCCGGCGCGAAGCCCGGTTCGGATCTATCATGCGGAGGTTTGAGCGATCGCGTCACGAGCGTTCGGGATGCGATCGTTGCTGGTCCTTCTACAAGTCATACGGAGCCCCCCGTGCCGACATCGACCGCCAGTTCCCCGGCAAGTGCGGAGAAACCTGATTCGCAAGCGAGTATGGCCGGTGGGGGCCAGACGGGGAGGTATCGGCGGGTTCTGCTGAAGCTGTCGGGCGAGGCGCTGGGCGGGGCGGGGGCATCGGGGTTGGATGCCAAGGAGATCACGCTGATTGCGCGTGAGATCAAGTCGGCACTGGAACTCAACACGCAGATGGCGATCGTGGTCGGCGGGGGGAACTTCATCCGCGGTGCGCAGCTCGCGTCGATCGGCAAGATTCACCAGGCGACGGCGGACCAGATGGGGATGCTGGCGACGGTGATCAACGGGCTGGCGCTGAGGGAGGGTTTGCAGGCCGAGGGGATCGATTGCCGCGTGATGTCGGCGATCGAGGTGCGGTCGGTGGCGGAGTTGTACATCCGCAACCGTGCGGTGCGGCACATGGAGAAGAAGCGTGTGGTGATCCTGGTTGCCGGCACTGGCAACCCGTTCTGCACGACGGACACGTGCGCGGCGCTGCGTGCGCGGGAACTCGATTGCCAGGTGATCCTCAAGGCGACGAAGGTTGACGGCGTGTACTCGGCCGACCCGCGGAAGGACCCGAATGCCAGGAAGTTTGATCGGCTGACGTTCGATCAGGCGATCTCGCAGAACCTGAACGTGATGGACATGACCGCGTTTACGATGTGCAGCGAGGGCAAGATGCCGATCCTCGTGTTCGACTTCAAGACCGGCGGAAACATCCGCCGCGTGGTCAACGGCGAGCCGATCGGCACGCTCATCGAAGCCTGAATTTGCTGTTGCGATTCCACTTTTTCAGTTTCACGATCGAGAACATCCATGCCCGACCCCGACACCATTCTGCTGGAAACCGAAGAGTCGATGACCAAGGCCATCGAGCACCTGAAGAAGGAGCTCAAGAGCATCAGGACCGGGCGAGCGTCGCCTGCGATTCTGGAGTTCGTGAAGGTCGACTACTACGGCTCGCAGACGGACCTGAAGTCCCTCGCGTCGATCACGGTCCCCGAGCCGACGCAGTTGCTGATCAAGCCGTTCGATGCCGGCGCGGTGGGCGACATCAAGAAGGCGATTGAGTCCAGCGGTTTGGGGCTCAACCCGATCAGCGAGGGCAAGCAGTTGCGGGTGAACATTCCCGCGCTGTCGGGCGACCGCCGCAAGCAGTTGTCGGCTCACTGCAAGAAACTGGCGGAGGACGCCAAGGTGAGCCTGCGGAACACGCGGCGTGATGCGAACAAGCACGCCGATGCGCTCAAGAGCGGCGCGAACCACATCCCCGAGGATGAACTCGAGCAGCTCAAGACCGAGATTCAGGATCTGCTCAAGAAGTACGAGACCGAGACGGACACGCTGGCCGCGGCCAAGCAGAAGGACATCGAGACGGTCTGAGCGTCGAACATCCCTGCGGGTCGGTTGTGCGTGCATCACGCTGCGCGGGCCGAGGCGGCTCGTCGCGGCGCGCTCACGGCGTGCGGGTTGGTTCGCGGCCCTTCTCGGGTTCGCGTGCGGGTCGCTCCGGCCGCTCGCCGCGCGGACCATCTGGGCCTGGCCCCGGGCGTGACGGTCGGCCCGAGAGCACGGCGCGGGTCTTTTCGTCGACGAGTCTGGAGCGCTCGGCGTCGGCGCCGGCACGCGCGATCTCATCGCGCATGCGGGAGAGTCGTTTCTCAAGATCGGCGACCTCACGCTGGCGGATGCGCATGTTGGCATCGAACTGGCGCGAGAAGGCCTCCTTGACCTTGAGTTGCTGGGCGTCGAGGGCGGCCTGATCGCCGTTCTCTCGACGCAGGCGGTGGAAGTCGCGGACGGTGCTCATGACTTCGAACGAAGCCATGAGTTCGTTCGCACGCAGGTCGAAGAGCTCGGGATCGCGCTTCTCCAGATCGGACATGTCGCGGAGCCTGCCGGCCAGGCCCGCGAAGAAGCGGCCCGAGGCCTCGGGGGCATCGCGGTCGAACCGCTCGAGTTGATCGGCGAATCCCGGGTTGCGTTCGCGGACCAGGGCGATGAGCCGGGCGCGATCTTCGGGGCCGAGGGGGCGTCGGTCCCCGGGGCCGCCGCCGGGGCCGCCGTCTGGGCCGGGGCCGCCGGGAGGGGCATCGAGCGGGCGGTCCCCTTCGCCGCGGCCTTCGCGCATGCCGTCGCGTGGGCCGTCGCCGCGGCCTTCGCGCATGCCGGGGCCTTCGAGATACTCCCAGATGAAGCCGATCTCGCGGGCGGCGTTCTGGCGATCATCCCGCATGGTGCGTTCGAACTTGCGGCGGACTTCCGCGGGATCGGTGCCACGTTCGAGATCGTCGATGGCGACCTGGAGCTGCTGCTCGAATCGCTTGGTGCGCTCCACGCCGGAACGCAGCATTCGGAGCATGCCCTCGCGGTCGAGTGCGGGACGCTTGCGGGCCTCGGGATCGCGTGCGCGGTCGCGTTGGGGACCATCGCGCAGCGGCCGCGGCGTGCCGGGTGACTCGGGGTCTTGCGGCGCGGGTGCCGGAGCGGGGGCCGGAGCGGGGGCGGGCGGGGCGTCGGTCGCGCCGGGCTGCGCGTGGGCGCGCGAATGCGGGAGCGCGACGCCGAGCATCATCGCGGCGGCGATGATCATCAGCGGTGTGCGCGTGCTGGAATTGCTGCGGTTCATTCGTCGCTCCGTGATGGGGCGCATCAGACGCCCGTCTCCGAAAGATCGGGAATACTCAGGCCGTCGGACTGGATCGATTGATCGAGGGCCTCCGCGGCGGTGCGGATGGACTCGAGTTCGGTGCTGAACGAGGCGTTCTCGCTCAGGGCCAGAGCGCTGAGCACCGAGTCGGCGACATCGGAGTCGGCAAGATGAATGGTGCTGCTTGGATTGCTCGCATGGTTCGTTGAGGATGTGGTGCTCTGGAGGTTCGGGAGGATCGCCAGTGCGAGCAGGCCGCCCATGACCAGGAGGGCGATCGCCGCGGCCATGCGCAGGCGAGAGAGTGTCGAGTTGAAGGCATGGCGGGCGATGCGGCGGCCCATGTCGGCCTGCGCCGGCGTCAGCGGTTCGCTCAGGCGGAGTTGTGGCGCTGGCAGCGCGCTGCGGGATGCCGCGAAGAGCCGGTCCTCAAGACCGACGGGCGCGTTCACGCGGTCGGCGCGCATCGCCCGGGCCAGCGCGGCCTCGACGTCGTGCAGATCCGCAGGGATCGCGGCGTGGTCGTTCGTGTTGTCGTTGGGACGTGTGGTCATGAGTCGATCTCCTCGGTCGTGCGAGGTTGGTTCGTGCCGGAACGCTCGATGTGGCTCTTGAGTTTGCGAAGGGCCCGGTGGTGACGGGCGAGAAGCGTGCCGAGCGGTTCCTGGAGCATGTCGGCGATCTGGGCGAAGGAGAGACCGCCGTGGTGGCGGAGTTCGATGACTTCGCGGTCGGGGTCGGAGAGGCTGAGCATCGCCGAGCGCAGCCGGTCGATCGTGTCGGTGTCCGCCGCGTCGTTGGCGGCGGCGGCCTGGGTGGTTTGGCCGATGACCTCCGGGTCGGTCGGGGTGGCGTGGCGCTTGAGCCGGCGGAGTTCATCGCGCACGCGGTTGATGGCGATGCGAAAGAGCCATGCCTCGAAGCGGCCCTGTTCGGTGTAGCCGCCGGTGGCGTCGTTCAACTTGGTGGCAACGGTGACAAACACGGACTGAGCGATCTCCTCGGCAAGGTCGGCTCGGCGGACTCGGGACTTGGCCAGCGCGAAGACCCGCTTGCCGTACAGGTCGATCACGGCACGCCATGCGGCCTGGTCGCCGCGAGCGGCGGCCTCGAGCGTGCGCGAGAGTTCCGCCGACTGGCAGGGGGGTTGGTCCCCCGGCTCGGTGACGTGTTCCTCAGCGTGCAGATCGGTGGGCTGTCGCATCGGGTGATCACCGCTGAAGGTTCAACGACGCAGTTGGGGCGATATTGCCGGGAGGGTGGCGGGATCGGAACTTCGTTCGGGGTGGGGACGGTTGCGGTGAGGATGAGTGTACGGGCGGACCGAGAATGCTCCGACGGGCTGCAAACGCGGCGGATCAGACGGACGCGGGCCCGGGGACTCCTGCCGGAGGGGGATCCCCCTCGGATCGGGTCATTTTGGGATTGGTTGGGTGTGAGACGGTCTCATCAGGCGATCGCGGGGTGTGGCCCGCTAACCTTGCATTCGTGACGTGGGTGAGGGGCCAAGGTTGGGGCCGAGGCGGCAGGAATCGTGGGTTGGTGCCCGAATCCGGCGCGGCGAGTTGTGACAGAGATTTCAGGAAGGACCTGTTCATGCCCAAGAGCATCAAGCGTTCGGAGGACGGCAAGCGGGGGAGCAACGGCGTTAAGTCGGCCAAGGCCCATTCGGGCACGGGCGAGGTGAAGAAGCTCGCCGCGGGCAAGGGGACGCGAATCGAGAAGGACTCGATGGGCGAGATGCTTGTGCCAGCGGATGTGCTCTACGGCGCGAGCACGCAGCGGGCGGTGCTGAACTTTCCGGTATCCGGGCAGCCTGTGCCGACGGGGATCATCACCGCCTACGCGATGCTCAAGCGGGCGTGTGCACAGGTGAATCTGGACCTGGGTCGGCTTTCGGGGCCGCAGGCGCGGAGCATCTTCGAGGCGTGCGATCAGATCGCGTCGGGGCTGAAGAACCACGGCGGTATCGCCAAGCACTTTCCGGTGGACGTGTTCCAGACCGGCTCGGGCACGAGCACGAACATGAACGCCAATGAGGTGATCGCGAACCTCGTGTGTCTCAAGCTGCGCAAGCCCATCGGATCGAGCAAGGACCCCGCGTATCTGAAGATCGCGGGTGCGGTGCACCCCAATGACCATGTGAACATGGGGCAGAGCAGCAACGACACGTTCCCGACGGCGATGCACATCGCGGCGGCGCTGGCGATTCATGACGAGTTGCTGCCGGCGGTGCAGAAGGTTGCGCAGAAGCTGGAAGAGCAGGCCGCGGCGTGGGATTCGATCGTCAAGATCGGGCGGACGCACCTTCAGGATGCGACGCCGATCCGCTTGGGGCAGGAGTTCGGCGGGTATGCGTCGCAGATGTGGCACGCGATGCACAGGCTCGAGAGCGCGCTGGAGTCGCTGGCGGAGTTGCCGATCGGCGGCACGGCCGTGGGCACGGGGATCAACGCTCACGAGGAGTTCGGCAAGCGGGTCTCGGCTGCGCTGACGGAGTTCGTGGGCCAACGGGGCGTCGCTCTGCAGGCGATTTCGGGGATCGATTCGCTGCACTTCCGCGAGGCGGACAACCACTTCGAGGCGCAGCACGCCAAGGACGCGTGCGTGGAGGTGTCGGGGCTGCTCAAGACGATCGCGGTCAGCGCGAGCAAGATCGCCAACGACATCCGCTGGCTCGGTTCGGGGCCGCGGTGCGGCATCGGGGAGCTGGTGCTGCCGGCGGTGCAGCCGGGCTCGTCGATCATGCCGGGCAAGGTCAATCCGGTGATCTGCGAGAGCATGATTCAGGTCTGCTGCCAGGTGATCGGCAACGACGCGGCGGTGACGCTCGGCGGGCTGGGCGGTGTGGGGTCGCTGCTCGACCTGAACGTCGCGATGCCGATGATGGCGCGGAACCTGCTCGAGTCGATCCATCTGCTGGCGGCGGCGCTGAACATGTTCCACGACAATCTGCTCGTCGGACTCAAGCCCGATGAGAAGCGGTGCAAGGACCTGATCGAGGGCTCGCTGGCGATGTGCACGAGCCTTGTGCCCGTGATCGGCTACGACGCCTCCGCTGCGCTGGCGAAGGAGGCCTATGCGCAGGGGAAGACGATCCGCGCTCTGGCCAGCGAGAAGAAGCTGCTGAGCAAGGACAAGCTCGATGCGCTCCTCGACCCGCACGCGATGACCCTGCCGGGCGGCGAGGGCTCCGCGGGCGGATGACGCTCCGGTGCGGTAGCGGAGGCCTGTTGCGGGCGAGTCGCGTTGGCGGCGTGTTGCGTACGCTCTGCGCGCATGAAGTACACGCGCATCCATCGGCTGATGAAGATCATCAACCTTGTGCAGGGCAAGCGGGGCCTGACCGCATCGGCGCTGGCCGAACTGTGCGAGGTTGATGAGCGGTCGATCTACCGGGATATCAATGAACTGGAAGGAGCGGGCATTCCGCTCGCGTTCGACCCGGCCAGCGGCGGGTACCGGATCCGGGACGACTTCTTCCTTCCACCGGTGCAGTTGACGCCCGAGGAGGCGCTTGCGCTGGCGGTGTTGTGCGAGCACTTCGGTGATAGCGAACAGATCGGGTTCATGTCGCCGGCGAGCAGGGCGATGGCGAAGATCCAGGCGAACATGCCCGCGAGCGTGCGCGAGGAGATCGAGAAGCTGACGCGCTCGGTGGCGATCCGTACGGCGCAGGCGACCCCGCCGGACGAGGCCCAGGACGTGTACCAGCGATTGCAGCACGCCATCGCGACGCGGACGAGCGTGATGTGCAGGTACGAGTCGGTGGACTCGTCGGCGGCGGATGCCGAGCCGGGGCCGGAGTTCCGGCTGGATCCGTATGTGCTGTTTTTCTCGGTGCGGGCGTGGTATGTCATCGGGTATCACCACGGGCGGCAGGGCATCAGGTCGCTGAAGCTCGGGCGGTTCAGCAGCGTCAAGCCGAGCAGGCTCGCGTTCTCGATGGACACGCCGTTCTCGCTGGATGAGTATCTCGGCAACGCGTGGCGGATGGTGCGGGGCACGCCGGACTATGAGGTTGAGATCCTGTTTGATCAGGACCACGCGATGACGATGAGCGAGACGCTCTGGCACAAGACGCAGCAGGTCGAGGAGCACCCGGACGGAACCGCGACGCTGCGGTGCACGGTGTCGGGTCTCGACGAGATCAAGTGGTGGGTGCTTTCGCACGGGCCGCACTGCCGCGTGATCCGGCCTGCGGAACTGGCCGATCGGGTGGCGCGGCTGGCGAAGGAGACCGCGGCGCAGTACGAGCGGCGGTGAGGTGGCGGTCTGGCGTATGCTCGCAAGAGCATGGCCCGAGCGCGAGCACGAACCCGTACGACTGTTTCGCCCGATGTGGCGGCGCGGGCGGTTGCGGACATCGGGCTTTACGCGGAGCTGCACCTGCACCTGGGCGGGGCGATTCTGCCGAACATCCTGTTCGCGCACATGCAGCGCGACGGGCACCCGCTGATGAAGCGGTACCCGACGTACGAGCGCTTCGAGCGTTTCTTCACGCGGCGGCGGTCGGGGCTGGCCGACTATCTCAAGATGCACGCGCTGGTGGAGCGGCTGCAGAGACCGGCGGACCAGCACATGTTCTACTTCGTCACGCGGCTTGTCCGCGGCGCGTTTCTGTTCGACAACCTCGCGTACATGGAACTTCGGCACACGCCGTACAACCGGACCGATGCGGCGCTGGACATGCGCGGGCGGATCGGGCAGATGCGGAGCGTCGTGCAGGCGATCAGTGCCGCGGCCAGCGCGCAACCGCAGTATCCGCTGGTGCTCCGGCAGATTCTGTGCATGCACTCGGCGCTGCCGCGGGAAGTCAATGAGGCGATCTGCGAATTGGCGATCGAGATGAGCGGCGAACACGAGCCGATGGCGGGGTACAACGGCGGCGTTGTCGCGCTGGACCTCGCCGGGCCGAACGAGCCGTACGCCGAGCGGATCGACGAGTTTGTGACACTCTTTCGGCGTGCCAAGAGCAGGAGCGGGGGGAGGCTGAAAACCACGGCCCACGTGTTCGAGACCCGCGCGGGCTGCTTCCCGAAGTTGCTGCCGCATCTGGATCGGATCGGTCACGGCATCCAGATTCCGCTCCGATATCCGAAGTTGCTGTCACGTCTGGCGCGGGATGGGCAGTGCCTCGAAGTGTGCCCGACGACCTATCTGCGGACGGGCACGCTCCGCGACTACACGGAACTGCGGCCGGTGTTTGCCAAGTGCAGGGCCGAGGGTGTTCCGATCGCGATCTGCACGGACAACGGCGGGCTGCACAATGTTCGCCTGCCCGGGGAGTATGAGAACCTGCTGGTGCGCGATGTGATCGGGATGGAGGAACTTGGTGAGTGTCTGCGTGCGTCGTTTCAGCATGCGTTTGCATGGAAGGGCCCGCCGCCGGACCCGCTTCGGCGGGTGACGATTCCGCGCTGAGCGTGGGCTCATGGAGGCACATGGAGATCGCGGCGCTGGTGATGCTCGGTGTGGTTGTGGGTGCGCTCGGCACGCTGGTTGGCGTGGGCGGTGGGTTCATCATCGTGCCGGTGCTTCTGGCGTTCATGCCCGGACTGGGGCATGCGCAGGTGGTCGCGGTGTCGCTCGTGGCGGTCGCGGCCAACGGGATCTCCGGATCGATCGGATACCTGCGTCAGCGGCCCATGCCGATCGCGGCCAGACCGGCGGTGGTGATCGCCCTGGCGACGCTGCCGGGTGCGGTCGCGGGGCCGCTGCTGGTGCGGATGATCGATGCGAGGATGTTCGCGGTCGGGCTGGCCTGCGTGATGCTGCTCGCGGCGATGATGTTGATGCTGGTCGGGGGTAAGGCGGGCCTGGCGGCGCGGGAGCGTCGGCGACGCGAGGGGCTTCTGGCCCGCGGGCACGATGAGGCAACGGTGAAGAGGTTGATGGAGGCCCCGCCGAGTCTCGGTGGTCGCGAGTGGGCGATGATCATCGGGATCTCGCTCGCGGTCGGACTCATCGCGACGATGATGGGCATCGGCGGTGGGCTGTTTCACGTTCCCGCGCTGGTGTTCCTCTTGGCGTTTCCGGTGCGGTCGGCGACGGCGACATCGGGGTCTGTGCTGGCGGTGACGGCGGTGGCGGGGACGGTGATGAACATCGCCAGCGGGAACTTGGCGGGGGTGTGGTGGATCGCCGCGGCGCTCGGTGCGGGGGCCGTGGTGGGGGCGCAGATCGGGGCGAGGCTGTCGCGGTATACACCCGGGAGCGTGGTGATGCGGGTGCTGGCGGTGTGCCTCGTCGCGGTTGCGGTTCGCCTTCTGATTGGATAGGGATTCTGTTGCAGGAGAGGGAGAAAGTTCTTCACCGAGTCTTTGTGACTTGACGCGGAGGGCGGGAGGACCTGTAATAGTTTTGTCCGGTCACTCGGTGGCCGGGGATTTCGTCACGACCCGCACATGCGGGCGGACGTTCATGTTGATGGTTCCGCAGGCGGCGAGAGCCGGCGGGGCCATTGACGGCCGATCAGGATGATCGGTCGATAGATCGAGCACGTTCGAGCGCGGGCAATCCGGAAGACATGCGGACAGTGGGAAGCAGAAAAGGTCGAGCATGAGCGGAAAGAGACCGGATGCGATGAAGGGCGAAGAACGATGCCGTTCGAACGGCGGCCCGGGAGGGCCGCCGAGTTGTGAACTTCCGTCGGTGTGTCGGGGCACTGTTTGCCGGGAATGGGCGGATGCGGCGCGAGCCGTATCGTCCCTGTCGGCAGGAGGCCTTCGATGTACGTACTTGCCGAGACGGACCCGCTGAGCATTGCGCTCGGCGTTGCGATCGGGATCATCATCGCGGGGCCGGTGGGGGCGTTTGCGTACCGGCTCTTCACGGGGCAGGCGGTGAGCAAGGCGCGTGCCGAGGCGGAAGCGATCCGCGCGCGGGCGGAGGCCGACGCCAAGTCCGTGGCGCAGCGGGCGGAGATCGATGCGCAGAAGTTGGCGATGGAGCGGAAGGAGAAGTTCGAGCAGGAACTCAGCGTCGCCCGGGACAAGCAGCGCGAAGCCGAGAGCCGGCTGTCCAAGCGAGAGGACCTGATCGACAAGAAGCTCGAGACGCTGACGACCAAGGAAGAGCAGCTCACCCGCCAGATCGAGAGCTACAAGGGCCGCGAGGCGAGCCTGAGCCAGAAGGAGACGGAGCTGGCCGGCGTTCTGGCCGAGCAGCGGGACAAACTCGTCCAGATCACGGGGTTGTCGCTGGATGACGCCCGGCAGTTGCTGCTACAGCGTGTCGAGGACGAGACGCGGCACGACATGTCGAAGGTTGTGCGCAAGGTGATCGAGGAGGCCGAGGGGCACGCCAAGGAAAAGGCGCGCGAGATTACGCTGATGGCCATTCAGCGCTACGCCACCGAGCACACCGCCGAGAGCACGGTGCGGGCGGTCCCGATCCCCAGCGACGACATGAAGGGCCGGATCATCGGCCGCGAGGGGCGGAACATCCGTGCGATCGAGAAGGCGACGGGCGTGGACATCATCGTCGATGACACGCCGGGCGTGATCGTGGTCTCGTGCTTTGACAAGGTGCGTCAGGCGATCGCCGTTGAGAGTCTGCAGAGGCTCGTGGCCGATGGGCGGATGCACCCGTCGCGCATCGAGGAAGTCGTTGAAAAGGTCCAGAGCGAGATCGAAGAGCGGATCGTCAAGTACGGCAAGGACGCGTGCCTCGAGGTGAACCTGCGCGGGATCCACCCGAAGGTGTCCGAGGCGATGGGTCGGCTGCACTTCCGCACCAGTTACGGCCAGAATGTTCTCCGACACAGCATCGAGGTCGGCTTCATCGCGCAGTTGATCGCGGATCAGCTGGGGCTGGACGGCACGCTGGCGCGGCGATGCGGGTTCCTGCACGACATCGGCAAGGCGATGGACCAGGATCAGGAGGGCACGCATCCGAGGCTGGGTATGGAGTTCGCCAAGCAGTACGGAGAACGCGACCCGGTGCTCAACGCCATCGGCGGGCACCACGGCGACATTCCCAGCACGAGCTTCTACACGCCGATCGTCATGGCGGCCGACGCCGTGAGTTCGGCGCGGCCCGGAGCGCGGCGTGAGAGTCTCGAGAAGTACATCCAGCGGCTCGAGCAGCTGCAGGACATCGCCAAGGGCTACCCGGGCGTGACCGAGGCGTACGCGATCCAGGCCGGGCGCGAGGTGCGTGTGATGGCCGACGCACGTCGGATCAACGACGACGAAGCATTCGCGATGGCCCAGAGCATCGCCAAGAAGGTCAGCGACGAGATGACCTTCCCCGGTGAGATCAAGGTGACGGTGCTTCGCGAGACTCGTGCAGTCGAGTTCGCACGCTGATCGACCGAGGCCGGCCGCTCGACGCGAGCGATGGAGGACGGCGGCATGTCCACGCGAACGCCCAATCTCCACGTCATCGGCGATAGCCACGCGGGTCTGTTCACGGGGCTTGGCCAGATGCCGCCGGTGTGGCCAGCGATGGGGCGTTGCGCGTTGCCGGGTGTGCGTGCGGTTCGTCTCGGGCCGTTTCTGGCGTACAGCCTTACGCGAAAGGGTCATCCGGCGCAGGCCGCGATGCACGCGGCGCTCCGCGCGACAAGGCCGGGCGAGGTCGTGATGATGTGTTTCGGCGAGATCGACTGCCGATGCCACGTCGTGGCGCAAGCGGCTCGGAGCGGTCGGACGATCGCCCGTGTCGCTGAGGAACTGGCCCAGTCATACGTCCAGGCGTGTGCGGCGCTTGTGCGAGCGCGAGGACAATCGTTGAGGCTGGCGTTCTGGGGGGCGGTGCCCGCGGCGGAGGTGGTCGAGAATCCCGAGACGCCGACGGTCGGCACATACCGCCAGCGAGCGAGTGCGACGCGGGCGTTCAACGCGTCACTTCGCCGCGCGGCGGCGAGCATCGGAGCGACGATGGTGGACATCGGTCCCGGCGTGACCGATGACGCGGGCGCGCAGCGTCGTGAGTTCTTCCCGGATCGAGTTCACCTGGGACCGACAGCGCTGCCGATCGCGGTTGCCGCTCTGCGACGCGCGGGCCTCGTGGATGCGAGCGCGGGCGCTCGGCTTGAGGCGGCCGCGGCGGCCCTGTCGATGGTGCCGATGCAGCAAACCGGGGCGGGCTCGGCAGCAACAACGGCCAACGCCGCGGCGGGAACGGGTCGTGTGGATCTGCTCATTGATCGGGCCGCGATCGAGTGCGTCGCACGCGGCGCACGGACGATCGCGATTCTTGGCGGGGGCATGCACACGGCTCGGGTCGGGCTCGACGGGTATCGACGCCGCGGACTGCGGATCGCGGCGATTCTGGATGACCGGCCCAGCGGCGAGATCGACGGCGTGCCGGTCGTGCTGCCGGCGAAGTGTCCGCGGGGCGTGCGTGCGATTGTTGTTTCGAGCGATGCGCACGAGGCGACGCTCGCGCGACGCGCGGCGGAACTGGTCGCGAAGCGGAGCCCGGTGGCGGCGCTCCGCGGCGCGGCGGTGGTGAGGATTTACGAGCCGGCGATCGGTGAGAGTCTGGTCACGGGCGCATGATCGCCAAGGCGACGCTCAGGCGCAGGCGTTGTTGCGGAGCAGCACGTCGTACGGGAACTTCTCGACGATCGACCACGCCTGCGGACCGCCGGGCAGACGGTCGAGAATCTGCGCCAAGGGGATCTGGCCCTTGTAGACCTCGGTGTCGCTGAACTCGGTGTACAGGTAGCGGGTACGGGCGAGGGCGGCCTGCCCACCGGCGATGAGCAGATCCTCGGCCCCCTGCACATCGGCCCAGATCAGATCGATGCGATCGATCGATCGCTCGCGGGCGAGGGTGTCGAGCGTGATGGTCGGAACCTCAACAGACTTCTCGAAAACGCACCACGGGTGCTGGACCGCGTGCTCGGCGGGCCGCTTGAGCGATGAACTGCCCGAGTAGTCGCGGCTCTTGACCCACGAGGGGTGCTCCGTGTTCAGGTCGGCCTCGGAAAGGTGAAACGTCGCCGTGCCGTCATGATCGCTGACGGCCATCGGCAGAACCTCCGCGATCGACGTGATGCCGCGGGATGAGAGTTGTGCCAGGTTCCGCGGGTCGGGCTCGACGGCGATCAGGCGAGCGCCGGGAAAGGTCTCGCGGAGCCGCTGGGTGTCGACGCCCACGTGGCAGCCGCACTCGATAATCACCGGCGGAGGTGACGGCGGAATCAGCGCGGCGAGCTGCGCGTAGATCGGCGGGAGCGTCGGCTTCTTTGTGAACAGGCCCATGCATGTCTTTATCGGCTGATGCGGGGGCGGCAGGAGGAGAAAAGCGATCGGATGCATACCAATCCGGCGGTCGAAGACCCCGTCGCACGTCTTCAATCAGCCCCGCTGCGCGAGATTCGGCTACGCTCGGGTCATGACCAGCATCGAACTGCTCCAGACTCTCGGCGTAACGAACGATCCGCGTTTTGTGGCCCCCGCGGCGATCGGCAAGAACGCCCGCGGCGACATCGTTGCCAGCGAGAACCCCGCGACGGGCGAAGTGCTCGGCGGCGTGCGGCTGGACGACGCCGAGGCATACGAGCGGACGGTTTCGCGGCTGGCCGCGGGGTTCCGGGCCTGGCGCAGCGTGCCCGCTCCGACACGCGGGCAGGTGGTCCGGGCCATCGGCGAGGAAATCCGCACGCATCGCGAAGCGCTCGGGCGGTTGGTGACGCTCGAAGTCGGCAAGATCCTGGCCGAGGGTGTCGGAGAGATTCAGGAGATCGTGGACATCGCGGACCTTGCGGTCGGCCTTTCGCGGCAGTTGCCGGGCATGACGATGCCCAGCGAGCGGGCCGGGCACCGGCTCATGGAGCAGTGGCTGCCGCTGGGGCCGGTCGGCGTGATCACCGCCTTCAACTTCCCCGCGGCGGTCTGGGGCTGGAACGCGATGCTCGCGGCGGTCTGCGGCGACACGGTGCTGTGGAAGCCGAGCCTGCTCGCTCCGCTGACGGCGATGGCGTGCAACTCGATCGCGTCGCGCGTTGCCACGGAGATGGGGCACCCGGATGTGTTCGGGCTGGTCATCGGCAGCGATGCGGAGATCGGTGAGCGGCTGATCGCGGATCGGCGGTTCCCGCTCATCAGCGCGACAGGCTCGTGCCGCATGGGCCGTCGCGTGGCGAGCGTGGTCGGGCAGCGCCTGGGCCGGACGCTGCTGGAACTGGGCGGGAACAACGCGGTGATCGTGCACGAAGACGCGGACGTTTCGCTCGCGGCGCAGTCGATCGTCTTCGGCGCCATCGGCACCGCGGGGCAGCGGTGCACAACGACGCGAAGGCTCATTGTGCACGAGAACGTGGCCGAGTCGCTGCTGGAGAAACTCTGCACGGCGTACGAGCAGGTGATCGGTGTGAATGGTGCCGCGGGGCGCATCGGCGATCCGACGAGCGAGCGCACGCTGGTCGGCCCGCTGATCAGCGGCGAGGCGGTAAGGATGTTCGAGAGGGCCGTTGCGCAGGCGGACAAGGAGCGCGGGCAGGTGCTCGTCGGCGGCCGGGCGATCACGGATCTTGGCGGCCACTTCGTGCAGCCGACGATCGTGCTCTCGCCCAAGACCAACGATCTGCCGATCGCGATGGAGGAGACCTTCGCTCCGATTCTCTACGTGTTTACGTACACGAATCTCGAGGAAGCGATCGCGATGCAGAACAGCGTAGATCAGGGGCTCTCATCGGCGATCTTCACCGAGGGCCTTCGCGTGAGCGAGCGGTTCCTCGCGCCCGACGGCAGCGGCAGCGATTGCGGCATCGCGAACGTCAACTGCGGGACCAGCGGCGCGGAGATCGGCGGCGCATTCGGCGGAGAGAAGGACACCGGCGGCGGACGCGAGAGCGGCAGCGACTCGTGGAAGGCCTACATGCGTCGCCAGACCACGGCCATCAACGCCAAGGGGACTTTCGCGCTGGCGCAGGGCATCGTGTTCGGCTGATCGCCCGGGCTGTGCGGCGTGGTGCTGGGTCATTCGGGGATCGTGAACCGACAACACCGGGAGATGTTCGATGAAGTCTGCTCGATTCGGAGTGCTGCTGCGGATCTCAACGCTCGCGATGATGGCCGCGGCGGCGGCAACGATCGGAGGCTGCGCGGGAGCGGATCGACGGTCCGAGCCCGGGTCGCTCGAGGTGTTCGCGACGATGGACGACGTGCCGGGCAACGTCGCCGTTGCGCCGGACGGACGCGTATTCGTCTCGATGCATCCATTCGGAAACCCGACCAACTGCGTCCGCGAGGTCCTCGCAGACGGCTCGACGCGCGTGTTCCCGTCGGGAGCATGGGGCGGCAAGCCGGGGGCCGATGGCATCGGGCTGGCCAGCGTGATCGGTATCGAGTGCGACGCTCGCGGCACGCTGTGGATTCTGGACATGGGCACGGACGCGATCGTGCCGCGGCTTGTCGCGTGGGATCTGTCGCGAGATGCGCTGTCGCGGGTAATCAGCATTCAGCCGCCGGCGAGCGTCAAGGGCGGTTTTCCGCAGGATCTGGCGATCGACCCCGCTCGCCCGTTCATCTACATCGCGGACATGGGCCTGACCGGTCTTGGCGGTGTGACGCTGCCGGCGATTATCGTGGTGGACCTGCGCGACGGCTCATCGCGGCGTGTGCTCGAGAACGCCGCGGCGCTCCGCAGCGAGCCCGGCGCCGCGATGGTCATCGACGGCAGGGCCGTTCTCGCCACCGGGAGCGATGGCAAACCCTTCGCGCCTTCGCTTGGAATCAACCCGATCACCATCGATCATCGCGGTGAGTGGGTGGTCTTCGGCGCGATGCACGGACGAACGCTCTGGCGTATCCGCGCGGCGGACCTGGCGAACGCGAAGCTCAACGACGAGCAACTGGCCCAGCGCCTCGAGAAGTTCGGCGAGAAGCCCGTGAGCGACGGCATCACGATCGATCGCGTTGGCAACGTTTACACCACCGACGTGAACAACAACGCCATCAGCGTGACGACGCCCGACGGGCGATCGCGGGTGCTGGTGCGTGATGATGCGCGGCTGCGATGGGCGGACGGCTTGTCGTTCGGGCCAGACGGCACGCTGTACGCGACGGTGAACCAGTTGCACCGCTTTGCGCCGCTCAACAACGGAAAGATGGAAGCCCAGCCGCCTTACCTCGTCGTTCGAGTCGAGCCGCTGAGCCCCGGTGCTCAGGGACGGTGACGCGGCGGCGGGGCCTTTGCGGCCTGATCGCGCTTGGCCGCGAGCGTCCGATCGATGACCCGGGCGTTCAGGTCGCGCAGGATCGCCAGTTCGTCGACCGTCAGCGGCTCGCCGCACTTGTGGCAGGCGTTGCGCGGGATGTACAGCAACTCGAAGCCGCAGCGGGGGCAAGCGCGGTTCGCGATCGCGCGGGCGCGAAGCGTGCGAGCGCTGGGTCTGCTGAATAGGAACGCCGCGACGACGACCAGCCCACCAACGGCCACCCATAGAAGCGACCCGAAGATCGGCGCGACGGTGATCCGCGTCCGCTCGCGCGGGCCGCCGGATGCGTCATCGCCGAGCAAATCGACGATGTCGCTCCGCCCCGAGAGCCGGACCAGGTCTCGCTCGAGCACCGCGCGCACGCGGGCTCGGTCGGCCAGGAACTCTGCGGCGTTCGTCCCGGTGCTCGATCCGCCCGCAACGGGCTCGGCGGCGGCCTCGCGGTCGACCGTGACCTGGAGCGAGTCGCGGACGCGGAAGGGCACGCCCAGGATCTTGCCATCGCGCTTGCCCACCTCCATGCGCAGGCGCACGTTGGCGAGAGTCTCGCGTGCCTCACGAAGGCCGCCGATATCGCGTTCCTGAATCGAGAGCCCCGCATCGCCGAGCGACGGATCTCCGCGACGGACGATCACGCCGTCAAGGGCGATCTCGCTCGCCGGCTCGCCCAGCGGCAGCAGCGGCCGCACCACCGCGATCCCCGCGGCGATGATCAGCAGCCAGACCCACACGGGAATCTGCGCCCGCCTCAGCCAGTCCGGCAGGCCGGGCAGCTTGCGATGTCCACGCGCGATCGGTGCTTCCGGGCGCGTCGGCGAAATGTCGGGCTCATCGAGCGGCACGGGGGCAGTGTACAGCGCTGAGCCCGATGCTGGCTCGGGTGTGGCAACGGTGGCTTGTGCGACGCCGCACCGCCTGAGCCTTCGCGACTAGACTGCGAGCGTGAGCAACACTGCTGCAACACCTGGACATGGTGCCGAACGCGATGCGCTCGCGGACGCGGCGGTCGCCGGCGTGCGTGCGGGCATGGTGGTGGGGCTGGGGACGGGGCGTGCCGCGGCACGGGGCGTGAGGGCACTGGCTCGCCGCAGCGACCTGGATCACGCGGATCTGACATGCGTCTCGACCAGCGAGGCGACGACAACGCTGGCGACGCAGCTCGGCCTCCGCGTCGTCGCGTTGTCGGCGGTGGTGCGAGTGGATCATCTGTTCGATGGTGCCGATGAGGTCTCGCCCGATGGCCTGATGATCAAGGGCGGCGGCGGAGCGATGACGCGCGAGCGGATTGTCGCAGCGCTCTGCCGGGCCTCGGGCGGGCGTTGCGTGTACATGATCGATGCGGGCAAACTCTCGCCCCGGCTCGGCGAGCGGGCAAGGTTGCCGGTCGAGGTCGTGCCGATGGCCGCGGCACAGGTGGGCCGGGCGCTGAGCGCGCGGGGCCTGCGGAGCGACGTTCGCCGCGGACCCAGCGGCGCTGAGTTTGTCACCGACAACGCGGGGCTCGTGCTCGATGCGCACATTCCCGCCGCGTGCGATGTGCACGAACTGGCCGCGTGGCTCAAGGCGATGGCGGGGGTCATCGACCACGGCCTGTTCCTGAATGAGTGCGATGAATTGCTCGTCGAGCACCCGCCGACGGGCGAGGTTCAGCGGCGGCCGGGTCCGGCGAAGGCCGCGACGCAGACGATGTAGCTGTCATCAAGATCCGCCGGATCGGCGATGGGCATCGCGTACGTGTTGCCGTCGGCATCCTGCGCATCGGGCAATTGGTTGAAGACCTCCACGCGGGCAAAGCCGGCCTCGAGCATCGCCTCGCGCAGCTCGCTCAGCGACCAGAGCCGCCAGCGATACACAAACGCGTCGGTGTGCTCCTGGATCACCTCGTTGTCGCGGAGCACGCGAAAGTGCAGCGCGTTCTCGACCATGGCGGTGATCGGATCAGCGGCCCGCTGTTGCCACGTGTAGCGGATGCGGACCCGAGCGTCGCCGGGGACTTCGTGCATGCGTTGAACGTGCCCCGTGCGGAAGGCCGACTCGCCGCCGTAAATGTCGCAGACGAACACGCCCTTCGCGGCAAGGCGTGCGCGGCAGCGACGCAGGTACGCGACGAGCGCTTTACGCGCGTGGATCTCGCAGATCGAAAAGTTGCCGACGAAGATCAGATCCGGCTTCGGTCCCGGCGGAGTGCTGGTGAGCACGTTGGCGCGGTGGAGTCGCAGCCGCGGGCTGGCACACAGCGCGCGGGCTCGATCGAGACACGACTGATCAAGGTCCGCGGCGATCGCGACCGATCGCGGTACCCGCGTCAACCAGCATCGGCTCACGGCGGCCGCGGCGGAGAAGTCCTCGCCGAGCACCCGCGGCTTGCCTGGATGGATCGCTCGCAGAAGCGGGACCAGCGCGCCGGGATTCTGCACGCAGATCTCGTACAGATCATGTCGCGAGTACGACAGTGCCGCCGCGTTCGCCTCGGCCGCGCCCGAAGCCGGCCCACGTTGGCCACCGCGTGCGACGCGATCACCGCGTCCACCGCGTCCAGTCCGGCCGCTCTTCGGCCTTGTGCGCGATGATCGGCTCACGCCATCCGCACCCAGCGCACGAGCGTGGCGAAGTTAGGCGGCTTGCCGTACATCAGCACGCCGATGCGGAAGATCTTCGCCGATGCCCACGCCATGAACAGCACGGTGGCCATGCCCACGGCGATGCTCGCGGGCACCTGCCAGAACGGAATCGGCTCGCTGCCGCAGAGACGCAGCACCATGACAAACGGGTTGATCATGGGCACAAACGAGCAGACCTCGGCAAAGGTCGAGTTGGGGTTCCGCAGGATCGGCAGCCAGAGCATCATGGGGATGACCAGGATCAGCATGATGGGGCCCATGAGCGTCTGGGCCTCGTTGATGTCGTTGACCGCCGCGCCGACCGCCGCCATGAAGCACGCGATCACCGCGTACGCCAGCGCGAAGTAGACGCCCAGGTACACGAGGTTCTGCCACGGCACAAGCTCGGCCACCGCGAAGAAGATCAACGCGGTGATGCCTACGCCGGAGTACAGCGCCAGGATCAGCACACCCACCGCGCCCTTGCCGATGATCTTGCCGCACATGAGCTGCATCGGGCTCACGGCCGAGAGGATGACCTCCATCACGCGGCTGGACTTCTCCTCGATCGTGCTCATCAGCAGGTACTGCCCGCTCGAGAACACGCTGATCCACAGCAGGAACATGAACGCCGCGGGGACGATCAGCTTGGTCACCTCGTTGATGCTGGCCGTGCCGTCGGCGGTGACGGTGGTCTCTTTCGCCGCGGGGCTCTGCATCAGTTCGCGGATCTGCGCGACGTTCTCGCCGGCCAGCGCCAGGCGCGCATCGACGATCGCGCGGTTGGCCTGCGACCGCAGGTCCGATTGAACCTCGACATCCAGCCGCGGGGCGGTGAGCAATTGATACTCGCCGAAGCGTGCGCCGGGCTGCGCGGCGTCGCTGCCGCGGACCGCCTGATCCGGGATGACGATCAGCGCCAGCCGCGGGCCGGGGCCCGGGTCGGCCGCGCCGACCGGCGGGGCCTCGTTGCGCTTGCCCGCCTTGCGGATCTCCTCCTTGGCCTCCTCCTCGCCGGTTTCAGGAGGCAGCACGACCACGCGCAGGCTCGTGACCGGCGCGAGCTCCTCGGCGGCCTTGAGGCTCTTGTCGAGCTCGCCGCTGATCGCCTTGGTCGTGTCCGGATCAAGACCGGCGGACTTGGCGCCCTGATCGATCGCCTCTCGCACCTTGGCGGTCCGTTCCTTGCGGCGGTTCTCGACGGCCTCGGGCGCGAACGCCTCGACCAGCCGCGGCGCCACCGCGCCCGAGCGGTCGATGACGGCCACGTGGCCGAAGACCGCCGGCGGCTTCTTGTTCATCAGCAGCGGCATGATCGTGATGATCGCCCCGAGGATGATCGGCGGGAACAGCATGCCGAAGATGAAGCCCTTGGTCGCGGCGGTCGCGAGGAACTCCTTGATCGCGATGATGAACACCTTACGCACGGGCGACCTCCTGTCCCTGGCTCGAGTTCTGCCGTTCCAGTTCATCGGCCGAGATGCCGACGATCGAGATGAAGATGTCCTCGAGGCTGGCGCGCCGGAGCTCCAGCCGCCGCGGCGTGATCGACGCGGCGACGGCGCGCATCACGCCCGCCGGGTCGGCGTCATCGCGCAGCATCAGGTCGCACGTGCCCGGCTCGGCCCCGGGGCCCATGACCACGCGGAGCACATCGGGGATCCGGCCCCAGGCCTCCGACACTTCGCGCAGGCTCGGCCCGCCGGCGATCGGCTCGACGGTGATCGTCCGCGGGTCGTACCGCCTCCAGACTTCGCTCATCGGCAGGTCGAGCACCTTGATGCCGTTGTTGATCATGAAAAGGTGGTCGCACAGCTCCTCGGCCTCGCGCATCGCGTGGGTGCTGAAGATGATCGTGCGTCCGGCCCGTCGCTGCTCGCTGATGAGCTCGCGCATCAGGCGGCGGTTGACCGGGTCGAGCCCCGTGAAGACCTCATCGAGGATCAGCAGATCCGGCTCGTGGATCACCGCGGAGATGAACTGCACCTTCTGCTGCATGCCCTTGGAGAGCTCCTCGCACTTCTTGCGATAGGTCTCCTCGAGCCCGACGCGGGTGAGCCACTGGCGCACCTTGGCATCGGCGGGCGCGGCGTCGATGCCCTTGAGCCGGGCGATGTACCGCAGGAACTCGCCGACGCGCATCTTCTTGTAGATCCCGCGCTCCTCGGGCAGGTAGCCGATGCGGTCCTTGCTCTCGATGGCGCTGGCCTTGCCGAGCACGCGCAGTTCGCCCGAGTCGGGGAACAGGATGGACATGATCAGGCGGATCGTCGTGGTCTTGCCCGCGCCGTTGGGGCCGATGAACCCGCACAGCGAGCCCTCGGGCACGACCAGGTCGAGGTTCTCGACGGCGACCTTGGTCCCGAAGGTCTTGCGGACACCCTTGATGGCAATCGCGTCGGGCAAAGTGGTCTCCGGGCCGGGGGGTGAGTGTGGTCGGTACGAGTGGGGGCACTGAAGGCGGGGGCACTGAGGGCGGTGGAACTGAAGGCGGGGGCAGTGGAGGCAGTCCCGAGCGTGCGGGCGAGCGAACGGCGGCGCCAGGACCGGCATCCGCACCGGCATCCGCACGGGGCCGCCGGCACCGGCACGGCACCGCCGGGCAAGCGTACCCGCTCTTCGCCCGCGGTACACTCTCCCCCGCATGCCCGAGCCCGCCAACACGCCCGAGCCGTCGAGCGCCATCCCGCCGATGCTCCTTGCGCGGCTGGAGGCCCTGGAGCGCGAGCACACCGAGCTCGGCCGCCGCCTGGCCGATGAGGCCACGCTCACCGATCATCGGCTCGTTCGCACGCTCTCTTTGCGACGCAGCGAACTCGATGCGCTCGTCGAGCCTTTCCGCCAGCTCCGCGCGGCCCTTGCCGACGCCGCGGAGTTCGCCCGCATCCTCTCTCCCCCCGCCCCCCCCGCCCCCGCCCCCGCACCCCCCGCCGCCCCCCCGGCCCCCGCCGACCCCGAACTCATCGCCCTGGCCCGCGAGGAGCTCCCCGCGGCCGAGCGTCGCATCGCCGACCTGACCGCCCTGCTCAAGCGGCGGCTGGTCAACAGCGCCGATGACGCGATCGGCTCGGTGATCCTCGAGGTCCGCGCCGGCACCGGCGGCGCGGAGGCCTGCCTCTGGGCCCGCGACCTGCTGGAGATGTACCGCAAGCTCGCCGCCCGCCGCGGCTGGAGCATCGAGACGCTGGACCTGACGCACGAATCCGAGGGCGCCGGCGCCGGCGGCATCCGCAGCGTCACCCTGTCCGTCCGCGGCCCGGGGGTCTGGTCGTGGCTCTCGTTCGAGGCCGGCGTGCACTCGGTCAAGCGCGTCCCGGCGACCGAGGCCCAGGGCCGCATCCACACCAGCACCGCGACGGTCGCCGTGCTGGCCGAGCCGGAAGCGGTGGATGTCAAGATCGACTGGTCCGCCGATGTCGAAGAATCCGCCACCCGCGCCCAGGGCCCCGGCGGCCAGAACGTCAACAAGGTCGAGACCGCCTGGCAGATCCGCCACAAACCCAGCGGCATCATCATCAAGATGATGGAGGCCAAGAGCCAGAGCCAGAACCGCGACCGCGCCCGCCGCCTGCTCATCGCCCGCCTGCACGAGATCGAACGCCAGAAAAAACACGCCGAACGCTCCGCCGCCCGCGTGGCCCAGATCGGCGGCGGCGACCGCAGCGAAAAGATCCGCACCTACCGCTTCAAAGAAGGCATCGTCGCCGATGAACGCCTCCCCGATGAATACGCCCTGAGCGACCTTCAATCCGGCGACTTCGACCGCCTCACCAGCGCCCTTCAAGACCGCCAAACCGAAGCCCGCCTCCGCGGATGAACGCGGGGCGGTGGCAGAGTGGCACAGTGGCACGGTGGCAGAGGGGCAGAGTGGCGCAGTGAAAGGCAACGTGTCCCCGGGGCCGTGCATCCGCACGGCCCCGGTTTCAATTGTGCCGATGGCCGCTTGCCCATGGCCGCTGGCCGCTTGCCGATGGCCGTCCCCCGATGGCCAATACCATTGACCGTGACCGATACCGCTCCGCCATCCCCCGCCGACACTCCGGGTGCCGCGTCAACGACCGCGCCGCTGACCTGGACCGTCCTCCTGGCCGGCTTTACGCGCCTGGCCAAGGCCTCGCTCGCGCTCCCGGCCGATCAACTCGGCGACCGGTGGCGGAACTCCATCGCGTCCATCATCGCGCTGCAGAGCGTGACGTTCGCGCTGGCCGATCTGCACCGGCTCGATGCCGCGGAGCGGCCGCTGGCCCTGGACAAGGCCGAGATGCTCATCGCCGAGCACGAGCGGCTGATCCGCGGCTTGTGGTCGGCCGCGCCGGTGCTGCCCGAGTCGCTCGCCGATCTGATCATCGATGCCCGCGCGGCGCTCTCGGCCGCACGCACGCTGCCTGCAATCGCCACGACAAGGGCCACCACATCCGCCGACACTCCCGCCAACATGTCCGCCGACAGAGGCCCCCGCGAACCGGACCATCGACCATGAGCGATCGCATCGATATCGACCCCGCGCAGCTCGACGCGATGCAGCGTTACAAGCTCCTCATCGGCGGCATCCTGCCGCGGCCGATCGCGCTGGTCTCGACCATCTCGCCGCACGGCGTGACCAACCTCGCGCCGTTCTCGTTCTTCACCGGCGTCGGCTCCGACCCGATGCTCCTGCTCTTCTGCCCCGCCAACCGCCCCGACGGCGGCGAGAAGGACAGCCTGCGCAACGCCCGTCCCGTCGCCGAGGGCGGCACGGGGCACTTCGTCATCAACGTCGTGCCCGCGTGCATCGCCCGCCGCATGGCCGCGTGCGCGGAGGAGTTGCCGTACGAGCAGAGCGAGTTCGACCTCAGCGGTCTGACGCCCGCGCCGTCGGTCGCCGTGCGCGCGCCGGGCGTCGCCGAGTCGCCGGTGAGTTTCGAGTGCATCACGCGGCAGGTCATCCGGACCAACCCCGGCAAGCCCGCTGGAGGGAACATCGTTCTGGGGGAGGTCGTGCGCATCGGCGCGCGCAAGGGCGTGATCGATTCAATGTTCCACGTGGAACATTCGATGCTCGACCTGGTCGGCCGCATCGGCGGGCGCGGGTACATCACGACGCGCGAGCGCTTCGAGTTGCCCGTCGGCGCCGCCGCGCTGCGGGCGACGGCGGGCGTGGATCTGCGCGAGAATGCGTGAGGCGTTGAAGGTACAATCGCCGCTCGCGGATTCATCGGCGCCGCGGCCGAGTTCATCCGCGGCGTCCGCGGCATCCGCTCTGGCACCATCACCTCATCTGGAACACGCTTCATGCTCCGCATCCTGCACATCGGCCTCGGCCCGCTCGGTCACCGCATCGTCCGCGATCTGCACACGCGAAAGGTCGGCAAGGTCGTCGGCGCGGTGGACATCTCGCCGGAACTCATCGGCAAGCCGCTGTCGAAGGTCATCGACGGCGAAGCGTCGAAGGTGGTCGTTCGTGCGTCGATCGCGCAGGCGATGAAGGATGCCGGCGGCAAGGTCGATGCGGCGATCGTGACCACCGCCAGCGACATGCGCGCGTGCGCGGAGACCTTCAGCGAGCTGCTCAAGCTGGGCATCGCGGTGGTCAGCACGTGCGAGGAGGCGACGTGGCCGTGGCTGCGGCATCCGGCGCTGAGCAAGAAGCTCGATGCGCTGGCACGCAAGCACGGCGGGCGGCTGCTGGGCACGGGCGTGAACCCCGGGTACCTGATGGACACGGTGCCGGTCTTCGCGACCGCCGCGTGCCGCGAGGTCGAGTCGATCGAGATCCATCGGTTCCAGGATGCGACGACGCGGCGGATTCCGTTCCAGAAGAAGATCGGCGCGACGCTCGATGACAAGGCGTTCAAGCAGGGGATCAAGGACGGGTGGCTGCGCCACGTCGGCCTCGGCGAGTCGCTGCACTTTGTCGCCGATTGCCTGGGCTGGAAGGTCTCTTCGTGGAGCGAGACGATCAAGCCGGTCAAGGCGAGCAAGGCGATGAAGTGCGGGCTGGGGGCGATCAAGGCCGGCAACGCGGCGGGTGTGCGGCAGGAAGCGGTGGGGATCTGCGACGGCAAGCGCGTGCTGAAGTTCGTGTTCCAGGCCGCGATCGGCGAGCCCAGGAGCGAGGACCGCGTGATCGTTCGCGGCGAGCCGAATGTGAACATGGTCTTCGAGGGCGGCGTGCACGGTGACATCGCCACCAGCAGCGTGACGATCAACTCGATCCCCGCGCTGCTGAAGGTCGGCCCGGGGCTGCACACGATGAACACGATTCCGCTGGTCCACTTTGTCCGCGGCAAGTGAGGCACGAATGAACCTGTCACTGGTCGGCAAGCGTGCGCTGGTCTGCGGTTCCAGCGCGGGCATCGGCCGCGCGTGCGCGGTGGAACTGGCCGCGCTGGGCGCGAGCGTGACGCTCATGGCGCGCGATGCGGCCAAGCTCGCGGCGGTGCGTGACTCGCTGGCCGGTGCGGGTGGCGGTGCCGCGGGCGATCATGCGGTGGTCGTCGCGGACTTTCAGCGGGTTGATGAGGTGCAGAGCGCGGCCAAGCGGGCGATCGAGTCGCACGGGCCGCACCACATTGTGATTCACAACACCGGCGGGCCCGCGGCGGGGCCGGCGCTGGATGCGAGCGTGGAGCAGTACGCGCAGGCGTTCGCGATGCACCTGCTCACGGGTCAGGTGCTCGTGCAGGCGGCGGTGCCGGGGATGAAGAGCGCGGGGTACGGGCGCGTGGTGAACATCATTTCGACCAGCGTCAAGCAGCCGATCCCGGGGCTGGGCGTGAGCAACGCGGTGCGCGGCGCGGTGGCGCAGTGGGCCAAGACGCTGGCCAGCGAGCTCGGCCCGTTCGGGATCACGGTGAACAACGTGCTGCCCGGGTACACGCGGACCGAGCGGCTCACATCGCTCGTGCGCGGCCGCGCGACCAAGGGGAACCTGAGCGAAGCGGATGTCGAGCGCGACCTGCTGTCGAGCATCCCGGCGGGGCGCTTCGGCGAAGCGGAGGAGATTGCATCGGCGGTTGCATTCTTGTGTTCCCCCGCGGCGGGGTACGTCAATGGAATCAACCTGCCGGTGGATGGGGGGAGGCTGGGGGGGTTGTGAGGCCGTGGTCGGGGAGAGGGATGTGAAGGGCGAAGCAGAAGAACGGCAAAGCAGCAAAGCAGCAGACGGAGTCGGACGGGATGAAGGGTGGAGGGCGAGACCTGATCGCCAAGGTCCGATCGGGGTGCGGGAAGCCATGGGCGGGGTATGTGAAGATTCTGCGGACGCGTACGGGGCCTTGCGCAGGTACTTGCGGCTAGGGAATCCGCAGAGTATCCTGCTGGCTGGCGTCTTTGAGCTTCGGAGGGTCGGCTTGTCGGTGATTTTGCCGACCAGCGAGGGGCATGGCAGCGATTGTGCTCGGCCGAGGCAGGTTTTGCCTGTGGCCCTTCATGATGGAGATTGAGATGTCGACACGTTTCTTGGCCGCGTTTGTGGGTCTTTGCCGCGGGTTGAGCCTTTGCCGCACTGTGCGGCTGATGGGCCTTGTGGTCGCAACGATGTGCTGGCCGATGGCTCCGTCGGCACTGGCCCAGACCGCCACGTGGGTGGGCACCGGCACCAACGCTAGTTGGCACACCGCCAGCAACTGGTCGCCCGCCGCGGTGCCGGGCGCGACGAGCAACGTCGTGATCCCCGCGGGCGCGGGCAGCGTGTCGATTTCCACCGCCGATGTGACGGTGGCGAGCCTGACGGTGTCGCGGCCGATGACGGTGGGCTCGGGCCGGACGCTGACGGCGACCACGGCCACGCTGAACGCGGCGGTGACGGTGAACGGGGGCACGCTGGAAGGCGGGACGTACGCGATTGGTGCGGGCGGAGCGTTGACGTTCCCGACCAGCAGCAGTTTTTGCACGGTCTCAGCCCGACTCAGCAACGTGAGCATCGTGGGGGATCTGAATCTGAGCAACAACCACCTCCGGTGGAACAACGTGACGGTGACGGGCGCGGTGAACGTGACGGGGACGAGCGCGACGTTCATCAGTCTTGAGGGGAACCAGACGCTGGCGGGCACGTTCAACGTCAACACGTCCAGCACCTGCTACTTCCAGCCCTTTGGCGGAACCGGTACGACGACGCTGACGATCGCCCCGAGCGGCAAGGTTCTGGGCGGCAACGTGGACATTCGAGCAACGAATGGCTGCTCGAATTCCTCGACAATGGTGCTGGACAACGACGGCCTGATCGACGGGAACGTTGGATCGCGGTTCGTTGATGTCGGTGTGCCCATCATCAACAGCACGGGCACCTTCGCCAACGCCTTGCGACTGCCCGGCTCCAACTCCGAGATTTCCAACAGCACGATCACGCTGACGGGCGGAGCATTGACGTTCTCGACCAGCAGCAGTTCTTGCACGGTCTCAGCCCGACTCAGCAACGTGAGCATCGTGGGGGATCTGAATCTGAGCAACAACCACCTCCGGTGGAACAACGTGACGGTGACGGGCGCGGTGAACGTGACGGGGACGAGCGCGACGTTCATCAGTCTTGAGGGGAACCAGACGCTGGCGGGCACGTTCAACGTCAACACGTCCAGCACGTGCTACTTCCAGCCGGTTGGTGGGACGGGGACGACGACGCTGACGATCGCCCCGAGCGGCAAGATTCTGGGCGGCAACGTGGACATTCGAGCAACGAATGGCTGCTCGAGTTCCTCGACAATGGTGCTGGACAACGACGGCCTGATCGACGGGAACGCCGGGTCGCGGTTCGTTGATGTCGGTGTGGTGATCAGCAACAGCGTTGGGACGTTCGCGAATGCCGTGCGTCTGCCCGGCTCAAGCTCCGAGATCACCAACAGCACGCTCACACTGACGGGCGGAGCATTGACGTTCTCGACCAGCAGCAGTTCTTGCACGGTCTCAGCCCGACTCAGCAACGTGAGCATCGTGGGGGATCTGAATCTGAGCAACAACCACCTCCGGTGGAACAACGTGACGGTGACGGGCGCGGTGAACGTGACGGGGACGAGCGCGACGTTCATCAGTCTTGAGGGGAACCAGACGCTGGCGGGCACGTTCAACGTCGACACGTCCAGCACGTGCTACTTCCAGCCGGTTGGCGGGACGGGGACGACGACGCTGACGATCGCTCCGAGCGGGAAGATCCTCGGGGGCAATGTGGACATTCGCGCGACGAACGGCTGCAGTGGATCTGCGACGATGGTGCTGGACAACGACGGCCTGATCGACGGGAACGTTGGGTCGCGGTTCGTTGATGTCGGCCTGGGCATTACCAACAGCACGGGAACATTCGCCAACGCGGTCCGGTACAACACCAGCAGCTACGACATCACCAACAGCACGATCACCCTGACAGGCGGAGCGTTGACGTTCCCGACCAGCGGCAGTTTTTGTACGGTCTCAGCCCGACTCAGCAACGTGAGCATCGTGGGGGATCTGAATCTGAGCAACAACCACCTCCGGTGGAACAACGTGACGGTGACGGGCGCGGTGAACGTGACGGGGACGAGCGCGACGTTCATCAGTCTTGAGGGGAACCAGACGCTGGCGGGCACGTTCAATGTCAACACGTCCAGTATCTGCTACTTCCAGCCGTTCGGTGGGACGGGGAGCGTTGCCCTGACGCTTTCGCCGATGGCCCGTATTCTCGGCGGGAACGTGCAGATCCGAGCGACGAATGGCTGCTCAAGTTCGGCGTCATTGTCGGTTCTCAACTCCGGTGAGATGAACGGGAACATTCCGGGGCGGACGATCTCTGTTGTGGCCCCGCTGCTGAACCTCGGGACGATCAGTGGCTTCGTGACTACGACGGGCGGCTCGTATGGCGTGCCTTTCGCCTCGGCGACGCCCACTCAAACTGCGGTTGCTAGTTCGCCGCGGTTTGATCCTGGGCCGGGGATCGTGCAGACGCTGACGTTCCAGAACCTGTACGTGACACCCGGCACGCCCTTCTGGCTCGGGTCGGGTGAGGCGCTCAACCTGGACAACGGCAACGGCACGCTGTACATCTCCCCGGGGGCGACGTTCTACGGCAACGGGCTCATCAACGGCAATGTCGTCAACGAGGGGCTGTTGATCATCCCCATCACGCGGGCGGGGCTGGTGTACAACATCACTGGCGGCGGCACGGTCATCTTCGGCGGCGGCGGCGGCGGTGGCGGTGGCGGCGGGGGCTGGGGTGGCGGTGGTGGTGGTGGTGGTGGTGGATGTTGGTGGACTTGCCGTCGTTGCTGTGTTGGGTGCTGTACAGGCGGTGGCTGGTCATGGGGCGGGAGTAGCCCCTCCTCTCAGGTCGTCTTTGCGCAGGGAAGAGTGACCGCTTCCCCCGTCTCTCGCGGCTCGATCATCTGGGACGGCAAGCTCGAGGTCACCGGCTCGTTCACGCAGACTTCGACGGGCGTGATGCGGTTGTTCATTGCGGGGCCGACCCAGGGCGAGACGTACAGCCAGTTGGCCGTCGGCCTGGGGGCGACGCTCGAGGGTGGCGTGCAGATTGTGCTGGAACCGGAGTTGCTTTCGAGCGTGGCGCCGTTCCCGCCGCCGTACTTGCCGCCGGTGGGGACGAGTTTCGATATGGTGGTGGCGGAGGGCGGGATTACGCTCCCGTCAGGCGGGTTGAACGTGACGACGCTCATGACCGCCGCGGGTGCTGAGCTGCTGGGGTTGTCGTTGCCGACGTTCAACAGCGGTTTCGAGGATGATCCGAACCGGCTGGTGGTCTGGCCGGAGAACGCGTTCACGTACGAATTGGTGAACGGCGGCAAGACATTGCGATTCACGCTCGTTCGGCCGATCTGCGGACGGACACCCGAGGTGAGTGATGTCTATCTGTGCCCGAACGCGGTGGGGACGTTTACCGCCGCTCCGATCGCCGGCGGACCGTTCACGTACCAGTGGTACGTTGAGAATCCGCAGGATCCCGGCGAGTACATCCCGGTTGTGGACGGGGTGATGCCCGGCATCGCGACGTTTGGGGGTGCGGCTTCGAGCACGCTGAGCGCGAGCGATCCTGCGCTCATCCGCACACGCCTGTACTGCGTGGTCTCCAGTTCCTGCGGCGATCAGGCGACGAACTCCGCAACGCTGATTATCGCGAGCAAGTGCTCGCCCGCCGATGTTGCCAATACCGACGGCGACACGACGTTGACCGGGTCGTGTCCCGATGGCGTGCTCGACAACGGAGACTTCACGGCGTTCTTTGCCGGGTTCTTCGGCGATCCGGCCGACCCGTTGCGAGTCGTTGCGGATATCGCCAACACCGATGGCGAGACCGTCAACGAGGGCGCGGGTCCGGACGGCGCGGTTGACAACGGCGACTTCACGGCGTTTTTCTTCTACTTCTTCGCCGGGTGCGAGTGATGCGCGACGCGGGATACCGGCGGAGTCGTGCGGCGGTTTTTAGGGCCGCGGTCCTGGCGAGGTTGTGCGCGCTTGTTCAGCGCTTGAGTTGTTGAAGGTCAGACATGAGCGCGGGCATCGCGTCGTGTGCCCGGGACTCACCTGGGCGATGGTGTGCGCAGAGTGCGGATGCAACGGGAGTTGTCGCGCTGACTTTGGGTTGGTTCATCCCGGGGGTGGCGGCGGGACGATTGGCGGGTGGTGGAGTCCCGCGGTTTGGGCGGCGGGGGATGCCTTGAGCGGGGGGATTGAGGGTGTTTGGGGGTGATTGGGAATCGACATCGGGCGTGGGGGGTCTAGAGTGCATGGAGACTTGGCGGCGTGCGTGTTCCGTGCTCGTGAAGGCTCTGGTGTCGGGATGGCATGGGCGGCGCGGCCGGGCTCTGAGAGGAGCGGCCCATTATGCTGCCCAAGGTGCTGGATATCGCCAGTGAGTTCCCGACCCCGGCGTATGAGCAGTGGCGAGCGCTGGTGGAGGAGGACCTTCACGGTGCCGCGTTTGAGAAGAAGTTGCTCACGCGAACGTATGAGGGGCTGACGATCAAGCCGTTGTACACGGCGGAGGACTTGGCGCGCTCGGTGGCGGCGGGTGCGGTGGCTCAAGGAGCGGCGAGCGGGGTGCCGCCGTACACGCGTGGGGCGCGGTCTTTGGCCGCGGTGCTGGCGGGGTGGGACATTCGCCAGGAGCACGCGGAGGCGGAGCCGGAGGTGCTCAACGCGGCGATCCTCGATGATCTTGAGAACGGCGTGACGAGCGTTCAGTTGCGGCTGGATGCGGCGTCGCGGCGCGGGCTGGATCCGGATGGCTATGGCGCGGATGGATTGGTCGGTGTCGACGGCGCATCGCTGGCGACGGCGGCGGATTGGGACCGTGCGTTTCGCGGCGTGCATCTTGGGATGATCACGGTGGGGTTGGAGGCGGGATCGGCGTTTGTGCCGGGTGCGGCGATGCTGGCTGCGTTGTGGGAGCGGCAGGGTTTGTCGCCGGGGCAGTGCCGCGGGTGCTTCAATGCCGATCCGCTTGCGGTGCTGGCGCGCGAGGGGCACCTGACGATGGGGCTGGAGGAGTCGGTGCGAGTTGCGGCGGAACTGGCGGTGTGGGCGGGAGAGCGGTATCCGCATGTGCGGTCGATCCGGGTGGGGACCGCGCCGTATCACCACGCGGGCGCGACGGCGACGCAGGATCTTGCGTTCTCGATGGCGACGGGGCTGGAGTATCTGCGGGCGATGGTGCGGGCGGGGATGAGTGTCGATCGGGCGTGCGGGCAGATGCTGTTTAGTTACGCGATCGGGACGGGGATGTTCATGGCGATGGCGAAGCTGCGCGCGGCCCGGCGGCTGTGGAGCCGCGTGGTCGAGGTGGCGGGTGCGGGCAGGAGCGATGCGGCGGCGCAGCGGATGGTGATGAACGTGCGGCCGAGCAAGCGAGTGCTGACGACGCGTGATCCGTGGGTGAACATCCTGCGGGTGACCTCGTGCGTGTTCGCGGCGGCCAGCGCGGGGGCGGACAGCATCACGGCGACGGCGTTCGATGCGCCGTTGTGCGGGCCGGGGGCGTCGCCGTCGGCGCTCGGGCGGCGGATCGCGCGGAACACGCAGGTGATCCTGCAGGAAGAGTGCCACCTGCACCGCGTCAATGATGCGGCGGGCGGGTCGTACTACGTTGAGACGCTGACGGAGGAGTTGGCGCGCGGGGCGTGGGAGATTCTCCAGCAGATCGAGTCTCGCGGCGGGATGATGTCGGCGCTGGCGTCGGGGTGGATCAGCGAGCAGGTGCGCCGGGCGCGCACGCCGCGGGAGGCGAACGTCGCCAGCCGGCGCGACGCGATCATCGGCGTGAGCGAGTTTGCGAACCTTGGTGAGCAGCCGCCGATGCCCGCGCCGGTGGACCTTGCGACGTTGCGTGTGCGGTGCGCAGCGCGCGTGCAGGCGGCCAGGCCCGCGTGGGGGGCGACGCCCGATGTTGCGGGCGCAACGACGGCGGTAGCCAGGGCGTGGCGTGCCGCGGCGGCGGGGGCGAGCATCGGGCAGGTTGCGGGAGTCGCGGGTGTCGGGATCGGCGGTGCGCACGGCGTCGGCGCGACGCTGGGCGAGGCGCTGACGGCGCATCCTTATGGCGAGGCGTTCGAGCACCTGCGCGATGCGGCGGATCGGCTTGCGGAGCAGTGCGGCCAGCGGCCGCGGGTGTTTCTGGCGAGCGTTGGCACGCCGGCGCAGCACTTGGCGCGGACGACGTACAGCAAGGGGTTCGTTGAGGCCGGCGGGTTCGCCACGGTGGGTGCGGAGGGAGATGTGGACGGGCTGGCCGAGGCGTTCAAGGGCAGCGGCGCATCGATCGCGGTGATCTGCGGCGGCGATGCGCAGTACGCGGATGTTGTCGGGGTGCTCGCGCCGGCGCTGCATCGCGCGGGGGCGCGGACGGTGGTGCTGGCGGGGCATCCGGGTGAGAAGCAGGCGGAGTACGCCGCGAGCGGTGTGGACCGCTTCATCTTTGTGCGGTGCGATGTTGTCAAGGTTCTGAGCGAACTGCTGGCGCAGGAAGGAGCGGTGCTGTGAGCACGACGCGTGAACGGATGGCGAGCGTGAGCGTTCCTGCGGTCGCGGAGATCCCGAGCCTGATGGGGGTGCCGCTGGAGGGTGCGGGCGGCGGCGCGGCGATGAAGGCGGGCGCGGGCGGTGGCGAGGGGTTGTCGACCATGACGGCCGAGCAGATCAGGCTGCGGGCCGAGTACGGGCCGGCGGATCTTGAGGGCGTGGGGCACATGGGCTCGTTGCCGGGGATCGCGCCGTTTGTTCGCGGGCCGTATGCGACGATGTACACGCTCAAGCCGTGGACGGTGCGGCAGTATGCGGGCTTCAGCACGGCGGCGGCGAGCAACGCGTTCTATCGGCGGAATCTCGCGGCGGGGCAGAAGGGTTTGTCGGTGGCGTTCGACCTTGCGACGCACCGCGGGTACGACAGCGACCACCCGCGGGTGACGGGTGATGTGGGCATGGCGGGTGTGGCGGTGGACAGCGTTCTGGATATGCGGGCGCTGTTTGACGGGATTCCGCTGGATCAGATCAGCGTGTCGATGACGATGAATGGTGCGGTGATTCCGGTGCTGGCGATGTACATCGCGGCGGCGGAGCAGCAGGGAGTGGCGGTGGGGAAGCTCTCGGGGACGATCCAGAACGACATCCTCAAGGAGTTCATGGTCCGCAACACGTACATCTATCCGCCGGGGCCGAGCATGCGGATCATCGCGGACATTTTCCGTTTCACGTCGCAGAAGATGCCGAAGTTCAACAGCATCTCGATCAGCGGGTATCACATGCAGGAGGCGGGGGCGACGGCGGATCTGGAACTGGCGTACACGCTGGCGGACGGGCTGGAATACTTGCGGACGGGGATGAAGAGCGGGCTGAGCGTGGATGACTTTGCGCCGCGGCTGAGCTTCTTCTTCGCGGTCGGGATGAACTTCCACATGGAGGTTGCGAAGTTGCGCGCGGCGCGGCTGCTGTGGGCGCGGCTGGTGCGGACGCTGAACCCGAAGAACCCCAAGAGCGAGTGCCTGCGGACGCACTGCCAGACCAGCGGCTGGAGCCTGACGGCGCAGGATGTGTACAACAACGTGATTCGAACGGCGATGGAGGCGATGGCGGCGACGCAGGGGCATACGCAGAGCCTGCACACCAACGCGCTGGATGAGGCGCTGGCGTTGCCGACGGACTTCTCGGCGCGGATCGCGCGGAACACGCAGTTGTTTCTGCAGCAGGAGACCGATACGTGCCGCGTGATCGATCCTTGGGGCGGGTCGTACTTCATCGAGCGGTTGACGCACGAACTGGCGACAAGGGCGTGGGCGCACATGGTGGAGGTCGAGGAACTCGGCGGGATGGCGCGCGCGATCGAGGCGGGGATTCCGAAGTTGCGGATCGAAGAGGCCGCGGCCAGGACGCAGGCGCGGATCGACTCGGGCCTGCAGACGGTCGTCGGCGTGAACAAGTACCGCCCGGAGCATGATCAGACTCCGGACGTGCTGAAGATCGACAACACCGCGGTGCGTGAGGCGCAGGTGGCCCAGTTGGCAAAGCTGCGCGCCTCGCGGGATTCGGCGGCGGTAGAGCGTGCGCTCGCCGCGCTGACTCAGGCCGCCAAGGACGGCACGGGCAACCTGCTGGAACTGGCGATCGTGGCGGCGGGGGCGATGGCGACGGTCGGCGAGATCAGCATGGCGCTGGAGAAGGTCTACGGGCGGCACGAGGCGGAGGTCAGGTCGATCCGCGGCGTGTATGCTCGCGAAGCCATGGGCAACAACGCCGTTGAGGCTGTCCGCGAGCGTGTCGAGGCTTTCGAGAAGCGCACGGGGCGCAGGCCGCGGATCCTGATCGCGAAGATGGGGCAGGACGGTCACGATCGCGGTCAGAAGGTCGTGGCCAGCGCGTACGCGGACATGGGGTTTGATGTGGACATCGGCGCGTTGTTCCAGACACCGCAGGAGAGTGCGCGGCAGGCGGTGGAGAACGATGTGCATGTTGTCGGTGTGTCGTCGCTGGCGGCGGGGCACTTGTCGCTGGTGCCGGCGCTGGTCAAGGCGCTGAAGGACCTTGGCCGCGAGGATGTGCTGGTGGTGGTCGGCGGGGTGATTCCGCCGCAGGACTACCAGGCGCTGTTCGACGCCGGCGCGTCGGCGATCTTCGGGCCGGGGACGGTGATCAGCGATGCGGCGGGGAAACTGTTGGATCTGCTCGAAGAGCAGGCGGGCGGGGCGGGGGCATGACTGACGGCACCGGCAAGCAGGGCCAGCCGGGCCAGACGAGCAAGTCGGGCCAGCCGAGGCGGCCTGCGCTGGCGCCGAGCAAGGTGCTGACGGCCGAGGCGCTTGCGGAGGCGGTGGTGCGCGGAGAGCGTGCGGCGATCGGGCGGGCGATATCGCTCGTTGAATCGGTGCGGCCGGAGGATGAGATCGCGGGGCGGAAGCTGCTGGAGTTGCTGCTGCCGCGGAGCGGGGCGGCGACTCGTGTAGGGATCACGGGCGTTCCCGGTGCGGGCAAGAGCACGTTCATCGAGCGGCTGGGCATGCACCTGATCGGTCGGGGGCAGCGGGTGGCGGTGCTGGCGGTGGATCCGTCATCGGGTGTGACGGGCGGGTCGATTCTGGGCGACAAAACGCGGATGCCGAAACTGGCCGCGGCGGAGGGGGCGTTCATCCGGCCGTCGCCGGCGCGAACGACGCTCGGCGGCGTTGCGCGGCGGACGCGCGAGGCGATGATCGTGCTCGAGGCCGCGGGGTATGGTGTGGTGCTTGTCGAGACGGTGGGGGTGGGTCAGAGCGAGACGAGCGTGTCGGAGATGACGGACTTTTTCCTAGGGCTGTTCATCGCCGGTGCGGGCGATGAGTTGCAGGGGATCAAGCGCGGGGTGCTGGAGTTGGTGGATGCGGTGGCGATTAACAAGGCCGACGGCGAGAACAAGGTGAGGGCGGAAGCGGCGGCGCGGCAGCTGGCTGCGGCGATGCACATGGCCGGACGCGATGACGGCGAAGGCCCCGCGGCGGTGGTCACGTGCAGCGCCCTGACCGGCGAGGGGATCGAGCGGGTGTGGCAGATCGTGGCCGAGCGCGTGGAGCGGCGGCGAAGCAGCGGGCGGCTTGAAGAGCGGCGGCGCGAGCAGAACCTGCGGTGGCTCTCGACGTTGGTGCACGATCGGCTTGAGGCGATGATCGAGCAGTCGCCCGCGGCACGCGATGCGATGGAGATGGCCAAACGTGCGGTACGCGATGGGCGGACCCCCCCGAGTGCGGCCTCGGAGATGGTGGTTTCGGCGTGGCTGCGCGAAGTTCGTACCGCCGGTTTGGGCCATTTGGGAGGCTGAGAAGTCCTTTGGATTGGACGCGGCTTGCGCTTTGGCAGTAGAGTGTGCTGTATGACGGCAACTGCGAGCGATTGGGACGCAGTTGCGGCTTCGGTGGGGAGCGGGCGGCGATGATCGGCGACCCCCCAATCGCAGGAGCGCTGAGATGATCCAGGCCAAGGCCCTCAATCACGTCGGTATCGCGGTGCGGAGCCTTGAGGCGCAGCGAGCGTTTTACGAGGGTGTGCTCGGCGCGCGGCTCGAGGGCGTGCAGGATGTGGCCGACCAGAAGGTGCGGGTTGCGTTTTATGTCATCGGGCCCACGGGGGCGGAGGTGCGGCTGGAACTGCTCGAGCCGACCAGCGCCGATTCACCGATCGCGCAGTTCATCGAGAGGCGCGGCGAGGGGCTGCACCACCTGGCGTACACCGTCGAGAAGATCGAGGACCGGCTGGCGGCGCTGGCGCAGGGCGGGGTGAGGATGATCGACGCGACGGCGAGGGGCGGGGCGCACGGAGCGAAGATCGCGTTTGTGCATCCCAAGGCGTCCAACGGTGTGTTGACGGAACTGTGCGAGCCGGCGGCGGCCCACGCGGGGAAGTAGGACGCGGACCCGGGCGGGCGAGAACCAGAGAAAGCGAGCGAGCATGTCGAACGCAATGAATAACAATGTCGCGGCAAAGGTCGAAGTGGCCGCCGGTGCGGCGGGGGGGATCGCGGGCAAGCAGGGCGAGAAGTCGCCTGAAAAGGCGGTGGCGCGTTCGCCCGTGACGATGGCGGAGAAACTGGCGGAACTCAAGCGCAAGCGCGACACGCTCATGATGATGGGCGGGGCGGAGCGCATCGCCAAGGTCAAAGCCGCGGGGAACCTGACGGCCCGTGAACGCATCGACACGCTGATGGACCCGGGGTCGTTCACCGAGCGGAACGGCTTTGCGAGGCATCGCTGCACGTACCTGGGGATGGAGAAGAAGGAGCTCGCGGCCGACGGCGTGATCACGGGGTTCGGGGCCGTTGACGGTCGGCTGGTGCACGTGGCCAGTCAGGACTTCACCTCCGGCGGCGGTGCGGTGGGCGAGGTTCACGCGGACAAGATCGTGGAGATGATGAAGGTGAGCCTCAAGACGGGCTCGCCGTTTGTGTTCATCAACGACTCGGGCGGCGCGCGGATTCAGGAGGGGATTGACTCGCTGGGCGCGTACGGGCGGATCTTCTTCTGCAACACGCTGCTGAGCGGTGTCGTGCCGCAGATTTCGCTGATCTGCGGGCCGTGCGCGGGCGGCGCGGCGTACAGCCCGGCGATCACGGACTTCATCATTCAGACGCGTCAGGCGCAGATGTTCATCACCGGCCCGCAGGTGATCAAGAAGGTCACGGGCGAGGTGGTGACGGCGGAGGAGTTGGGCGGCCCCGAGGCGCACATGCACTACTCGGGCGATGTGCACTTCATCGCGGACACGGATCGGCATGCGCTCGCGATCTGCCGGAAGTTGCTGAGTTTCCTGCCGGCGAACAACACGGAAGACCCGCCGCGGGCCGAGTGGGCGGGCGGTGTGGAGCGGGTTGAGGAACTCAACACGCTGCTGCCGCCGGATGCGCGGATCGCGTACGACATGCGCCGGATCATCGAGAAGGTCGTCGACGGCGGTGACTTCCTGGAGGTTCAGAGCGGGTTCGCGGCGAACATCATCGTCGGGTTCGGGCGGATCAACGGTCTGAGCGTCGGCATCGTGGGCAACAACCCGGCCGTCAAAGCCGGCGCGCTGGATATCGACTCATCGGACAAGGCGGCACGGTTCGTGCGGTTCTGCAACGCGTTCAATGTGCCGATCGTCACGCTGGTGGATGTGCCGGGGTTCTTCCCCGGCGTCAAGCAGGAGTACGGCGGAATCATCCGGCACGGCGCGAAGCTGCTCTTTGCGTACTCCGCGGCGACGGTGCCGAAGGTCTGCGTGGTTGTGCGCAAGGCGTACGGCGGCGCGTATGTGGCGATGAGCTCGAAGGATCTCGGGGCCGATGCGGTGGCGGCGTGGCCAAGCGCGGAGATCGCGGTGATGGGCGCGGAGGGCGCGGTCGAGGTGATCTTCCGCAAGGAGATCCTCGAGGCGGCGGACCCCGCAGCCAAGCGGGCGGAGATGATCGAGTTGTACCGCTCGCTGTTCAGCAATCCGTACGTGGCTGCCGGGCGCCGGATGGTTGACGACATCATCGAGCCGGCGGACACGCGGATCTACATCGCGCGGGCGCTTGAAGCGCTGCGGACCAAGCGCGACCTGCGACCGGTCAAGAAGCACGGCACGATGCCGCTGTGATGATGCGGTGTGTTGTGCGGACGGGCGTGGAAATTGACGGTTGGCGTGCTCGGGCGGTACACGGAGGCGCGATGTCGGCGAAAGTTCCGAGGCAGCATCTGGTGGTGATCGCGGCGGCGGTCGCGGCGATTCTCGGCGAGCGGGCGCGCGTTCGGCGTGTTTCGCCGGCGAGTTCCGACGCCGCGGAGGCGACGGTCAGGCCGATTCTGCCGCCGCACCGCTCATGGGCCCGTGCCGGCTGGCGGCATGCGCGTGCGGGGCGGAGCGGTCCGTGGAACTCGTGGCAGGCGGAGAAGCAACCGGGCGAGGCTAAACCGGGCACGAGCAGGAGCGAGCGATGAAACTGCGGATCAAGGTCGAGAACGCAACGTATGACGTTGAGGTAGATGTGATCGGTGGTGAGCCGGTGGCCGAGCCGGTGGTTGCATCGGCCGCGCCCGTGCTGCCGAGTACGCCCGCAACGCCGACGGCGCTGGCCGGGAAGGTGACGCCGGAGACGGTGACGCTGCACATCGCCGGGAAGGTTCTGGCTTTGCACGTCAAGCCGGGTGATCGTGTGCGAGCGGGCGAGACCGTGCTGGACTTTCAGGCCTCCGGGCACATCAACCCGGCGGGCTGCACGCTGGCGGGTGCGGTTCACTCGCCGATCGGCGGAACCGTGCAGGAGATCATGGTCCGCCCGGGTCAGGATGTTCCGGCGAACGCTCCTTTGCTGCGCATCGGCTGACCCGTGCCCGCGGGCGAGCGGGGGCGCGGTGCGAGATGCTCATCGAAAGAGGTTGTACCGCACGATGCAGCGGAGCGCGGAGACGCCGTCGCGCCAGGTGATTTTCTTGCCCTCTGCGTAGGTCCGGCCCGCGTAGGACACGGCGACTTCGAAGATTCGTGCTCGGTGGAGCGCGCCGGCGTGATCGTCGCGGCGGACCGTCGCGCGGGCGAGTTTGGCGATCAGTTCGGGCTCGATGCCGAAGCGGGGCTCCTCGATGGTGATCTGCTGGGCGACCTCGCGCGTGAAGGCTTTCAGGCAGCACTCGATATCGGAGAGGTTGAGGTTCGTCAGCATGTTGGAGAAGGTGCTGATGGCCCTGTTGGCGACGGCGTGCCAGTAGTAGAGGACGCGGTGGGCCTCGCCGCCGAAGCGCGTTCCGACGACCGCATCGGCGCGGCCGTCGAGAATCGGCGCGAGCAAGCGGGCGTGATCGGCGGGGTCGTACTCAAGGTCCGCGTCCTGGATCAGGACGATGTCGCAGGCCTCGCCTTCGGCGAGCGCGGCGGCCAGGCCGGTGCGGACCGCGGCCCCCTTGCCCATGTTGCGGTCGTGCAGCAGTACGCGGACGGGGCTGGACGGCTCGCTGGTCAGGGATTGCGCCCACTGGCGTGTACCGTCGGTGCTGGCGTCGTCGACGAGGTACACGCGGCGGGTGATGGGGGTCTGGTGCTGCTGCGGACGGCGTTCGTCGGTCTGGAGCGTGAAGGTCGGCGGCGGGGTCTGGAGAAGCCGCTCGAGCAGGCGCGGGGCGAGCCGCGCTTCGTTGTAGACCGGGATGATGACGCCGAGCTTCATGCCGGGGCAAGTCTAACGCCGGGGCGAGCGTCGCGCGGGTGTTGGCCGTGAGGAGGGCGTTGAGGTCTCGCCGCGGGCGGCAGCGTTGCCAAGCGTCAGCGCACGCTGCTGTGCGGAGGAAACACCAAGGCCGTCGAATGAGTCGACCCATGCGCGCGAAGCGGTCCTGCGATTGCAGGCGATGGGCGACGCGGCGAGCACGCGGAAGCGGACGATGCGGTGGGTTGTCTGGTGGGTGAATGTGCCGAGGGGTTCGGCGGGGGTGGGGAGAATGAGCCCGCGGATTGCCGCGAAGTCGCGGATGGCGGCGTCATCGGGCCAGCGGGTTTCGCGTTCGAGGGTCGGCAGTTGCCACATGCCGGCCCACATGCCGGTGCTCGGGCGTTGCTCGACGAGGAACCTGCCGCGGGCATCGCGGGCGAGGAGGCTGATGCAGCAAACGACGCGTTGCTTCGCGGCGGCCTTTGGTGCGGGGATCTGGCTTGTGGTGCCGTCACGCCGGGCGTTGCAGCGACCGGCCCACGGGCACTGTTCGCAGCGTGGCGCGGCGGGCGGGGGCACGCAGACGGTCGCGCCGAGTTCCATGAGCGCCTCGTTGAACGCCGCGGGGCTCGCTGAGGCGTGGACCAGTTCGCTCGCCCGTTGCCAGGCCCAGCGTTCGGCGCCGCGGTCATCGGGCGCGAAGGCACGGCCGTGCAGACGCATGAGCACGCGGCGGACGTTGCCGTCAACGATCGGCGCGGGGCGATCGAATGCGATGGAGGTGATCGCGCCCGCGGTGTAGCGGCCAACACCGGGGAGTGAACTGAGCACTTCGGGATCGTGGGGCACGACGCCGTTGTGATCGGTGACGAGGATCTTCGCGGCGGCGTGAAGGAGGCGAGCGCGGCGGTAGTAGCCGAGTCCGGACCACATCGCCAGCACATCGCCCTCACTTGCGCCGGCAAGATCGTTGACACGAGGGAAGCGGGCGATGAACGCGGTGTAGCGATCGATCACGCGCGAGACCTGCGTCTGCTGGAGCATGGCCTCGGCGACGAGTGCGTGATAGGGGTCGCGCGGCGAGGTTCGCCAGGGGAGGGCGCGAGCCGCGGCGGGGAACCAGGCCTCCAGTTCGCGGGCGATGGCGGTGTCTGTTGACGCGGCGGGGGAGGCCGCGGTGGAGGTGGAGCGGGCGGTCATGTCGCCGATCCGAGGGTGCGTTCGAGATGCGGCTTAAGCGACTCCCACGGTGTGTTCGGCGCTCGGGTGATGGTCAGCCAGTCCTCGTGGATCAACACCCCCGCGATGCCAGGGATCTGCATGATCGCCCGACCCAGCGGGTCGCCCGCGGCCTGTTCTGCGGAGCGGAATGAGCGCGGGGGGCCTTTGTGCCGACCGGTGGAGCGATCGAGTTCGCACTTAAGGGCGTCGGGGTTGGGCGTCTGCTGGTAGCGAGTGACGCGGTAGGGCATGCGCGGGCTCCGTCGCGAACGATACTCATCCCGAAGGTCGGTTCGGGCTCGCCCGGGCGGTGGCGATCCTTTACACTTGCCACGGCGGGTAGATTCTGAAGAAGGCATGAGGCAGGCGGCATCCGGGCATCGAGTTTCGGCGAATGGTGCGGATCGGGCGACCACGTGAACCCTCTTGATCGACTGGACCAACTCGCGCAGCGTCTGACCACCTATCCATGGTGGCAGGTGGCGATCGAGTTCGCGGTGATCTGGGTGGTCGTGTTCATCGTGGTTCGGTTCGTGATTTCGGCAAGGGTGGCGCGACCTGTCAAGGTCATGTTCTTCCTGTTGGTTGTCGCGTCGATGCTTGTGCGCGTGCTCGGGCATGGTGAGTCCTTCACGCGGCTGGCCTTCCTGTACGACGCGATGCTGCCGCTGGTGGCGATCGGGCTGGTGGTGGTGTTCCAGCCGGAGATCCGGCGGGCGATCAGCCGCATCGGCGATACGCCGCTGTTCCGGCGCAAGCCTCAGCCGGTGACGATTACGGTCGATGCGGTGGTCGAGGCGGCGGTGTACCTGAGCCGGGCGAAGTTCGGCGCGTTGATGGTGATTGAACGATCGACGCCCCTGAAGAACCTGCTCGAGGGCGGGACGGTGCTGAACGCGGATATGTCCAGCAGGCTGCTGCAGACGCTTTTCTTTCCGGGGACGGCGCTGCACGATCTTGCGGTGGTCATCCGCGGGGAGCGGATTCTCGCGGCGGGGGTCCAGTTGCCGCTGGCCGAACCAAGCGAAATGAGCGATGGTCAGCTCGGTTCCCGCCACCGCGCCGGTGTGGGTGTGACGCAGGAGACCGATGCGCTGGTCGTGATCGTCAGCGAGGAGACGGGGATCATCTCGCTGGCGGAGCGGGGCGAACTGACCAGGTCGCTGAACGCCGATGAGTTGCGGGGGTTGCTGCTGCTGAAGCTCAACCGTGGTCTGGTGACGGCACTGACCAACGCGCCAGTGGATGACGCTGGCGGGGGCCAGAGCGGGGCCGATGCCGACGTGCGGCAGGGGCGTCGCCATGACGACCCGGACGCTCGCGAGGCCCGTGCGGACTTGTCGTCTTCGGAACTTGATCTTGGTGCGACGCGCACGCCCGAGGTCGATGATCACGCCCATGACGCCGAGCCGCGCGGCACGCACTGAGCTCGTTGACCAATTCGATTCGAGGACCAAAGGCCCGTGAAACTGCTGATTCAATCCGTGCTGGTAACGCTGATCGCGGCGCTGGCGTGGGCCTGGGCCGAGAGCGATTCGCTCGCGACCGTGCAGTCGGCGACGATTGTGGAGTTCACCGCAGACCCCGTCGGGACTTACTCGGCGAAGGTCGATGACCCGGGTTGGACCGGCGTGGTTCGCGTGACGCTGCGCGGATCTGGGGCCGGGATCGATCGCACGCAGCGCGCGTTTGTTCAGCCGCTGGTCGTTTGGCCCGGCGGCAGCAGGCGGGGCGCATCGTTCGGCGGCCAAGAGGCGTCGCGGCAGGTCGCGCTGCAGCCCTTGCTGCCCTCAACGGCCGGGCGGTATGTGATCGACTTGGCGGAGTTGGTCGCGGCGCAGCCGGAGTTGCGCGAGCTGGGGGTCGTCGTGACGCGTGTCGAGCCGGCGTCGGTTCGGGTGGTGGTTGAGGCGCGGCAGGAGTAAGCGGCCGGCGATAGCCCCGATTCCGGGTCCGGTAAGTCCGTCTGGAACTGAGCGGCAATCAGTGCGGCTTGGTGTATATTTCACGGAGCCGACGTGCCCGCCCAGAGCCCGGCCAACTGGAGCCTTTGAGTGATCGAGCCGACCGAATTGTCGATGGCGGTATCTCTGTCTTCTTGCGGAGCGCAACGTGTGGGGCGCGTGCTGGTGGTGTGCGCGATTGGGCTGACGGCGTTCGCCGGGACCGCCGCGGCACAGTTCGATCCGCCCGCGACGTACTACCAGGGCATCACGGGCACGGGCTCGACGCTGCAGAGCGCGCTGCGGACGCGGGTCAGTTCGCCGTACACGCAACGCGGCTACGACTCGGTGCGGTTTGATATGGGCGTGACCGAGGCGACGGACGCGAATCCATCGCTCATTCTGCTGGCGTACACGGGAACGACGGTCTCGGGCACGTGGGACTCGGGTGTGACGTGGAATCGTGAGCATGGCTGGCCGCAGTCGCGCGGGACGTCGAGCGAGCCGGCGCGGTCGGACTTGCACCACCTTCGTGCTGCGACGCCGAGTGCCAACTCGTCGCGTGGCAACAGCAACTTTGGAATCGGCGGCTCGTTCTGGGATCCGAATTCGCTTGGCGGTCGCGATCGCGGTCGCATGGCCCGCGCCGCGTTCTACGTCGAGACGCGCTACACCGGCCTGACGCTTGTCAACGGCAATCCCGGAACATCGAACACCCTCGGCGATCGCGCGACGCTGATCGACTGGCACTTCCAGGAGCCGCCGGACCTTTGGGAGCGGAAGAAGAACCACACGATCTACACGAGTTACCAGTTCAATCGCAACCCGTTCATCGATCGGCCGGAGTGGGTTTGGGCGATCTACGGCACGGCGACCGCGGGGCCGCCCGCGAACCCGACGCCACGGATCACGAACAACTCGAAGCTCTGGGTCGGCCCCGCGACCCCGGAGCCAGCGGACGGCGCCAGCACGCAGACCATTGCGCTGGGTGATGTCGTCACGAGCACGACGATCCCCACGCAGGTGGTCACGCTCCGCAAGAGCGGGAGCAACCCGACGACGTTCAATATCACCGGCAGCTCCGGCGTGACCGTGTCCGCCGGATCGCCAGCGGCCAGCGTGATCGGACCGTTCAACGCGTTTACCGGCGGGAGCCAGACGCGGCAGTTGCTTATTGGTGTCCAGACGCCGGTCAGCGTCGGCAACTTCACTTCGACGGTAACGATCGACAATACGGATGTGACCGAGCCGCCCTACACCACGCCGACCGCCACGACGGGGACCGGCAACGCTGATGGCAACGACGTGATCAGCATTACGGGGCGTGCGGTCACGCGGGCGAACTCCTCGCTCTCGAACTCGCTGACGTTCCGAACGCAGACGATCAACTTCGGCACCATCGCCCAGAACGCGGCGTCGCCGGTGACGACCTGGCGCGTCTGGAACCGTTCGACAACGCCGACGACGACCGCCTCGATGGACGCGACGGGCATCACCGCGACCGGTGCGACATCCGCGTTCTCGACGGGGTTCTCGCCGCAGAGCGTGATCGTCGCGGGGACGAGCCGCGCGTTCGACGCGACGGTCAACACGAGCGTCGCGCCGGGTACGTATAGCGCGACGTACACCATTCTGTGCGCGGACGCGGCGGGCACTCTCGGCGGCGGTTCGCTGCCGAGCCTCACGCTCACGCTCAACGTCACGATCTCCCCGCCCGTGGTTGTTCAATGCTCGCCGGCGGACATCGCCAACACCGATGGGGAGACAACCCTGGTTGGTGGGGGGCCGGACGGCACGATCGATAACGGCGATTTCACGGCGTTCTTCACCGGGTTCTTTGCCGACGCCTCGGACCCGGTCCGTGTTCAGGCCGACATCGCCAACACCGATGGTGAGACGGTGCGCGAGGGTGCCGGTCCTGATGGGACGATCGACAACGGCGACTTCACGGCGTTTTTTAACTACTTCTTTGTGGGCTGCCCGTTGCCCTGATCCGCGTGCGGACTAGAGGTTCGGCCGGCCGAGCTGCGTGCGAAGCGCGTCTTCGATCGTCGGGTGCACGAAGCGGTATCCGCTGCGCTCAAGCGCGAGCGGCCGGACGTAGTTGTTCTTGAGCGCGACGCTGCTCATCTCGCCGAAGAGTGCCCGGATGATCGACGCCGGGGCCGGGAGGACTGCCGGCCGGCGCAGAACGCGAGCCAGTGTGCGCGTGAAGTCGGCGTTGGTGGGGCACTCGGGCGCGACGGCGTTGACCGGCCCGCGGAGGGATGGCGTGTGGATCGCGTGCTCGATGATCGCGAGCATGTCGTCCATGCCCAGGGCGGCGAGTCGCTGCGTGCCCGGGCCGATTCGTCCGCCGAGCCCGGCGTTGAAGATCGGCCGCAATCGGGCGAGCAGCCCGCCGCGGGGCGTGAGAACTGCGCCGATGCGGAGAAGTACGACGCGAACTCCGGCCCGCTGCACATCGGCGGTCGCTCCCTCCCACGCACGCGTGACTTCGGCAAGAAACGACGCGTCCAGTGGCGATGATTCATCGACGGGCGAGTCTCCGTTGTCTCTGTAGCCGCTGACGCCCGATGCGCTGATGAGCACGCGCGGCGGGTTCTTGAGCGATGCCAGCGTTCTGGCAAGCAGCGAGGTCGATCGCACGCGGCTCTGCATCACTTCATGCTTGAAGGCTTGTGTCCAGCGGGCCGAGCCGATGTTCCGACCGGCCAGATGCACGACCGCGTCGATGCCTTCCAGTTCCGCGGCGTCGATCGTGCCGGTGTCCGGATCCCAGCGGATCACGGGCGTGGGCAAGTCGGGCGAGCCGGCGATACTGCCAGGGCGTGCGAGGCGATAGACGGTGTGTCCGGCGTTGAGCAGGTACGCGCACAGGTTCTCGCCGATGAGCCCGGTCGAGCCGGTGATCGCGATGCGGAGCGGGCCGACGCCGGCAAACGCCGCGTGCCGCGTGCAGTCTTCGAGCGTGCGATGGTGCCGGACTGTGAACATGCGTCGCAAGTCGGCCTCGAACAAGCCGCGGCCGAGCGCGCCGATGGGGCCCATCGGCAGCGCGTAGTCGATGTGATCGTGCAGGCGCGACCGGCCCGAACCCAGATCGATGACGCGATGGGTATGCAGCCAGCGGGCGAACGGGCCGCGGACCATCCGGTCCTGGAATTGCCGTCCTGGTTCGTAGCCTTGGTGCTGCGCGACCCATGTGACGCCGATCGGCCCGGGCTGAATTCTGAAGGTCAGCCGCATGGACTCGAACGGCCCGATGGCTTCAACAACGCGGAGATTCTGCCATGTCGGTGCCAAACGAGCGAAGGCGCCGGGGCGTGCGTGAAAGTCCCAAACCTGCTGTGCGGGGATGTCGAAGTCGCTGACATGCTCGAATATCGGCACGAGGTGCTCCGTGACGGGCGGGGTGGTCTGCCGCGCCGGGGTGGGCGGCGGGCGGACTTCCAGGACGCCGAGAGGGACGATCAGTGATAGGCGGGCGGATCGGGCCGTATGGCCTCGGACGGGAGCGCGGGCGGTCTCTACGATTCTGACGAAGTCAGGATTCCACGGGAGAACGACCTTGTCAGACCCGAGCATCGGCAATACGAACACCGGCGGCGAAGCGAGCGAGCGCACGCTGAACTTTATCGAGCAGATCGTTGAGAACGACAACGCGCAGCGTGTCTGGGGCCTGAACGAACGCGGCGTGCCGAGGGTGCATACGCGGTTCCCGCCGGAGCCGAACGGCTATCTGCATGTCGGCCACGCCAAGAGCATCTGCCTGAACTTCGGGCTTGCCCTCCGCTATCACGGCAAGTTCAACATGCGCTTTGACGACACCAACCCGAGCAAGGAAGAGCAGGAGTACGTCGACTCGATCATCCGCGATGTCAAGTGGATCACCAGCGCATTCGATGATGCGGGCGCGGGTGTCTCGGCCGGCTCGTACGACACCGGGCCCGCGGCGGGCGGGCTGTTCTACGCGAGCAATTACTTCGAGCAGATGTATCTCTTCGCCGAGGAACTCATCCGCAAGGGCAAGGCGTATGTCTGCGACCTGACGGGCGATGAGGTCAGCGCTCGACGCGGCAAGCCCGGCGTGCCGGCGACCAGCCCGCACCGTGATCGTCCGATCGAGGAGAGCCTAACGCTGTTCAGGGAAATGCGGGCGGGCAAGTTTCCGAATGGTGCCAGGACGCTGCGGGCCAAGATCGATCTGGCCAGCCCGAACTTCAATCTGCGCGACCCGGTGATGTACCGCATCGTGCACGAGAGCCACCACAACACCGGCGATGCGTGGTGCATCTATCCGATGTACGACTGGGCTCACGGAATCGAGGACTCGCTCGAGGGGATCACACACTCGATCTGCACGCTGGAGTTCGAGGATCACCGTCCGCTTTACGACTGGTTCATCGATGCGATCAACGAGGGGCGGACCGATGACGGCTCCGGGCCGTGGGGCCGCCGGATTCAGCACCCGCAGCAGATCGAGTTTGCCAAGTTCCGCCCGACGTACACAATTCTGTCGAAGCGGAACCTGCTGAAGATGGTGAGCGAGCGGATCGTTTCGGGGTGGGATGATCCGCGCATGCCGACGATCAGCGGGCTTCGGCGGCGGGGATACACGCCGCGGGCGATTCGGGCGTGTATGGAGGATGTCGGCGTTACGAAGGTCGAGAGTTCGATCGATATCGGCCGCATGGAGAATGCGCTGCGCGATCACCTGAACAGTGTCGCGCCTCGGGCGATGGGCGTGCTCAGGCCTCTGAAGGTCGTGATCACCAACTGGCCGGAAGGCAAGGTTGACGATCTGGACTTCGTGATCAACCCGGAGGATCCGGCGCAGCCGAAGCGCAAGACGCGATTTGCCCGAGAGATCTATATCGAGCGCGATGACTTCATGGAGACGCCGGAGAAGGGCTTCTTCCGCCTCGCGGTGGGGCAGGAGGTCCGGCTTCGCTGGGCGTACTTCATCACGGCGACGGGTGTGGTCAAGGATGCGTCGGGCACGATCACCGAAGTTCACGCGACCTGTGACCCGTCTACTCGCGGCGGCGATGCGCCGGCCGGTCCCGATGGGCAGCCTTCGCGCAAGGTCAAGGGCACGATCCACTGGGTCAGCGCTGAGCATTCGATCGCGGCGGAGGTTCGGCTCTTCGACCGGCTGTTTACTGCTGAGGAGCCGGGAGCACGCACGGGCAATTGGGCCGACGATCTCAACCCGCGGTCGCTCGAGGTCGTGCATGCGCGGCTCGAGCAGAGCCTCGCGAACGCGAAGGTCGGCGATGTGTTCCAGCTCGAGCGACTCGGGTACTTCCGCGTCGACGAGGACACCGCCAAGGGCACGCTCGTGCTCAACCGCGCTGTCACGCTCAAGGACAGCAGGCCCGCGAGCGATACGGGCAAGCCCAAGGGTGCCGGGCCCGCCGGGCGCATGTACAGCCTGGCCGAGGCTGCGCACGAACTGAAACTCAAGCAGGACAAGCTCGCGGCGATTCTGCCGGGTGCGGGCATCGCCGACTTCGCTTCGCGATCACCGGCGCAGTTGACACTCGCGGAAGTGCGCGGACTCAAGGAGTGGATCAAGAAGAACCCGCCGCCGAAGTAGCCCCGGCCGCGTCCGGGCCGGCTGTCGGGTGGGTCCACGCCAAGCGGAGGTGAGCCGTGATCGTTCGTCCAGCAACACCCAGCGATGTTCCGGCGGTGCTGCCGATGGTCGAGGCGATCTGCGAGCTTCACGCGGCGTGGGATTCTGCGCGATACGCCACCCGTGATGATGTGGTCGATATGTACGCCCGGTGGCTGCCCGAGCGGGCAGTGGATCCGCGCAGCGTGTTTTTGGTCGCGCATGAGCAGGGGGATGGGTCGCGCACGAGTGCCGCGGTCGACGCTGGGCGTCCGCTCCTGGGCTTTCTCGTCGCGACGGTCGAGCGCGCGATCCCGATCTATCGCGTGGCGGAGTTCGGGTTCATTCACGACCTCTGGGTCGAGCCCGCCGCGAGGTCCCGGGGGCTTGGAGCGATGCTTGTCAGCGTTGCGATCGCCCGTTTTCGTGAGATTGGCGTCGCGCAGATTCGTTTGGAAACGAGCCTCGCAAACGAGCAGGCCCGACGGTTGTTCACACAGTCCGGCTTCCGCGTATCGACGATCGACATGCTCGTGGAGATTGAGCACGGAGGGTCGCGATCTCGGGGCATGATCGGGCGTGAGCGTGCGTGCTCTCATTGATGACGCGTGAGCTAAAAAACGGACCGCCCCTGGTGGGAGCGGTCCGCGAGAGTAAACGCTGATTGATCGGCCGACGGCCTGCTCAGGCCGCCCTGCGCCGACGCGAGGCGACGACACCGGCAAGGGCCATGATGCCGATCGTGCCGGGCGTGGGGATGAAGACGTTGGTGTTGGCGACGAAGCGGAACTTCTCGCCGCGGACCTGCGGCAGGGGGCCGCCGCCGCCGGTGGGCAGCGCGCCGCCACCGCCGACGAGGTTGCCGGAGTAGAAGGAGTTGAGCGTGTTCAGGAAGCTCGCGGTGGGGGCGCCCCACAGCGTCGGCTGCAGCGCGGTGACCGTGTTGGCGGGCGTGTTGAGCGAGAAGCCCCAGAGCAGCGAGCCGATGACGTTCACCGTCTTGAAGCCCTGACCATCGGCGTTCTTGGTGATCGCGACGAGGGCCAACTCGGCCGTCCAGCTCTGGTTTCCGTCGGCGAAGAACCGGCTGGGAATGTCCTGGAACCCCAGCGTCGGCGCACCGATGCCCGCCGGGAACTGCGGCGGGTTGGTGATCGTGTACCGAGGATCGTTCCGCCCGGCGTCGGGGTACTCGCCGGCGTTGGTCGCGGGGAGGTTCCAAGCGGTGATGCCCGAGCCGCCGGTCCTGGTCGCCGTGACGGTCTGCACCCAAGCGAGATTCAGTCCGTCCTTGACGCGCCAGCCGTTGCCGGCGTAGAAGCCTCCGGCGAGAATCGCGCCGCCGCCTCCAGCGGCGTTTGTGCCCGCGGCACCGAGGTACGTGTCGTACGAGAATCGCAGCGTGCCGACGTTGCTCATCCCGCCGCGTTCCTTGTCGATGGCCGAGACATTGATGTTCACTTCGCGCGGCGCGCCGCCGTTGACTCCGCCCCAGCTCTGGACCTGGCCGATGGGCGCATCGGGGAAGAACCGGCCGCCGGTGGTCGACGCCAGCGCCATGCCGGCGACCGTCAATGACACCGCCGCTGCGAAAAACACAGAACGATCGATCTTCATCTCTTGCTCCTTTGTGCGAGCATGGGCGGTGGGGGAGTACAGATCGCCCGGCTCTTACCGCGGATTGTACCCGATTCCCACGCCTTGGCAAGGCCTCCGTCTGCAAACTCACAGGTTCTTTACGAGTGAGCACGGATATCGCAGGAGCGGAGCAACATGCGCACACCTTGCGCCAAGAGTTTCCTCGTGTTTGGCCGCGTGCCGCGGCGACTTCCGGCCCCGACCTACTGGCCTTGGGCGAGCGAGTATCCCTTGACCCCGTCGAACACCCGCAGCAATTCGTAGCTGCACACGGTGAACTTCTCGGCGATGCGGTCCATGAGTGCCACGCAGCGGCTCTGGCCGAAGTCGCCCGGCCTGCTGCCCTCTCGCAGTTCGAAGCGCACGCGGTAGTAGTCGACGCACTCGGTGTACGCGCTGCCGGTGGGCCACACCTGCGTGCCGCGGTTGGAGATCAGTGTGAGCTTGAACGGCGTGTCCTCGCAGCAGCGCTGCATCTCCTCGGCGACGCTCGACGGGCTCAGCGGCGTATCGAGATAGATGTCGCAGCCGACGACATGCCGGACGACGTCGGTGAACGTCCGGATCACTTGTGTCGCCTGCGGGCGCGGCACGGGGGCCGACGCGGGGGCCGCGGGGTTGGATTCGGGCACGCTGACGGGCGTGATGGTCGTGGGCTTCTGGCCCAAGCGGTCGATGATGCCGCGCGTGTAGTCTTTGGTGTTGAGCACGGGCTTGGCGGGGTCGCCGAAGTCGCCGGTGCGGACGCCGCTCTCCAGCGCGCTGAGCACGGCGTTCTCGATGATCGCCGCCTCGCGGAGCAGGCCGATATGCCGGAGCATCATCAGGCCCGAGAGGATCAGCGCGGTGGGGTTGGCGATGCCCTTGCCAGCGATATCGGGCGCGGTGCCGTGAACGGCCTCGAAGATGGAGATATGCCGGCCGATGTTGGCCGAGGGCGCAAAGCCCAGGCCGCCGACAAGGCCCGCGCACAGGTCGCTGACGATGTCGCCCTGAAGGTTCGGCAGCACGACCATCTGATACTGCTGCGGCTTGATGACCAGGTTCATGCAGAGGGCATCAACGATGACATCGGCGGCCTCGATCTCGGTGAAGTCCTTCGCGGCGACCTTGAAGCGATCGAGGAAGATGCCGTCGGTCATCTTCATGATGTTGGCCTTGTGGCCGCAGTGGACCTTTTTGATCCCCATCTGCCGCGCGATCTTGAACGCGAAGCGGCTGACCAGGTCGCAGCCGGGTGCGCTGATGAGCCGCTTGCACTGGATCATGTCGTTGGACAGCCGGTGCTCGACGCCGCCGTAGGTGTCCTCGATATTCTCGCGGACGATGTACATATCGATGTGGATCCCGGCCTTGCTGTAGACCGTCTGCACGCCGGGGAGCGTGCGGAAGTGTCGGAGGTTGGCAAAGGCGTTCCACATCTTGCGGGCGGTGACGTTGATCGACTTTCCGCCGCCGCCCTTGGGCGTTTCCATGGGGCCTTTGAAGAGCAGGCCGCAGTCTTCGGTGATGCGGATGGCCTCATCGGTCATGCCCTTGGTGTTGCCCTTCTCGAACACGCTGCGACCCATCTCGACGGGGATGAACTCGATGCCCGCGGCGCGGCCTGGGGCGGCGGCGTCCATGACACCCGCGGCCTTGAACAGCTCGAGCGTGGCATCCATGATCTCGGGGCCGATGCCGTCACCGCCGGTCAGGGCGATCTTGAGCGAAGGGCCGCGAGCGGCGGCGTGAGATGAGCCTGCGGAGGCGGGAACGGCGGCGGCGGTGGTGGCGGACGGGTTGCTGGGCATGACGCGCGATCTCCATGGATCTGGCCGCTCGCGCCGGACATCTGCGGACGGTTCGCTCGCCCGTGAACCAGAGCCTTCGCGATGGCCCCGAAGGATACGCGGATCGCCACGCGGACACGAGGACACGCAGGCCGGGCGGCGAAGACTCGGCACGAAGGCGCGAGGGCGCGAAGAGGAGGGGGAGAAGGGAAGAACAGAGGAGGGAGGGGAACGGGAGGGGAGACGAAAGCTCAAAGCTCAAAGTTCAAAGTTCAAATCAGAAAGATCCTCTCCCGGTTCCTACCGGGGGAGGTGGCGAGTCTTCGAGCCGGAGGGGGCGGCGGGGTGGCGAAAGTTCAAGAATCAAAGTTGAACGTTACAATTAAAGGCCGCGGGGTACAATGGCGGGATAAGGCCGGCGCGTTGAGCACGCCCGGCGGAGGGTTGCGCATGGCATACGGGCGATGTGATCGGGCTGGGGACATTTCGAGCGCGGCGGCGGTTATGGTGCTCGCGGGTGTTGCGATCATCGGCGGGGTGGGGCACGCGACGTGGGCTTCGCAAGCCCCCGCGGTACCGGCGGCAGGCGGCGCAGCTGGCGCGGACGACGCGGCGCGCGAGGCCGAACTGGCGAGCGATGCGGCGGCCTTCGCGGAGTGCGCGGAGTTTGACGCGGGTCAAAACTGGCTGAACCTCACCAATCCACCCACGGAGGGAGCGCTCAGACACGCTTTGCGACTGGGGCGTATGGCCGAGCGGACGGAGCTGGTCGTCACGGGCAGCGTGACGATCGACGCACTCAGAGCCTTTGCCGACGCGCAGACCGGCCTGACGAATCTGACCACGCTCGACTTTAGGTACGTCGAAATCACGGACGAAGGCCTCAAGATTCTGGCGGACTCGAACACGGGTCTGAAGCGACTCACCACGCTGAATCTCTACAACACGACGATCACGCCGGAGGGCTTCGAGGCGATCGCGGGGGCGAAGACGGGCCTGAAGAATCTCAACAAGCTCGGCCTGGCCGGAGCGGTCTTCACCGCCGACGGCCTCAAGGTCCTTTCCGCCCCGAACACCGGCTTGGCCAACCTGACCGCACTCGACCTGCTCAACACGCCGCTCACAGACGAGGGCCTGCGGGTATTGTCCGCGGCGAACACGGGCCTGAGCCGTCTGTCAGCACTCAATCTGTCGTACACCCAGGTGACGGATGACGGGGTCGTCGCGATGGCCGACACCAGAACCGGCCTGAAGAACCTGCGCACGCTCGACCTCTCGTGGACGCGCGTCACCGACCGAAGCCTGAAAGCGATCGGCGACGCAAGTTCGGGCCTGAGCAGCCTTGAGACGCTCACGCTCATCAACATCAATGTGTCCGACGATGGCGTCAAGGTGCTTGCCGACGCGAGTTCGGCTGTGCGGAACCTGACAACACTTGACGTCTCGTTCACCGGTGTAACCGATGCGGGCCTCAGAGCCCTGGCCGACGCACGTTCCAGCCTGCAGAACCTCAAGACGCTCAACCTCACAAGCCTGAGTATCAGCGTCGACGGCATACGGGCGATCACCGCCGCGGGGACCGGCCTGAAGAACCTGACGGCGCTCGATGTCTCCCGCACGGCATTTCCCGCCGATGGCCTGAGGGTCCTGGCCGACGCGAACACAGGCCTCAAGAGTCTGACCAAACTCAACATCTCCTATCGCGAAGTGACCAACGACGTTCTGAAGGCTCTGGCGGCGGCGGACACAGGCATTGGGAATCTGACCACGCTCGATCTGGCTTACACCGACGTGGGCGACGACGGCATCAAGGCGCTGGCCGCGACGAACACGGGTCTCAGGAAACTCACTGCGCTCAATCTTTATGGCACCCGCATGACCGACAGTGGCCTCAAGGCCCTGGCGTCAGCGAGTACGGGCCTCGGGAACCTGACCACGCTCAACATCTCCTACACCAGATTCTCTGACGAAGGCCTCAAGGCCCTGGCAGCCGCGGACACGGGCCTGAAGAACCTGACCACGCTCGATCTTCGAGGCACCAAGGTCACCGCCGAAGGTGTCGCCGCAGTTCGGGCTCGGTTCCCGGGGATCACGATTCAGGGGCCGTGACCGTCGCCCGGGCGCTCGGCGGAGGGCGGCGGCTCGACGGTGGGGGCTGTCGAGGGGGCAGGCGGTTTGTTCGTGGCGAGGAGCGGCTCTTTCGGGGTCTCGAACGCTCCGGTCGATGCAACGAGCGGGGCGGTTGTGCGCAGGTCCGGCGCGGCCGTGGGATCGGGCCCGGCTTAGACGGTACCCTGCGGCGATGCCATTATCAGATCCCACGCCCGAGCGTGAACCCGCGTCCGGCGCTTCGCCGGCGGCGGGCCCCGCGTCGATCATTCTCCAGCGCGTGTCCGACGGTGACTCGGCCGCGGCGGCGGAACTGCTGCCGATGGTCTACGAGCAGCTTCGCGCGGCGGCGGCCGCGGCGATGAAGCACGAACGCCGCGACCACACGCTCCAGCCCACGGCCCTCGTGCACGAGGCCTTCCTCCGCCTGCTCGGTCCGCGGGAGGTTCCGTGGGCGCACAGGGCGCACTTCTACGCGGCGGCGGCGGAGGCGATGCGGCGGATCCTCATCGATCACGCCCGCGCCCGCGCGGCGATCAAGCGTGGGGGGCAGAAGGGGGCCGGGGCGGGGGGCACGGGGGCCAACGCCGCACGCACGGGGGCCAGCGCGGCGGGCGATTCGTCCCTCTCGCCGCGGCCGTCTCCTCCCCCGGCCCGCGTGCCCGATGGGCCGCCGACGACGGCCGATGACCCGGCGCACGAGTCGACGGATTTTGTTGCCCTCGATGAAGCGATCGGACGCTTGGAGCTTCAGGACCCCCGCGCGGCCCGGGTTGTACGCCTGAAGTTCTACGCGGGGCTGACGATGGAGCAGATCGCATCGGCCATGAGCCTTTCGCAGCGCACGGTCAAGAACGACTGGGCCTTCGCCAGGGCATGGCTGGAGCGGAACCTGCAGGATCCGGAGGCTGCATCATGACCGGCACACGATGGGAGCGCATCAAGGACACGTTCAACGCGGCCCTGGCCGTGCCGATGGCCGAGCGCGGGGCGCTGGTCGAGCGGCTCTGCGCCGGCGATGCGGAACTGCGGCGCGAGGTCGAGTCTCTTCTTTCGGCAAGGACCTTGTCGATCGTGCGCACCGCCGGAGCGGCCGCGGCGGTGGCGGCGATGAGCACGACCGGCCCCTCGGACCCGTACGCCCAGAGCAGGGTCGGCACGATGATCGGCCGGTACAAGCTGCTGCAGATCATCGGCGAAGGGGGCTTCGGCACGGTGTACATGGCCGAGCAGACCGAGCCGGTGCGCCGTCGCGTGGCGCTCAAGATCATCAAGCCGGGGATGGATTCCAAGGCGATCATCGCGCGGTTCGAGGCCGAGCGGCAGGCGCTGGCGCTGATGGACCACCCGCACATCGCCCGCGTGCTCGATGGCGGGGTGACGCCGCTGGCGGGCGTGGGCGCCGCGGCGGCGGACGGCGGCACGGGCGAGCGCGGCCCCGCCACGGGCGAGCGCGGACATGCACCGGGCGGTGGCGGCGGGCTGCCGTACTTCGTGATGGAGTACGTCATCGGCGATCCGATCACCACCTTCGCCGATGCGCACGCCCTGAGCATCGCCGATCGTCTGACGGTCTTCCGGCAGGTCTGCTCGGCGGTTCAGCACGCGCACACAAAGGGCATCATCCACCGCGACCTCAAGCCGGGGAACGTGCTGGTGAGCACGGTCGATGACAAGCCCTTCGCGAAGGTCATCGACTTCGGCATCGCCAAGGCCACGGGGGGCGCGGGGCTGGCGGGGGGCGGCCTGACCGACCGCACGCTGTTCACGGAGCATCGCATGCTCCTTGGAACTCCGGAGTACATGAGCCCGGAACAGGCCGAGGGCTCGCCGGACATCGACACGCGCACGGATGTGTACGCCCTGGGCGTGCTGCTCTACGAGTTGCTCACGGGGAGCACGCCCATCGACAGCGAGCGTCTGCGCAGGGCCGCGTTCGATGAGATGCGGCGCATCATTCGCGAGGAGGAACCGCCCTCGCCCAGCATCAGGCTCTCGCGCTCGCTGGACAGACTCGCCGCGACCGCCGCCAGCCGCGGGGCCGAACCGGCGAGGCTGGGCGCGCTGGTGCGCGGCGAACTGGACTGGATCGTCATGCGCGCGCTGGAGAAGGAGCGGGCCCGCCGGTACGAGACGGCCAGCGCTCTGGGCGATGATGTGGCCAGACATCTCGCGGGCGAACCGATCATCGCGGCGCCGGTGAGCCGGGCGTATCGGGTGCGGAAGTTTGTGAGGAGGAACAGGGGGGCGGTGGGGGCCGGTGCGGCGATCGCGGCGACGCTGGTGGTGGGGATTGCGGGGACGACGTGGCAGTGGAAGCATGCCACAGAAAGAGGTCGGGAACTGGAGGCAACGAGCCGGCACGTCCTTCAGGCATTGGACGATGCTGACTGGAATCTCCGTGAACACGTTGGGCTACAGATGAAGCGTGTCCAGACATCCGATGGTGCAGATCCCAACACTATCGAAGGGCAGATCGACATGCTCTCTGTTCGCTTGGGTGTAGCCGCAGCGATCGCCCAAGAAAGGCAGTTCCAGCTGAAGAATGCTCTGGACGCCGCCGAGTGGAGCGCGTACACGGCGAACCTAGCGCTGGCGCAGGCGGCGATCGAGGCGGGGGATTATCCCGAGGCCCGCAGGCGGCTCGCCGCTGCCCCTCAGAGCAAACGAAGCTGGGAATGGCACATCGCCGACCAGATCTCCAAGTCGATCCAGTTCAAGCGGTCTGGCGAATGGGAGTCTGCCACGCTGGCCAACACTGACCTCGTTGTACAGGTCCCGCTCGGCGGGCGAAGGAGCGCATGGTCGGTTGAGTCTGGTGCAGAGGTCGAACTTCCCAGTGACACGGAGCCCCTTCTGCACGTCGGCCTTCGCGAAGGCGAGAGCTTCAGCTTCCGGAACCAGAACATTGATCCGAGAGCAGCCGCAATCGTGGGTCCCCAATCACGCGACACGCTCCGCCGCGGCTGGATGACTGGCCAAGGTCGCTTCCTTGTGGTTGTCGGCGATTATCGACATGATCCCTTTGCAGTTCAAGTATTTGACGTGTCGTCGCGTCGAGTGATCGCCACGCTCAACGACGTCGGGTACTACTTGGGCGGAGCAGCTGTTTCCGCGGACGGGCGCTGGTTGTTGATGCTGATCGTCAGCGCCATGGGCGTCGGTCAGCCGGGTGTCACCCTGGTTGACCTCGCACAGGATCATGGTTCGGCGTCACGGTGGCTCGGCGACGGCTCACGGGCCGCACTAGCAGTCGACGTTGTTCTCTCTCAAGGCGGATCGGGCCCCTCCGGCCTCGCCATCACCACGCCCGACGGCAGGCGGCGCATTGTCGGCGGGGCCGACAAGACCGTTCGCTTCTACGAAGCCAAGGAGGGCAAGCCCACCTTGCCCGCGACGACGGAGCAGCCCGAGGGCGTGTATCGCGAGGTCGCGGTGTTCCGGATGCCGGAGGCCGTGACGAACCTGCAGATGACGGGGGACGGGACGCGGCTGATCATCCACCTGGACGGCGGGTCGGCCCGCGTGTGGGACATTCGTGATCCCGAGGAACGGCGGAAGGACTTGCAGGCGGAGTGGGCCGAGCGTGTGCCGGCGGGGGCGTACCTCGACACGCTGTGGGCGAGCGACACGCCGGACGAGAAGCTCCGCGACGCGGTGATCAAGGACGCGAGCCTGACGCCGTTGCGGCGGCTGGTGGCGGCGGAGATGCTCGAAGAACGCCAAGAGGACGACCTCCTCGCGGCGGAGGAGGCGTTCGAGAAAATGAAACAGGCTGCGGTGCCCGCCAGTTCGACGGCGGGAGCGACACTCGCGGCCGACCCCGCGTCGATCACCAGCGCCGTGCGTGACGCGGCCGCCGCGGCCGACCTGCCCCCGCGCGTGGAAGCCCGCGTGATCGCGTTGGCGGCGGGGTGGGAGTACAAGAAGCCAGAGCCGTCTGATGCGGAGCGTCTGGCGGAGGAGACGAAGCAGCGGCGGCTTGCCGAGGCCCAAGCAACCGTGTTGCGGATCAGGTCGACAGTTGATGAGATCGTCACATCACCCGATCACCTCCGAGACCTTCGAGAAGCGGCGACACAGATCGAGTCGATTGTCGGGGCAAACGACCGCCGCTCGGCGGAGGCGTGGCTTGAGTTTGCTCTCTGGGCGAACGATCCGACAGATGCGAAGGACGCCGCCATGCGGGTCGTGGGTGTCTATTCGCCTCCGACCGCTGATCTTCTTCAGGCAAAGGCTTGGTGTGCTCTGGCGGAGGTCGAAGCCAAGTCGGGCAACATCGTTGAGTCGGCTGCCTGGCTCCGGCGCTTCGCGTCCTTCATCGCCGATCTCCCTCTCACGGCCACGACTGATGGCAACGAGTGGTTCTGGTGGTCAAGCGCTGGTACCGTGCGGTTGGCCCGCCTTGGCCCTCGCCTTGTCTACGAGGCGAGGCTTGGTGCTGGCGCGGACATGCGAACCTCTCTTGCACGTGCTGCCAAGCGATTGCTGGCGTCCGACGTCGAGGCCTTCGTTGCGGTCGCCAGTGTTAGCGACGTCATGAGCCACCGCGTGCCGCTGGACGGCGCCCTCCAAGGCGTGTTTCGGTGGCACCAGCATCGGGCAGCCGTTGGAGAAAGCGATTCACCAAGCGCGCTTGGTATCCTCGCGATCGTCCGGTGGACGATTGGTGCAAAGGCAACCGACGCCACCCTCGCAGCCGCGGCCGAGATCGACGGCAAGCCCAACAGCCTCACCGGCGGCAAAGTGCTGGACCGTGAAGGCCACCGTGCCGCGGCCCGTGAGGCTTTGGCCAGGGCCCGGGCCCTGATGGCCCCGGCTGCGGATGGCACGCCCAGCCCGTGGGTGAATGACCAGGACGCCAAGGCGCTGCTGGCCGAGGCGGCGGCGTTGATCGAAGGCCAACCGGGCGAGCCCGCGACGCCTGCGAAGGACGACAAGTGACTCTGCTTCAGACGCGGGCGATTGCGGAATGGAGCACCCTCGCCTCGGAAAGCACGCGGACACGGGCCTGAAGAACCTTGCGACGCTCGCTGCCGGGGCAACATGATCACCGATGAGGTCCTCAAGGCGCTCGTGGCCGCGGACACGGGACTTCGCAGTCTGACAACACTCGATCTTCGGGACACCAAGGTAACCGAAGAAGGCCTGGCCGCCGTTCGGGCTCGGTTCCCAGGAATCACGATCAAGCTCACGTGACCGTTCCCCGGGCGCTCGGCAGAGGGCGGCGGCTCGACGGTGGGGGATGTCGAAGGGGCAAGCGGTTTGTTCGGCGCGAGGAGCGGTCTGTTCGAGGGGCCGAACACCCCGGGAGATGCGACGAATGCTCCGTTCGACGCGACGAACGCTCCGTTCGAGGCGACGAACGCTCCGTTTGATGCAACGAGCGGGGCGGTTGTGCGCAAGTTCAGCGTGTGTGTGCGATCGGGCAGTGATGAGGTGGGAACAAAAAACATGGCCTCTGAGGCTTGTGTGGCGGATGGGGTAACTCAATCTGCGCCCGGGACGATGCGCATGGCTCAAGTCATGACCACGCCCTTCCGATGCACAACGTGCGGCGGTCGCGGCGTGTTGCCCGGCCCGCACGCATGGAACGCGCCAGCGCGGGTCATCGTTCAAGCGTGCGCGGCGCGTGATGCGCGGGTTCATGGGTTGTCGGCGAGCGATCGCCCCACGGCGTCCGCTTCTTCGGTCTTGCCCCAGCCGCGGAGTGCGCGGGCCAGCAACTGACGTACCGCGCGAGTGGTCTGGTGCGATGGAGCCGGGAAGAGCCCGAGGGCCATCTCCTCGCTCTCGCGCAGCAGCGAGACCGCGGCGGGCCAGTCCTTCTCGTGCACGCGGACGGCCGCGGCATCGAGCAGGCTGAGCACGATCGAAGGGTGCACCGGGCCCGTTGCCAGACGCTGCTCGGCCAGTGCCCGATCGGCCAGCAGGGCCGCCTCCGGCCATCGCTCCTCGGCGATCGCGATGCGGGCCAGCAGCGACGCGTGCATCGCGAGCAACTCGGGGCTGGGCGGCGTCATGGCCCTGTGCATCGCCAGCGACTCCTCGAGCAACGGTCCGGCCCTTTCCGTCTGTCCGCACGAGATATATGCCGAGGCGAGGTTGTAGATGTTCCGGGCCAGTCGGGCATCATCGCGGTACGAACTGGCCCGCTGAAGGGCCACCGCCTGCTCATACAGCGCCGCCGCATCGGCGTGCCGTCCCTGCCGACGGCGCAGCAGGCCGAGGTTGTTGATCGAGTCGGCCAGATTGGGATCGCCCGGATCGAGCACGCGCTGGCGGATGTCAAGAGCCTTGGTGAAGACCGCCTCGGCGCGCGTGAGATCGCCCCGCTCGCGGTGGATGATGCCGAGGATATTGAGCACCACGGCCCGCACTTCGGGGTTGATGGCCCCGCCGCCGGATTCGGCATCGCCCATCTGCTTCTCGATGCGGTCGACCGCCTCGATCACCAGGGGCTCCTTGCCGAGGCTGCCCTTGGGCGTGGCGGTGGTCAGGGCGGCGAGCAGCACCTGCGAGACACCCTCCGAGACGACCATCTTTTGTTCGGCCCGGTCCCGAGCCCGGCCGGCTGCGATGGCCGCGGCCGATGTGACGATCACCGCGCCGATGAGGATCACAAGCACCGAGGCCGCCGCGCCCACCAGAGCCCGGTTTCGACGGGCGAACTTCCGCAGCAGGTACATCGTCGAGGGCGGGCGGGCGACGATCGGTTCATCGTTGAGGTATCTGCGAAGGTCGGCGGCCAGTTCGGGCACGGAGTCGTAACGGCGTGCTTTGTCTTTCTCGATGGCCTTGTGAACGATCGTTTCCAGATCGCCGCGGACACCGGGGGACAGGTCGCCGAGCCGGCTCGGCGCATCCTCTGCGATTCTTCTGGCGGCCTCCGACAGCGGGAGCTCCCGCAGATCCAGCGGCGGATGGCCGGAGAGCATCTCGAAGAGGATCAGGCCCAGTGCGTAGATGTCTGTGCGTGTGTCGATCTCGTCGGCCTTGCCGCGGGCCTGTTCGGGGCTCATGTACGCCAGGGTGCCGATGATCTGCCCGGCGTGGGTGTGTGTTGAAGCGAGGCTCAATTCGTTGTTGGTGAGCTTGGCAACGCCGAAGTCGAGCACCTTGGGGCGGGGGCCCGCGGCGGTCCGGGCGACGAGGATGTTGGCGGGCTTGAGATCGCGGTGGATGACGCCGCGCTGGTGCGCGAAGCCGACGGCGTCGCAGATGTCCAGAACGATGGAGATTCGCTCGCGCGTCGGGAGCCGCTGGTCGCGTACGTAGTCGGTGACCACCTGCCCCTCGACCAGCTCCATGGCCAGAAAGGGCACCGGGTGCGGCGGACCGCTCTGGTTCAGCAACGCCGTGCCGGTTTCGTAAACCTGCGCGATGCCCGGGTGGGCCAGACGGGCCTGGATCTGGCCTTCGCGCGCGAAGCGTTCGGTCAGGCCCGCCCATGCTCCGACGGCACCGTGCATGACCTTGAGAGCTACGCGGCGCTTGGGGGACTCCTGCTCGGCCTCGTACACAACGCCCATCCCGCCCGAGCCGAGCGTGCGGATGATCCGGTACCGCCCGATCTTGTACGGCTGCAACCCCGGTGCGGCGGGGTGGCTTCCCGCCTGTGAGGCTTCCACGATCGTCGACGCCGCGCCAAGAAGGGGATCGCCAAGGCGATCATGGCGTAGCAGCGATTCAACGCGTGCCATCAGCAGCGAATCGCCTCCACACTCCTTCTCCAGCGCGGCTCGACACTCTTCGGGCGGCAAGTCGCACACTCGTCCGAAGATGTCGAACACCTTCGCCTCATGCGGCTGGTCGGGTCGGTCTTCGTTGGCTGAATCGCTCATGCCGAACGGCCCTCCAGCCGATCGCGAAGCCACGCGCGGGCCGCGCGCCAGTCCAGTTCCGCCGTCCGCTCGCTCACGCCAAGCACGAGGGCAACCTCCTTCATGCCAAGCCCGGCGAAGTAGCGCAGTTCCACGACCCGAGCGCGGCGTTCGTCCAGAGCTGCGAGCAGGGTCAGGTGCTCGTGGATATCGATCGCCTCGGCGTGCTGGGCGTCCTCGCCGAGAACGCCCGAGAGCGTTTCCCGCCGGAGGCCCCCGCCGCGTTTGGCGGCGTTGCGGGCGCGGGCGCGGTCGATCACGATCTGCCGCATGGCGCGGGCGGCGACGGCGATGAAGTGCGATACGCCAGCCCAAGGCTCATCGCGTTTGCCGACGATCTTCAAGTACGCCTCGTGGACCAGCGCGGTCGGTTGCAGTGTCTGCCTCGCGTCGGCTCCGCGCAGCAACGAACCGGCGATAGCGCGCAGGTCGCGATACGTCGCGGCCATCAGGTCGGGCTCCGCCGGCGGGATCGAGGCGGCCACGGCGCTGATCAGCGTGTTCACCATCTCGTCCGGGTTGGGCGTCGGCAGTGTCTCCATGGGCTCCGTACCCAACGCCGCGAATCAACTTGTCCGGGGACCAATCAGCCGCCGTACGAGCCGCTTGGCGCGGCGGGACTGCTCGGGCGGGACCGCTTCTGGACGGAGTGTAGCAGAATCGTTTGCGCTCCCGGTTGCTGTTCCTCGTGATTGAGTTGTTCGGCGGCACCAGCCGCCGCAAGAGGCCCGTCGACCTGGGAGATCTGTCATGCGTCAAGGCGTGTTGTCGTTGTACATGTTGGCCGGATTGGCCGCGGTCGGTACAGGTTCGGCGTTCGGGCAATCCGTTCCGACTTCGAACTCGATCACCTATCAGGGCCGGCTGCAGGCGGCCGGCGCCCCGGCCAACGGGCTGTACGACATGCGGTTTGAGCTCTTTCTCTCGGCGAGCGGGCCCAGCGTTTTCAACGGGCCGCTGTGCGTGGACAACGTCAACGTGGTCGACGGGTACTTCACGGTCCAACTCGCGGTCGCCAGCGACCAGTTCTTCGAGACCGACGTGGCGCAGTTCCTGGAGATCAGGGTCCGCCCCGACACCGGACAGAACTGTGACAACGACACCGGGTTCGAGACGCTGTCGCCCCGCCAGGAGATCATCCCGGCCCCGGTGGCGCACCGGGCCAGAGAGGCGAGCAGGGCGATCGATTCGTCCAGACTGGGTGGGCAGGGCTCAGAGTTCTACCAAAACGCGGCGAACCTGACAGGCAGCCTCAACCCCAACGTGCTGCCGCCCAACGTGGTCCGCTCGAATCGGCCCACCATATTCGTGGAGGATGTCACCGCGCCGTTCTTCTACGGCGATGGTCGAAGTCTCACGAACATATCGGCCGTGAACATCGTTGGCCTCATCCAGAACTTCCAGACCACAGCGACCTCATTGAACACGCCCGAGAGTATCGTCACTCGAGACGAGATCGGCAACTTCAGCGCTGGCCTCATCACCGGTACGGTCACCAACGCGGTAATGCTGGGGGGCCTGCCGGGCGTGTACTACCAGGACGCCAGCAACTTGATCTATGGAACCATCAGCAACGATCGGACCACCGCGACCACCGCGAACATACCCAACACCATCGTGCGGCGAAACGAACAAGGCGGGTTCGCGGCCGGATCGATTCAGGCAACCCTGCTCGGCAACGCGACGACCGCCACCACGGCAAGCAACGCGAACAACTTCAATAGTCAGCCCCCTTCGTTCTATCTCAACGCATCCAACTTGTCCGCCGGCACCATCGGCAATGCCCGCACCACCGGCGCGAGCGGCAACGTCGCCGACGCGCTGGTTCTCCGCGACACCACTGGGGGCTTCGCCGCCGGGGCCATTAACGCGACGTCACTGGCAGGCTCCGGCTCGGGGATCACCGCGCTCAACGCGTCGAATCTGGCCAGCGGCACAGTCCCCGCGGCTCGGCTGACGAACGTCGACGGTTCCGGCCTCACCAATCTCGACGCGGGTGACATCGCTCTGGGCGTGATCGCCAACGCCCGGACCAGCGGCACGAGCAACAACAGCCCGAACACGCTGATTCTCCGCGACGCGTCCGGCAACTTCACCGCCGGCACGATGACGGGCACCGCGTCCAACGCCCTCAACCTCAACGGCCAGCCAGGGTCGTTCTACCAGAACGCCAGCAACCTCACCTCCGGCGTGATCGCCAACGAACGCACCACCGCGACCACCGCGAGCACGCCCAACACCATCGTGCTCCGCAACAGCAGCGGCCAGCTCGTCGCGGAAGATGCGGGCCGACTCGGAGGACAGTTGCCGGCGTTCTACCGCAACGCGGGCAACCTCAACGCCGGCACCGTCTCGCTGGGCGTCCTGCCCCAGAGCATCAACAACACACCGGCCACCCTGGTGCTCCGGGACGGCTTTGGCAACTTCAGCGCCGGCACCATCACCGCGACCCTCGCGGGCAATGCCACCTCCGCGTCCACCGCCGCCGATGCGACGAACCTCGGCGGTCAGCCCGCCTCGTTCTACACCAACGCCAGCAATCTCACCACCGGAACGATGCCCAACGCTCGGACGAGCGCGACATCGACCAACTCGCCCAACACGATCGTGATGCGGAGTATCGCGGGGAACTTCTCCGCCGGGGCCATCAACGCCGATTCGTTCTCGGGCACCGGCACCACCCTGACGGAACTTGACGCCGAAAACATCCTCTTCGGCGTGCTGCCCAACGCCCGGACTACGGCGACCTGGCTGAACAACCCGAACACCATCGTGCAGCGCGATGCCTCGGGCAACTTCAACACCGGAAACATCACCGCCAACGTGGTCAGCGTCATCTCCATCGCGGGTAACGGCTCCGCGCTAACCAACCTGGAGGCCGGAGACATCACCGCCGGAAACCTCGCGGCAGCCCGCATGCCTGCTGGCGGCAACTGGTCACCGACCGGCAACATCAACATCGACTTCGGCACGCTCGTGATCGATCCCGCCGGCAACCGCGTGGGCATGGGCACGAATGCTCCCGAGTCGCCGCTGCATGTTGTCGCCCCGAATCTGGCCGCATCCAATAACTGGATGGTCCGCATCACCAACACCGCCGGCGGCACAGGCGGCATCCGCATGAGCGATGATGGCTTCCTTGACATCTCCAACACCCTCGGCAACTACGCGCGCCTGAACAGCACTGGCAACTGGAGCGCTGCCAGCGACGCCCGTCTGAAGACCGACGTCACCACAGCCCACGGCCAGCTCGCCGCGGCACTCAAACTCCGCCCTGTGGACTTCCGCTGGAAGGAGACCGGCGCCCCCGACGTCGGCTTCATCGCCCAGGAAGTCCGCGAGGTGCTGCCCGAATTGGTCGTGGGTGATGAATCCAAGACCATCCTCACCGTCAACTACGCTCAGGTCTCGGTCGTGGCCATCGGAGCGATCCAGGAACTCAAGGCCGACAATGACCGCAAGCAGCAGGAGATTGACGATCTGAAGACCCGCATCGAGCGGCTCGAGCGGGCGATCGATGCCGCGAACGCTCGAAGGTAGTCGTTTCGACATTCCCTTCGCCGATTCAGAATCGCGTTGATCTGCTGCGAAAGAGACCCCGTTGCTGTCGCCGGCTCTGGCCTCAACCCCATCAGGAGTCACGCAGCGGGTGTGCTCGGGTCGCGGCCGGTAGTCACGCACGTTGCCGCCTTGGTACTCGTCCGCGTCGCCCTCCGAATCGGCACCGCCAATCGCAGATACTGAAATTGGTCGGACTTTCTCGGGAAGGGTCGTTGCAAAGGGCGATCGACAGGGAAACGTCGGCATCAAGGGTCGGGGCGTGGCAGCAGTCTGGAGAGTAAAATCAGGACGATGAGGCGTGTCGTGCACTGGCAGATCGTCTTGATGTCGGCGGGCATCGCCGCCGCGTCGCTTGCCATGATCCCCTTGAACCGAACGCTCGCGGTGGAACTGGGGCGCGAATCGGCCGCCGGGATGCGATCGCTGTCGGTCGCATCCGGCGCGGTTGTGTACCTGCAGGCAACGTACCCAGTGGCGACGCCGGCGGGCTGGTTTGCCCATGTGCGCCGGCCCATGATGCCGCAGGATTCTGAGTTCACCCGAACGCACTGGTGGCCACGGATTCGTTTGCGGGCGGCAAGCCTGGTGGTGATCCTGCCGCTGTGGATCGTCGGGGTATTGGCCGTTGTTGGGGCCGCGTGGGCTGCCCGGGGGCTTCGCCGACCCGCGTGGATGTGCCGCTGCGGGTACGACCGCAGAGGGCTGCCCGAGGGTTCGGTCTGTCCGGAGTGCGCGGCGAAGACCAAGAAGAGCTCCTGACACACGAGATGCGTTGATCTCCACGTGTCTCAGTATCTGGTCAGCCACCGGTGTCTACAGGCGGCAGGAACTCAGTACAACCCCGAAGTGACCACCTGACGGCGCTGGTGTGCGACCACGCCGGATCAGCATGCGCACTTCCCACGAACTGCACATCGCCGCCGTTGGTCGACGGTCGCGGTCGGCTGCCGCCGCGAGTTCACGCAGAGCGGGGCACGGCCGTGCATCTTCTCTTGTGCCAACGACGCAGTCCCCGATCAGGGACCGCGAGAAAGCCGGGCGTGTAACGCACAACCAAGCCGATAACTGGTAAGTGCCGCGACTCGGGAGCTCGGGGAACTGCCGGCCGCGTGGGATCCGAAGATGCGCGACCCAGAGACACGGATGCGCGAAGATCAGTGGTTGCGAGGTGGCCAAAAAGGGGGCAATGGAACCGAGTGACGGACGTTTAACTTCTCGAAAGGCGCCGGCGGTGGAGGAAGCTCATGAAGACACGAATGGACCTGGTCTGGATGTTTGTGTCGATGCTCCTGTTTGCGCTCCACACCGGGAGCTTGAACGCCCAGAGCGGCACGGTTCCGCCCGGCAGCGAGAACGAGCCTCCCCGCAATCCGCATCTGGCCGCCAGTTCGTGGCCCATCTACCACGCGAACAACTACGCCACCGCGTCGATCTTGAGTACCCCTCCGGTCGACCCTCGGGCGTTTGCGACGGTCGACAATCTGACGCATCGACGTTTCGGAAGGGGGAACGTTTCTCCCTGGACCGTCCTGCGGCCACCGGCTCGCGACGGCTCGCAGGTTGTCCTGACTACTCCGGTCAACGGCGTCGCAAAGTACTTGATCGAGAACGACCGTCTCCACGCCGTGCACTTTCTTCCGCTCGAGCGGCGTTTCCTCGACTTCGACTGGGGCATCGTCCTGTTGGCGGACGGCTCGGCCCTTGTAACCGAAAAGCAGCACAACCGCTTTGTGTTGGTCAGTGATGCCCCGAACGATCCACGGTCGCCTTTGCGTATCGTCCGCCGCATCCCGATCGATACGGCGCGTTTCGGGAAGCTCACGGCCCACTTCACGGTGGGCTACGACGGGACCGTGTTCGCCCTCACCGAGAAGCCATCTCTTCTAGCGATGAATCTGGCCACCGGCGAGGTCATCGCGACGTTGGACCTCGGCAAGGAGAATGGCCTGGCGACCCACAACAGCTTTCCGATCGACGAGCGCGGACGCATGTACTTCGTCGGCCAGAGCGCGATGTTCGCGGTCGATTGGCAGCGCGGCGTCCTCAGCCTCGCGTGGACGGCACCGTACAACATGCGCGGGCCCGGCTTCGACGATGCGCAAGACCGCAGCAAGCGTCGCGACGTCATCGGCGTCGCGCGGGGTGAAGCCGGCACCGGCTCGGGCACGACTCCGAGCCTGATTGGCGACCCGGGCCCAGGCGTCGTTGTGGTCGTTGATGGCCACTCGCCAAGGAACCATCTCGTCGCGTTCTGGCGCGACGAGATCCCGCCGGACTGGCAGCCCCTCAAACACCCGTCTCAGCCGGGAGTCACGCTCGACCGCCGCGTCGCGGGCGTGATCCCCTTGCCACACTCGACGCCGGACGGCGAAGGACACAGCGCGGAGAACTCACCGGCGGTGCTGGGCAACGCGGTTGTCATCGCCCAGTGGGCCGGCTTCCGCCCCGACGCGACGCCGCCGAAGGGGCTGCAGCGTGTCGACTGGAAGGTGGCGGAGCGGCGTTTCGACCTCGTGTGGGCGAACCCCGACCTTCACCTCAACGGTGTCCCCACGATCGCGCGCGGACCGACGGGAGCCCGCGTGGTTGGCATGGGGCGCGAGAATGCCCGCTACGTGTATTCGATCGTGGACTTCGCCACCGGGGAGCTCATCCGCCGCATCGATCTGGGGGCCGATGATGCCGTGCTGGATCAGGGCAACAACCACGTGATCGCCGCCGATGGCTCCATCGTCTATGGCGGCAAGGGCAGCGTGGTGCGGCTGAACAAACCGTGAGGCCGACGGCTGGCAACAACCGGGAAATGACAACCCCCGAGTCTTGCGACCCGTGGGTTCTTCGAATTGAGGTCCGGGGCGGGCTGACGACGTGCTCTGGGCAGCCCGAGAGATGCGACGCACGAATGTCGAACCCGGCGACAGCTGTGGGTGTCAGGGCGAACACGACAGGACCACGACACGCAGCGATCATGCTGACTGCTCAGACGTCATGCGCGACGAGCCGGCACGCGATGAGTCGATGTACCGCCAGGGGTTTTCCGGCGATTGCAGTTGGTGACTGACGAAATTCGTCAGCGGGTGCAACCTCTGCAGCCGCGTATCGTACTATATGCAACCATGAGCGGCTTCCTCCCGGCCCCCGAGCAAGTCATCCGAGCTCTCCCGTGCTTGTGCGCTGCGACGCTCACCGCATCCCGCGCGCTCTCGCGAGCCTATTCCGCGGCGATCCACGACTCGGGGCTTGAGATCACACAGTTCGCCATACTCCAGCTCATGGAGACTCTTGGCCCGATGACGCAGACGGAGCTCGGCGATCGCCTCGCCGCGGGCAAGACCACCGTCAGTAGGAACATCGCCCTCATGGAGCGTGACGGCCTCGTGGCCAGCGAGCCGGGACTGGACAAGCGGACCAAGTTGGTCCGCCCAACCCCCGCGGGCCGCAGGAGACTGCACGCCGCCCTGCCCGCATGGAACACGGTTCAGGCACGATTCCGCCGCGACATGCCCAGGGGATCGTTCGACGCTTTGCTCAGGACTCTTCCCGAAGCCACCATCACCGCGCTCGGCACCTGAAAGAACGCGACACCTGTGCCGCATCCGAATCCTCGTCCGGGTAGTTGTATATACATCGGAGTTCCGCTTATGCCGCATCAACTCGTTCGGTCCCACTATTCCCCCGACGGACTTGAAGCCAGAATCCGCGCCGCGCTCGGAAAGGCGGGGATCTCGAGCATCGACGGTCCGATCCAGCCCGAGTCGCTGGCCGCGCTGGATCAGTTCCACGCCGGCGGGCTCGCGGCGACGATCGATCTCATCGAGCTGCTCGATCCCGCCCCGGGCGCCCGGGTCCTCGACGTGGGTTCGGGGCTCGGCGGGCCCGCGCGGGTGCTCGCCAGTCGCCGCCGCTGCCACGTCACCGGGATCGATCTGGTGCCCGAGTACGTCGCCATCGCCGGCTGGCTCAGCGAGCTTTGCGGCCTCGAAGCCTCGACCTCATTCACCCAAGGCGACGCCGGGGTGATGAGCCTTGCCCACGCGAGCTTCGACCACGCGTGGTCCCTTCATGTCGCGATGAACATTCAGGACCGACGAAGGTTCTACGCGGGCGTGCGTCACGCCCTCAAGGGCGGAGGTCGGTTTGTCTCCTACGACGTCGTCGCGTCGGACCATCCGAGCCTGAGGTTCCCGGTTCCGTGGGCGTCGACGGAGGACCTTAGTCACCTGTCCACGCCCCAAGGGACGTGCGACGCGCTTGCTCGCGCGGGGTTCGCCAAGGTCCACTCTATCGACCGCACACAACAGGCCCGCGCCTCGCTCGCGCAAGCGAGCGCCGGACCAGCGGGTGCCACGCCCGCGCTCTCGCTCGGAGCGGTCCTCGGGCCACGTACCGCCGAGATGGTCGCCAACTTCGCACACGCGCTCCAAGTTGGGACAGCCCGCGTGATCGCCTTCATCGCCACCGGCCCCAGTCACTGATCGCACCCCATGTTCGGAGATTCCCATGAGCCGACCCATCATCCTCGTCACCGGAGCCACAGGCAAGACCGGCGCTGCCGTCGTGCGCGAACTGCTCGCGCGTGGTCATCGCGTCCGCGCCCTCGTTCGAACCGACGACGCTCGCGCTCAGGCGCTGCGCCGACTGGGCGCTGAACCGGCCGTCGCCGACCTTTACGACCCCCTGGACCTTTCCAAGGCGATGCGCGGCGTCCAGCGCGCGTACTTCGTCCCCGTGTTTCGTCCCTACATGATCCAGAGCGCCGCCGCGTTCGCCGCGGCCGCCGCGGACGCGGGGCTGGAGCACGTGGTCCAACTCAGTCAGTGGCTCTCCAGTCCCGACCACCCGTCCAACCTGACACGCCAGACCTGGCTGGTCGACCGCATGCTCTCTGGCATCCCAGGCGTCGGACACACGATATTGAACCCCGGCATGTTCGCAGACAACTTCCTGCGCACCATCGATATGCCAGCCAACCTGGGCGTTCAACCGGTGATGACCGGCGCGAGCCGCAGCGCGCCGGTATCCAACGAGGACATTGCCCGTGTCGCCGCCGCGGTGCTCACCGACCCTGTTCCGCACCGGGGCAAGGTGTATCGCCCGACCGGCCCGCGCTTGCTCTCGGGTTTGGACATCGCGGCCGTCCTCAGCCGAGTCCTTGGCCGGCGCGTCCGCCCGGTCCCTGTGCCCTTCTGGCTCTTTACAAAGGTCGCCCGCGCCCAAGGCGTCCATCCGTTTGAGATCAGCTCGTATCGCCACTACATGAACGACCACCGCGCCGGCGCGTTCGAGGCGGACGGCGGGGTGACCGACGTCGTCGAACGTCTCACCGGCACACCCTCGGAGGACTTCGAAACTACCGCGCGCCGGTACGCGTCCCTCCCCGCCGCGCGGCGCAGCCTCGGCGCCACGCTGGCGGCGTGGGGCCGGTTTGTTGTGGCCCCGGCGCTGCCCGGGTACAACCTCAATCGATGGGACGAGCTCGCACAAACGCCTCGAGCGTCTCGCCCAACGCTCGCAGTCGAGTCAGCATTCTGGAGGGAAAGTCACCTGAGACCGAGTGTCGCCAGCCCGGGCTGGCCGACCTAGCCGGAGCCGACCCCGTCGCACATCTCCGGCAAAAACGAGAACTCGAGCTGTGACGCAAAGACCAAGATCCCTCGAGTCTTGCGACCCGGGGGTTCTGCGAATAGAGGACGGGGGGTGGTGTGACGACTCGACCGCCAAAAACTCCGGGACAGGACGAGTGACCTCGGCACTTCGGCAATTCCGGAGGCGGCGGTCACCCTTCAACGCCCGACCATCAGCGGTTACCAGCGCCACACGAGCAGTGATGCGTTGCAAGTTACCATTCGTGGTGTGGGTCGACCTCTCGCAACTCCCAGTCGGCACCGCGTTGGTTCAGCTTCGCCCGTACGTCCTCCAGCAGCGCGTCGCGCACCGAGGTGGGAAGGGTTCCCTCGATAGCGACGCGAACCTCCGTGTACCCGACCTCGAAGGTGACTCTCACGCCCGACACATCGAGAAGAAAGGTCTCGCAGCCACGATCCTCGGACGGGAGCCACGTGTGTGGCACCGAGGCGGGTTTGAAGTCCTCGGCACGAGGTTTCTCAAACGCTTCCCCGGTTCGCACTGCTTCAATGACGAACATCCTGAACTCATCGGTTGCCGAAACCAACTCCCAGTGCATCTCGCCCAAGTGCAACCGGTGGACAGCTCGAAACGGAAGCGGCTGCTCGACACCGGGACGCAGCACCTTCCCACCACGAACGGTGATGGAGTGCGAGATCGGATCGAACGAGGCCTGGTGCTTGTAGATCCAGCCGGGATGCTCGCCGGAGCACGCGAGTTCCGCGATCCTATAACTCGCGGTGTCGAGGGCCAATACAGGTGTGCGGTCACGCGAGCGCTCTTCGGCGGCGTATCCCAGTCGTCCGATGAGGATCAGCCGATCGCCGACAAGCGTGGCGGAGTGAAAGTCTGTGGGCGGAAAGACCTCCGCGGGGTACCCGTAGATCTCAACGTCTCCGCTGTCGAGCGTAACCCCTGCTTGGCCGGCCGCGGGCCGGAGAACGATCACGTCGTTGTAGATGCAAAAGTCCGGGTCGTACCAGTCCTCGTGCTCGCCGCCAACACAGATGATGCGGCCATCGCTCATGTCCGTCCGGGTCATCCCAAAACGACTGACGCACCAGTCCGGATCCGGAAGGCCGCACCCTTCGTGAATGCCGCACGACGGGTAGTTGGGCTCGAGTCCTAGTCTCTGTCTGACGCCATAAGGTCCGTCGCCGTGCCGCACCATCCATTCCCAGTGCTCAAGTAGCATCCGCTCGGGGTTGCGCGTGCCAAACCGTCGCTTGCACTGGGTCAAGAAGAGCTCGCGACTTGTCGTCATGAGGCAATCGTAGTGGTCGGCCCGCTCACTCGGAGTTCCGCGAAGTCGGCCGTCCAATTCTCCACAAACGACAACCCCCGAGTCTCGTGACCCGGGGGTTCTTCGAATAGAGGATGGATAGCGGGGATCGAACGGGGCTCCGCCGCTCACGCCCGTCGCCGCCACGATCGGAGGGACGGGCGCGTCTCACCCGGTGCGGTCGTGCGACCGCATGTGGTGAGTTGAGTGTCCGTATCCACAAACCCCCGCGAACGGATTCTCTCCCACCAGGCAGTCCAGATAACACCAACTTGTCGGTCTACGCGCGACGGCTGTCTATTCGGCACCGAACCCGGGCCAGGCTGAAGTGGTATACTCTTCCCAGCCGATACACCCCCTAAATGCCCCCAGCCATCGTCAAACTCGTCGCCGTGCTCCTGCTCGTTGTGCAGGGAGTGATGGCGTCGGGTCCGGGTCGGGTGCTGTGCATACCCCTTGGAGACTGTGGCAGCCACGACACGGCGGTTGCTGATTCCTGCAGGCATTGCGATGTTCACATGGGCCGCGACAGCGGCTGTTTGGAGTCTTCGGGTCACGAGAGAGGTCCGTACAGCGTTGCGTTTCATCCGCCTGACGAGTGTGGGTGCCACCTCCATGTGCCGTTGCCCGACAACAAGCAGGTTCCCAGCAAGGGCGACTCTCCAGACTTGCGGGCGTTCGTCGTTCCGCTGCTTGTCGCTGTTGTGATGGCTTGGGATTTCGAGCCGCCGCTCGCCGCCCCGGCCCGTGTCCCGCCCCCTGATTTTAGCGTCTCCGATCAGGTCCTTGGGCTGAAGACTACCCGTCTCCTGATTTAGCGCCAGACGTTTCCGCCTCCGCCGCTGTGACAGTCGTCTCACGCGGCGGGCGATGTCGTTTTCCTGCTGTGGACCGCTTGGCGTCCGCGCGGGTCTTGGCCTAGTTCCCACCACAACTTGGGTTGAATCGCGTTCAGGGCTGCTCGCCGCCGTTCCGCGTTGCGCTCGGTGCTGACGGGTACAGCACCCACCCGTTTGGAGATTCTCATGGTTCGAAAACACGAAGACCGGACAGCGCGAGGTCTGCGGCCGCAGATCGCGACGCTTTCACTGGCTGGACTCATCGCAATCGCTACGGGCGGCTGCCAGTCTTACGAGCGGCGTCCGCTCGACATTCCCGGCCACCAAGCCGCGTTTCTCGCACGCACGCCAGAAAGCCCGGAGGTCAAAGCGTTCGCCGATGGCCTCGCGGCGAGATCCCCCAAGCCCGCCCCCGAGGCGGTGGCGTTCGACCCGGGCGACGGAATCACCTGCGAGGAAGCCGAGGTGATCGCCATCGTTTTCAACGCCGACCTGCGGGTCGCTCGCCTTCGTGCAGGAGTGACGCAGGCGACCGCGGAGAATGCGGGGCTTTGGGAGGACCCGACGATTGGCGTTGACCTGACGCGAATCATCGAAAGCACCCCTGAGCCGTGGAAGGTGTTCACGAGCGTTGGTCTCACGATTCCGATCTCCGGCCGGCTCGAGATCGAGAAGCAGCGAGCGGGCGTGGAGCACGCGGCGGAGCTGGCCAGAGTCGCGCAGCGCGAGTGGTCGGTGCGAATGTCGGTGCGCCGAGCCTGGAGCGAGTGGTCCGCGCTGGACGCGCAGCTCGCGGTGACGCGTGACTTCCTGTCCCGCGTGGATCAGATCCTCTCGGTCGTCGACAGGATGGAGCAGGCGGGCGAGATGGCCAGGACCGAGGCTCGTCTCTTCCGCATCGAGAAGGCGACGAAGGCCGCGGACCTCGCCCTGCTGGAGTCTCGCACCCGGGAATCCGAACTGCGGCTGCGACAACTCATGGGGATGTCGCCGGACGCTCCGTTCCGACTGGAGGCGCGTGGCATAGGTCCAAACCCGAGCGGCTCCGGGTCGAGCGACGCGATCCTGGAGATCGGTCGACGGAGCCCGGCCATGCTCGTCGCGGCCGCCGAGTATGAAGCCGCCGAGAAGGCCCTGGAACTCGAAGTCCGCAAGCAGTACCCGGACCTCCACATCGGGCCGGGGTACGGGAACGAGGACGGGCAGAATCAGGTTCTCCTTGGACTATCCGTGCCGATCCCGATCCTGAACGGCAACCGACGCGGGATCGCGGAGGCGCGAGCGCAGCGCGAGGTGGCGCGCGCCGCGGCCGAGGCCACCTTGGAACAGACCCTCGCGGCGCTGCGTGCGGCGGAGGTCCGGCTCGCGGCCGCCGCCAAGCGTCGATCAACGCTGGAGTCGGAGATCGTGCCGCTGGTGGATGCGCAGTACGTCGATGCGCGTCAAATGGCCCGTCTCGGCGAGGTGAACACGCTCGTGCTGCTGGAGAGCCTGACTCGCCAGCAGGAGGCCAAGGTCGGGCTGGTCGAGGCGGCACGCGATGAGGCGATCGCGATGGTTGATCTCGACGAGATCTTCGGCCCCCCTCCACCGGTCTCGCCTTCCACACCGGCCCCGCTGCACGAGCCCGTTGGCGGTTCCGCCGCCACTGGCGGCACCCCCGCGTCGATCCCCGCCCCCAACTCCGATACGCCACCCGGCGGCTCCGGCCGCTGATCGGCTTGTGACAAGGAACACACCATGAAGAACACACTTACCACGATCTCGAAGATTCTGCTCATCAGCGGGCTGGCGGTGTCCGCGCCGCTCGCCCTGACGCTCACCGGCTGCGAGAAGAAGGATGCCGCCCTCGGCTCGGACGACGGGCACGACCACGGGAGCGAAGGGGCCGGAGCCGGGGGGGGCGCGGGCAAGGAAGGCGAGGCCGCTGCCTCCAACCGCGTGGACATTCCCGCGTCGGTGCGGCAGAACCTCGGCATCACGTTCGCACGCGTCGAATCCCGAAACGTGGCGCAGACGCTCCGCGTACCGGGACGATTCGAGCTGCTCCCCACAGCGCGGCGTGAGTACCGCACGCCGCTTTCCGGCCGCGTGGAGGTCTTGGTTAGCCAATACCAGTCGGTGGAGCCGGGCATACCGCTGTACAGAGTTGATGCCGCGGCATGGCGCGACCTCCACGAGCAAATCACTGCGAACCAGGCACGGGTCGACTCGATGGGGCCACTTAGGGAGGCCCATCGCCGGCACGAGCAGAGCCTGGCGGACAAGGTCTTGCTCTGGCAAGAGCGACTCAAGCAACTTGAAGACCTGCGGGCGGCTGGCGGCGGGAGCGCCGCGCAGTTTACTGAAGCGCGTGCCACCCTCAATGCCACGCAGGCCGAACTGGCGGACGTGATGGAAAAAGACGCGGAGCTGCAAGCACAGCAGAAGCAAGCCGAGGCCGAGCTTCGGTCGTTGAAGTCCAGACGTGATTCTCTGGAACGAGGCAGCAGCTGCGGGAGCGGTCACGATGATCTGGAGTTCGGCGGCGGCTTCGTCGTCTGCGCTGTCGCGCCGGGTGTCGTTGAGGCGATCGGGATCACGCCCGGCGGACTCGCGGAGGAGAACGGGCAGATCGTGACGGTCGTTCAGCCCGACCAGATTCGGTTCAGAGCGCGAGGCTTGCAGTCCGACCTCGGGAGACTCCGGGACGGCCTCTTGGCGAGGATCGCACCGCCTCAGGGCGGAAGCATGCCGCTCCAAGACGCGATGAACGGCGAACTCCGGATCGGGCTCTCCGCCGACCCGGACGAACGCACGATCGACCTGGTCGTGATCCCCGAGGCCCTCGCGCCATGGGCACGCGCGGGCGTGTCGGCGCACCTCGAAGTCACGCTGGCCGGGGGAAGCGAGGAACTTGCCGTCCCGCAATCGGCGGTCGTGCGCGATGGAGCGCGGGCCATCATCTTCCGCCGCGACCCGGCGGACCCCGACAAGGCGATCCGCATGGAGGCCGATGTGGGCCTCTCCGATGGCCGCTGGGTCGTGATCGGCAGCGGCGTGAAGGAAGGCGACGAGATCGTGCTGGGCGGCAACTTCCAGTTGATGCTGGCGACCAGCGGCAGCACCGAGAAGGCCGGGCACTTCCACTCCGACGGCACGTTCCACAAGGGGAGCCACTGATGCGCTCTCCCCAGCACCAACGACGCCACTCCGCCTTCGCCCCGCGCCGTGGCGAAGGGCGTTCTTGCGCTTCCGTGGGCGGCCCCGGCCGTTCCGGGGATCGGAGACTCCCGGGCGGCGCATTGCGCCGCTCGCCGACAACCGGCTCGGCGGACGCGACCAGCGCCCTGTCGCGTGCGACCAGCCATCTGTCGCGTGTGACGGACCAGTCGGCGGACGCGACAGATCATCCGTCGCGTGCCACAGCCGGTCCGTCGCTTGCGACGGGGCAACCGGCGGACGCGACAACCCGCTTGGCGGTGCCGCCGGGTGGGCCGGACGCTCGCGCGGCACGCGGCCGCACCGGTGCTTCGCAAACCCACCTTTCTCTCGCTTCTCTCAGGCCCTTCGCGGCACGCGGGCTGACCCGCGCCGCCGCTCACGGAAGGAGCATTCATGCTCGCTAAGTTGATCGAGTTTTCACTCAAGCAGTCGTCGCTGGTCGTCGTGTTCGCCGGGCTGCTGCTCGTCTTTGCCGGCCTCAAGATCAAGAACATGCCGGTGGACGTCTTCCCCGAGCTCAACGCGCCCACGGTCGTCGTGATGACCGAGGCGGGGGGATTGGCCGCCGATGAGGTGGAGCTCAACGTCACCTTCCCGATCGAGACGGCGGTCAACGGCCTGCCGGGCACGCGGCGGGTCCGCAGCGCCTCGGCCACCAGCCTGTCGATCGTGTGGGTCGAGTTTGACTGGGGCATGGACATCTACCGCGCCCGCCAACTGGTCTCGGAGCGATTGGCCGGGGTGCGCGAGAGTCTGCCCCCCAACGCGCACGCCGAGATCACACCCGTCACCAGCATCACCGGCGAGATCATGCTCATGGCCCTGTCGTCGCCCGACGGCTCGGTCAGCCCGCTGGACATGCGCTCGTTCGCCGAGTTTGATCTGCGGAACAAGATCCTCGCGGTGCCGGGCGTGGCCCAGGTTGTCGCCATCGGCGGTGAACTGCCGCAGTACCAGATCAATGTGCGGCAGGACCAGCTCGCGCTCTACGGGCTGACGATCTCCGACGTCGTCGAGGCCGCCAAGGGAGCGCACTCGACGGCCAGCGCCGGGTACGTTCCCAATTGGGAGAACCAGGAACTGCCCATCCGCCAGACCGCCCGCGTCACCAGCGCCGAGGACATCAAGAACACGCTCGTGCGCTACCACAACGGCGCGGCGGTCACGATCGGTCAGGTGGCCGACGTGCAGCTCGGCCCCTCGCCCAAGCGCGGGACCGCGTCGGACCGCGCCCTGCCGGGCGTGGTCATCAGCGTGCAGAAAAGCCCGGGGACCAACACACTCAACCTCACCGAGCAGATCGACCGGGTGCTCGATCAGGCCGAGGCGGCCATGCCCAAGGGCATGGTCTTGAACCGCGACCCCTTCCGGGCCTCGCGGTTCATCGAGCGGTCGATCAACGGCGTGGTCAAGGTCCTGATCGAGGCGAGCATTATCGTCGCGGTCATCCTGATCCTGTTCCTGCTCAACGTACGGGCCACCATCGTGACGCTCACGGCCCTGCCCCTCTCGCTCGCCGTGGCGATCCTGCTGCTGTGGGCCTGGGGGCTCTCGATCAACGTGATGACGCTGGGCGGCCTGGCCGTTGCGATCGGCGAACTGGTGGACGACGCCATCATCGACGTGGAGAACGTGCTGAGGCGGCTCAAGGAGAACGACGGGCTGCCCGAGGGCGAGCGCAAGGGCCTCGTCGAGGTCATCTACAACGCCAGCAACGAGATTCGTTCCTCGGTGGTCTTTGCCACCATCATCATCTGCATGGTCTTTGTGCCGCTGCTCTTCCTGCAGGGGCTTGAAGGACGGTTCTTCCAGCCGCTGGGCATCGCGTACATCATCTCGATCATGGCGTCGCTCATCGTCGCCCTGACTGTCACGCCCGCGCTGTGCAAGTGGCTCTTCGGCGGGTCGTTCGGCAAGAAGGGCGGGCAGCCGGGCGAGTCGCACGGGCACGGGGAGCACGACGGGTGGCTGGTGCGCACGCTCAAGCGGTGGTACGAGCCGACCCTCCGCGCCAGCGTCCGCAACCGAGGCGTGGTGCTCAGCGGGGCGGGGGCGCTCACCATCGCTTCGCTTCTGCTCATGTCCACCTTCGGCTCATCGTTCCTGCCCGCCTTCAAGGAGGGCACCTTCACGGTCTTCCTGCTCGCGCCCCCGGGCACATCGCTGGTCGAGAGCAACCGGCTGGCGACGGGCGTCGAGGCCCAGATGGTCGGCATCGAGGGCGTGTCGAGCGTCACGCGGCGCACGGGCCGGGCCGAGCGCGATGAGCACGCCGAGCCGGTGAGCAGTTCCGAGATCGAAGTGACGATGAAGGCGGGCGTGGACCAGGAAAAGGTCCGGGCCGAGATCGACCGCATCATCGCCAACATCCCCGGCATCACGACGATGGTCGGCCAGCCCATCGAGCACCGGCTGAGCCATGTCCTCTCGGGCACGCCCGCTGCCATCGCCATCAACGTGTACGGCGAGGACCTCAATGTCCTGCGCTCGCTCGCCAAGGAGATCGAGGCGGCGATCAAGCCCATCCCCGGCACCCGCGACGTCGCGGCCAACCGCGAGATTCTGATCACCTCGCTGCCGATCCGCTACCGCCCGCAGGACCTGGTCGCCGCGGGGCTCTCGCCCGCGTCGGCCGCCGAGCAGGTGCAGCAGGCTCTGTACGGGGAGACTGTCGCCGAAGTGAATCAGGGCGTGCGCCGCTACGAGATGGTCGTGCGCCTGACCGAGAGCGAGCGGGAGCGGATCGACCAGATCATGGACCTGCAACTGCGGGGCGCGGCCCCCGCTCGCAGCGAAGGCAAAGGCGCGATCGTTCGCCTGCGCGAAGTCGCCGACATCGGCCCGGAGAAGACCAGCAACCTCATCGCACGCGAGAACGCCCAGCGCAAGGCCGTCATCTCGACCAACGTCGCCGACGGCTACAACCTCGGGCAGTTGGTCGCGCAGGTGCAGGCCAAGGTGGACCCCATCGTGCAGAAGGCCGGGTACACCGTCCACTACGGCGGGCAGTTCGAGGCCCAGCAGTCCGCCAGCCGCACCATCCTCATCATGGGCGCGGGCGTGGCGGTCTTCATGTTCCTGCTCCTGCAACTCTCCACAGGCAAGGCCCGCGTGGCCCTGCTGGTGATGCTCAACCTGCCGCTGGCGCTCATCGGCGGCATCGTCGCCATCTTCCTGACCGAGAGCCCGTCGATCGCGGGCAACGCCTTGGCACTCTTCGGGCTGTCATCCTCACGCTACATCGCGCCGGTGATCTCCATCGCCAGCATGGTGGGCTTCGTCACCCTCTTTGGTATCGCCGTCCGCAACGGCATCCTGCTCGTCAACCACTATGACCATCTCCAGGAGCGCGAGGGCAAGTCCATCGGTGATTCGATCATCCAAGGGTCGCTTGAACGACTGGTCCCGATCCTGATGACGGCCCTGGCCGCGATGCTCGGGCTGGTCCCGCTTGCGCTCGCCAAGGGCAAGCCCGGCAGCGAACTGCTCGCCCCGCTTGCGATCGTCGTGCTGGGCGGGCTGGTCTCGTCCACGTTTCTCAACCTGTTCGTCGTCCCCGCCGGCTACGCGCTGGCGTTCAAGGTCAAGCGCGAGGCATCCGGGAGTCCCGGACTGCTCGCCCGCTTGTTGCGCCGTTCCACCAAGAAGTCCGCCCCCTCAACCTGATTGCAAGGAGATTCTGACATGAACACCGTTCGCACACTCGCTCTCGTTCTGACCGTCCCGCTGCTCGCGCTTTCCCCCGGCTTGGCCGGGTGCGAGAAGAAGTCTGAAGCGCCCGCCAAGCCCGCCGCCGGGACACGCGGCACGCCCAAGGCCGACGACCACGACCACAAAGATGGCGACGGACACGATCACAAGGCGGGCGATGGACACGACCACAAAGTTGGGGACGACCACGATCACAAGGACGGTCACGGGCACGGCCCCAAGACCGAACTGGGCAGCCAGTCGGCGGGCGGCATGACGATCATGGCCGCACGCGAGGGCGGAGTCACGCCGGGCGGCGAAGCGACCTTTGACATCAGCGTCTCCGGCGGCGCGGGCAAGCCCGCGGCGGTGCGGGTATGGGTCGGAACCCAGGACGGCAAGGGCTCGATCAAGGGCAAGGCCGAGGCCGAGGGCGATGGATGGCACGCGCACGCCGAGGTGCCCAAGCCGCTCCCTGCCGGGAGCAAGCTCTGGGTGGAAGTTGAGACCTCCACCGGCCAGAAGCACGTCGCCGGGTTCGACCTCAAGCAGTAAGCCGTGCGCGGATCGCACACCGTCCCGGCGGCGCGGCCGGGCGGCAAACTGAAGACACGTCCCGGCGGCCCGCGTCCGGTCGCCCTGATCTGGAGCAATGCCATGAAGAGTTCGAACCGCTTATCCATCGTGCCCGGCCGCATCTCGGGCACCGCGCTCGCCGCGACCGTCGCCGTCCTGACGCTCGGTGCGCCAGCGCTCGCCCAGCAGGGCCACGGCGGCCAGCCGGCGGGGCAGCACGGGCACACTGACGACGGCCACGGCGATAAGGCTAAGGCCTCAAGCGGCGCGCCCGCCGCTGCCGCGACCGCCAAGTACTTCTGCCCCATGCACTGCGAGGGTGCCAAGACCTACGACAAGCCCGGCGAGTGCCCCGTCTGCAAGATGAAGCTCAAGAAGCAGACCAGCGAGCAGTTCTCCGTCGAGGTCAAACCCGTGGGCGGAGTGAATATCGAGGCCGGGAAGCCGGTCAATATTATGTTCACACTCAAGGACCCGACGGGCTTGGCCGTCAAAAGCGTCGAGGTCGTTCACGAGAAGCCGCTGCACCTGCTCATGGTCAGCAAGGATCTCTCGTGGTACGCCCACGAGCACCCTTCGCTCCAGCCCGACGGGACATTCACCCTCAGCTCGACTTTCCCTGCAGGTGGCGAGTACACGCTCTTCCATGACTTCACACCAAAGGACGTGGGCATGCAGGTGGTGCCCGTGACGCTGACAGTAGAGGGTGCGGTCCCACCCGCCAAACCGCTCGCGGCTGACAACTCCAAGCCCAAGACCGTCGATGGCTACACCGTCACGCTCGACACGGGCGGCCCGATCAAGACCGGGGCGGCAACGCACATGGCTTACACCATCAGCAAGGACGGCAAGCCGGTCACGGACCTCGCCCCATACCTGGGCGCGATGGGCCACCTGGTCATCATCAGCCAGGATCTCAAGGAGTTCGTGCATAGTCACCCGCACGAGGGCGGCGAGCACGCCGCGGGCGGCCACGACGACAAGGGTGCCAGCGCGCACGGCCACGCGGGCGATACCAAGGGCGGCCCGAAGGTGGACTTTGAGGCCCACTTCAAAGCGGCGGGTCTGTACAAGGGCTGGGCCCAGTTCCAGCACAACGGCAAGGTGATCACCGTCCCCTTCACGTTCGACGTGGTGAAGGGCGATGGCGGCACCGAGGCCAAGCCGCACGATCACAGCGAGAAGGACAATCACGGCGACCACGGGCACGGCGAAGGCGGCTCGCTCGGCACCACGACCATCGGCCCGTGGACTGTTTCGGTCTCGGGCGAGGTCAAGGCCGGGAGCGAGGCCCACCTCGACATCAAGCTGTCTGGAAGCACGGTCCGCCCCGCCGCTGTCCGAGTCTGGATCGGTACGAAGGACGGCAAGGGCGCGATGAAGCAGAAGGCCGACACGGCCGGCGGCGGCACCGAGTACCACGCCCACGCCGAAGTGCCAAAGCGCATCCCCGCCGGTGCGCAGTTGTGGGTCGAGATCGATGACGGCAAGGGGACCAAGTCCGTCGGCGGGTTCCCGATTTCCAAATGACCGCGGCAGCGAGCCCGGCGCGGTGAAGGCCCCGCGCCGGGCTCGGACAAGTTGGCACGATGCGTGAGGTGCGACGATTCGGCCTCTGTGATTCTGGTTGCCTGGCAACGCGTCGATTGTTTCGCCGTGTTGGCCTGGCTTGAAAGGACTTTTATGCGACATGCGATTCTGATCCTCGTCTTTGTTTTCGGGCTCATTCTCCTCGGTGGATGCGCCGCATCACGTTCGGACTTGGTGTCATCTGGCGATGTGACGATCGAGTCGTCGGCAACGCGGCCGCTAGCCCACACACCCACCGTTGAAAACGCTGACGGGGACTTGCTCGTCAGCGGACAGCTCGACGAGGAGGAAGCCCTCGCCGGGGGCCACCTAGACATCACCGTCACGACGCCCGACGGCGTTGTGGTCCACGATGCGATCTTCAACTATGGCCGGGCTTCTTCATCCCATACCACGCAGCTCGGGCCACGGGGTGCGTCACGTCGGGTGCAGGCAGGCCCGAAGCACGCCAACTACTCGGTTCGATTTCCTGGCTTACCACCCGCCGGTTCCAAGGTCCGGGTACGACTGGAGCCGGGAGCCCACGCGAGACCCGCGACGCCACGATGAGACGCACCACCTTCCAAGTTCCAGGAATGGACTGCCCGACCGAGGAGAACCTCATCCGCCGGTCGTTGCTCGACATCGACGGTGTGACCGCTGTCCGCTGCGACCTGATGCTGCGCCGCGTCGTAGTCGAGCACACCGATTCCACCGATACGAATCGCGTTCTTTCTAAACTCAGTCATGTCGGTCTGCCGGCAACGGTTAGCCCTGCGCTTGTGAGCGACAGCAGCTGTACCACCCAAGGCTGTCAGACACGGGAATCTCCCCAGACCGGGCGGCTTTGGCGGTCATCCCTCTTCACTCTCGGGGGCCTGCTCGCTGCGGGCGCGGAGGCGATGTACTTCGCGGGCGTGAAGGAGACCTCGCCGGTGGTCATCGCGATGGCCGTCGCCTCGATGCTGCTTTGCGGCCTGCCGACCCTGCGCAAGGGCTGGATCGCGCTTCGGACCTTCACGCTCAACATCAACTTCCTGATGACGGTGGCGATCGTCGGCGGGGCGTTCATCGGCGCGTGGCCGGAGATCGCGTTGGTGACGTTCCTCTTCGCGCTCGCGGAGTTGATCGAGGCCAAGGCGCTGGACCGCGCCCGCAACGCCGTCAAGGGCCTGATGGCGATGGCCCCTGACGAGGCAAGCGTGAAGCAGCCCGACGGCTCGTGGGAGGTGATGCGGGCGGGCGAGGTCGCCGTCGGCGCGGTCGTTCAAGTCAAGCCCGGCGAGCGGCTCGCGCTCGACGGCGTTGTGGTCGCGGGCGAATCGAGCGTCAACCAGGCTCCGGTGACCGGCGAGTCCGTGCCGGTGGACAAGGGCGTCGGCGACAAGGTCTTCGCGGGGACGATCAACGAGTCGGGCGTGCTGGAGTTCAAGACCACCGGCGGCAAGGACCAGACGACCCTCGCCAAGATCATCCGGACGGTGCAGGAGGCGCAGGGGAGCCGCGCGCCAACGCAGCGGTTCGTGGACAACTTCGCGCGGGTCTACACGCCGATCGTCTGCATCGTCGCCGTGTTGATCGCGGTCGTTCCGTGGCTGGCGTTCGGCCAGCCGTTCTATCCCTGGCTCTACAAAGCGCTGGTGCTGCTGGTGATCGCGTGCCCGTGCGCTCTGGTGATCTCAACGCCGGTGACGGTGGTGAGCGGCCTGACGGCGGCGGCCAGGCGGGGCATCCTCATCAAAGGCGGCGTTCACTTGGAGAACGGCCGCAAACTCAAGGTCGTCGCGCTCGACAAGACGGGGACCATCACGGAGGGCAAGCCTCGCGTGACGGATGTGCAGCCCGTCGGCGGCGCGAACAAGGACGACGCGCTGCGGATCGCCGCGAGTCTTGATGCGCTCTCGCAGCACCCGGTGGCGCTGGCAGTCGTCGCGGCGTGGACGGGCGAGTTGGCGAGCGTCGAGGCCTTCAGGTCGCTCACGGGCCGAGGCGTCGAGGGCCGCATCGACGGCGCGATGTACTTCGTCGGCAACCACCGCCTCGCGGAGGAACGCCAGGCCTGCTCGTTGGAAGTCGAAGCGGTGCTCAGTCACTTCGAGGTACAGGGCAAGACGGCGGTCGTGGTCGCGTCCGAAAGCAAGGCGCTGGGTGTGATCGCGGTCGCCGACACGCCCCGCGAGAGCAGTGTTGAGGCCATCAAGTCACTGCACGACCTGGGTATCAAGACGCTCATGCTCTCGGGTGACAACCAAACCACCGCGTCGGCCATCGCCAAGGCGGTCGGCATCGACGAGGCCCGCGGCAGCATGCTGCCCGAGGACAAACTCGCTGACATCGAGCGTCTCACGCAAGCGTACGGCGACGCGGTCGGCATGGTCGGCGACGGCGTGAACGACGCTCCGGCCTTGGCGAAGTCCACGATCGGCTTTGCGATGGGCGCGGCGGGGACGGACACAGCGCTGGAAACCGCCGATGTGGCCCTCATGCAGGACGACCTGAGAGGTCTGCCGGAGTTCATCCGGCTCTCTCGCCGAACCGGCGCGATCCTGACCCAGAACATCGCCTTGGCCATCGGCATCAAGGTCGTCTTCTTCGCGTTGACCCTGGCCGGGCTGGGGACGATGTGGATGGCCGTTCTTGCGGATGTCGGAGCAAGCCTCCTGGTGATCGGGAATGGTCTCCGGTTGTTGGGGCCACGGACGGGTCCCGTGGCGACGCAGGGGTCGAACAAAGGACAGAGCCCCGCGTAACGTGAATCCGGCGTTCGTTTGGCCGATATACTCATGAGCATCATGCGTCACCCCTTGCTCCGCATCCTGGTTGCCCTGCTCATCGGCGTGGTCACGCCGCTGTGCTGCTGCCAGGCGGCCGCGCTCGCGGGCGGGGCGTGTTCCGGGGGACATGTCTCCACGGCCGTGTCGGACTCCTGCTGCGGCGGGTGTGACAGTGGTGCGGGGTCGGACGAAAGGCCGGCGGAACAGCCGTGCTCGGATCAGTCGCAGGACGACCAGCAGGACCAATCTCAGGATCAGCCCTGCCAAGACCAGCCGTCTCATCCCGGCAAGTGTCCCTCCTGCCCATCGTGCCAAGGCACGTCGAGCGGCACGGGCGTCAACGCAGAGGCACGTCTCCCGGCCTTCGAGCAGCAATGGAACGCGCTGGCGACCTTCACACTCACCGTGCTGTGGACGATTGATGCGCCCGAGACCAATCTCGCGTCGCGTCCGCCCGGCTGGGCCAAAAGCCCACCACACTTGAAAGCCAACCGCGATGCGCAGCGGTGGCACTGCGCGCTGCTGGTCTAGTGACATCCTGCAACGGACGCGCCTTGTCGTGCGCGTCCGCATCAGCCTCGCGCGATCGGCTTCACCCCGAACGTGCGAGGCATGCCTTCGCTTGACGCGCCCGGGTTCCGTATCCCCCTCCCGGTCGCCCTTGCAGTGCAGGAATCACTTATGGCTACCACGCAGACCGATCTGCGGGCGCTCCGTCGAGGCCCGCACGCCACCCCGCCGAACATCCAGTCCCCACCGCCATCTGTGGGGAGCACCACCGTCATCGCGCGCCCCAAGGCGCGCTGGGCGACGCGGCTGCTCATTCCCGCCGCCGTGCTGCTGGCGACCGGCGGCCTGCTCGCGTATTCCGCCCGCGATGCGCTCCAGCCGCGGCTGGCGGTGCATGTGGCCGCCGCAATTCCAAAGGAGAGCGTCCAAGCGGCGGACCCCAACCCTGCTCCCAACTCAGCACACGCGTTGGAAGAGGTGCCGCTGGATGCGCCGCTCGGCCCCACCATCGTTCAGGCCCCGGGGTGGATCGAGCCCGCGCCGTTCGCGGTGAGCGTGCCCGCGCTAGCCGAGGGCGTGGTGCGCGACGTGCTGGTGCTCGAAGGCGAGCGCATTGAAGCGGGCCAAGCCGTGGCCCATCTCATCGACGAGGATGCGCGGCTCGCCCTGCGGGCGGCTGAGGCGGCCGTCGCCGAGCGCGACACGGACGTCGCCCGCGCCCGCGCATCGCTGGCAACCGCCGAGTCGCAGGTGGAGGTCGAGCGCACCGCCGCCAACGAACTGCGGGACGAGGTCACGAGCAAGCGCGACCTGGTCGCCGCGGGAGGGCTGAGCGAAGGGACTTTCCGGCGCATGGAGATCCGGCTCTCCGGCCTGGAGGCGAAGGTCACGACGGCGGAGAAGGTGGTGAGCGAGGCCGGGGCCGCGCTGGCGCAGGCGGAGGCGGCCCACGCCGCCGCCCATGTGCTCCGCGACGAGGCCGCGCTGCGGCTTGCGCGCATGGAGGTGCGCTCGCCCGTGGCGGGCGTGGTGCTTGCGCGACTGGTCGAGCCGGGTTCTCGCATCAGCATGGGAAGCAAGAGCGGCGAAGGGGCCGGGAGCGGCGGCATGACCGGCGCGGTCCTGCGGGTCTATGACCCCGCGAAGTTGCAGGTGCGCGTCGACGTGCCCCTGGCGGACGCGGCCAAGGTCGGGGTGGGCACGCGCGCGACGGTGACCACCGAGGCGCTCGCCGACCAGGCCTTCAGCGGCGTGGTCTCGCGGGTGGTCCACGAGGCCAACATCCAGCGGAACACCGTGCAGTTCAAGGTGGC
>ERZ1066130.19-NODE-19-length-104944-cov-11.766896_pt1 | contig 104944 bp, 95 predicted proteins | sample MGYA00382777_ERZ1066130 | MGnify/ENA primary metagenome ERZ1066130 (study PRJEB33369, sample SAMEA5778360) | biofilm metagenome | biome: Industrial cooling water; feature: Water cooling tower basin; material: Biofilm | place: United Arab Emirates | collected...
GAGTTCTACCATCACCGGAACACTGGCAGGTCAGATCGTGATGGAAGGTTATCTCAACCTCCGCATCGCTCCGTGGCTGCGCAGATTGATTACCCGATTGATTGCCATCGTCCCCGCCTACATTGTTATTCTGATCTATGGAGAAAAGGAAACAGGCGCCTTGCTCGTCTTCAGTCAGGTGGTGTTAAGCATGCAACTGGGTTTTGCCATCATTCCGTTGATTCACTTTACCAGTGACAAGAAAACGATGGGCATATTTGTGATTAAACCGTGGGTGAAAATAGCCGCGTGGATCATCGCCACCATCATCGTGAGTCTGAACATTAAACTGGTGTACGAAACGATCCACACATGGATAACCGAAGCGGGCGATAACGCCTGGATCTTCTGGATAACATTGATACCGGTGAGTCTGGCGGTGCTGGCACTGTTGCTGTACATCACATTTAAACCCTGGATGGAAAGACGAGCAGCCGAAAAAGCAGCCAGGATTCCTCATGGCACGTCTACGCAGTTAACATCGCTGGAAAGTCCGGTGTATAAAAGAATTGCGATTTGCATTGACTTTACCACCATCGATTCACTGGCCATCGGAAGTGCGCTGGCGCAAGGCGGTAAAGAAGCCTCCTATTGCCTCGTGCATATTGTAGAAACCGCGGGAGCCATGATGTATGGAAATGAAATTGCCGACCATGAATCCAGCGCAGATGAAGTCGCCCTGAAAGGCTATCTGGATCAGCTCCAAAGCAAAGGCTATCAGGTAGAGATGAAGATCGGATATGGAAACCCCCGGAGAAGCATCCCTGCGCTCGTGAAAGAATTTAATGCAGACATGCTGGTGATGGGAGCGCATGGCCATACCTTCTTCAAAGATTTGATTTTTGGAGCCACCGTAGATACCGTTCGTCACCGCGTTCATATTCCCGTGCTCATCGTAAAAGATCCGGTTGAATGAAGGACGACATCATCATTGCCCTGGCCACCCCGCAAGGAACAAGCGCCTTAGCCATTCTCCGGCTATCAGGGAGTCAGTGCATCGAAATGACTGCGCGGCTCTTTCATGGAAAAGATCTGACTCAACAAAAAACGCATACCCTTCATTACGGTACGCTTCAAAGCGCCACCAAAGTCATAGACGAAGTGGTGGTCAGTCTTTTCCGGGCGCCCCATTCGTTTACCCGCGAAGATTCCGTAGAGATTTCCTGTCACGGATCTTCGGTGATCATCAAAGAAATTTTAAAGGCATTTCTGCAGGAGGGCGCGCGGTTGGCCAAACCCGGAGAGTTTACCCAGCGCGCGTTTCTCAACGGGCGGTTTGATTTAACCCAGGCCGAGGCGGTGGCTGATTTAATTCATGCCGAAACCGACAGCGGACGGCAGGCCGCACTGAATCAGATGCGTGGAGGCTTTTCAAAAGAACTTAACCGATTGCGGGAAGAACTGATCCACTTTGCTTCGTTGATTGAACTGGAACTTGACTTTGGCGAAGAAGACGTAGAGTTTGCCCAGCGCGATGATTTGCGACAGCTCATCTTAAAAATACAAACATACCTCCATCACCTGATCACTTCCTTTGATCAGGGGCAGGTCATTAAAAACGGGGTGCCCACCGTGATAGCCGGCCGACCGAATGCCGGTAAATCTACGTTGCTGAATGCCCTCTTAAACGAGGAGCGCGCCATTGTATCCGACATCCCGGGCACCACGCGCGATGTGATTGAAGATGAGTTGGTCCTGGGAGGCATCAGCTTCCGGTTTATGGATACAGCCGGACTGCGGGAGACACAAGATACCATCGAAGCCATGGGCATTGAACGAACCTATGCTCATCTAAAAAAGGCATCCCTGATTTTATATCTGTTTGATCTGAGTCAGAGCAACCCGACTTCCATGATGGCCGAAGAAGAAACGGTGCGGCAGTGGAAGATTCCTTATCTGAAAATCTATAACAAAGCCGACCTGGCCACTCCGGAAAATATGGCGTTTGCGCGGCAGCAGGATTCGCTGATCATCTCTATGGCCCGGCCAGCCGACATTGAAAAAGTGAAGGAAAAGATTCTGGAGCGATTTAAGATCAATGAAGTAAAACAAGGAGACGTGGTGATCACCAACCTGCGACATTTTCAGCAACTGCAATTGACCCATGCTTCGCTCACGCGTGTCCTTTCGGGATTAGAGACCGGCACCACAGGCGATTTGCTGGCGATGGATATCCGTCAATCCCTTCGTCATCTGGGTGAAATTACCGGCACCATCACTACCGATGATCTGCTGGATAACATATTTTCCAAGTTTTGCATCGGGAAGTGAGAAGGTGGTAAATACCACGACTAAGGATCTGGGTGGTATGCGAAACAGCTAGCAACTGCACAAAAAAATCGCTGATTTCAGTTGAAATTTAGTTGCTTGAGAGAGTTTTTGGGGTATTTTTATATAGTGGAAATATATGCCATTGCATAAACCCAGACGTTGGCAACAATGCCCACCCACCCGACAAATTCTCCACGACAATAAGGTAACTCCCGACACTCCCACTTATTAAGTTTCTCCACGGGGACAAGTAATCGTTTCCTTAGTAACATAGGACTTGAAAATGGAAAAATAGAACTAGGACTCGACTCGGCTGACGAACAACGACTCGTCTAACAATCCCCCACCGCACGGCAAACTAAAAAGATTCTCACCCACGCTTTTGGCACTTGCCATTGCCGCACATGCCACCGCGACACCCAAGCAATGGCAAGAGCCAAACCCACCCGCCCACCACTATATTATTTCCCTTACCATTTTGTTCTTTCGAATTACATGAGAAATCGCCAATGAAAATAAAGTACCAAAAACTGAAACTATCAAAAACTTTATAGTCCCATTCATAGGCAGATCAAGCATTAGTTTTTGAATAATAATGACTACAAATAGATGAAGGATATAGATTCCATACGAATTGTCAGATAGATATTTACTAAATCCTGCCATAGTGTTTGCGAACTTTTTAAACAAAACGATAACCCCCATACTTATTCCCACGCACAGAATGCATTCAACAAGCGTCTCTATAAATAAGCCCTCCAAGGGAAGGAAATCGAATTTATAAATCACAAACACCAACATCGCAGCAAATAAGTATGATACACCCAGCCTTGTGGTTATCTGATCAAGCCAGTTTTTTGAATTAAAGATTGCCCCCAGTATGAACAAACTGAAATACTGTGGCAAGTGTGCAACCTCCATAGGAACTAACCAGGTTTCCCAATGATCAATAGGATAGACAAGCCTCACAAAATATCCTACTACAGAAAGAGAGAAAATATAGAGAATAGGAGAATAACTTTTAAAGCTAATGGGGACGTTGACTTTCAAACGTGAAAGCAGGCTGTAGAGTATTATGTAGATCAACGTAAATAGAAGCAGGCAGGCAACAAACCATAAATGTCCTACTCCCATCGGTGGGTTATCTATATAGCTTTCTACAAAAAATACTACAATATTTTCATCGGATGAGGAATCAATATAGTTGAGTGGTAGAAGTACACCTATCGAAATTACTCCTAAAGGAATACCTAGTCTTTTAAATCGGTCCAGCAGAAAAGTAGTGCTTGGCTTTCTAGTGAAACTAAAAAACATGAAATATCCAGAGATAAAGAAATACAGTCCCATCATGTAGGATGCGTTCAGAAAAAAGAAGGAACGAAGAAACTCTGCTTTGGCCGGATCATCGACTAGCCAAACTCCACCCGTGTTTCCATAAGCCTGACCCGCATGATGTGCAACCACTAGGCAAGTGAGAAATACTTTAATCTGGTCGATATAAGCAATACGTTGTTTTTCCATTTTATTTGGGTTGATATGTTTCCATTTGCTGGAACAGATTGTTAAAAATACCAAGAGATAGAAAACTCATAAGCAGTATCTACGCAAAGGCCAATTCTATGAGAGTGAATGCCAACTTAGAAAGCGCAAGGCCATTAAAAGCTGATCGTGACCTTATTTCAGCATTTATAAATTTGAAATACCACTACTTACTTAATTGTATTTTTTTTTACTAAGTATTAAGTCTTTGCATCTATTTGATAAGTAGATCACTAACTACTTCCTTTAATTCTAGAAACATTCATTGATCACTTATGAATGTTTACTCCATGATTATTGGCATTCACTCGAAAATGGAAGCTATAGCTGAGTCTCATGAAACACTTTTGCGTATGTATTCAAAACTTATTTAATAATTCACAGAAAAAACACAAATGAAAAAGGTAATCTTAATGCTGATTATTTCAGCAAGCGCTATTGCATCAATAGCACAATCAAAAAAAACAGCAGTAGGTGGTTATGGTGCTGGAACAGCCGAACTTACTTACATCAACGGAAAACCCGCTCTAAATCTCGGAGCCTATGGCGGTGTACTTCTTAATCATAGGTGGCTTATTGGGTTAGCCGGAAACAATATATTTTTTAAGCAAAACGGGAATGAAATGAAAGAAAAATTCCAACTCAACTATTATGGCCTTTATTCTGAATACAGATTTATGCCGCAGCGTAAAGTAAACGTATCGTTGGGTGTAACTGGCGCATTAGGATGGCTTGAAAAAGAAGTCCCGAATTCCAAAGGTGACATGGATAAAGATGGTGACTTTACTAATGTCATTCAACCCAAAGTGGGAATAAATATTAAGGTGACCAAATTCATGCAAGTACAAGCATACGGTAGCTACCGCTTTACAGGTAGTACCAACAGCGCTTTCCAGTCTGGCGAAGACCTTAATGGTGCAAGTGCTGGGGTGGGTCTTGTGTTTGGTGCATTTTAGATTTTTCAGCGTAGAAAGAGAAATAGGAAGGACGATAATAGTCTTCCCTTCCATTTTTGAATATTTATCTATATTTTAAAGGCTTTAGCTGATTTCGTTAGAATTAACCAATGTTCCCTAAAAGCCGCACATAGACTATTTTTGTAAAAGTGCCGAATGAATCAGAAAACTGCTCCTAATTTAAGCTCAGTCGTTCCATGGAAAGTACAGGCGTTGTCAGCTTTGCTTTTTAGTACAGTAGTGCTTATTCATACTGGAATTTTCACATCACATACTTCCTATAAATTGCTCAATAATTTTACCGCCAATTTCATCTTCATAATGATTCTTTGGCAAGGAGCTTTTCTCGTATTTAAAGCGATACCAAAAAGATATTCTTGGGAGAACTCGTTCTACATCTATCTCGGATTTTCACTACTGTTAGGTTATGTAACTTCATTGCTAATCCTAGCTTTAATAGAGTATAGTTATAGTATTCTTTCACCAATAGATCCGTTTCCAAGTTTAAGCCAGTTTGCAGCAAATGTTCATATAGCCTTTTTGATACTTAGTATTATGCTGGCAGTTATTAACCTGATACTCTACTTCCGAAATTTCAAAGCTAGGCAGCTAAAGGAGATTGAATTACGATATGAGCAATACTACGAGCAACTCCTTGATAGAGTCGATGATGTTATTCAGGTAGTCGATATAAATGGTCAAGTCAAATTCACCAGCCCTTCCATTGAAGCACTATCAGGATATACTGTAGAAGAGTCAAAAATAATTGACCCCTTTCTTTGGATACATCCGGACGATAAAGACCGAGTCAAAAGAGATTTTTTGCAACTATCTTCAAGACCTAATATTCCTTTTCAAACACAATACCGCCTTATCACAAAAGCAGGCGAGGTCAAACATGTTGAGACTAGGGTAGTAAATGCCCTTGGTAATCTGGAAGTTCAAGGATTTATAGCTACCGTGCGGGATGTAACAAGTAGAGTCGCATCTGATCAAAAATTAGTAGTCCAGAATCAGTCCTACCAGTTGCTTCTGGATATGTCGAAGATTTTTCTGCGCGAACCCTTACTAAATGCCTTAAAGTATTCATTGACCGAATTAGGCCGATTTGCGAAAGTTGATCGTGTATATGCTTTTGTTCTTAATAAGAATAAGGATCATTGGAATTGCTTGTTTGAATGGCTAAGTGATGAAGGTGACAAAATTCCTTCACTATTCTATCAGCAGGGTCTTTCATTGAAAGATTCGTATTGGATGTATCAGGAATTCTTAAATAATAGAACTATCAAGATTACGCAAATGGATGAACTTCCAGCGGATGCTTGGCGCAACCGAGAACTATTTGAGCAAGATAGTACCAAGTCAATATTATTATTGCCTATGCAAAATCAAGGCGAGACTATTGGGTTTATTGGTTATGATACACTGTTTGAAAATAAAAAATGGTCAGAAGAAGATATTACAACACTTCGTATTTGTAATGAAATGATAGCCTCAGCAATCATACGCCATGAAGCAGAGCAAGCTACCAAAGAATCACTTTCTTTCAATAAGGGTATTATTGAATCAACTGCAGAAGGCATTCTACTTACCGACCTGAACGACAACATTATTACCTATAATCCGGCTTTTAAACAAATGTGGAGATTGAATGATGAAATGTTGGTATCTGGAAAGAAGAGTATTGTTTTAGGCCAAGCCATCAAGAATATTGAAAACGCGGAAGAGGTAATTGAACTGATTGAAGAGTCAGGCCGCAAAATGTATGATTCTGTCCACCTGATTGCACGCTTTAAAAACAAACGAGTGATTGAGTGTATTTCTGTTCCGCAGATTATAGATGGTAAAGTGGTTGGCCGGATTTGGAGCAATCGCGATATTACTGAAAGAGTAAATTCTGAACGCGAAGAAATAGAGAAGGGAGTGGCTCAGGCACAATTTGAATCACTTAAAAATCAAGTGAACCCACACTTTCTATTCAATAGCCTTAACGTTCTGTCATCACTTGTACATATTGATCCTGACCTTTCGGAAAAATTCATTGATCAGTTAGCTAGATCGTATCGGTATCTATTGGAACAGAAAGACAAAGAACTAGTGCCGTTAAAAACAGAAATTGAATTTGTAAATTCGTTTTCATTTCTCTTAAAAATACGATTTGAAGAAAAGTTGAAAATAAACATAAAATTACCTGCAGAAGCAATGAATGACCTGATTGCCCCCTTAACGTTGCAATTGTTAATTGAAAATGCAGTAAAGCATAACACAATCTCAATTGAAGAACCTCTTATTATTGATTTGTTCATGGACTCAGACAACTATCTTGTAGTTAAGAATAATCTTCAGGCTCGTGTTCAGCGAATGCCTTCAACAGGTGTTGGACTAAAAAACATTATCAACCGTTACAAACTGTTAACAACAGCCATACCTGAATTTCAAATTCTGAATGATCGATATATTGCACGTATCCCATTAATTAAAACTTCCTAATCAAGATGTTAAAAACTGTTATTGTCGAAGACGAGACCTTAGCTGCTAAGAAGCTGGAAATCCTTATAAAAAAATATGATTCGTCAATCGAAATATTGGCCAAACTTCCATCCATTAAGGAAGCAGTCAAATGGTTTAACCAAAATACAGCACCGGATTTGATTTTCATGGATATTCATCTAGAAGACGGGCTGAGTTTTGCCATCTTTGAAGCAACCTCAGTTCACGTACCGGTAATCTTTACTACAGCATTTGATGAATACACGATTAATGCATTTAAAGTAAATAGCATTGATTACCTACTCAAACCCATTAACTACGAAGATTTGAGCAGAAGTCTGGACAAATTCCACCAGCTCAAGAAGCAGTTCTCCTCAACTTCTATAGATATAAAAAATCTTCTGGATTCGTTGGTTCCAAAAGAGAGTAGCTATAAAAGCCGGTTTCTTATTAACGAGGGAAATAACCTTCTTATGATTGACATCACGGAGGTAGCTTATTTTTTTGCGGAAGATAAATTCGCTTTTCTTATCACACAAAAGGGTAAACAGTACCTTATTGATCTAACATTAGACAAGCTTTCACAAGCTTTGGATCCTAAGTTGTTTTACAGGGTTAACCGCCAGTTCATCCTTTCTGCGAAATCCATTGGTTCCATGAGCAAGTATGGAACTAATAAACTGCGTGTGAATCTTATTCCATCTTCTAATAAGGAGGTTTTTGTTAGTATGGATAAATACACTGATTTTAAAGCATGGCTTGATAGCTAACCCGCCTCAATCCAATAATTGACATTCCCTCTACTATTTTAGGCATTCACTACGGCTTGCTTTAGTAGGCTACTTTGTTTGAGTTGATTTGATAAAAAGAATCATATGAAAACAAAAAGCATTCGCAAAATTCAGCTCATAGTTGGAATAATGTTGACTGTCATTATTCTTTTTCAGGAATCTCAGTCATTCACCCCACTATCATTCGAAAACTTTTTGACCAGCGTGACAAAGTACTACGGTTGTGACATTTCACAGATCAATAGTGGCTTACAAATGGCTACTCAGTACAGTAGGTTAAATTAGAGTTAGAGCGTGATTTATTGTCACTCACTCACCTCTATTTAGCATTCACTCTTTTCACATAAACTGTTACCTCATGTGTTCGTTCATTTGTATAGAAGCACAAAACAATATTCTTACACAATCTAAATTAAAAGTTATGAAAAAATTCCTAGTTGTAGTTTCACTCTCATGGCTACCCATGGTAGTTTCAGCTCAATCATCCAATAGCTGGAGTGTCTTTTCAGGAGGCATGATCGTTGGAGAATCCATTCTATCCACAACAAAATTCGGATACGAAAAGAAGCACTTCGGACTCTCAGCCGATTTTACGTATGACGATTACCAAGAAAAATGGAACGATGGAAGTAAAAGTAAATTTGCTTTGTATGGAGTATCGATAGGTGCTCGTTACTACAGTGGCTCAATGGGTCGCGGTTTTTTTGCCGAAGGATTCGGAGGCTATGGTCTTGCAAGACTAACAACCACTCAAAATACTCAGAACAAAGAGATTAAAGACAGTGATTATCTTCCTGTAACAGGCCTTGGCTTAGGATACCGGTTTGGGAGAAAGCCGAAAGGGCTATTTGGAGAAGTTGCTTACCGCGCGACAGTTCCGTTGAAAAATGTTCACCTCTACACAACTGATGATAAGCCGGACCCACAGTCGGTTAGTAACATCAGCTACCAGTCTTGGGTTTTCGAACAAGGTAAAGCAAGTGGTCAATTCTATGTAGGTATTGGATACAGTTTCTAGAGACAACGACACATAATATGCAACAGGTGTGGTTTCTTATACGAGGTATTCAAATTCAATCCTTTCAACAACATATTGTACTTGCGCTCTCAATCGCCAAAATAAAATAACACTCGAATCAATTTTTATAAACCTTTAAAATTTAAAATTATGTTTCAATACATTTTTAATCGGTCTTTGTCAATCTTTATTTCCTTCATGGTCATCTTTTTCAGTTCGTGCGACTCTACGGTACTTGATGAACTTCCTCCAGATTTAAAAACTGAACAAACTAAAATTGGTGATTATTCGCTTTATACCCGTACAATAAGCGGTAATAGGAGTGACAAAATTGTACTCCTGTCTGGCCTCGCAGGCACTACGGCTGATTGGGAGTCTATGGAAAATGAACTCTCAAAACTAGGCGATGTACTAAATTATGACCGAGAAGGCTTGGGCAAATCTGATTGGAAAAGCCACGCAAAAGACAGCCGAACTATCGCAAAGGAATTGCACGCTCTACTTCAGGCCAAAAATATCAAGCCACCTTATATGCTGGTTGCACATTCACTGGGTGGCGTACATGCCCGCGTATTTGCAAGTATTTATCCCACGGAAGTATCAGGCCTGGTCTTGGTTGACCCAACCCCCGAAAACCTGACCGACAGCCTGCTTGCCACGCTTCCACCTGCCGAACGCGACTTTATACTGGAGCAAATCCGTAAAGATGAAGAAGAAGCGCTAAAGCAATTACCCGAAGGCGGTATCAAGGAAGAGTTCAAGGCAATTAACACATGCTATGAGCAAGTTCGCAGTGATGTTTGGAAAACCAATGTTCCAATTGCTGTTATCAGCAGTATGAAACTTGAAAACAACGATACCCCACAAAGCAAAGAAATGGCAAAGCGTCTGCGAGATCAATTTTTGACGCAAACTGAGACCACCAAGAAACAACATTATACTTCTACTATTGCAGGACACTTTGTACAAAAAGATCAACCTGAATTAGTAATGAAGGCAGTGAAGTGGGTAGTAAGCCAATAAAACTTACAGCGAGATAAAATTGTCAATCTGCTTTCAATCGGGTCAATTTCTCTCGCTTGTTTTAAACAGTAATAATCTTAAATAAATTTTATAATGACACATAACATTCAACAGGCGTGGAAATATACGCGCTATTCAACGCACCTTTTGGTCTTGCTGGTGACTATTCTTTTGCTAGCCTGCGAAGAAGAGCAACAACCAGTGGATATTTCTCAAAAAGAAAAAGTACTTGATATTATCGAAGCCGAGAAGGGAATACAGGGTTTGCATTCCGTGGCATTTTGTGTAATAAAAAACGACCAGATACTCTGGTCAGATGCCATTGGAAATGCTGATGAGAAAAATAATATCACAACTACACCCCAAACTCGCTACCTGATTGCAAGTATTTCAAAGGCTGTAACGGCTATTGCTCTAATGCAACTGTACGATAAAGGGCTGTTTCAATTGGATGATGATATCAACTTGTATCTGCCTTTCAAAGTAGTAAATCCTAATCATCCAGAAATACCCATCAGTTTTAAAATGTTGCTGAACCATACCGCAAGCATTTCAGACAAACCCTATGCTTCGTACAATTTTTATTGTTGGAATTTCGACTGCCCCACTGCTCTAGGTGATTTCATGCGTGACTATTTTGTGCCGAGTGCATCCAAGTACTCTAATCAAAATTTCTACACGTATAAACCAGGCGAACAGGCCAATTACAGCAATATGGGTTTTGCTTTGATTGGTTATTTGATAGAGGTCATAGCAAAAAAGCCTTTTGATACTTATTGTAGAGAGAATATTTTCAATCCTCTAGGCATGGATAAGACAGAATGGCGTTTAGCAAATACGCCTTTGAATGAACTAGCCATACCATATTCGCCAACCATAACCAGCAGTACGCCTCACTTTACCTTTCCCGATTATCCAAATGGTGGTCTCCGGACAACGGTATTGGATTTATCCAAAATACTTAGAGTGATCGCCATGAAAGGAGAGTTGAATGGTGAGCGAATACTAAAAAGTGAAACCGTCACCTTAATGCAAAAAGAAACCTCGACCATTAAAAGAGGTAGTATCACGTTCCATCCCGGCCTAGGGATGTACTACCGAAAAGTTGGGACGCTAAACCTTTACGGCCACAGCGGTGGCGAACAGGGAACCACAACAGATATGTTATTGGACATTGACACTGGCGTTGGCGCTATTGTGTTTACCAATACAGGTACGGCTAATTTAGACATCATTATTTCATCACTCATTCAATACGCTAATAAACTATGAAACGCATTACATTTTCAATCATTTTACTTGGTTTAGTATCACTTGCCAACGCTCAAGAAATTACACCAAATGGCACACCCAAAGACAAAAAGTACGGCCTCGTCATAGGATATTATGGCAATAAGTTAACAGAGGCTGGTGTGCAGGTGGGTTTAGAAAATTATTTAGCCACTACTGCTAACTTTCAGGTGATAAGCAGCCTGCACGTCAACGTTTTTCGCAAAAAAAATGTACATACTGGCGTGTCGTTAAATCCTCGAATTGGTGTGAGGCATACAGCAAACTGGGGTCTGACTATGGAAGGACACTTGGGCATGGGTTATTTGCATCGCTTTTTTGATTATGATCAGTATAAATTAGACGATGCCGGAGCCATCGTAAAACAAGGCAAAGCTGGACAATCGTCTGTAATGCCCAACATTGCGGTTGGGTTGGGATACGATTTTTCTCGAACATCTCAACTGCCAGTTGCTCTTTACCTTCGTCCTTCCGTTAACTGGGTATATCCAAACAAACATTTTGGATTTGAAGCCTCCTACGCAGCTGAAGTAGGGGTAGTAGTTAAATTGTAAGATAAAAATTTAAGAGAACAAGCAACCGTTGAGTAAGAAGTAACCAACCTGATTCATAAAGTAGGCAGGACGATTTAGAAATCTCCTGACCTACTTTAGATTTGGAGCTTCCGAGAGTAGAATTCTTGCTTCTGCGACTTCAAAACTCGCTTCCGCGAGTAGAATTCCCGTGACCGCCCGGAGAAATGAAGCATCCGTGAGTAGTATTCTCGCTTCCGCATTTAGAATTCTTGCACCCGCGACTTCAATTCTCGCGACCAATCTTCGAATTTGAGCAGATTTAGGCATATCTAACCCGACAGTGAGGCCGACCCGAGCAGCACACTTGCCAAAGGCCACACATCCAACCGCACAATCCAAAGCCTTCGGCAAGAGTGCCGCGCCCCCGTACCAATACTGGACAGATTAGTAAGAGTAAACTAAAAGATTCTCCAAGGTTGCCCCCCGCGCTCGTACAGTTTCACAACAAAGTTTCGGGGACAAAGAAAAAATGAATAACAAACAGACAGCCATGTACCGTCAACAATCAATTTTAAAACGTGACACCAAAACGACAACGTAACGACTGACTTACAACGAGAGAGAAGAAGGGCACATGTTGCCAACAAAAGTGACTGTTGCACAACTAGGATTTTGACTTTTTGCTGAAAGATAAACTGCGAAATTCCAATGAACTTAAGGGTTGTGGATGAAAAATATGCCGGATTTATAGTTGTGCAACAAACACAACATGTTTGCGCTATGGCCGGGCGACTAGTTAAATTTTAGTATTTTTATAAGAGCTCAACTTGCATTTGCCTACACTGATAGTGCTGGAAGTTAAAACGCTACTTAGCTCGATAAACGTTATATGAATAGGCTATTGATGAAATTGCCAACACCATAATAATGCCAACACTTGTCAAAGAAGGAAGTGTTGGCCACAAGATCTGAAGTGCAAACCCGAAAAGACCACCAGCTACCCATAAGCGGCCACTGAACCGATGTGTCTTCGTCCAGACTTCCTCGCTTTCCAGTGTCCAGGGTGTACGCACCCCGATAAAATAATTAGGTTTGATAATGGGCAAGTAGTTCCCTAAAACGACAATAAACCCCATAATTACCAGGGGCACACTTCGTGAAAAATCCCAATCTCCCGTGAGTGAAAGTAAATAACTGACAAAGATGATGCACAGAAATATCATAGAGGCAAGTCTGATTGTGTAATAGCCTCCTTGTGAATAGGTAATTCGTTTTTTAGGATCGATGAGTGGAGCTATTGCCAGAATGCCATAGAAGAGCAACATCACAATCGGAACGAGCCAAAGCAGCGTCTCTTTGCCACCAAAGCGATCAGCCTTTCCATCTATTCCGTAGTGAACAGGAATAGTGTCAGGAATTGAAGACCACAGATAATACAATTGTGCCACCGGTACCAAGGCAAGCACCAGTAAAAGAATTTCTCGAAGGTTTACTTTCATATAACTATTTCTTAAGTTTTATCAACCAACTCATGACATCATCAATTACAGTTGTATTGAGCGAGTAACTAACGAATTGCCCTTGTTTTTCGGCCGTTACCAGATTTGCCTGCTTTAACAAGTCAAGGTGATGCGAAATACTGGGTCTTGTAATATTGAAAGCATCGGCAATCTCTCCGGCTGTCATCTCTCGCTTTCTCAGCAGCTTGAGAATATCCCTACGGGTAGGGTCGTTCAGCGCTTTGAAAATAGTATTCACGATTTAAAGATATGTATTTAAATTAATATTTAGACAAATATCTAATTAATTGTTATCATTGCTGAACAACTTTCCATCAACCAAAAGAATCTAAAAATGAAAATCTGTGCTTCGCTAATTTTCGTGTTAATTGCTCATTACTCCCTTACGGCCCAGGAGGAAGTGAGGGTGCAGACTAAAGGTGTTGAACTGTTCGGAACCTTGCTTGTTCCGGAGAAAAAAACAAAAAAGGCCATACTTTTAATTTCCGGGTCAGGTGCAACTGACCGTGACGGAAATACCAAGCCAACGTATAGTAACGATGCTCTCAAAAAGTTGGCCGAAGATCTGACGGCATTAGGCTTTGCCACGTTGCGATATGATAAAAGAGGTGTGGGTCGAAGTGTGTCGGATTCCCTTCACACGGAAGGCCTTCGCTTTGAACAATATGCTGACGATGCTGCGGTTTGGTTGTCCTTTTTAAGGAAAAGATATAGCAAAATTACAATTATCGGTCATAGCCAAGGTGCTTTGGTAGGAATGATGGCTGCGCAAAAAAGCCAGGCAGATAAGTTCATTTCTTTAGCGGGCTTGTCGGAAGATGCCTACACGACAGTGAAGCGGCAGCTATCAAATCAACCTGCGTTTGTAGTAGATGCCGCCTATCCAATATTGGATAGCCTCAAGTTGGGCGTAAAGATAGCAGTCATTCCACCGTTTTTGAATAGCTTATTCAACCCTAAAACTCAAGACTACCTTATTTCATTCATGAAATATGATCCAAGAATAGAAATTAAAAAAATGAACTGTCCAATTTTAGTTGTTCAGGGCACAACGGACTTGCAAATCACTCTGGAAGGGGCTACCGCGATGAGTCAGTGCTCCCCCTACGCTACTTTGAAAATAGTGGAAGGAATGAATCACGTATTGCGTCAAAGTTCAAAAGAGGCAAATGAAAATATGGGCACTTATTCCAATCCTACTTTGCCCTTGCATCCTGATTTGGTCAACACAATTAAGATCTTCCTTGCCCAATGAGCCTTGCTGCGGTAAGGCTCTTAGCTATGCTTTGTAGCAGAAGACGATTGGTATATTCTTTCTCTACAGAGTTTCCCACTTCAGCGACTCTTTGGCCAGGCAACCTTCTATAGCGCCAGCCGCTCCCTCATCAAAGCCATATCTTCTTATACCTAATATTTAACTACCTGATATTTCTCTACTAACTCTTCACTTACACTAGCCCTTCGACCCAGACCCTTTGCTCCGCAGAGTACCGAGGGGGGGCGGACTCTGTGGCCAGCCTATTTTTGACCATACCATTAACCGTTCTTCGTAACTTCTATACCATCCAATTCCAAACATCTAGCCACCTGATATTTCGCTACTCACGAGGCGTGAAGACTCTGCAGAGAATTGAAATTTCTTTTCGGGAGGATCAAAAACCTGAACGTAGTTTTTATGTGGATTTATTTGGCTATCAATTAGTTGGTTAAAAAATAAAATATCAAATGGAGAACACTATCCCTATTGCCCACTCACTACAAACACAAAATCACTTCCTAATTGGTCCGATCCAAAGGTTCCAAATTGTGGCGCGGTCTTCAGTGTTTCAACAAACGCTAAAATTTCAGCAGTAGTCAAAATTCCATCCCTTCCCATGCCTTTCTCTAAAGCTTCCAGCAGTTGTTTGGCAAAAGGTGAATGTTTTCCAACAATGCCATCACTTACATACTCTTTACCACCACTGGTGAGATATTTTCTGGTCTTGAATCGTAGCTTTCTTCCAATAATATCGGATTGAGATGCCACTGAGTAAATTTCATCTTCCGCTGCACGGTGATTGGCGTTATCATCAAATGTCCCACCAAAGCAAACGTCCATCACCAGGAATATATGTTGGCAGGGATTGTTGTTAATGGTCGATCTTAACACGCTATGTCGCAGATAGGAATTGCGCCCAGGGTCATCCGGGAGTGATTCACGCGTTACAACAAATCCTTCTTTAAACGTCTCGTCATAAAATCCATGTCCGGCAAAAAAAATAAAAAGCTGATCCATGGGACCGTACTTCTTTTCAGCATACTCCCGCAGTTTATCAAGGACTTGCGCCTGACTCGGATTCTCGACAATCTCTGTTGAGAAGCCGTATGTCTTCGTCAAGTTTTCTGCAATGGCACGAGAATCAAAAACCGGATTTACCAGCGCCTTCCAGTTGTCATATTTATCAGTTGCAAAAATCAGCGCGTAGTCCTTTCGATTCAGTTTGGCAGCATCCGCCAATGCGGTTGAGCCCACGTGTACCTGACGGAAAGAAATGGCTTGTTGTCCATCCCGGTTCTGTACCGTTACTTCGAGCTCGCTAATGCCATCAAAGAAGGTCAACATCCTATTCACTTGAATCAGCAGTTGCTTTTCATCTTCCACAGGAACGGCTACTGTCCCTCTCACTACATTTTCTACTTTATCTCTCACCAGCAGTTGAATGCTTTTAATGGGCGTCTTGGATTCAACTGTAAACTCAACTGACAGCTTTCCCTCTTTTACAAAAATGGTTTCGTTGAAAGGAGATTGCCACGTGATTTTTGGCAGCGTGGTGGATAGACTCTTTTTAGGATCAGAATAGTTTAGTACCATTTCGTTAGAGCGTGAACTAAAGTTCTGAGCCAGCGATGATATAGTTACGATCAAGCTTACTATGGAGAGGATGATTTTTTTCATAGGATTATCTGGGAGAGACAGGTGTTGGAAAAGGGGTTGCCGTTTCATTCGAAGTATTTCCGGAGGAGATAACATAGGCTGCAGCTCCGGCCAGGACAATGCCCGCGGCCAGTTTTACCGCAAAAGGAATTTTGGGTTTAATGGCAATGGGTTGCGAAAAAACCGCGTCATTCCTATCTTTTACATTCGTAAATTTCAGTTTGTAATTGTTTCCTTTCTTTATACTGGCGGGAAGGTACCAATCAAATTTGCCTACGTTGGGTATATTGTTTTCTCCCCAAATACGCTCGCCCGCACCGTTGTATAACTCAATGTTTACCAGGCCGCTCAAATTCCCGGATGTCCAGGTAAGAGGATAGTTTTTGCCGCGTGTAAAAACCTGATTCTCTTTTACACCCAACTTGACAAATGGAACATATACACGACCGCGTAGTTCCACAGAAATGGTGCCTTGGTAAGCACCGAGCTCTTTGGTGATATCCCACACAATCTTTTTGTCAAATCCTGCAGTTACCTCTGTTCCAAAATCCCCACTCACTCGTGTGAGAGGAGTGGAAAAATTGTCCTGCGAGGAATACAGTTGCACCAGAAACTGGCGATTGCTGTTAGCGCCATCGTCAAGTGTATAATGCACTACTATATTGCGACCCACAAACTCAATGAAATCAATATGAATGTTTTGTGCGAATAAGCTACCATGTAGCAGTCCGAATAATCCCACAACGATGAGCAAAGATCTTTTCATTTTCATTTCTTAATAATTTTACCGGTACGGAACTCCTCCGATTTTCCGGACGAGACAATCACTTGGTACACATACGTACCGGATGGAAGATCGGAATTCAATTCAATCTCCAAACGTTGAATGCCACCAGTTAACTTCTTGCCTGACTTGTACAGTGTTACGCCTTGTAAGTTAAAAACCTGAACACTAGCGGAATATTGATCGGTTATGGATGGAAGCGCGATCTTAAATAATAGTCTGTTTTCCTCTGTAACGGGGTTTGGATGAGGCGCGCTGATTTGAATTTTCTCAGATGCAATAGCACTCAATGCCTCTTTGCCATAATAGATTTTAAAGCGACTGGATGAAGAAAGTATGAATGAATATGAGCTCGTTTGGCTCATATCGATAATATTTAAATTTTCTTCATCGTATAGATAAAGTTGTTGATCACCCGGCACAATCATATCATTCCAGGAAATATACGTCTCCTTCCCTTCCACACCGTTTGGTTTAAATCTCCAGACAAAGTTCCGTTGAGTGTTCACTACATCGGTGCTGTATAAAACGTTTGGTGTTTCTTTCTTTGGGAATTGTATTTCTGGCGCGTTGAGAAATACAGGTATGTTAAAATTATCAAATTGATCCTCCCCAACACTTGCTTTCGGATGCATACCAAATCCGCCAAGTTGGTTGGCTAACCCCGACTGCTTAATGTAAAGAAAAATTTTCCACGCCTCATGCGTGAGGTCATTGCTTTCGGTTATTCCTTTTCTGCCATTGTTTACTTGTCCCGGAAAGGGTATTTGAATGATGATATCGGAAGAAGTCAAATTCTTTACAAATCCGCCTTCAAACGCTTTGAGTAAAGTTCCTCCGGTTGCCTCTTTTATAGCCTGACCATCATAAATATTAAGTTTACCAAATGCTGAGAAGCCTACCTCCTCATTGTATGCGATAACATCATCCCATGAAATGGCAACCGGATAAGGATTACCAATCTGGTTCCATCCTGGCCTTAAAATCATTTGAAATAATCTATCTCTATTGTAATTAGGAGCTGGAACATTAGTTAGCTGTGGTGTTACAGGTGTGCTTGTAATTATCCAATAGCCTTTACCAGGGTCAATACGTGTCAAGGTTGGGCTTTTTCCAAATTGGTCGTAGTCGCCCGATCCATTTTTTAACACCGGATTCCACCACCACAGGCCCGCTTTGGTATCATCATTCCACGGAACATTGTTGTAAACAGTGCTTACATCATTATTAGTGCTCAGTAAATAAGGAAATGATACAATGCGATAACTTTCTAAACCTGTACCTGTAGGAAGCGTAGGTAATGAAAGAGATGGTTTAATTAAACGTACAAAGTTGCTGGTACCTCGAATCGAAGCATTATCGTCCTGATCGGTTGCAATGACGTAATACTCCAGCCCTAGCGAATCATACCAGTCTGCCTGTATCTGAATTGAATACGTGTTGTTTGTACCCACCGTCATTAAGGTCGATTTAAAATCTTTTTGGGCGATGCCTCTGTAAAAAAATTCTGTGCGTGCGATACTAACATCATCTGTAGCGGTAGCGCTGAATGTAGGAGTGTTTCCTTCTGTTACCGTAGATGGGTTATTGGCTGAAATACTTACAAGCGGTGGTGTAACATCGAGAGTGGAAATAATCATGACCGCTGAACTTGGCGAAGATCCGCTACTATTAGCCGCCCGTACTCGCGCATAGTACGTTCCGAAGGGTAAACCTGAGACAACTTGAGAATTTCTATTCGCAGGAATATTTAAGTTGTTGAAAGCAGGTACGAAGTTTACAAATTGATTATCAAAAGCTAAATCGAGAAAATAATTGCTAACCACTCCGGAAACCGGAAGCCAGTTCACTGTAAAACCCGATTGATTTGCATTTGTAGCAGCACTTGTAACGGGAGTTGCCGGAAGGGTGGTAACAGAAATGGTATTTGAATTATCTGAAGTTGATACCCCATCGTTGGATCGCACCCGATAAAAGTATGTTGTGCCTGGTAAAAGATTTTCAACTGCAACATTCGTAACGCTTCCAAGTTGCCGGTTGTTGTTTCCGGTAACAAAGCTGCTGAAATTACTTTGGGTAGAAACATCTAAAAAATACCTTGTTGCCCCTACATTAGACCAATTCGCAGCGAAGCCATTTTGGCTAATGTTTGTTCCATTTGATGAAGTAGGTGTTACGATGAAGTTTGTAGTTGAGGTAATTCGCTGGGAGCTGTTACTTACCATTATCGGACCGATGGTTGCCGAAGTTGGTATTGTAATGGTTAAGGTGCTATCCGTAACGTTAGTAACACTTGCGTCAAGGCCATTGATGCTCACTTTCAAGATGGTATCAAAGTTATTTCCATTGATCGTAACTGTAGTACCAACCGGGCCACGCGTAGGTAAAAATGAATTGGACGATTTAATTTCTGGTGAGTTTAGATTGATGGTTGCCAAATTCGGATAAAGACCTGTGTTGGTAACATATGCGTAATTACCAGAAACAAAAATTGACGATGGTTCTGAAAGCAAGACTCCATCGCGTGCATTACTTCTAAGAAAAGAGTTGACTTTAATAGGTATCAAAGGATTCGATACATCGAATGCCACCAACCCCTGAGTGGTAAGGACACCAGGTGGGTCTATAAAAGGTACTATGGCATAATCTCCAAAAAGTGCAATACCCCTACTATCGCCCAAACCTTCTACATTGTTAATAGTTTGTTGAAGTACTGGAGTGGCTGGGTTTGTAACGTTAACAATGTGTAGAGACCTTTTATAACTATCGGCAATATAAGCGAAAGTACTCGACCCTTTAGCCGCTACAATAATGTTACTGCCGCCACTCTTTTGATCAAAAGATGGAGTAGTAATTGCACCAACCCCAGTTAAATAACCTCTTGAGACAGGAGCTAACGGATTAGATAAATCAATTATTTGTAAGGATCCAGCGTTGTTGTTAATAGGGCCACTAGTTGCGCCATTTTGAGAAATTACATAGGCCGTTGTACCCAACATATAAAAATCAGACGGCTGGCTTAAATATGGCCCTGTTGTTCCACCAACATGACTAATACTTGAAACCTGACTGGGAGTTGCAGGATTCGTTACATCTATAACAACAAATGAATTGTTTGTTCTGCTGGTAAGTGCCACGTATATTCTATTGTTCCTTACAAAGGCATGTACAGAATTCGGAACTGAAAAGTTGAATCCCCCTGTTCCACTTTGTGCTCGCCCAACTTGGGACGGAAGCCGCGGATTAGAAACGTCTACTATCTCAAGAGTTGACTCATCGGTAGTTACATATGCATATTGACCAAGTACAAAAACACCGCGCGCTCTATTAGGAAAGGTAACATTGGAAATTTGAACGGGTTGTGTTGGCACGGATATATCAATAATGCCTAATGACCTACTCGTTTGATCCGTTACATAAGCATAATTATTGAGCACAAAGACTGAACGAGGATTGTTAACTACCGCGCCAGCATTTCCACTGTTTAGTACAGTCCTCATAAATGGTGAACTTCGATTCGTTATATCTGCTACACCAAGCCCATCAATACCATTTCCTACAATAAAAGCATTGTTTCCTTTAACTGTGAGTACTTGAGGTAAGCTTGTGACTTGTTGAAAGAAGGTGTTATTGGAATAAGAAAAATTACCAACATGCGTCATTAGTGTATCGGCTACAAAAAGAGATCCAGCACCATTTCTTGTAAAATCTGCACCACCTGCATATACAAACCTTCCGGAAACAAAAACAGAAACCGCAGCAAATTGAGCTGGGTTAGGAACAGGAGTTGTACTGAAGTTAGCCAATGTAAGCGTTGAGGTAACTACAGGATTAGCCGGATTGGCTACATTGAATTTTGTAACCCGGCCACCAGACCCCGAACTTGATATATAAGCACTTCTACCGGCTACGAAAATACTGGTAGGCGTGGTTATTGTTCTTGATGCAACAAGGGTAGGAGAATTCGGATTTTGTATATTAAATATTCTAAAGTTGTTTTCACTATCATCAATACTAATCCCAAAAGCATAGAGTTGATTGTTTATTTGTGAAACATAAATTCCTGAAAGTCGCTGACCTAAACTTGACACTACTGTGGGTCTAGAAGGATCGGATATATCTATTATTCTAAGACCAAATACACCCACTAAATAAGCATAATTATTATGCACATAAAGACTACGAATAAAGGAGAAATTAGGAATCTTAATCAGACCCTTATGAAGTGGCTTGGATGGGTCGGAAACATCTACTATCTCTAGAACACCGGGAGTACACGCTAAGTAAGCATTATTTCCTACCACCACAACAGCTTTAGGAGCAACAATAACAGCACCCCCGTCACCATTCTTGATCATTCCCTTAGGAACAGGCCGCCCGGGTAACGTAATATCAAGTATTTGCAAAACATTGGAAGTACCTGTTACATAAGCAAAGTTTCCGGATACCGTAACAGCGTTTGCACCAGAAAGATTAGGGTTTGCACCAGCACCGTTTTCAAGAAGCGCTGCTTGCCCCATGTTTAATTTTTGCGGAAAAACTTCGGCAAATGCCATAAAACAGAACGAAAGTAGTGTTAGCCTTATCCAGAATAAAAGTTGCGTGGGCAGGCAGCCAACAGCGTTCGAAAGAAACTTGATCCTGTTCTTGCACAACATATATATGTATGATGAATTCATTTAATGGTCTTTTGGCCTGAGAAGTTCAAAAATAAAATAAAAATTTTTTAATTCGCATTTTTTCATTCTTTCTAACAAAGTCTCCCGTCTCGGGGACTCTGTGGCCAAGCAACCTCATATCCTGCCACCATTCTTTTATAAACCTGTGCTGCACAGTCAGTAACCATGTGCATATTTCGTTGCGAGGGTTCACTGTTGCGTTCGAGTTTTTGTTTCTTAATTTTAGGTTATGAGCAACCCATCAAATGTTTTGGATATCATCCGTTGGGTATTTGGTATCATTTTTTGGGCAATCGGTGTTGTGAACACGTTTTGGGGGAATGACCCAGGTTTCGGAATTTTTATATTTCTGCTTTCTTTCATTTATTTTCTTCCGGTAAACGCCATTCTCCAGAAAATTACCGGCCTCTCAATTCCTGGAATAAGAATCGTAAAAATCCTCGTAGGCATTTTTATCCTTTGGGCGTCTTTAGGCGTAGGGGAATTGTTCGATAAGGTAGAGCTTATGCTAATGGATTTATAATGCTCTCTGAAAATAGATTTGTACTCACCCATTTTTATATCTTTACAAAATAGTAAAGCTTCCTGAAATTCTACTGTATGAAAGAAGTCACCGTTCAAGAATTAAAAAGCCTGTTGGATCGTCATGCTGATTTTCAACTGATCGATGTGCGCGAACCGCACGAATATGATATTTGTAATCTTCAGGGTGAATTAATCCCGCAAGGAGAAATACCCCACCACGTAGCCAGGATCGCCAAAGACAAACAGGTGGTGATTCATTGCCGCAGTGGCGCCCGCAGCGGTAACATCGTCACCTGGCTGGAGAAAAATCACGGGTTTACCAATCTCTACAATCTGAAGGGTGGAATTCTGGCATGGGCCGATCAGATTGACCCCTCGATGGAGAAGTATTGAAGTTGAAATTTTCTGATTAGTTCCCCGGGCGCTTCGGATAGAGGCTTCCGGCAATCATCAGGAGCATACTTACCAGCACCCCCGGCACCAACGGAGGGATGTCCGTTACGATCACATATTTGAATACAATCCAGGTAAGAATACCACTGATCATCGCGAGGATTGCTCCGCTGGCGGTGGAACGCTTCCAGTATAAACCAAACGCCAACGGTATAAATAAAGAGACGAGGCTTAAAATGGAAGACTCACCCACCAACTCATAAATGTTGGATCGGAGACAGGCCATCAGCGTTGCCAACGCGCTAAAGACCAAAATGGACAAGCGGGTATAGCGCAGAAGCTTTTCATCTGACATCGTTTTCCCGATCCAGGGCTTCAACAGGTTTTCGGAAAAGATCGCTGCGGGTGCCAGCATAGCCGAACTGGTGGTGCTCATGATGGCGCTGAGCAGGGAACCAAAAAACAGCACCTGAACAAAAACAGGTGTATGCGCCAGCACCATGTTGGGTAACGCCAGTTGGGTGTCTCCCATCAACTGCTCCGGATACAAATGACGCGTACACATGCTGATAAACAACGGTAACATGGCCACCGTCAGGTACAACGCTGCGGCCACATAACAGGAACGCACCGCAATGGAAGCCGAGCCGGAAGACATCGATCGTTGAAAAACATCCTGGGAAGGAATTGAACCTAAACCCAATACCGACCAGGCGGCCAGATAGATGGTCACATCTTTCCAATGAAACTCGGGAAGAAACCGGAGATTTTCGGAAGGGATTTCTTTCCATACATTCTTAAATCCACCCGCTTCAGAAGTGAGTATGACCGCGAGCACCACCAGCCCTACGATGATGATGATGCTCTGAATAAAATCCGTAATCGAAATGGCCCACATGCCGCCAATGTACGTATAGGCCGTGACCACCATGGCGCTCACCACCACGCCCTGCCAGGTGGCAAAACCGGTCACCGCGTTTAAGATCAACCCCATGGCCACTAGCTGAGCCGCAATGTATCCAACATAGGATGGCACCAGAAAAATACTGGCGATACGCTCGGTTAAGGCTCCATACCGAACCTTAAAAAAATCACCCAGCGTCAGTAGATTCATGTGGTATAGCTTTCGGGCAAAAAACAACCCAAACAACAAGAGGCAAAGCGCAGCCCCAAATGGGTCTTCGATCACACCCAACAGTCCGCCTTTCAAAAACTCCGAAGACGCTCCAAAAACCGTTTCCGAACCAAACCAGGTGGCAAACAATGCGGAAGAACTTAACAGCAAAGGCAAGCTTCTGCCAGCCAACATAAAGTCATTGGAGGACTTAACCCTTCTGGAGGCCCAATAGCCGATGGCAATGGTCGCCAACAGGTAAAGAATAATGGATGTAAGTAACAACGTCCGTTAAATTGACGGAGCGAAGAAAACAAAAAACCAGCGGCTATGACAGAAAAACGAAGCGGGAGTAAAACTTTATTTCTGCTTTTTCAACTGAAAGGTTCGGGTGACATTAAATCCAAAGTGCAAATCACCGTTGCCCAGGTCACCGGATGTCTCTGTGATCACGGCCCGCTCGGTTAGTCCGCGGGTATTGGACAATACCAACTGGAACACATGGCCTCCGGTTTCGATATCCACCCCTACTCCAAAAGCATCATAGTATGGATTTTCATCAGGAACATCGAAGCGATAATAGTATTCGGATGTTAACGCCACACTTCTGGTAATCTTATACCGTCCTCCCACGCCCAACGCCAACTGATCATTGTTTTCCAACACCCGATCAACGGTATTCTTATGCACCAATACCGGCATCAGTTGCAAGGATAAATTATTGGTAAACTTCCGGGCTATTAACAGTTGAGCGGTATACGATACCCGGTCTTCAAAATTGAGAGGCTCCACCAGATCCTGATTGCGCGGGGAAGTGCGGATGGCAGTATTCACAAACGCAGATACGGTCACCGGCATGTTCCGTTGGCCGGTGCTTTGCCGCAGAATCTTATAGCGGGTATAAATATCCATGGTTTTATCTACGGAGTTTCTTCCAAAACCCACCCCCCAGCGATCGTTTAACCCATACTCCAAACCGATCCTGACAAAGGCCTGATCCAATCCAAACAGCTCGTAGAGGCCGTCATTGATCAGACCAAAGCGATGGGCAAAAATAAATTCCAGCTCTCCTTTTCCTTTGCTCTCAACGGTCTGACTGTTGACCAGCCTGGTAGACTTAAATGTCTGACGGACGTATTCTGTTGGGGGTTCCGAACTTTGCTCCAGCTCTTTTAACAAATCTTCCTGAGCCAAAACAGAAAGGGGTAAAATCAAACAGAGACAAAAGAAACTACTTTTCATAGGGTTTGTAGGTAAAGGTCACGGTTACTTCTACTTCTTCGGCAATATTTTTCCACAGGATTTTAGGACGTTCAATATTATACTCTTCCAGTTTGATAACAAACCTGGCATCTGCTGCCAGTTTTAAATCCGTCAACTGAATCGTTCCCGGTACATCTATTTCTTTGGAGACGCCATGGATGTTGAGCTTCCCGACTGCACGTACTTGTTGTTTTCCGGTGGCTTCGGGAGAAAAACCGATCAGTTTACCACTAAAGGTAGCTTTCGGATATTTTTCAGACTCGACATACTTTTCGTTGAAATGCTCCTCCATCAATTTCTTATCAAACTTAAACTCCGTCATGGGTACCGAAAAGACCCAATCACCAGAGGCAATGTTTAACAAGCTGGTTACTTTGGAATTGGTGGCTTTGATATCCTCGATGGAGGCATCCGAAAAGAAGGTAATACTTCCCGTATCGGAAATATATTTTTGAGCGGTGGCAGTTGAGCCGATCAACAGACCCAGTCCCACCCATAGAATAATTTTTTTCATAGATTAGTTATCAAGAGCGCCATCATCGACCCAACAGGCAATGGCTTCAATTTCCTGTGGTGTTAATCTTCTGCCGCTGCCAATGGGCATGCTTCCATTTCCGGTGCGTGTTTTAATATTGGCGGCTTCGCGTTTGACATTGGTAAAATTGGTACAGTCGCGCGAACCTGTTCCAGAACCATGGCAGCCGGAAAAATTACAAGTACTTGTAAAAATAGGGAATATTGTAGCTGAGTAGCTGGTGCCCGTATTTCCGCGGGGTACGGTGAAGGCCACGGTAACCTGGCAATCGTTGTCATCTTTTACAATGACTGCATATTGACCGTGTTTCAGGTTTGTATAGGTGGTGTTAGATGAAAAATTTCCTCCCGGAAGTTTAAACTGATAAGGAGCCGCGCCACCGGTGGCAGATAAAACCAATGATCCATTATCGGAAGCGCATTGACTATCGGCCACGGATGATACCAGGCTGGCAGATAAATTTGAGTTGGGAGCACCTACAACTGCTTCTACCGTGGTTTCACAACCATTAAAGTCCTTGACTTTGACGACATATGTGCCCGGTCCCAGATTGGCAAACGAAGGGTTGGTTTGAAACGTCCCGTTATTTAAACTAAAATCATAGGGCCCTTCCCCGCCCGTGGCGGTCACGGTTACCTGTCCGTCAATGGCCTTGCAACTGGTAGCGTCAATAACAGCTGCTACTGACAATGAAAGTCCGGAGGTCGCGCAACTGACGCGTTCTGAGATATCATTGCTGGCACATGACATCACCACCCAGCCAAACAACATGAGAACAATTCGATTCATAGAAGAACTCAAAAGAAAATGTAAGGTATCAATAATGCCTAAAAAAGAAAATCCCCCAAAGTCCTGGACCCCGGGGGATAATCTTGTCTATAGTTGGCTTTAATCTGAAACAAAGGTATATGGAGGGCCTACAGTCACCAACCCTTACCCGACCATTGGATTTATTTTCTGACGAATGAGCATTTTCACCGTTGAGTTGCAGATAAGCTGTCTTTTTCTGGCCTGGAAAGGCTGTCTGTCTGAAAGAATTGCTTCTCAATCCGTTCCTTTAACTGAGGCTTCGAGCCTGGAAACGTGGTTCGGGAGGCAATGTCATAACTGGCGTAAAACAGCAGGGCAAAAAAGACTACCGAAAGCGCCACAAATATTTTTTTGGAACGTGTCATGCCAGGTTGATGATCAAGAGATGAGCCGTAAAAGTAACAAATGCGCGAGGGGTTGGTTGGCTGGAATGCTAAACAAAAAAGGAGCCTAAGCTCCTTTTTTGTTTGTTGAAGTTATTACTTCAATTTTTTGATCACCGCCTCAAACGCTTCCGGATGATTCATGGCTAAATCTGCCAGTACTTTCCGGTTAAGGTCAATTCCGGCTGTCTTGAGTTTTCCCATCAGTTGAGAATAGGACATACCGTGCATACGTGCACCGGCATTAATCCGGGCGATCCAAAGAGCACGAAAATCTCTTTTCTTGGCTTTGCGATCGCGGTAGGCATAAACCAGACCTTTTTCAACGGCATTTTTAGCTACCGTCCATACGTTTTTCTTCCGACCAAAGAACCCTTTGGCCAACTCGAGGATGCGCTTTCTGCGGGCGCGGGATGCAACACTGTTTACTGAACGTGGCATAGTTGTTTGTTTTTGGCAGGTGGCGTTTCAGAAAACCCTTCTGAACTCTTATGGCCAAATGCCGGGTTGAACATGAGTGTGAACCGATTACACCAAATACGGAAGCATAGGCTTGATGTTCCCTTCGTCTACCTTTTTAACGGTAGCCTTGTGACCTAACCTACGTTTCTGCTTGGTTCCTTTCTTAGTCAGGATGTGGTTCTTAAAAGCCTTTTTGCGTTTGATCTTACCGGTACCGGTAATCTTAAAGCGCTTCTTGGCTCCCGACTTTGACTTTAACTTTGGCATTCTTACGACTATTTAAAAAATTACGAACTACTACTTTTTACTTCCTTTGGATGCCACCATCATATACATCCGCTTACCTTCCAGACGTGGCATTTCTTCAACCTTTCCAAATTCCTCCAGTTCCTGCGCAAACTTCAGCAACAGGATTTCACCCCGTTCTTTATATACGATCGAACGACCGGCAAAATGCACATAGGCTTTTACCTTTGCTCCTGTCTGAAGAAACTTCTGTGCATGCTTCACTTTAAAGTTGAAGTCATGATCATCGGTGTTGGGGCCAAAACGAATCTCCTTAACAACGGTTTTCTGAGCGTTGGCCTTGATTTCCTTTTGTTTCTTTTTTTGTTCGTATTTGAACTTCGAATAGTCAACAATTTTACAAACCGGAGGATCGGCATTGGGTGAAATCTCTACCAGATCAAGACTTTGATCCTGAGCCATTTTAATGGCCACTGCTGTCGGATAGACATCTACTTTGATGTTTTCACCAACGACCCTCACACGTGGGGCAAGTATCCGTTCATTTACACGGTAAGGTTCTTCCTTTACCCGTCCTCTGAAGCCTCCCCTTCCCGGTCCGGGACGAGGTCCACCTGGCCCACCGGGACGATTACCAAAACTACTCTGATTGATTGCCACTTACTGGGTTTATGTTGTTGATATACGAGTCACTTTTGTGAACAAGGCTGCAAATATCGAATAATTACCAATTCTGGCAAAATTTACTGTGGCATCGCAAAATCCGCGGCAAAGGTGTTGGTAAACTCCACCAGTTCAACCGCTCCCTTGTCGCCTTCACCGTGTTTGCGGACGCTCACTTGGCGTTCGGCCACCTCTTTCTCCCCCACAATGAGCATGTAAGGCACTTTTTTCACCTCCGCATCCCGGATTTTCCTGCCGATCTTTTCGTCACGGTCATCCAAGAAACCCCTGATATCCCTGTTTTTCAGGTAATCAACCACTTCCTGGGCATATCCATTAAATTTTTCGGAAATCGGAAGAACCGCAATCTGCTCCGGAGCCAGCCACAAAGGGAAGTTTCCGGCACAATGTTCGATCAACACCGCCACGAAACGCTCCAGCGAACCAAAGGGAGCCCTATGAATCATCACCGGGCGATGTTTCTGATTGTCAGAGCCAATATATTCCAATTCAAAGCGCTCGGGCAACTGATAGTCCACCTGAATGGTACCCAACTGCCAGCTGCGTCCCAAAGCATCTTTGACCATAAAATCCAGCTTGGGGCCATAAAAGGCTGCCTCGCCCTTCACCGCCACAGTTTTCAAGTTCCGCTCGTTGGCGGCTTCCTGTATCTCGCGTTCTGCCCGATCCCATAATTCATCTGATCCAATGTATTTGGCTTTGTTTTCCGGATCGCGAAGAGAAACCTGAGCAGTGTAGTTTTCAAACCCCAGTGAGTTAAACACGAACAATACCAGATCAATCACTTTGATAAACTCTTCTTTCACCTGCTCCGGGCGACAGAAAATGTGCGCATCGTCCTGGGTGAATCCGCGTACCCGCGTGAGGCCGTGCAACTCACCACTTTGTTCATACCGGTAAACCGTTCCGAACTCTGCCAAACGAATGGGCAAATCCTTATACGAGCGTGGTTTTACTTTATAAATTTCGCAGTGGTGCGGGCAATTCATGGGTTTTAATAAAAACTCTTCACCTTCATCCGGTGTGCGGATGGGCTGAAAAGAGTCTTTGCCATATTTTTCATAATGGCCCGAGGTCACATACAATTGCTTACTTCCGATATGCGGAGTCACCACCGGATCATAACCGGCACGAATCTGTGCCCTGCGCATAAACTGTTCCAGACGTTCGCGAAGGATGGTTCCTTTCGGCAGCCACAAAGGCAAGCCCATGCCTACCTTTTCGGAAAAGGCAAACAGCTCAAGTTCTTTACCGAGTTTTCGGTGATCGCGCTTTTTCGCTTCCTCCAACAAATGAAGGTATTCCTCCAATTCCTTTTGCTTGGGAAAGGTGATGCCATACACCCGGGTGAGCATTTTATTTTTCTCGTTACCGCGCCAATACGCCCCGGCTACATTGGTGAGCTTGATGGCTTTGATAAAACCGGTGGATGGCAGGTGCGGTCCCCGACATAAATCAGTAAAGTTCCCTTGTTTGTAAAAGGTAATGGACCCGTCAGGCAGATCCTGAATCAGCTCGAGCTTGTAGGGGTCATTCTTTTCAGTGAAATAAGCCAACGCCTCGGCTTTGGACACATCGCTGCGTTGAAACACACTGTTGACCTTTGCCAACTCAATCATCTTTTTTTCTACCGCCTGCAATTCTGCATCACCAAAGGGTTGATCGCCCAGATCAACATCATAATAAAAGCCATTTTCAATGGGTGGTCCGATACCAAATTTAACTCCGGGATACAAGGCTTCCAGCGCTTCGGCAAACAAGTGGGCAGAACTATGCCAGAAAGCATACTTGCCACCCCTTTCCGTCCAGGTTAGTATTTTGATGGATGCCTCTTGTTGGATCACACGCGACAGATCTCTGATCTCGCCATTGACTTCGATGGCCAACGCGTTTCGGGCTAACCCTTCGCTGATACTTTTGGCAACATCCATTCCGGTAACACCAGACGGAAACGTACGAATGCTTCCATCGGGCAGGGTAATCTTTACTTCACTCATTCTAAAAAAAATAGGAGTGCAAATATAGAATAAACAGTTGACTCCAGGGTAGTTCAAACAGCCCCTTCAGGGAAGCAGTTTTTAAAAACGGGCACTTTAAATGCAACCGATCATTTACAGCTGGAATTGTGCCGTAAAGAGTACGCCAAACTTCCGCGCATCCGGGTTGTCCAGATAGGACAACCGATGAATAAAATCCACTCGTAGAAAACGGAAGATGTTTTCTACACCATAACCTAATTCGATGTAAGGACGATCGGTAAAATAGCCTGCCCGTAGCGTTTCATCACCTGTGGGTGTCAAGGATGAGATAAGAGCGCGGTTGGCCGGCCGCATACCACCCATAATGACATTGGCGGTTCCAAGTAAACGCCAATTCAGTTTCTTCAACAAGGGAATGCGGTTTAACAAAAACCCTTCCATGTATTGCCGGTATTGCAAGGACACATATTGATCGCTGATAAATTCACCAAAATTCATCAGATTATAGGTAATCGGTGAGTACAGAAACGATTGATTTCCCAAATGCAAGGTGAGCAGCGGGTATGGCAAAGCATTAAACACATATTCTCCTTGTAAGGTGACATACGCAACGCCCAGGGGCCCGGTTTTCATTCGCTTGGTCAACGACATGCGAAGTTTATCATACGAAAAATCACTGCCCAACACGCCCCTCACACCCCGGGTATACCGCAAAGTGATCACCGGCCAACGATCTGTGCCGAGGCTGATCCGCTCATTGTCATTTTGAATAAACAATTCATCCCGCGCATATCGTGTTTCCAAGGATACTTCGGCCGTTTGAAATTCATCACCAATCACAGGAGTCGTTTCTCCGGGATTCTGAATATATCCGAAATTATACGTGGGGTCAAACGTGGAATACTTAACTGAAATACGTTGAGAAAAACCTTTGAACAGTTCCCGCTGAAAGGCTACCCGGGTTTCATTAAAGTAAAATCCTCTTCGGAAGACACCCCATCGGGTGGCAGTCAGAAACAACGGATTGTCGGCCAGATCTTCGTCATCTACCCCTAAGCGTCCCAGATCGAAACGGTGGCGGATGGTAAAAGTCGTCCACCGTTGTCGCGAAAGAATGCGTTGGGCAGAGGCATAGTATTTTAATTTTTCATCATCAAAGCCATAACCCAGTTGAGCGGCAAAAATCCAGCGCTTGCTAAACTGATAATTGGTTTTAAAGCCACCCTGAATGCGAACGCCTTCCACATTATTCCACGCCAGCGCTCCCAGATAAGGTCCCCACTCAATCTTGCCTACCTTGATGTAGCCATCCAATACAATCTTAATGATATCCGTATACGTTTTGACAATCGGAATATTTTTTAATGTATCGATCATCTTATACACGTTCTTCTCCGTCTCACTCAACGGCTCATGGCGAAGGGTATCCCAGTATTGATCTTCTTTAAACATGTTTACGTCTTCGGCAATGACGATTGGACGTTCATAAAACTTAGGGGGCTGCGGTTGATTGACAACAAAGTTTTTGTTGCTGGTATAGAATTTAGCCAGCATCCCTGCTGATTTTTTTGTGAGTTCACCGACATCAATCAACACCCGGTTTTTTACAGGAAGCCAGGGGCCCAACTCAGTAGCCATCAGCTCTTGTTGAATTTTGATTTTTTCGATGAAGTTGACATTGGCCTGAGCGCCAACGGTAGCATCAATCTGTTTAAGCGCAAATTCTTTTTTGGTAATCCACATGGTACCGGTAAATGCCAGATCCTGTTCGCTTTTGGGAAAAAAATCCAACCGGTAGCAATAGTCTTGACCGATATATAAGCTATCGGTGAGGTCATATTCATAATACAAACGCCATCCATCAGAAATGGGTGACACAAAGTCTTTGGTCATGATGGTGAGCCAGTTCTGATAAAAATTATATTCCTGAAAGGAGGATCCAATCACCTGATTCACCACGCTGCCATCCTCCACGCCTACTCCGCTGATTTTCGATTTGAGCAGATGTTCTTTTTTGAGCGATGGGTTGTCGCGGTAGTAAAGTTTGGAAACGCTTTCGGTGATGAAGAGGGGAAGAATCGGCTTGCCGTCCTCACCTGCAATCCGTTGAACGCTGTCCAGCACAGCCGTGATTTTTTTGACAATTTTCTTTTCGCGAAAGGCATCGGAGATATTATCGACATCAATTTCAATTTTCGTATAGGTATCGTACTCGTAGGCGATGAGTTTACGTTTATCATTTTCATTCTTGTTACGAACAACCTTTCGGAGAATTTCAAAAGCAGGGTTTTCTCCGGCCTGGATGACCACTTCCTGAAGATTGGTTACTTCTTCCTCCAGTTGAAAATTGATCGTTTGGCGGGTGGCTCGTTTAATGGGCCTGACCTTACTCTTATAGCCGATGTACGAGGCAATGACCGAATCCACCGGGCTCAGTGTCTTTAGTATAAAATTCCCGTCAAAATCGGTAGTGGTGCCAATGGATGTTCCCTTGAAAACGATGTTCACAAAAGGGATCGGATCACCCGTATTGGCATCGATCACCTTACCCTGAACAATGGTTTCTTGTGCCTGAGCACCAATCAATCCAACAAAAAAGAGAAAGCCAACTGACCCAATTCTTGCCCAAAAACGCACAAAAAGCATGTTAGAAATTCAAAAATAATGATTTAAACGGTGGCCAACCGATTATGTGACATCCCTTCCGGATTTTAATTTTCAGACCACTAACAAGGATTAGGCTCCCATCGGTTCCTTTTGTCCTAAATGTCGTGGCTCGGTTTTTAATATGTATAGATCCAATACGGCTTTAGCTCTTGCCAGATATTCACGCAGATACACTTTCACTGCGCTATGCGAAGCCGGCTCACTGGCGACAATGGCCACCGCATCAATATTGTAATACTGACTGATAAAAAGGGCACGGTAGCAATGAAACGGTTGTGTAATGATGGTAATTTTTGTCTGTCCAAAAATCTCCTTGCTCCGGACGATAGAATCAAGTGTACGAAGTCCCGCATAATCAAGGGTAATGGCCGAATCGGGAATTCCTTCTTTCAACAAGGCTTTTCTCATTTCCTGAGGCTCATTATAATATTTAGAACGATTATCCCCGCTGAGCAGCAGATGTGTCACTTTTCCCTCTTTATACAGCGCTACCGCGGCAGCGATACGATTTTCAAAAAAAGGGTTGGGTCCTCCTCCCATGAGCTTATGACTTGTTCCCAACACCAGAGCTACTTTGTTGGATGGAACGGATTGTACATCGTGGTATACGTGTGCTTGTGTACTTCGCACAATCCAAAGATTAGCCCCCACCACCCACAGACTTACCACCACACCGGCTGCCAGCGCCCATCGGAAGGCGCGCTTCATTTTCTTCATTCGTCTTGATTAAAGCCGACCTAAAGTTAGGTAATCGCTTTTAGAAACTCACGTTCCAGCAATTCGGAGCGTCTGATTACATTGCGAAGCCATCGCAAACGAATGTTTTCCTTTTCGGTATCGGTTAGTTGCCACGAAATGGTTTCAGAAGCCCTTAGTTTATGTAACAGGGTACTGAGGCAAATGGCGGAACTCACCGAGATGTTTAAACTCTCTGTAAATCCAAACATCGGAATATGAACTTTTTGATCGGTATACGCCCGTGCCGAATCGGAGATACCTTTGAGTTCGTTACCCATAACTAACGCCAGAGGTCGATCCACCGGCACCTCGTAAATGGATCTACCATCCGGAGAAGGATCGGTGACCAGTATTTGATAGCCCCTTTCTTTCAGGTGACGAAAACAGGCTTGTGTATTATCTTGCTGGCGTCCTTTGTGACGAATCATATCTACCCAATAATGCGAACCTTTCAGTACTTTTTTATTAGTGCCATACTTACTGTAGTTTTCGATGATGTGAATATCCTGCAGGCCCAGACACTCACACGTACGCACCACCGCACTGGCATTTTGCGATTGCATGATATCTTCCAACACTACGGTAACATGGCGTGTGCGTTGTGCCAGCACACGATCCATCAGGTCCTTTTTATGATCGGTAATGTATTGCTGCAAAAAAGCGATCAGCTTCTTCTGTTTTTCTTCTTCATTCATAAAACAAAACCCGGCAGGAGGTGTTGAATTGTGCGAAAGTAAGAAGTTTTTCTATCCGGTGAGGATGGAAGATGATTCTTTAGATAACCTTCACATAGAGCATGATGAAAAAGAACTATCTGATTATTGGTGGAAGTACCGGCATTGGTTTAGCACTAGCCCGGCAGCTCCACACCCAAGGACATCACGTCATGGTAGCGGCCCGGAGACTGATAGACGAACCAGGTATTTCATCGGTTCACTTTGATGCCACGCTGGATGATGCAGCTTTGTTAGATCTCCCGGAAAAGCTGGATGGCCTGGCGTATTGCCCCGGAAGCATTAACCTCAAGCCTTTTCACCGGTTAACGGATCAGGACTTTACAGATGACTTTCAATTAAATGTGATGGGAGCCGTCCGCGTGGTCCGGAGTGTCTTGCCTAAACTAAAAAATGCCGGACAGGCTTCGGTGGTATTTTTTAGTACTGTGGCTGTAAAACAAGGCATGCCTTTTCATGCTTCCGTGGCAGCCTCCAAAGGTGCGCTGGAAGGTTTAACCAAATCGCTGGCAGCAGAGTGGGCACCTGTCATTCGTGTGAATTGTATTGCTCCCTCCTTGACGGATACACCGTTAGCTGCACGCATCTTATCATCAGAAGAAAAAAGGAAAACATCGGGTGAACGTCATCCCCTCAAGCGGGTGGGCGAAGCTGACGATATCGCTTCCATGGCCACGTTCCTGCTTTCCTCCGAGGCCAGTTGGGTGAGCGGACAAATCCTGCATGTGGATGGAGGGATGTCAAGCTTAAGGGTGTAAGACATAAAATGTCAGACATAAGATTTAAATTGTTGGCACTTTAAGGGATTGGAAATTTGGTGATGGACAATACGAAATTGCTTTCGCCCATTAATATTATCTTTGCAGCGTCCTACGTGTGTCTATGCGTTTTTTTATTGTTCAAGTACTGGTTGGCTTCTCTTTTTTCTGTCGCGGGCAGATGCTTCCTTTGGCGTATGCGCCCGAGCATACCTCTGCGGTAATTGACCTTCAATGTGTATTTGCTCCGGAACCGTTCCATACTCAGCAACCCACGGATAGTCTCTATGCATGGCTCCGCTGGAAAACAATTGCCAATTATGCTTTTGGAAAAAATCGTGGTGATCTGCCGATGATTGCCGATCTATCGGCTCTTCATCCGTACTTCCGGGATCAGGTGCTTCAACTTATTGTCAACTGCCGTTCGAAAGGAATTGAGTTAGCGGTGGTGGAAACCTTTCGTACCCATGCCAAACAAAACGAATATAAGAGCCTGGGTAAAAAATATACCCGCTCCACCGGTGGACGATCCAAACATCAATACGGACTGGCAGTGGATGTTGTGCCCATGAAAGATTCCGTGGTGGTGTGGGACAACAAGGTGCTTTGGAAAAAAATCGGACTGGAAGGAGAAAAGTTAGGACTCACCTGGGGTGGCCGCTGGCGTAGTTTGTATGATCCTGGTCATTTTGAATGGACAGGAGGGTTGGGCACCCGTTCGTTGGCGTTGGGGGTGTTTCCATTGCCGCCTCAACCAAAGCTCTATCCCACTCTTCCACGTGATTTACGTTACTTACAAACGTGCTGGCAAGCGTGGGAAGCAGAACAGGGTACAAAGGCCAGCACCCGAGCAGCCCTCACCGGCTTGAACTGATGCAATACGTTTTTCCTCGCGACTTTATCTTTGGCACCAGCACCGCAGCTGCGCAGATAGAAACTTCGTTTGAACATGACTGGCAGGGTGTAACTGCGCGCGATGGGAAAATATTTGATCGCACCACCGATCACGAGTTGCGTCTGAAGGAAGACGCGGCCATCATCGCTTCGCTGGCTCCTTATTATCGGATGGGTTTTCAATGGAGCAAGCTGCAACGCAAAGCCAACGGCAAACTGCACAAAGCAACTGTAAAAGAATACCGTGCCTTTCTGGACGACTTGAAAAACCGTGGCGTAAAAATCATGATGGTGCTTCATCACTTCACAAACCCTAAATGGTTTGCGGCCAAGGGTGGCTGGGAAAAGGAAGAAAACATTGACTTGTGGATCGATTACTGTAAGAAAGTGGTGGATGAGTTTGGTGACTATGTGAGTTTATGGAATACCTTTAACGAACCCAATGTGTACGCCAGCTATGGCTGGGTAACGGGATTTTTTCCCCCGTTCAAAAATAATCTATACCTGGCGAGCATCGTGGTGCGCAACCTGGGTACAGCTCACAACCGCGCCTATAAGCAAATTAAAAAGCGGTACCCCAAGCATCCGGTAGGCATTTCCCATAACGCTACCATTTTTTCTGCTGAAAACTTATTAGGATGGTTTCCGGCCCGGTTGGGCGACTGGTGGTTCATGGAGTTTGTGCCAGGTCATTTTGAAAAAGTGGATTTCTTTGGAATGAGCTACTATACACGCATCCCTCACGACCCTGTGCCAATCACGAACGTGCTCACGCCTGATAAAATGAAAAAACTGGGACGCCCCCATGACGATATGTGGGAGTATCACCCGGAAGGCTTACGCACCTGTTTGGAGCGTTATTGGAACAAATACAAAAAGCCGATCATCATTACCGAAAACGGTGTGGCCGATGCCAGCGATGTCTTGCGGCAACAGGCGATCAAAGACTACGCAAAGATCATGCATGAAGCACTGCGCGATGGCATTGACCTGCGTGGATACTTCTGGTGGAGCACCTGGGATAACTTTGAATGGCACTTAGGTCCCAGTTGTCGGTTTGGGTTGTATGCTTGCGACTGGGATACGAAAGAGCGCACACCGCGGCCGAGTGCCGAAATTTTTAAAAAACTCGTGTGGTCAAAAATGGTTGAGGATTGATTGGTGTGAGGGGTAGGCGTTAGACATAGGACACAAGACTTGAGATAGTAGATGTTTCAAGTGTAAAATCTTCTACTAAATTTGTTTGAGAGATCTCAAAAAGAATTCGGATTCTTAATCTTTGAACTTACGCACATGAAGAACATCATTATCGGAATATTGGTTTTGGTTTCTATTGCTTCGCTAGGCTATGCTTTTGTGCAAAAAACCGAGGCAACTGTACAAAGAAGAATGGCTGAGTTAAACGCCCGATTGGCGGAGGAGGCGCAAAGACATGCCGAACAAGCCAGACTAGAAGCCGAACGACAGTTGGAGTTATCTAATCAACAACTTCAGATGGCTTTAAGGGAAGCTGAACTAAGAGCGAAAGAAGCTCAAAAGAAGAAATAATCATCAAGTCCTATAGCATCAAAAGATAAGTGTTCAGATGATCACTGTATGGAAGGTAAGGTAGACCCTTTGCTCCATGAGAAATGGCATTTTCCTTTTTAGATTTGCATGGAGTAAAACTCCTGCCATGCAAAAGCCAGTAGCCAACGAAACCCAGATTCTCGCTAAGATTGCACAACTTAAAATCGAAGGCCATGTATTGATGCACGAGCAGGATGCTGAACTAACGCCACGCGATCTGAAAATATTGAGTTTCCATAAATGGTTAGTCAATATTGTTTTTGCCCTGGGATTACTATTCATCAATGGGATGGTCTATAATTTATCTGCGCTGCTGACATCCGTGGAAAATTTGTCTTTATGGCGAGGGCTTTTCATGGCCATTGTTTCAGCCGGGTTGGGTTATGTGTATTTACGTGATGCTAAAAATTTTAACCGCCAGATCCGGTTGGGAAAGAAAACAGTTGTCCGGGGCATCGTGACAAACAAACGCAAGAAGTCGGGCAAGCGAACTGCATATTATTTAGAGATAGATACATGGTCAATCAATGTAAGGCAAGATATCTTCCACAAATATCAAATTGGTCATGGAATTGAAATCCATTTCTTTAAGCCCCGGCACCAGTTGTTTCTTTTCGAGACCAAAATGGAGTCTCTTGATTTGAAATTTGATTAATGATTGAACTGCCTGGTGGTTAGCTAACCGGTGGGGTTCAATCAGAAGGTATTTCAAAAGATTATCTTGCTTCTCAGCGTGGGATTCCTTCGAAAAATGATTCCAGGCATGTGTTTCGAATGGACTCTATACACGCTGGCTACAGCGGATTAACACTAAAAATTTATGATGAGACTATTCCTTTCTTTCTTACCTCTGTTGTATTCTATCTCCCTGAATGCCCAGGTATCGTATGCGCTACGCGTAGAGACAGGATCACTTCTCTTTCAATACACCACGGTAGATGTTGATCCTGGGCCCAACTGGAAAGGACATAGTCTTAATGAAAAGCAAAACGGATTTGCTTTTGACATCATCAACAGCATCTCCATCAACAAGAAATTATTGGTGGGGGTGGGCGTTGGTTATCTCAATTTTGAAGGGATACATGGGTATTCCCTGTATGGTGATTTACAGTATGTGCCGATGAAGACCAGGCTCTCCCCTCTCATCAGCTTAAAAGTGGGAACGAATCATATCTGGAATCAATACGAAAACGGGCAAGGTAGCGCCATCGGTGAACTGGGCGTAGGCATTCACTATCAAGTGAGTTCCATACGTGTATACCTAACATCAGGGGTAATGATCACGCAACAGACCTTACTGGTACCGATTCGGCTGGGAGTACGATTGAAAGGATAAAAGAAGCAAAGGTATTCTCAAACAATTTCGCAGGTGAAGACCGGGAAACGCGAGTCACCCTCTAAAAAGGAACCCAGGAGGTTGTATTCACCTTTGCTTTCAACTCGTTTAGTAGGTTATACAGACCGTAATACGTCCGGTTAATGTAAAGCGCGTCTTTAACACCCCTGGCCCGTTTGGAATGACGGAACTCTTTCATGGATGACAACTGCTCTCCAAAACGGTACAATTCCTCGAAATATGTTTTTTCCGAAAAATCAAATTCGGGAGTTCGGAAAGGTCTCCCCAGTAATTCCACTAACTGAGTAAATACCTCTCTAAAAAACTTCTTGTCTTTCTCGCTATCGTCTGAATAGATAAACCGGAGATCGTAAAATACCTTTTCCAGTTTCTCGGGTTGATGGAGAATATCTTTTTCGAGTAACTGAAAATAAGTTTTGTAAAAGGATTCCGGGATTACTTTCACACAACCAAAATCGATGACCCCCAATTTGCGATCACGGGTAATGATAAAGTTACCCGGATGGGGATCAGCATGTAACGATTTTAATTGATGTATCTGAAAATGATAAAAATCCCACATCGCCTGCCCTAAAATCCGGGCTTCTTCCGGAGACCAGGTCTGTGTTTTGATAAATTCACCCAGAGGCTGACCTTCAATCCAATCCATGGTAAGGATTTTCGCGGCTGAGTACTCCGGATAGTAGGATGGAAATATCAAATTTGGAATCTGCCGGCATTCACCTGACAATTCGATCGAGCGCTGGAGTTCTAAGTCATAATCCGCTTCTTCCAACAGGCGTGACTCTACCTCGCTGATAAACTCATCATACTCGGCTGGGTTTAGTTTAAACATCCGCAGGGCGATTGGCTTAACCATGGCCAGGTCACTTTTTACGCTCTCTCCTACTCCTGGATATTGAATCTTAACCGCAAGCGATTTTCCATCCTTGGTAGCTTTATGTACCTGCCCCATGCTGGCAGCATTCTGCGCGGTAGGACTAAAGCTGTCAAAAAGTTCATTGGGTCGCTTTTTAAAATACCGCTCAAATGTGCGCACCACCAGCGGAAAGGAAAGTGGAGGGGCACTGTATTGAGCCATGGTAAATTGCTGCTGATACGCGGTAGGCAACAGGTTTTTATCCATGCTTAACATCTGGGCCACTTTCAGGGCACTGCCCTTTAATTCACTTAGCGAATGGTAGATATCTGAAGCATTATCTTCATGCAGTTCTTCATTGGTCATATTGGGATTGACCAATTTCTTGCTGTAGTACTTAAGGTAATTTCCTCCAATGCGAGCCCCGGTGCTGATAAACTTGGTGGCGCGTTGTACTTTACTGACGGGTATTTGTGACTGTTCTTTCACTTTTTTTAAGTTCCTCCATAGTTAAAATGAACTGATCTGCTTGTCAGGTAGCCTGTTAATTTTTTGATGACTGATACAGGAATTTTCCGAAATCCAGCGCATTATCCAGAATGCCCTTTCCAATCAGATCAAAGGCCAGGTTGACTGATTTCTCAATGGCGGCATCGGTTTTTTCAAAATTGGCACTTTCATCGTGGCTCCAAAACTGAAGAATAAACATGAGGTGGAGCCAGAACAGACTGTCGTAGCGCTGATCAATCAACGGACGCTTGGCTACTTCACCACTTTGAATGCCAGAGGTAATGATACCGTTGATCCACTCATCAAAAGAAACTTTAAAGCCTTTTAAAAAAACAGGCATCTGGGCCGGATTTTTCCAATGCTGAAGTTTATGCAATACAAAACTACGATCAGCCTTTAATACCTCCGCCAGGGTAAAATAGAATGACAAAATCTTTTCGCGGGCAGTAAAGCCACCGTAGCTCTCATCACCATGCAATCGTTCGATGACAGAACGGATATACGTATTCCAAATAGACTTTTCCAGGGCTTCAAATGATCCAAAATGAGCGTAGAACTCCTCTTCTTTGATATCAAGGCTCTGGCAAAATGCAAAAACCGTTGCCGGAGACTTCCCTTCGGTTAATACATAGGTGCGGTAAACTTCCCGTATTCTATCCTCCGTCAAGGGTGTTTTTGTTTTCGATTTTTTGGCTGTTTCCATAATATTTGAATGAGTCGCGAGTATGTCTTAAAAAAGAATGGAGGATTAGTTCCTTCCACTTCGTCTTAATAAACAGATATTGTCCATCAAAGTTTCATAAATTAATCAATAAATTAGGGGCCCATGAGTTCTGAAATCATTGTCGAGAAGCTCTTTCCTTTCGGAATGATCCTGGCTGTGCTATTATGGTCGGTTGGCGCTCAAAGTCAGTCCCAGGAATCCGCTTCTGTTCTGTTTGAACGCGCGCAAAAGGCGATGGACGAACGTCAGTTTACTACTGCTCTGGCTCATTTAAACGAATGTCTTCGAAAAGACCCATACTTTCAGGATGCTTACCTGTGGCGGGCGCGCATGCGTCAGCGGGCGAATGACCCGCTGGGTGCTCTCACCGATTATAGCATCTTTTTGGAGCAGGTACCCGGACATGCGGAGGCATTGTTCTCGAGGGGTACGCTACGTGTTGAGATGAAACAATATGCTGCGGCCCGCGAAGATTTCCAACGGTTGCTGCGGACACCTGGACTGGAAACAAATGCTGTCTTTTTTCAAATGAATCCCTACGAAGGCACCAAACAAGTGCTGACTACTCAAAGTGGTGGGTTAAAACCTCTGATTTATGGGAATCTGGGGATGATCGAAGTCCATTTAAAAAATTATCCAAAAGCTATCCTTTACCTGGATAGCGCATTAGCACTCCAGCCAAAAGTGCCGGAATACTTATTAAACAAAGGCCTGGCTTGGCAATATTCTGGAGAAAAGGATCAGGCCATAGCCACCTACCAGAAAGTGTTGGAAGAAGATCCTTCCAATGCCCTGGCTAAACACAACCTGGCTCAACTATCCAGGCAACAAGGCAACGCCCGACAGGCAGAAGACTTGTTGTCGCAAGCCATCGAAGAAAATCCATCGCTTCCTTATGCCTACGCGGAACGAGGCTTTTTACGCATGAACGAAAACAACGTGGAAGGTGCCATCAGCGATTACTCCCAGGCCATTTTGATTGACCCAACGGAGCCAGATTATTTTGTCAACCGAGGTATTTTATATGAACGTCAGAAAAAGTATGCAGAAGCGATCCGCAATTACAATCAGGCTATTAAAGTTCGCAATACCTATGCGGTGGCCTGGCTGAACCGCGGCAATGCCCATCTGAAACTGAATAAAATCAAAGAAGCCATTGATGATTATACAGTGGCCATTACATTTGAACCTGACTATGGACTTGCCTATCTGAACCGGGCTGTGGCTTTTGAAAAATGGAAAAAGACCGTGGAGGCTTGTCGGGATGCGCGGCAAGCCGAAAAATTAAAAATGACCGTCAGTGAAAGTTTCAAAAAAAGTGTTTGCCGATAAATCTCTATGATGAAAAAGAAAAATCCATTTTTACTCATGATCAGTCTGATCAGCCTGTTACTGATTCATCCGTTTGTCTATACCGATGTAGCACGACCGTTCTTTTATTCCATTGTACTTAGTTTTGTGGTTTTTGGTGGAGGCGTTTCTACGCACTTGCCCGGTTGGAAGCGAATTGAATGGATCATGGGGGCCGCAGCGATTAGCTTAAACTGGCTGGCCTATGTTTTTCCTCCGCTCACCCTGATTTCGCACCTGGTGTTGTTGTCTTTCTTCATTCTCACGGCCGGCATTTTGATCCAGCAATTTATTATTCAGCCCAAGGTAGATTCTGTATTATTGATTTCTACCATTGATGCCTACTTACTTATTGGTTTTGCAGGCTCCCTGATTTCGCTCATCGTATATGAACTTCTGCCAGGCTCCTTTAATTTACCGGTTCACTTTGGCGATCCTCAGTTTGAAGACTTTGTTTATTTCAGTTTTGTGACATTGGCTACGCTAGGGTATGGAGATATTACCCCTATTCATCCGGTAGCACAAACATTGGCTATCTTACTGACGGTGATTGGTCAAATCTACTTTGCGATGGTGGTCGCGCTGGCAATTTCAAAGTATGTGAGTGGTGTGCAGGAAAGTCGTAAACAAGAAAACTAAATGATGGACATCTTTTCCCGCATACGCGGTAACATGGGGCCGTTGGGGCAGTATGCTTCTATTGCTGAAGGCTACTATGTATTTCCTAAACTGACAGGTCCCCTTGGGGCACGGATGCAATTTAATGGCCGGGAAGTTATTTGCTGGAGCATAAATAATTATCTGGGGCTGGCCGAGCATCCGGAAGTACGAAAAGTGGACGAGGAGGCCGCTCGTGAATCCGGGATGGCCTATCCCATGGGCGCGCGACTCATGACAGGTGAGTCTGACTGGCACCTGAATCTGGAACACCGACTGGCAGGCTTTCTGCAAATGGAAAGTGCTTGTTTGCTCAATTATGGTTATCAAGGCATGGTGTCATGCATTGATTCCCTGGTAAGTCGATACGATGTCATTGTATACGATGCGGAATGCCATGCGTGCATCATTGATGGAGTTCGTTTACACCGGGGAAAGCGCATGGCTTTTGAACACAATAATATAGCAAGTCTGGAAAAGCATTTAGGCCGGGCGACCCAAATGGCGCAGGACAGTGGCGGTGCGGTGCTGGTTATTTCCGAAGGAGTATTTGGGATGCGGGGGGATCAGGGAAAGCTAAAAGAGATTGTGGAGCTAAAAAGAAAATTTCCTTTTCGGTTTTTGGTGGACGATGCTCACGGGTTTGGGACGTTAGGACCCCAGGGCGAAGGTGCCGGTGTGGAACAAGGTATTCAGGATCAAATTGATATATACTTCGGAACATTTGCCAAATCGATGGCAACCATTGGGGCCTTTGTAGCAGGGCCGACCGACATCATGAAGTATTTAAAGTATAACATGCGTTCCCAGATTTTTGCCAAATCTCTTCCCCTCCCCATTGTGAAAGGTGCGTGTAAGCGTTTGGAAATAATCGAAACCGAGCCACAGCATAAAAAAAAGCTATGGCAAAATGTTCATCGCTTGCAGCAAGGATTGCGGCAGGCAGGGTTTGATATTGGTAAAACCAATAGTCCTGTCACCCCGGTGTTTTTAAAAGGAGAACCAAAAGCGGCCTCCCAAATGGTTCATGATCTTCGAGAAAACTATGGGGTTTTCTGCTCGATGGTGCTTTATCCCATGATTCCCAAAGGGGAAATTCTGCTGAGGTTAATTCCTACCGCCTCCCATACTACGGAGGATATCGACATCACGCTTAAAGCCTTTACAAAAGTAGCTGCTAACCTGCAGGCGGGCCTGTACAGTACTGAAGTGTATAATCCTGTCTTAAACAATTCCTAAGTTACCCAATGTAATGTTTGCGGTTGAATAGGGTTGACAAATGGTTCATCATTTTGTTGTGCCTTGTGCCAATGCCGTTTGATCTCATAATACCAACGGGCTTGCATATCCGGTTCCCCAATCAGCGTAAGCGTAGGATTGGATTGTAATCCTTCATTAAGTTTATGAAACACTCCCAAATCTTGTCCGATAAATTGTTTCCCTAAACGCTTGAGTGGAAGCCAGAGAAAATTAGCCAGCCCAATAGAGGTGTAAAAAATATGCGTGAGTTCTGTCTGCTTTTCATTGATCGGGGTAAGCACAGTAATCGATACAACCTCACGATTGCCTACCTGGATATGCTCTGTACGAATACCTGGAATCTCAAATGTAATTTCCGTGGAAGTACCACCCTTGAGAACACCATAGCCTTTTGAGTTGGCCGATGGCGCATGGCGAACCATTTTGAATCCTTTGGGAGTAGGTTCAAAATGTTTTTCTTTTAACTTAAGTTTTTTCGCTGATCGCCAATACCACGATTGATGAACAAAAGTCACATGAGCAGGGTCGATCAAACCAATAACAGAATGATCAATATCTGCAGGCATGATGACGGTTTCCACATGTTTAAATTTTTTATCGGGAGACAATAAAAGGTCGGGAGCCGCTTCCCTGGGTCGGATATTGGGTAATTTTTTTTCTGGAACATAAACCCAGATGGTATCATTTTTTTCCTCGACCGGGTATTGAAAGACTTTGATCCGCGAAGGATCAAACGTAGCGTCCGGAGGCATGGCCGGAATGCCTGTACACACCCCCTGGGTGCTAAACATCCAACCATGATAGCAGCATTGAATGGTGTCATCTTTAAACCATCCTGCGGAAAGCGGCACTCCCCGATGAGGACAGTTATCGCGCAAGGCAAATACCTTACCTGCCTCATCACGACCAAAAACAATTTTTTCTCCTACAATCTCCCGCCCAACAAGTTTCCCTTTCTTGAGATGAGAGCTATGAAAAGCAAAGTACCAGAGGTTTTTTAAGAATAATGCCTGATCAGCCATACTGCAAAGAAACTACTTTTTTCCTCAGAAGCAGTACACTTTCTTCCTTACGGGAGTACGATCATTGGTAGAGAAATCTTTAGAAATACTGACCGTGCCTATCTCTTTTGGTAAGATGAGGTCATCATCACAAATTATTGATAACCCTGTTGATCGTTACACCTAATTCTAGAACGGTGGTATACCCCACTTCACAAATCCAGACGCAGTTTTAAAAATACAGGTTCACGAAGCATTTGATCATGGGTCATTCGGGAGTAACTGATCTCTGCGATCAATTGCGGCTTCACCCAACGACTGATTTTTTCGTCCGGTATTTTTTGTGCAAACGGTTTAGAAGTGACGGGTAGTTTTTGGAGTTCCTGCAAGATTAACTTCATCATCGACTCATCAAAACCAGTTCCTACTTTTCCTCTATAAATTAACTTTTCGTCAACCCGTTCCGCCAGATGCAGTCCACCAAAAAGAGCTTTCCGCTCTCCGTTGCCGGTGGAGTATCCGATAATGAAACACTCCATCGTGTTGCGAACTTTAATTTTCAACCAGCTATCGGAACGTTTACCCGGCAAATAGCTGCTATCGATTCGTTTGGCCATGATCCCTTCCAGTTCATGGACAATTGCAGCCTCCCACAAGGCCTGACCATCCTCCAGCATTTCGCTGATCCGGTAGGGCGTTTGGGGTTTGATGGAATCACGAAGCCAGACACTTCGTTTTTGCAACGGCTCCTGTACCAGCGCTCTGCCGTCCAGGTGAAGCACATCAAACAAGTAACAATGAACAGGATATTTCCGGGCTAATATTTCTGCAGCCGCTGCACTACCGGCCATGGTGCGTTTGAGGATATGAGTAAAGACCGGCTTCCCTCCCGCATCCAGGCAAACAATTTCGCCATCAAATAGGCCGCTGGTAGCACGAAAATATTCCGATTGAGTTAGCTCCGGAAAAGCGTGTGTCACATCCATCTGGTTGCGGGTGCGTAGCCGGATTTGTCCATCTTGTAACGCGATCATCACACGTATACCATCCCATTTAACTTCAAAACGCCAATGATCACCGGATGGAACACCCGAACCTATGGTCGCGAGCATAGGAGATATGGAGTCCGACAGATAGTTGACTTGCGGTTGATCCACGCGTTCCAACAGCCATTCCTTTTCTTTTGGTAGTTGATATATCCGATATTCAGCCGAGACTGCTTTGCTGTTCAGGCGGAAATAAAATCCATCCTTCTTCTCTTTGGTGATCGTATAAGTTCCGTTGGCGTAAATCCACATTTCGCCAGCACCGTATTGTCCTTTGGGAATGATCCCATCAAAAGTCAGATATTCTATTGGGTGATCTTCGGTTTGTACAGCTAATCTTTTTATCCCAGGCAACGGTGGCAAGCCCTTCGGCACAGCCCATGACTTCAACACCCCATCTTTTTCCAGACGTAAGTCGTAGTGAAGATGGGAGGCATGATGACGATGAACCACGAAGCGATTACCAGCCGGAACTACCTCCACGCTCATCGGCTCAGGTGTTTTAGAGAAATCGCGCTTGCGTGCATAGGCTTTTAGCTGATCCGGAGTTTTTGTTTTTGCCCGGTTATGCTCAGGTGTTGATATTGACTGATGCTCGGATCGCTGGGTATGTAATTCCGCAGCATATGCATCGATCGTTTCCCAGGGATCGCCATCCTGCTGAAGTTTAGTAACTGCCGTGGTCAGATTAAACTGAAGGGGTGACGTTACCTTTTCTAATTCTTCCCAAACCAATGGCATGGAGACAGGCGCCCCCGGGCGTCCGCGCAGGCTATACGGAGAAACGATGCTTTGACCTGACCGAATTCGATAAATATCAATCAAGATCCTGCCTTTGCGAGCCTCTTTTTTGATGTGAAGGGTGCTGATGCTACCATGTGCTTCCACAAATAACTGTGCTATTTTTTGTGCTGCCTCAAACACTTCGCTAAACGGGTATTGTGGCAGCAGCGGACAGCAAATATGTAATCCTTTTCCTCCGGTAGTTTTGACAAAGGGAGTATATCCAAACGTCTCAATGTGGTCTTTCAATTGAAAGGCAATGGGCACCAGTTTGGTAAAGTCAAAACCTTCCGGAGGATCGAGATCAAATACCATGTAATCAGGGCAAAGAAGAGTCGGTCTTCGGGCATGTAATTGATGTAGCTCCAGTGCTGCCAGATTGGCCATCCACACAATAGAGGCAGGTTCCGTAGCAATGATGTAATCCTTTTTTTCTTCGCTACCCAGTTTTTCAAACTCCAACCACGGGGGTGCCCACTCAGGCCGATTCTTTTGATAGAATTGTTCTCCATGAATTCCTTCCGGAAAACGAATCAGGGTCAGTGCCCGGCCTTTGACATGACGAAGCAAGGTGGGTGCTACTGCCAGATAATATTCAATTACCTGGGCTTTGGAAATATGATCCTCCGGAAATAGAATCTTTTCAAGATTGGATAACTCCAGCTTGCGTTTATCCAGTTGTACCCAGGTCGATTTTTTAGCCATGGCGTGGCTTTTTTGACCGAAAGATCCAACCGCAAATGATGACAGACCACAGAAAAGCCGCCATAAAGCTAACCACCTGATTGCTAAGATCGACCTTATCTGGAATACCCGCCAATCTGATTAAATAGATGCTTAGCGTGAGAGCACAAAGAACAAGCCAATAGCTCATGTTTACTTCCGTGTCTGCCTTTTGTGCTGGAAGGCGAAATAGATAATAAGCAATCAAAGTCATGCCCACTCCGGTGCTGATGTACTGAAGTGCATAAAAAAGAGGATAACGTACATTTCCAAGAGGCACATACACCTGACTGTAAAACGATCGGAAGGTTTGGACAAAATATCCGTGATAATGCGTGAACGAATCCCAGAACAAATGAGAACAGGAACCGATCATTAAGCAGATAATCATCGTCAGATAGCGCTGTTTGAGATACGTGATAAAATCAAACATGCGTAGCGGTTGCAGACGCGCCTGGATAGGCTTTGGCAAATTTTCAATCAATGGAACTTTTACCACCGTATGAAAAATGATTAGCAACAGCAGCCCCAAAGGCAGGTTAAAATAAAACAAACCGGCCAGGGTATGTCCATGAATTCCTTTCAGAGTCATGCGCAAAAAGTACTCAAAATCCGGAGTAATGCTTCCCACCACCAAGGCGGAAGCCGACACCCTCCGCCAGCGAAGAAAAGGTAAAACAATAGCCGGATGAGCTGCGGTGAATGGCATCAGTCGTGTGGCTCTTTAACACGATTGGGCAAGTATATCATGCCAATGACAAAACACAAAGCTGCCACGGAAATGGGGTACCAAAGCCCCGCCAATGGGTCGCTTGTTTGTCCGGCCAGATACGTGGCAATTAAGGGGGTGAGACCTCCAAAGACACCGTTACCTATGTGATAGGGTAATGACATGGAGGTGTAGCGTATGCGTGTCGGAAATAATTCCACCAGAAAAGCGGCAATAGGACCATACACCATCGTGACCAGAACAACTTGTAAAAAAACGAGTGCGATCATCGCATAGAGATTCGTACCCGAAATTTTTACCGTTCGTGTTGGAGACACCGAATCCTGACCCCGGCTATCATCGGTTACTTCCGTCACCTGAGTTCCATCCGTGTATACGCGAATGATTTGTTTCGTCTGAACGTTATCTGGCTGCAAAGATATATTTGGCAGAACACTCACCGATCGTTGCGCTACAATCTCCGTTTTGTTGGATATTTCCGCGAGCGCATACATCTGGCCATAGATCGGGCGATAAAGAAATACTGCCAGCAACATTCCGCCCATCATAATGTACTTTCTTCCGACCCGGTCAGACCACCATCCAAAAAAGATAAACAACGGAGTGCTGAGCAGCAGTGCTGTGGCAATCATAAAATACGATTGCACCAACTCAATCTGGAGTGTCTTTTGGATAAAAGTCATGGCGTAAAATTGCCCGGTATACCAAACAACACCTTGTCCGGCTGCAGCGCCAAATAACGCCAATAGCACTAATCTCAGGTTTTCCTTTTTGGTAAAACTCTCTTTGATCGGATTGACGGAAAGCTTACCTTCTGTTTTAATTTTAGTAAACAAGGGTGATTCATTCATCCGTAGCCGGATATAAATCGAAACACCTACTAGCAGAGCAGACAAAAGAAAAGGAATACGCCAGCCCCAATCGGCAAAGGCCTCTTCGCCAGTCGTTTTCCGAACGGCCACAATCACACCGATCGAAACAAATAACCCCAGTGTGGCAGTCGTTTGAATAAAGCTGGTGTAAAAACCCCGCTTACCGGGAGGAGCATGTTCGGCTACATAGGTCGCAGCCCCGCCATATTCGCCTCCTAACGCCAGCCCCTGCAACAATCGCAAGATCAGCACCAGAACAGGAGCAAATAACCCGAGTGTATCGTAACCGGGAATTAACCCAATGGCAAAAGTGGAGCCACCCATAATAATCAGTGTCACCAGAAAAGTGTATTTGCGACCGACCCTATCGCCCAACCTTCCAAACACAATGGCGCCAAACGGGCGCACAATAAAACCTGCCGCAAAGGTGGCGAGCGTAGACAAAAAGGCTGCCGTGGGATTGGTTTGGGGGAAAAATTTGACAGAGAGAATAGTAGCCAGGCTTCCGAACAGATAGAAGTCATACCATTCGATTAGCGTACCCACGGAGGATGCCGTGATGACAGACCAAAGATTACTGTTTTCAGTTTTGGAGGGGATACCCATGCTGATGAGAAAAGCAGAAAAGTAAGGGTATAAAATCTCAAAAGAAAATCTCCTGAGCCAACCGATACGTGTTGGCGTGTGCTTCAATGATGTCGCGAAAATCACTGGAGTACCCTCCACCCATGCTGGCCACCAGTGGAATTTTATGTCGATGGGCCAATTCTAAGACCATCCGGTCGCGCTGTTTACATCCATCCCGCGTGACTGACAACTTTCCCAGTTTATCTGTTTCCAGAATGTCGACCCCCGATTGAAAGAAAATAAAATCAGGTTGAATGGTATCCAAAAGACTTTTCAGATTCACTTCCAACGTACGCAGATAAAATGAATCAGGAGTGTGATCCGGCAAAGCAATATCCAGATCAGATTGTTCCTTGATCAGTGGGTAGTTATTGGCTCCATGCATGCTAAACGTGAAAGCCCGCGGCTCATTTTTAAAAATCTGCGCAGTGCCGTTTCCCTGATGCACGTCCAGGTCCACCACCAGAATTTGTTTTGCCTGCTGGTGATCCAGGAGATACTGAGCAGCAATAGCAATGTCGTTCAGCAGGCAAAAACCTTCGCCTCTATTGGTAAAGGCATGATGGGTGCCACCGGCTATATTCATCGCCACTCCATGCCTGATGGCATGTTGCGTACACTCGATGGTTCCCTGCATGATGGTGACTTCACGATCTACTAATTCGGGCGTCAGCGGGAATCCCACCCGTCTGATTTCCCTTTCAGAAAGGGACAGAGACGAGAGCCGGTGCCAATACTCCAGATCATGTACCCGTAAAAGCGAGTCGATAAGAATACTACCCGGAGCAAAGAAATTGTCGGAACGCACGGTGCCCTCATGCAACAACTGCTGGGGAAGAACCTCATACTTGCTCATGGGAAAGCGATGGTTCGGAGGCAAAGGCAAAACGTAATTTTCTTTCCAGGCAATCTTCAGCATACCATGGGGGCAGACCTACGGCTGCCGATTATAGGTTGATAAACAAGGCGATGCAAAATTATGTTTCCACTTTTTGACGAGCTTGGTCGGGCCGTGTTGAACTCTTACCTTGCGCCACTTTTTAACACGTGATGAAAAAATCCACCATCCAGTTTCAGGTAGAACTTGACGATAAAAATGTGCCGGAGCGAATCTACTGGGATGCCACCGAAAAGCCGGAGGCGGGATTGTCCGAAACCAAAGCCGTAAGCCTGTCATTATGGGACCATCACCAGAAAAATACGCTACGTATCGACCTGTGGGCCAAGGACATGCCTGTGGATGAGATGAAACGTTTTTACCTGGATTGTATTGGAGGTCTGGCACAAAGCATACTCACTTCCACCGGTGACGAAACCATGGCTTCCGAGCTTAATGCGGTTTGCGATCGTCTGGCCGAGCATATCCGAAAAGAAACCTCCGGAACCTAGAAACCAACAGGTAAAAGCCTTTATAAAAGGTCTCTGACCACAAACGATTGCAAAAAAGGTCTGGGGCAATCGTTTGTATTTTATCAATTTCTCGTAGTTTTAGGGATTAAACAACTCAACTCTATGACTAAATTTTACATACGAACGCTTATGCCGCTCGTACTGGTATGCGCCAGCGTGGTGGCTGCCTGGGCGCAAACCACCGTATCCGGTACGGTAAAAGATGGTGCCACAGGCGAGACCCTGGCGGGTGTGAATGTGGTAGTGAAGGGACGTGTCATCGGAACGGTGACTGACCTGAGCGGAAATTTTACCCTGTCCATCAAAGAAAACCCTCCCTTGACGTTGGTGTTTTCGTTTGTGGGTTTTGCTTCACAGGAAATTGAAATAAAGGAGGCGACCACTTCTGGTCTTTCCATCAATCTGGAAGAGCAGACGCTGCTAGGACAGGAAATCGTTATCTCAGCATCCCGGGTGGAGGAAAGCATCCTTAAATCACCGGTCACTGTTGAAAAACTTGATCTTATTGCCATTCAACAAACTCCTGCAGCTGAATATTTTGATGCGTTGGCTAACGTAAAAGGTGTTCAGGTAACTTCCAGTAGTTTGAATTTTCCAGCGGTAAACACCCGAGGTTTTGCCACCATCGCCAACGAACGATTTGTACAATGGATTGACGGTATTGACGGAGCGGCCCCCATACTGAATTTTCCCACAGGTAATATTGTAGGGATAGGCGAATTGGATGCCGAAAGCATAGAACTTATTCCTGGTGCGGCTTCTGCCCTTTACGGACCTAACGCATTTAATGGGATCATGATTCAAAAGAGCAAAAGCCCGTTTGAATTTCAGGGACTCAGCGCCCAGTTCAAAACTGGGGTGACCAATTCCGAAGCTCAGGGAGAGGCAAATCCATATTACAATTTCGGTGTTCGTTATGCCAAGTCATTCAATAACAAATTCGCTTTTAAGGTAAATTTCTCCTATTTCGATGCGACCGACTGGTCGGCTAATGATTATAAGCAAGATCGTATACGCTCACGATCAGAAACGGATCTTTCGGGAACACCTGACTTTGATGGTGTTAATAGTTACGGTGATGAAGCAGTCATTTCTATCCCCTTCTTCCCAACTACTTTAAGAAGAACCGGGTTTCGCGAGGAGGATATCATAGACGACTATTCAGCCAGAAGCATCAAAGGGGACATCGCTCTTCATTATAGATTAACAGATAAGATAGAATTACTGGGTAATTACAGATATGGATCAGGCGATGCCATTTATCAGGGTGATGCCAAATATGCGTTGAGAGGATTTACGCAAGAATTCTATAAACTGGAAGCAAGAGCTGATAACTTCTTTGTAAGGGGTTATTTAACTGCAACAGACGCTGGTGATTCTTATAATCTCCTTGCTTTAGGAACATTTATGAATGAAAGATATGCTCCATCATCCAGTGTATGGGTTCCAGATTATTTAAATGCCTTCTTTGGTGCTGCTCCAGGGGTTGCTCCAAACGATCATAATGCGGCACGGGCATGGGCTGACAGAAACAGACCTGCCGTTGGTACACCAGCATTCAATTCATTGGTTGATGACGTCCGTAACTCATTTTTTCAAGGAAATCCTCCGGGAGCTCAATTCAAAGATGAATCCAGACTTTGGCATGGTGAATTTAACTACAACTTTAAAAACCAAATCAAGTTCGCTGAAATCATGATCGGAGGAAATGTTCGTCAATATGATCTGTTTACCGGGGGAACTATTCTTAACGAAGATGCCGAAGCAACTTCCAATGCCGAAGCCAACTTCCAGCGGATCAAGATCAACGAATTTGGCGCCTATACACAAATAGCCAAGACATTTGGAGGGTTAAAACTTACCGGATCTTTCCGTTTCGACAAAAATGAGAATTTTGATGGTCAGCTTACTCCACGCATTTCTGGGGTTTATACCTTTTCAGAAAATCACAATATCCGCGGTTCATTCCAAACTGGTTTTAGAAACCCGCAAACACAGGCACAATTCATTTACTTCCCTGCATCAGATGCTATTTTGTTAGGAAGCACAGAGGCCAATGCCGGCAGATATGGTGTACACAACGGAGGTTCCTATACACGGGACTCGTATAGGGCTTATCAGGCTTCCGGTGGAAGTTTGAACCCAACTACGGGCGCCCCTACCGGGGGTAACCCAAGCCTGTTGGTAGAAACGGATGTGCCCTATGTTCAACCCGAACAACTACAGGCATTTGAACTTGGTTATAAGGGTTTGTTTGGTACCAACGTATTGATCGACTTCAATGGTTATTATAACATCTACAACGATTTTATTGGAACCGATTTTGTCGCAAGTAAACTTCCCTCAACCCATCAAGGTACTACCTTAGCCCCCGGTACCATTTTTAGTTTATATTCCAATTCACCCGAACAGATCACCTCTTATGGGGTAGGCCTGGGAGTGACTTACAATTTACCAAAAGGCTACAGCATCACTGGTAACTACAGCTATGCCGATTTTTCTGTTGACGAAATCGAAAATAGGGTTTTCAATGCCGGATTTAACACCCCCAACAACAAATTCAATATTGGTTTTGGTAATAGAAAACTTACCAAGAATCTTGGATTTAATATCAATTACCGTTGGCAGGAATCGTTTGATTGGTTTTCCTCTTACGGAGAATGGACTGTGCCCGAATTTGGTGTGTTGGATGCAGCTGTTAGCTATAAGGCAACGCCAATCAAATCAATCATCAAAATTGGAGGAACCAACCTAGGTGGTAACGACTATCGAACTAACCTGGGAGGCCCATTTGTAGGTCAGATGTACTATGTTTCCATCACGTTTGATCAGTTTCTTAAATAACTAAGTAACAGATTACCATTATGAAAAATTTTAAATATTATACCATCTTTCTCGCAGCCGCTCTCATAGGCGGATGTGCGCAGGAAATAAATGAATTGACACCACCCGTTGTCACTCCAGAGATACCTACAGGTTCCCGAGGAAACTTGAATTTCACAAAGTTTGTAACTATCGGAAATTCCCTGGTCGCTGGATTTCGATCGAATGCTCTCTATACCGAGGGACAAAATCAATCCATTGGCAAGATCATATCGAAGCAAGTTTCATTCACGGGAAGTCCGGTGGTCTTTAATCAACCCGATATTAACTCGGTCAATGGTTTTTCAGGATTTATTCCTTCAACAACAATACCTCTTGGAAGATTAGTCTTGTTTGATCCGGATGGATCAGGACCCAGAAGTGCAAGTCCTTCCGCATCGGCTACACCTGCCAGAGAAGTTACTTGCCCGAGCGCAGTAAGTACACCTGCTATGCCAGCCCCGTACAATACTGCCGCAAACCCAACTACGCCAGAGTGGGCTTATGGAGGAGTTAAGACTCAACTTAACAACTTTGGTGTACCAGGAATTACCGTTGGAGAACTCTTGGTACCAACCTCGGCTAACCCCTCACATTCACTTTATTACACCTCCAGATTTGCTACCAACCCTGGTGTATCCACTATTTTAGGTGATGCCCTTGCAACCGGACCAACCTTCATATTGGTTGAAATTGGTAACAATGATATCCTTGGATATGCCACAGGTGGTGCATCTAACCCTGCAATTCTTACTACTACCGCTGATTTTACAACTCGTATGAATGCCGTAATTGGTTCAATTCTAGGCAGTAGCACGGCTTCTGGAGTGGTGGCAAACATTCCTAACGTCACTTCTATCCCATACTTTTTTACAGTACCCTGGAATGCTATCCCTCTAGATGCAACTTCTGCTGCATCAGTTACCACCAACCTGGCAACACCTTATAATGGTTTTCTACAAAATTTGGTGACTGCGGGGGTAATTACAGCAGATGAAGCGCAAAGAAGGACTTTAAGCTTTACCGCAAAACCTAATAATGCTATCTTAATATCAGATGAGACCTTAACTGACCTAACGCCCTTTATGACGGGCCCGGCAGCTGGTCTTCTTCCTTATGCAAGAGCTCGTCAAACTACCGCCAACGATTTAATTACACTCCCGGCAGGAGGTGTATTAGGAACTTGTGTGGGTGGCTCAGCTCAATCGCTTAATGGAATCACTGTACCACTAGGAGATAACTTTGTTCTGATCCCATCTGAAACACAAGAAATTCTCACCAGAACAGCTGCTTTCAATGCGACAATAGCAGCTGCAGTGGCAGGTAGTAACAATAGATTAGCATTAGCTGATGTTAATTCGGCCTTTACAAGTTTTGTAACTACAAAAGGAGCTGTTGTAGATGGTGTACTGTTAACACCTAGTATTACCCCTCCTTACGGTGGATTTTCGGAAGATGGTGTCCATCCCAATGGAAGAGGTTATGCATTCTTAGCAAACATTTTCATAGATGCCATCAATGCAAAATTCTCAACAACTATTCCTAAGGCGAAAACAACAGACTACTCGGGAAATAGAACACCCATCACCACAACGAATAGCTATTAAAATTGCAAATACCCAAAAAGAGGTTGTCCCAAAAAGACAACCTCTTTTTTTTTAAAACAGCTCCTTCGCAATCCTGTAAATAGGATCTGATTTGCCCATCGAATAAAAATGAAGCGTGGGTACGCCTGCCTGAATTAACTCTTTTGACTGGTGAATGGCCCAACGGATTCCAAGTTCCTTGATGGCTTGGCTGTCTTTGCATTTCTCAGCCTCATCTGAAAGCTCTTCGGGCAGATCGATGTGAAACACTTTGGGCAACACAGTTAATTGTGCTTTGCCCGTCAGCGGTTTGATGCCCGGAATGATCGGCACATGGATGCCGGCTTCTTTGCACTTGTCTACAAAGTCAAAGTATTTTTTATTGTCAAAAAACATCTGGGTCACAATGTACTCCGCCCCCATATCCACTTTTAGCTTCAGGTACTTGAGATCTGTTTTAAGATTGGGAGCATTAAAATGTTTCTCCGGATAGCCGGCCACGCCTACACAAAAATTAGTGGGGGCGGTGTTTTCCAGGTCTTCGTCCAAATACAAACCTTTGTTCATCTTGACTACCTGATCGAGCAGTTCAGAGGCATATCGATGTCCGTCCGGCTCGGGTACAAATTTTGACTCACTTTTAATGGCATCGCCTTGCAAGACCAACACATTATCTACCCCCAGAAAGTGGAGATCAATCAACGCATTCTCTGTTTCCTCGCGATTGAAACCACCACAGATGATATGCGGTACGGTGTCAACTTTATAATGATTTTGAATAGCAGCACAAATTCCAACCGTGCCTGGCCGTTTACGCGTGGAAATGCGTTCCAAAAGCCCCCCCTCCTTTTTCCGGTACACATACTCTTCGCGATGATAGGTAACATCAATAAAAGGTGGCTTAAACTCCATGAGCGGATCCATATTGTCAAACAGATTCCGGATGTTCTCTCCCTTTAAAGGCGGCAGAATCTCGATGGTAAAAAGAGTTTTGCCATTGGCTCGTTTTAGATGTTCGGTTACTTTCATTGTAGAGTTCTAAGGTTATAATGTGCTGCAGTTGTGAAGTTGGAAAGTTTTTGTGAAACGTCTTATCCCTTTGATCTCAGATATTTTATTAATGCCAGATTCTGCGACTTAACTCCTTCAGCTTTTGTTTGTAATTCAGCTACTATTTCGGATGATAAATAGCCAAGATCGTTTGCTGCATATAGAAGACTTTTTACCTCATTGGCAGATGTGAAGGAAATCTCCAGGTAACGGATGAACTCCTTATTACTTTTTCTTCCAAACCCTTCAGCGATATTGTTCATGGTTGAAATTGAAGCTCTCCGAATCTGGTCTTTAAAAGCGAAATCTTTCGACATCAATCCATCATTTGAGATTTCATAAATTAACTTTACCAGGATTCGGGCTGCCTGCCAACATCTTAAATCTTCAAAACGCTCAACTTTGGCCATACTTTGTAGGTTTTAACATTCAGAGGTCTTAGGGTTTAAAAGTTTTAACGCTCTAACATTTCAACTTTCTAACTTTAAAACGCTTCAACTTTCTGACATTAACAACTTTAAACATATGACAAATTAGGCGCTAGCCACTTCTCCACTTCTTCCACGGCCATCTTCTTCCGTCTGGCATAATCTTCCACCTGATCTTTTTCTATTTTTCCCAATCCGTAGTAAACCGATTTCTCGTGGGCAAAGTAATATCCACTCACAGCCGCAGCCGGGTACATGGCGTAGGATTCGGTTAATTGTATTCCAACTTGCTTCTCTGCCTGCAATAGTTCAAAAATAGTTTTCTTCTCCGTATGATCAGGACAGGCCGGATAGCCGGGAGCGGGGCGAATGCCATCATACTTCTCTGCTATCAATTCTTCCGTGCTCAGTTTTTCAGATGTACTATACCCCCAATATTCCTGACGGACTTTTTCGTGTAATAGCTCCGCAAAGGCTTCGGCCAGGCGATCGGCCAGAGCTTTCGCCATGATTTCAGAGTAATCATCGCTTCGCTTTTTGTAATAGTCAACGAGTCGTTCCAGACCCACTCCTGCCGTCACGGCAAACATGCCCACATAGTCTATCCTATTGATTTCCCGGGGCGCGATGAAATCGGCCAGACAAAAATTCGGAAGTCCTTTGGCTTTTTTATTCTGTTGACGGAGGAAATGCAGCGTTGTCAAAGATTGAGTAGCTTCCTTATCGGAAAACAACACCACGTCATCACCCACCGCCTGGGCAGGATACAAGCCGAATACAGCATGCGCCTCCAGTTTCTTTCCAAGAATGATTTGCTGAAGCATTTGCTGCGCATCTGCAAAAAGTTTTCGGGCTTCCACTCCCACCTTTTCATCTTCAAAAATCGCAGGGTATCGACCATACAACATCCAGGTTTGAAAAAACGGAGTCCAATCAATGTACCTGGCAATTTCTTCCAGTGGATAATTCTTCAAAACTTTCCGGCCAATAAAGGTGGGCTCTTTAATGACAGTTGAATTCCAATCGATAGCTACGTGATTTTTTCGCGCTTCTTGTAACGGGAGGTAATTTTTTTGTTGCTGTCGACTTTCATGATCCAACCGGAGATTGACATACTCTTGCTTGATTTTTGCCTGAAAGCTGTTGCGTGTTTCAGGATTAATGAGTTCACTGGCTACCGGTACCGAACGGGAGGCATCCAGGACGTGAACCACCGGACCATCATATACTGTATCAATTTTCACGGCCGTATGAATCCGCGAGGTGGTAGCTCCGCCAATGAGCAATGGCAACGTCATCTTTCGATGTTGCATTTCCTTCGCCACGTGTACCATTTCATCCAAAGAAGGAGTGATCAACCCGCTCAAACCTATGACATCCACTTTTTCTTCGATGGCCCGATCCAGAATTTTCTCCGCAGGGACCATGACCCCCATGTCCACCACATCATAATTATTACAGGCCAATACTACCCCTACAATATTTTTTCCGATGTCATGCACATCGCCCTTCACCGTTGCCATTAGAATTTTAGCGGCCGGTTTCCCGGAGTTTCCTGTTCTTCGTTTTTCTTCCTCCAGGTAGGGAGTCAAATAAGCCACGGCTTTTTTCATCACGCGTGCACTTTTCACTACCTGTGGCAGAAACATTTTGCCGGCACCAAACAGATCGCCTACTACATTCATCCCAGCCATCAGGGGGCCTTCAATCACATGCAAGGGCTTTTCATATTTTAGGCGGGCTTCTTCTGTATCCTGATCAACATAATCGATAATCCCTTTTACCAAAGCGTGTGTCAATCGGTTTTCCACTGTATCCTGACGCCAGGTTTCGTCCACCTCTTTCTTTTTGGCAGATCCTTTGACCGATTCAGCAAAATCCAACAAACGCTCGGTGGCATCTTCCCTTCGGTTAAGCAATACATCTTCCACCCGCTCCAGAAGATCCTTGGGTATCTCATCGTACACTTCCAGCATGGTGGGATTCACAATTCCCATATCCATTCCGTGTTGGATGGCATGATACAAAAAGGCGGAATGCATGGCCTCCCGAACCAATTGATTTCCCCGGAAGGAAAAAGAAACGTTGCTCACCCCGCCACTGACATGCGCATGAGGTAAATTGGTTCGAATCCAACGGGTGGCCTTAAAAAAATCAAGAGCATAGTTGCGATGCTCATCAATGCCCGTAGCTACCGGAAAAATATTGGGATCGAAAATAATATCCTCCGGAGCAAAGTGAACCTGATGAACCAGAATATCATAAGCTCGCTTACAAATGTCAATTCTCCGTTGATAAGTATCGGCCTGCCCCAATTCATCAAATGCCATGACCACTGCAGCAGCTCCATATCGTTTCACCAATTTGGCCTGTTTGATAAACTCTTCTTCCCCTGCTTTTAAACTAATCGAGTTCACGATTCCTTTGCCCTGCAGGCACTTCAATCCGGCTTCAATGACATCCCATTTGGAAGAATCAATCATCACCGGTACCCTGGAGATTTCCGGCTCAGACGCCATCAAATTCAAAAACCTGACCATGGCAGCTTTGGAGTCCAACATGCCTTCGTCCATGTTTACATCAATCACCTGGGCTCCGCCCCTAACCTGGTCCAAGGCTACTTCCAACGCTTCGTCAAACTTATCTTCCTTGATCAGTTTAAGAAAACGGGCTGATCCCGTCACATTGGTTCGTTCACCAATGTTCACAAAATTGGATTCAGGGGTGATCTCAACCGCTTCAAGACCGCTGAGTTTAAGGGTTCGATGGACAGACATCCGGAGTTATTAAGTTGGGAGTGATTTACTGTTTTAAAATAAGGTCGAGAATCATTGGGTTTTTGGGGCTATACCTCAAGACTTAAACATGTTGGAGAAGCGAGGTTGTTTTTTGTGGTTTATACTTCTTCGCCAATTCTGAAATTTTCCGGATATGGTCGGGCGTGGTGCCACAGCATCCTCCCAAAATATTAACCAGCCCCTCTTTGAGATATTCTTCTACCTGAGCCGCCATCTCGTCAGGCGATTGATCGTAATGACCAAATTCATTGGGAAGACCGGCATTAGGATAGGCGCTAACAAAGAAATCAGCTTTTTCCTTCATGATTTGTAAGTAAGGTCGCAACTGATTTGCGCCCAAGGCACAATTGAGCCCAACGCTTAATAATGGCACATGCGACACGGAAACCAAAAAAGCTTCTGTTGTCTGTCCGGAGAGTGTCCGACCGCTGGCATCGGTAATGGTACCAGAAACCATGATTGGCACTTTTCTTCCGGACTCTTCAAAATATTCCTGCACCGCAAACAAGGCGGCTTTGGCGTTGAGGGTGTCAAAAATGGTTTCAATCAACAGCAGATCGGAGCCACCTTCGATCAGTCCTTTGGCCTGCTCTTTATAGGCTATCCTCAAATCATCAAACGTGACAGCCCTATATCCGGGATTGTTTACGTCTGGAGAAAGGGAAGCCGTGCGATTGGTGGGGCCCATGGCACCCGCCACATACCGCGTCTTTGACGAATCCTGCTGATTAAACTCCAGCACAACCTCTTTAGCTATCCGGGTCGATTCATAGTTCAGTTCATACACGATCGACTCCAGATGGTAGTCGGCCATAGCAATGGTAGTACCGCTAAACGTATTGGTTTCAATGATATCCGCTCCAGCCTCCAGATACTCCCGGTGAATGTTTTTTATGATATCCGGGCGGGTCAGCGATAAAAGGTCGTTATTTCCCTTCAGGGGATGTGGGTGATCTTTGAAACGCTGTCCTCTGAAATCCGCCTCCTCCAGGGTATGTTTTTGAATCATGGTACCCATGGCCCCGTCCAGTACGAGGATTCTTTCTTGTAAAGATTGTTCGATGGTCATGCTCTTTCGGTCAAATTTATCCAGAAAGAGCCTGTGTGATGGCCGCTTATCTTCATCTCATCCGATTGAAATCGGTGAGAAAGGGAATTAGCACCAAGTATCTGACAAGGTTGCTAAGACATCAACGGGCCCTGTCCCTCAGTCTTTCTGGATAAGCTCTGCAAAGAAACACAATTCGGTAACAATTTTAAAACAAGGATGGCTAATTTTGCAGATGTTTAATCTTAACTGAACCTATTGAAACTAGCAGCGATTGACATTGGCTCAAATGCCATTCGATTTCAGGTGTCCTCGGTACTTGAAAATGGCCAACAGACACTTTTCAAAAAGATGGAATATGTCCGTTTTCCGCTGCGATTAGGACATGACGTGTTCACCACCAACCGAATCAGTAAAGCCAGTGTGGCTAAATTCAAGAAGTTAATGAAGGCATTTAAACTTCTGCTGGAACTTTACGAAGTGGATGACTATATGATATGTGCCACCTCCGCCATGCGCGAATCGGAAAATGGCATTTCGCTGGCCGGAGAAATAAAAGAAGAATTAGGAATTACCATCGAAATAATTGATGGTCAAAAAGAAGCTGAACTCATCAATAAAGCCATCCAATCCTACCTGGGTGATCAGACCTATCTGCACATTGATGTCGGGGGCGGTAGCACCGAACTCAATATTTACTTTGGCGGAAAAAAGGTAAAAACCAAGTCATTCAAAGTTGGCTCGGTACGCATTTTAGAGCACCATGATTTGCCCGCGGTCTGGAGTGATATGGAATACTGGGTCAAAGAAAATATTAACCGCGGAATGGGAAAAGTCACCGCGGTAGGTACAGGAGGTAACATCAGCAAAATTTTTGAACTGGCTCGTTTGAAACCCCATCGGCTGATGTCGTTAAAGAAAATGCTCGAAGTGAAAGAAATGATTGAGCGACATACCCTGGAAGAACGCATCTATAAATTGCAAATGAACCCTGACCGGGCTGATGTGATCATCCCTGCCAGCTCCATTTATATGAAAGCGATGGAGTGGGCCGAGGCGAAATATATGTTTGTGCCGGAGGTGGGCTTAAAAGACGGAATGATGCTTCATTTGTTTGAGAAAAATGTCAAAAGCAAAAAAGTGGGTTTTGTGAACACGGAAGATCAATCACTCGGACGAAAAACGACTACCATTTCAAAAAAGAAGTAATCCAGGGTATTTCGTTCCCCTGCCAGTTCTATCTCCACCCAACAGAGAGACTGACCACTACCCGTTCAATACTTTGAGTAACCGTGGTCTGGTTTCCATGCCTCGGCCAAAATGAAGAAGCAAGGTTATACTGATTATCATATCGCGCCCATACACGTTGAAACTTGTATCCAACAGATAACCCCACCCGACAGGATCCCGTAGTCAAAAAATAGCCAACCATTGGGTTGAGCATTCGACCTCCTTCTTCTTTGGATGGACGATTAAATTCATTCTCCTGCATCCATGCAAATGCATACCCATAGGAAAACTGCATAAAAAGACCGTGTGTGTTTTTCGAAAGATTAAAAGCAATCGTTCCATACAGCGGCATGGTTTGCCACTCCAGATAACTGTCAAAACCTATACCCACCCCTACCCTCATTTGTTTGACTTTCAAACCGCCTGAAAGGCTGGTGGTACTGGTTAAGATCTTTCCGGTTTGAGGATGTTCTCCAGCGAGTACTCCGCTACTGAGTGAAACAAAGGGAAGCATTCTGTGCTGTCGGAGACTGTCCTGACCGTGGAGAGTCGCAGCCAATAGAAGCAGTAAGCCAGTATTAACATATTTCCTCATCACCGTACAATCGCCAGTGTACTGATCAGGCGGATATTGGTAAGATCCGAATAATCGTATTGATATAGCCCCTCGGGGCCAATCATCATGGCAATGGATTGGTGCGGGATAATATCCAGTGCCTGAATATCTTGATGGTGGGCCAGTTGATTAGTTGTAATCGCGTTTACATCTGAGGCATCATATACTTTTAAGCCGTCTGAGCCATCACATATAAAAAGAACTGAGTTATCAATGCCTAATCCATGTGGATTTGTCATCGGATAAATCTTCACGAGTTTGGGATTGGTTAAACTGGTGATATCAATTACTTCCAGTTGGTTAACAAACCCTTCACATTCGCTGCCATTGCGTAAGGTGACAAATGCATAATTGTCTTGAACCACTACTGGGTCACAACTGCGCACATGCTCGTATTTGGAAAGTAACTGAGGAGCGGCCGGATTTACGAGGTCGTAGATATACATACCCGAGCGCGATCCTCCGAATAGTATTCCATTGTAAGGAAAAAGTGTTTCAATATCCCATGAAATCTCTTGCTCCGCTTTTGGCTTTGGTTGACCCGGAGTAGAAACATCAATGACATCAAGCATGGCTCCGTCCAGCGCATACAAATGATTTTCAGCTATGGTAAACCTGGCCATGGAACCTCCAATACCGGTGGTGGAAGTAGGAATAACGGAAGCTCCCACGCCTGAGAAACTTCTAAGCGCTATACCATCTTCCATCCACATGCCTCCCCAGTTTTGCAACTGATTGCCGCTACATTCCGACTCTTGTACCGTCACACTTCGTACCTCCTCCCAGTCGGTTAATATTAAATTTTCATTTGTAACCATTCGATATCCGTAGGAAAGTGCATGATTAAACACTCGTTCCACACGATTGACTTCCTTGATATTTTGCTTGTTGGAAACATCCAACACCACCAGATCGACAAAGCTGTCGGCATACAGGAGGTTATTAACCATTGCCAGGTCATAATTCCCCGGAATCGTGATAAACCCCAGGGGAAGAGGTGCTGAGGGATTTCGATTATCAATGACATGGATGCCCTCCCCACTTTCATTAATGTACAGATATCCGTCCTTAAAATAGATTTTTCCAAGATTAGTCAGTGGTTTAGGATCGTCAAAACTGACAGCAGCTTTCAGTTCAGCAGACGTTGAGTATACCGGCTCGTAATAGATGTAGGTATTAGAGACCGTACATGTGTCAGAACAGTTCTGACAGATCAATGAAGCCGCTACGAGGAAGGCAAACTTCACATATGAGAATCGAGTCATTGTTCAGGCTTTTTCATTAGACCCATGACCTCTTTCAAAAGTTGGATGGCTAATGAAACATGTATCGAAATCTGAACCCGACATCCAGAACAAGCGGCCTGTTAGTAATTGACTGATCTCTGGTCAGATTTGTAAAGGAATAGCGCACTCCTGGCACCAAGGCAATGCGATACCGATCGGCCAACCGATAACTAAACTCTGCATTCGTCAGGCCAGCCCATGCCATGGTTTCATAAACTTCTGAATCTCCCAATTTCTGAGTGGCTTTGTCCGTCTGGCCGGATTGATCCACCAGCGTATTTCGCAAAAACAAATCCGTGGCAATGCCCGTATTGACCAGAATACCAAATTTTTTGTCAATGATCATATAACCAACCTGTATCGGTACTGACAAGTACTCAGAAGTGCTGGTAATCTTATAGGCCGGTGTCGCATTTAATCGGTTGGTGGTACTTTCTTCAAACGTTTCAGCGGTGACAGCCATGGGAGTGTTTTGATACGTAAGTGCGACCACGTTTGAAGTATAATTGATTTGTTGATTCAGGTAAGACAACCCGGCCTGGATAATCCATTTATTACCGATTGGTTTTCCCATCTGAAAACCAACGGAATAGGAAGTGCCCGTTTTAGAACGCTCGCTCACAGGTATTGTGGAATTTACGGCAGTAAAATCTCTTACAGCTGTATTAGACGCGGTAAATGTTGTGCTGGTGGACGAGTTGGATCCAGGTGTATAGCTACCTCCGGAAGCCCCCAATGAAGCCCAAAGTGGTCTTTCATTCTTCTTTTTTTCAGAAGGGGCCTCGGGCATATCTCCTAGCAACTTCGCTACCAGTGCCTTTTCTTCTTCTTCCGTTAGCGTTTGAGAGACCAAAGCAACGGAATCAGATAGTGTGCTTTGAATCTCTCCGCTACTGGCCAGGGAGTTTTGTTCAGTTTCAGAGACAATTCCTTGTCGTTCATCTATATCTACTGACGTAGCTTGATCACCACCTGAAAAATTATCCACAACTGACTGATTGGCTTTTTTATCAGATACACTCAATTCAGAAGGTACGTACTTTATTGAATGAACGGCTTTTTTAGGAATTCCATTTGTGCTGGCATTGCCCTCTGATGTGATTTGAATGTTTTGCTCTGCTGGCGTTTGTTGTGCTAAAAGTGAACTTCTTTCGCTCGGGCTAGCCGCTTCTTTGTTTCTCCTGGAAGAATCGAATTCAGGTTCCACTTTGAATTCATTTTGAGCCGTAAAATCCGTAGAATCTGACAATCCCCTTCCACCAGACCAGCTTACGTAAGCAATGATCACAGACCCCAGGGTAGCCACCAAAAGGGCAGCCGCTGCACGCTGATAAAAAATGATGCGCTTTTTATTCTGAGCGTTGTCCATTTTATCCAATGTTCCCTCCACGGATATCCATGCTTTCTCTGAGGGTGGACTTTCGGCATCCTCAAAGGCGTGTTTCCACTGGTCATCAAAGGAGTGTCTTCCTGTATTCTTCATATTTTTTTTCCTGACTCAGTATCTTTTGTTGAAGTAACTGTCGGGCCCGGTTGTATTGCGATTTGGATGTTCCTTCGCTAACCCCCAGCATCTCCGCTATTTCTTTATGGGTGTACCCTTCAATGGCAAACAAATTAAATACCACCCGGCATCCGTCAGGCAATGATTTAACCATCGCCAGCAAATCCTCCAATTTGAATTGCGAAAGGTCCATTTCTCCCGACTCCACCAACGGAATATTCATCACATCCACCATTGGAAAGAGATATAATTTCTGACGTTGATGATTAAGCGATGCATTGATAAATATTCTGGTAAGCCAGGTTTGTAGTTTAGCATCGCCTCTGAACGATTTTAAACCGCTAAACACTTTCACAAACCCCTCTTGCAAAACATCCTCCGCCTCTGAGGAAGTTCGGGTATAGCGCTGGCAAATCATGAACATTTTTCGGGCATAGCGATCGTATAAAAGCCGTTGGCAGGCCCTGTCATTTTTAGCACAGCCGTCAATAAGCGTCTGATCGCTCGTCATGTGTCCAATCTTGAACTTAGACCCCATGTTTTGCTGAAGGGTTGGAAGTCAAAGTTAATTTTTTAGGGAAGCAGATATCCAAAACCAAAAGCCTGCCAAGAAAAAAAAATACACTTTTCTTGAATTCTCATCTTAAGCACTCATTTGGGGCACAATTTTTAGTGTGTCTATTAAGTTCTAACTTAGGATTTCATATGAAGAACATCTTTCTTTTATTCCTTCTTTTTTCGATCGGTGGTTCTGCGCAGAAAAAGCTTCTCCGGGAAGACCGAACATACGAAGATCAAATACGAACCATTCAACTCTATCCGGCCACCGGAACCCCCTACGCCTGTCAACAGGCTGCCGCTGCATCCATTCATCAGCAAAACCTGGTTCTGGTCTTTGATGATTTACAGGAAGAGTACAATAACTACTACGTACGGCTCCTTCACTGCAACCATGACTGGAGCCCCTCTTCTTTAAAAGACATGGACTTTCTGCGGGAATACAACGAATTTGTCATCAATCAATACGAGTTATCTAACAACACCAATATCGTTTATTATCATTATCAATTTACGTTACCACGTGTCTCTCTGGCGGGAAACTACGTAGCTGTGGTTTATCGCGAGGGTGACAAAGATGATCTGATTCTGACCAAGCGTTTTATGATCTATGATAACCGGGTAGTTCTAGGAATGGACAATCAAATCAGCGGACTGGGCACCCTTCGATCCACCAACCAGCAAATCAACTTTACGGTTAATTATAAAAGTATGGAGATCATTAATCCGTTAGAATCCATATCGGTTGTTATCCGACAAAATCAACGATGGGACAACGCCAAATTTAAGGTTCCTCCGAGCTTTGTCAGGGAAGATATCCGGCAACTGGAGTACCGGATGTTTGATCAGGAAAAACAATTTGTAGCCGGCAACGAGTTTCGCTTTGTTGATTTTCGATCCCTTAACTTCCCTGGGCAAAACACCGCCACCATTGATCGGAAGGCCCATCCTTGGGAACTACATGTGATGATGGACCAATCGCGCGAAGCAAATGCTTACGCCCAGTACCGGGACTTAAACGGACGTTACATCATTGATAACCGCGACTATCAGGATGACCCGGTGGTAGCAGCGAACTATCTCTTTGTGAATTTTACGCTTGCTTCCAGGCCTGTCTCCGGAAAAGTATATGTGATCGGAGCTTTTAATCAATGGCAGCGCACTCCGGAAAATGAGTTAACATACAATACTTCGCAATCTGCTTACGTTGGCTCTTATTTACTCAAGCAAGGCTTTTATGACTATCAATACGCACTGGAGGGTAAGGGTCTGTTACCGTATCAAATGGAAGGGAGCCACTTCGAAACGGAAAATGAGTACGAAATCCTTGTTTATTATAGACCGTTTCTTCCGGCTGCCGATTTGCTGATAGGGTATTACGTGCTGCCGGTCAATAAGCGCTAGCTTTTGATCAGGTCAGTACTAAGCGTAAGTGAGTTCGAGATCCTCCGCCCGTTTGGAGGTATCCTGACCGGCCACATCCAACATCCCAAAACCTTTGTGGCAAAAATAGCCCAACCCGTTTTCATAGATAAACTGCTGAACCGGTTGGGGGGCATAAAGGGTAAAAGGAAAGGTATACCCACGAACCTCGTATTTTATATCGGCATCAAACAAAGGGTAAATGCGCGCAAATTTTTTATGTGAATCCTGAATCCGTTGAATATAATCCTTGTCCGCTACTACCTGAAATTTGTAGTAACTGGCAAGTTCTTCAGCCGTGTATTTGCCGCTTTCTTCCATTCGCTGAATGGTATTATCATACAACAAATCGGAAAACTCATCTTGCTCCGGAGATATGAATCTTTTAGCCATCTCATCATTAAAGGCAGCCGGCAACAACACGATGGGTGAAATGCATAAAAACTTGACAGAATCTGAAATCACAACTGGCTCTTCCGGCTCCATGGTTTCGGGCACCAGGTTCAAATTTCCGATCATCAATTCATGTTGGGCAAAAAGCGTCTCCAAGAAGTAGTCTAAAAATGGCTTGTCGGGAGTTGAAAAAACGAGTGTGACTTTTGAAGAGAAAAAATGCAATCCTTTACGACTTATTTTTATCTGGCCTTTCAAACCTGAAAAGTTATACGCGGTATAACCCACGAACTCCTTTTTGCCCCCCATAGCCAATAATCCCTTGATGGTCTGTGCCAACAAAAACTGGTGGTGAAAAGGCACGTGAGCCCCACGGTTCTTTAAGCCAAAAACGATCCTGATTCTCAAGGGATGGCCTTATTTTGTTTAAAAAATGACTATTCCGCTAAAAATTGAAGTGCGGAGTGCTAAAGTATTACAAATCAAATAAATACCAAAGCAAAATAAAATAATTTTTGCGACCAGCTATTCCCTTGCAGATTTCGGTGGGTGGATGAACTTAGACATTAAAACGGAAATGCATAACATCGCCATCTGCGACTACATATTCCTTTCCTTCCACGGCCAGTTTTCCCGCTTCCCGACAACCGGCCTCTGTTTTATACTTCAGATAGTCGGGTATTTTGATTACCTCCGCCCGGATAAATCCTTTTTCAAAATCGGTATGGATGACTCCGGCCGCCTGTGGCGCTTTCCAACCTTTAATAATGGTCCAGGCGCGTACTTCTTTCTCACCAGCGGTAAAATACGTGATCAGATTGAGGAGGGTGTATGCGGCCCGTATCAACCGGTTGAGTCCTGATTCCTTCAGACCGTATTCTTCCAGAAAAATCGTACGATCTTCTTCGGTTTCGAGTTCGGCTATTTGTGCCTCAATGGCCGCACAAACCATCACGACCTCCGCGCCTTCTTCCTTGACCAGTGCCCGAAGTGCCTCTACATGTTTGTTTCCGGTAATCACTGCCGCTTCGTCTACGTTGGCTACATAAATCACCGGTTTGTCGGTAAGCAACTGCAAATCTTCGATTGCCTTTTTGTCTTCCGCATTCAGTTGAAGGCTGCGCGCATTTTTACCAGCCAGCAATGTTTCTTGGTAGGCTAGTAAAGTTGTCAATTCCTTTTTTGCCTTGGCATCACCACTCTTGGCTGTGCGTTCTACTTTTGAAATTTTCTTCTCAATTGACTCCAGGTCCTTCAACTGAAGTTCTATATCAATGACTCCTTTATCCCCGACCGGATCAACCTTACCGGCCACGTGTATAATGTTATCATTCTCAAAACATCGCACCACATGGGCAATGGCATCCACTTCCCGGATATTGGCCAAAAACTGATTTCCCAATCCTTCTCCCTTACTGGCACCCTTCACCAAACCGGCTATATCCACAAACTCAAACGTAGTGGGTATTACTTTTTGCGGGTTGACAAGGCCCTCCAGCAAGCGAAGGCGTTCGTCCGGGACTGAAATAACCCCTACATTTGGCTCAATCGTGCAAAAAGGGAAATTAGCTGCCTCCGCCTTATTATTCGAGATGGCATTAAAAAGTGTAGATTTCCCAACGTTTGGTAAGCCTACAATGCCGCATTTGAGTGCCATACAAAGAGTTTTAAAAATGAGGGGCAAATATAGCCGAATTGGGATGAAAAGCAGACGTTAAAATGTAACTGCTTCCTAACCTGAGAAATCTTTCGGATGAAAATAATTGAAATAAGAAAGCCCTTCGCTTTCGCTGAAAGGGCTTTAAGAAGTGGGTTAGGTTTAGGTTAGGTTAATCCCACTTAAGTTCGGTATTCACTTCAGAGGTTTTCTGATTCTCAACTGTTTCCTGATTTTCCGGTTGGTCAAACTGATCAAAATCTACCTCCGGCATTAACTCTGTTTTTACGTGGTTCACCGTATTGTTCAGAGCTTCCATAAACTTATTAAAGTCTTCTTTGTAAAGAAATATTTTATGTTTTTCGTAGGTGAATCCTTCATCGTCCTTATTAAATCGCTTTTTACTTTCGGTGATCGTCAGATAGTAATCGTTCGATCGGGTGGATTTCACATCAAAAAAGTAGGTGCGCTTGCCGGCCTTTACTTTCTCGGAAAAAATCTCCTCGCGGCCGCTTGTCTTGTGTTCTTCCACGGACTGATGGTTTTAGGTTAGGTTTATAACATCACAATTAGGTGTCCGAAGGTAGGCTGTTGTTAAAATCATTTGCAAATTTTAATCAACACTTTTCCAATGGAGGCGTTACCTTGTGCCGTTATACCAACAAATTATTGCTAAAAAACGCAGATTTCCAACTCCATGGCTGTAAACTTTAATGAAATTGCACCTGCCACAAGTCTTGAATTCCTGGCCCGTCAGTTGGTAGAAGGATTTATCACCGGTCTGCATAAAAGCCCTTACCACGGATTTTCGGTAGAATTTGCCGAGCACAGGCTTTATAATGAAGGACAAAGCACCCGGCACATCGACTGGAAAGTTTTTGCCCGAACCGACCGGTTGTATACCAAACAATATGAGGAAGAGACCAATCTTCGTTGTCTGATCGCACTGGATTGCTCCTCATCGATGTTCTACCCACAAAAAACGCTGGCCAAATTCAGGTTCAGCGTTTATGCTACCTCTGCCCTGGCCTACCTGTTGCAACAGCAGCGCGATGCCGTGGGACTTTGCCTGTTTGCGGATGGCGTGGAAGAATATACACCTATCAAATCCACCCCTAATCACCTTCAGAAGTTATATGCCCTGTTGGAACAACGGATTCAAAAACCGGCTACTGGTAAGCGGACAAACGTGCCTCAGGTATTGCATGAAATCGCGGAAAAAACACACAAACGGTCTTTGGTAATTCTTTTTAGTGACATGTTTGATGGCAGTGATGATACGGGCGAACTTTTCAAAGCCCTGCAGCACTTAAAACATAACAAACACGAAGTTTTACTTTTCCATGTGAGTGACCATCCAACCGAACTGGCTTTTGAATTTGACGATCGGCCCTATGAATTTATTGACCTGGAAACGAGCGAGCGCCTGCGCCTGCATCCCGGAGAAATTCGGGAGAAATTTATTCAGCAACTCACGCACTTTCATAAAGAGCTGGAATTGAAATGCCATCAACTGAAAATCGACTTTATCTCAGCCAATTCTCAAACTCCGTTTCAGCAGGTTCTTCAATCTTATCTTATCAAACGGGCAAAAATGAGATAGTAGTAATGCGGGTAATCCGATGGTCTTAACTCTGTAATTGTTCGTTATGTAACCAGGCTTTTTTGGCAGTAAGCTCTTCCTTGGTTTCAACATAATCCGGATCCGGCACACAGCAATCTACCGGGCAAACGGCTGCACATTGAGGTTCTTCATGAAAGCCCGTACATTCCGTACACTTTCCTGAGACTATATAATAAAATTCATCGGAAACAGGTTTTTGAGTGGTTTTAGCATCCACTTGGGAGCCATCTTCCAATTCAACACTGGTTAAGGCAGTACCTCCTGCCCAATTCCACTCCCGACCACCCTCGTAAATGGCTGTATTGGGGCATTCCGGCTCGCAGGCTCCACAATTTATACACTCGTCTGTGATCTTAATCGCCATCGGTTTCGTTGTTTTTAGGGTTTACCCTACTTTCGCGGTACAAAAATAACTGTAACCGGCTATGCATCAAAACAGGTATACCCGTTGAAAAGTTTTACGAACGCATGAATTTAACTGAGCGGATTGAGGCTTTTGGCCGTCTGGGGGATTGGATCCGTAACCTGGATGCGGAGACCATGGAAGAACTGACCCAGGCTGCCCGAAACGAGAATCCATGGTTTGTAGAAACCGAGGTGGTACGGGCGCTACATGGTATTGGACATTTTTTAAACCGGGAAGAACTAACGAACTGGACGAACCGCTACCACTTTTCCAATCCTTCAAAAAGAGTAGGTGTTGCCATGGCCGGAAACATTCCGCTCGTTGGATTTCACGACCTGCTTTGTGTAGTCTTATCCGGGCATACCCTGGTAGCCAAATTAAGTTCGCAAGACACTGTTCTGCTGCGCAGGTTAGTTCGGGAATTGGTCCGGATGGAGCCGAAAATGGATTCCTGCATCTTTTTTTCCGAGCACCTGAAGAATGTTGATGCTGTTATTGCTACCGGAAGCGATAATACCTCGAGGTATTTTGAATATTACTTTCGAAAAATACCCCACATCATTCGAAAAAACAGAAGTTCCTGTGCCATTCTTACGGGCGATGAACCGGTTGAAGAACTAGCCAAACTTGGAGAAGATGTCTTCTCCTATTTTGGGCTAGGCTGCCGCAATGTTTCGAAACTTTTTGTCCCTGAGAAGTATTCATTTACCCCATTGCTGGATTCATGGAGTTCATATGCTTTTGTATCGAATCATCATAAATACCATAATAATTACGAATACCACAAGTCTATCCTGCTGGTTAATCAGCAACCGCATTTAGATACCGGGTTTTTGTTGTTACGCGAAGAAAAGGCTTTGGTATCCCCCATCGCGGTGCTTTTTTATGAAACTTATTCTTCGCAGAAGGACCTTCGATCTAAATTGGGTGAAATTCAGGAAAAAATTCAGTGTCGGGTATCGGCCGCAGGCTGGTGGAACGGAAGTTTAGCGTTTGGACAGGCCCAATCTCCTCAGGTAGATGATTACCCGGATCAGGTTGACACTTTACAATTTCTGATGAGTATAACCTGAATTTTACCTTTTCATAACTCCTCTGAGATTTTCCAATCCCTCCATGGTAAGTGGTTTGGTTACAAAACCTAAGACGTTTTCATAATCCTGAGCACGTTTCCGATCCGATTGATTATTGGAGCTTGTTAAAATAACTACCAATGGCTTTTTGGCTTTAGCCTTTAGGTTATCCAAGAATTGAAATCCGTCCATTCCCGGCATGTTTAAATCCAGGAAGATGATATCCGGCAATTGACCAGTGGCCAGAGCTTCCAATGCCTCTTTCGGGGACTGATATGTTACAATGGTATGGGCAAACTGACTAAGCTGAATAAACTTACTCTGTACAAAAAGATCCACCTCATTATCATCTACTAAATAGGCTGTATGTACGGAGGTTTGAAACATAATTTGTTTAACTTGAAAAAGTGGCTTTTTGTTCGGTTGGGTTGATTGTGGTTCCAAAATATACGGAATATGCCTTTAAAGGATTAAAAAAATGTGCTAAAATTGGGACTTGAAACAATTTTAGAGGTTTAAAGAGCCCAAAACCCTTACCTGACCTTAAACAAAACCGAAATAACTATGAAATTAACTCTTCGACTCTTCCTTTTCTTGGCGGTTAGCGCTATGTGCCTGTCGGGATGCGGACCATCTGAAAACAAGGATAACTCCAGCGATTTTGATAAGGCTCAAGAGTCTCTCAAAGAAGAAATAAAGAAGGTGGTCTATAACATTCCTTCTCCGGCCGAAATTCCATACCTGCTTCAGGCAACCGGTGCTGATTTTAACCAAAGCCTGATTAACGATAAAAATAAGGTGGACTCTTACACTTCTAAAGTGGACAAGGCGGCTTTAAATCTAGGTGTATATGCAGCTGACATCGGGTATCTCAGTTCATATGAAAAAACCCAGGATGCCATTGGTTACATCGAATCAGCCAAGAAACTAGCTGATAATCTGAATGTTGTAGGCACCTTTGATACTGACTTATTAAAACAATTTGAAACCAATGTGTCTAACAAAGATTCCTTGGCTTCCTTGTTGAACCGTGCTGTTCAAAAAACCGATAATTACTTGCAGGATGACAACCGGACCAAATTAGCGGCTCTCGTGCTCACCGGTAGCTTTATTGAAGGATTGTTTATTTCCACGGAACTTGTGCAGTCCTATCCAACCAACATTCTTCCAAATGATGCCCGCAACACTATTTTAACCCCGTTGATTCAAGTGATTGTGAACCAACGTAAATCCGTTGATGAGTTGGTCAAAATGCTGGGAAATGTGGGCGATGACGCAGAGGTGGCAGCATTGAAAGTCGAAATGGAAAAACTTCAAACAAGCTACGCGGCCCTGAATATTGACGAGCAAATCAAAAATAATAAGGGTGGTCTGACATTATCAGATAAAAATCTTCTGGAAATTACCAGCCTGGTGGAAAAAATCAGAACCTCCATTACTCAATAAAAGCTTTAGTAGAAGAACAAAAAAAGGATTGACCGTGGGTCAATCCTTTTTCATTTGGTTTCATTCCATCCCAGAGATGGATGTCGTATCTTTAAGTCAAATACCTATTCATGAGCGAACCTGTACTCGATGCCATCATCAAACTATTCGCCCTGGTGGCCAATGAAGACCAGGTAACCAAGCAAGAGCGTGACCGAATACAACTGTTCTTATCCGATCACCTAAGCCAAAAATCTGTCGTCAGTCACCTTCAGTTGTTTGATCAATATTCCAGACAACTGTCGGAACAAATATCTCTCGAAAAGGAAAGTCAGCTGGTTGAAAAAATTTGTGCATCCATCAATGCAGATACGGCCAAAAAGCAAAAGATCGTGATTCTGGTAGAGTTGATGAGTATTATTCTGGCAGATGGGCATATCTCGGAACGTGAAAATCGGCTAGCCTTACAGATTTGTCAGGCCTTTAGCATCTCCAGTGATTTGATGGATGTCATCAAAACCTTTATCCTGGGAGACAATCCTTTATCCCTGGATGATCCTTCCATCCTGATCATTCATTCAGGTGAGAAAATCACCACACATGCCAAAGTTATTCAACGTACTCACCTGCGTGGAACGATTGCATTACTTCGAATAAACATACCGGAAATATACTTCTTCAAATATCATGGACCAGATGACGTGTATCTGAATGGCGTTCCGGTCAAATCCGGCAACATTAACGTGTTGGCTACCGGTAGCACCGTGCGGTGGGGGACCTCCGATCCAGTCTATTACGGTGATATCCTGAATCAATTTAAAAAAGCGAAAACCACTACCCGCACCAGCTTCGAAGCCCGTAATCTTTTCTTTACTTTTAAAAACGGGAAGCTTGGATTGCGAGACGTTTCCATCTATGAAGAATCCGGATCGTTAGTTGCCTTGATGGGGGCGAGCGGTGCCGGAAAATCAACACTGCTGCATGTTCTAAATGGCTCTGAAAAACCATCTGATGGACAAGTGTTAATCAATGGTATTGATATCCATAGGCATCCGGAGAAAATTGAAGGGGTCATTGGCTTTGTGCCACAAGATGATCTGCTCATGGAAGACCTGACGGTTTACCAGAATTTATATTTCGCTGCCAAACTTTGCTTTGCCAATCGCAGCGAGGAAGAGATCGACTTTTTGGTGATGAAAACGCTGGATGATTTAGGGTTGATTGAAACCAAAGACCTGAAAGTCGGATCACCGTTGCGAAAAACCATTAGCGGAGGCCAGCGCAAAAGGTTAAACATCGGATTGGAACTGCTTCGGGAGCCTGCCGTCCTTTTTGTGGATGAACCAACCTCCGGTCTTTCATCCCGCGATTCTGAAAATATCATTGACCTGTTAAAAGAACTTGCCCTCAAGGGACGTCTGGTATTTGCCGTTATCCACCAGCCTTCGTCAGATATTTTTAAGATGTTTGACAAATTGGTCATTCTGGATACCGGAGGATATCAGATATACTATGGAAATCCGGTCGAAGCGATTACCTATTTTAAGAAAAACATTAATCTGATCAATAGTGATGAAGGCGAATGCCATGCCTGCGGAAATGTAAATCCTGAGCAAATATTCAATATCATCGAAACAAAAGTGATTAATGAATATGGTAATTTCACCAATGAGCGTAAGTTTTCGTCTGAACAATGGAATCAGTTGTATCGCGAAAAAATAAAAATAAGTGAGATTACCACATCCAAAGACAGGCCTCACTCCACGTTGCGCATTCCAACCTGGATTAAACAGATGCAACTGTTTTCGTTGCGCGACTTCCTATCCAAATTATCCAACACACAATATTTAGTAATCAATTTATTAGAAGCCCCGCTGCTTGCTTTTATTCTAGCCTTCATTGTTCGTTATTATAATACAGACAACTCCTCCAGCATAGGGTATCTCTTCAGTAAAAACCTGAATATGCCTGCATACTTATTTATGAGTGTGATTGTAGCTCTTTTCATGGGATTAACAGTGAGCGCAGAAGAAATTATCCGTGACCGGAAAATTCTGAAACGCGAAAAGTTTCTGCACTTGAGCCGAAGTAGTTATGTCTTGTCAAAAGTTGGCATTCTCTTTATGATCTCGGGAATACAAACCGGTCTCTTTGTCTTGGTCGGGAATTACATTCTGGAGATTGAAGGCATGTTTCTTTCTTACTGGCTTATTTTATTCAGCACATCTTGCTTTGCCAATTTAGTGGGTTTAAATATTTCCTCGGCCTTCAATTCGGCAGTTACGATATATATTTTGATTCCCATTTTGTTAATCCCCCAGTTAATTTTAAGCGGAGTAGTCGTAAAATTTGACAAACTCAATCCCAGTATTGGCAACAACGCCAATGTACCGTTGGTGGGAGATTTGATGGCCAGCCGTTGGGCATTTGAAGCGCTGATGGTCACTCAATTCAAAAGCAATCCGTTTGAAAAGCGATTCTATGAATGGGACAAGACCATGGCAGAATCTGACTACAAGAAGGTATACTATCTGCCAGAACTGGAATCGCGTATTGGTCTATTACAACAACTTCTGGGCAAAACAGACTCTGCCTCCCTTGCAAAATCAACAAGCACATTATCGCTTTTAAAAAGAGAGTTACAAAAAGAGGTGGATATCATTGGCGGATCATCCCGATTCAATCGACTTAACGACTTTACCCCGGATCGTTTCGACTCCACCGTCACCACCGAAACCCGTCAGTTTATTCAGGCACTGAAGCGTTTTTATCTGATTCGGTATGAACGGGCGGAAAAAGAAAAGCTGGCTCTTATCGAAGGGCTAACGAATACCCCGGCAAAACAACTACAATTTGAAAAAGATCGAAACACCTATCAAAACGAAGCGATTACTGAATTGGTTCGAAACACCATCGAAATGAACCGGGTGATTGAAAAGGACGGTCAATTGGTTCAGAAAATATTTCCGATTTATAAAACTCCTGCCCCTGACCATTTAGTGGATTTTAATGCCCAATTTTATATGCCCGCCAAGCATTTTTTAGGCCACGATATTGATACGTTGTTCTTTAATATGTTGGTTATCTGGGGAATGACTCTTCTGCTGCTGATGGCACTACAGTACGAGTTACTTCGAAGAGTGGTAGATGGACTGAGTAACCTGAGTAATCCCATACCGAAACGCATGTAATGTTCTTTTTCTTATCCAAACTGTTGAACTATCTGGCACAGCCATTGACGCTGGTTTTCATGGTATGGGTGTTAGCCTATTTCATCCGGTCACTTCGCTGGAAACGAATATTTTTCATAGGTGGATTTGGATTACTCTATTTTTTTTCAAATGCCTTCATCGCAAATGAATGTATGAGCGCCTGGGAGGTGGACGAAACCCCCTGGACTTCCCTGCAGAAAACATATACCTGGGGTATCGTTCTGACGGGCGTCACGCGGTTAGACACAGAGCCGGAAGATCGGGTACATTTTCAAAAAGGCGCTGATCGTGTTTTTCATACTTTTCAGCTTTATAAAAAGGGTATTATTCAAAACATTTTAATCTCTGGAGGAAGTGGAAGATTAATTGGAAATCGAAAAAAAGAGGCTGACGAGTTATACGATGTTTTTTTGATCATGGGGGTCGACTCTGCCCGATTGAAAGTTGAAAATGAATCGCGGAACACACACGAATCCGCTGTCGCTATCCTTAAACTTCTACCCACGATTAAACCGGAAGAATGCCTGCTGATAACATCCGCTTTTCATATGCGCAGATCACGTGCCTGTTTTGTTAAACAAGGATTAGAACTGGATACCTTTAGTGCCGATAAGCGTACCCATAAACGCTTATACACCTTTGATGTACTCTTCATACCCAGTGTAGAGGCGCTATCACTATGGCAATCTCTTTTAAAAGAATGGGTTGGAATGATGGCTTATAAGCTAGCCGGGTACATTTAATAATCTTTCCTATGAAGTTATTCTTTCATTTTTTAACAAAGAAGTAAGGCTCGTGAAGAATTATCTTACCCATACACTTTATTTACTTGGGTTAGTGCTCTTATTCCTGACCCTTCTTAGTCTTTTTGATTCCACCGAAATAGCTGGAATAGAAATCAAAAGAGTAAGTCTCCTATCGGACATTGCACCTGACAAACCTCATCCGATTGTTCGACCGATGCCCTTCGACTCAGTGGCTCAAAATTCCCTGGTCGTCACCACTGATGTAAATTCTTCTGATTGCCCAAAGGGCATGACATGCTTGGAAGATTATAGCAAAGATAAAAATGGATTAAAGTATTTTCTGGACGCACTCAAAAGTGTTAAGAAAAAGTCTGTCTATGTAGGCTTTTTTGGAGATTCGTTTATTGAGGGAGACATACTAAGTGGAAGTTTCCGGGATACACTTCAGGAGCTATATGGTGGCAGAGGCGTAGGCTATTTGCCTATCGCCAGTGAGGTTGCTCAGTTCCGAACAACCATTCAGCATAAATATGAAGCATGGGATACTTATTCCATGATCGGTAAAAAAAGCGACAGCATCGTATTGGGGTTTCCAGGATATGCCTTTCTCCCGCAAGAAGGAAACACCGTAACGTATGAGGTTCCCAAAAGAGGTAATCGGAAACTCGAGAATGTATTCGTTTATTATCAAGCCACGCAAGCAACCCATCTTCATTTCACTATTAATGACACCTTAGAACTGGAGAAAGAAGTGCCAATCGCAGATTCCATAGGCATGCTTGTCTTTGACGAACCTGATATAAAATCATTATCATTTTCCTTTGACCTCGCTCCGGGTCTTCAATTATTTGGGGCCAGTTCAGAAGCATCTACGGGTGTTTATGTTGATAACCTCGCGATGAGAGGAAATTCCGGGATGGGACTGGCGCAAATCAAAGATGAACAAATCAAACAGTTTACAGAACTTCGTCCTTACCGGCTTCTATTGTTACAATATGGATTAAATGTCGTGACCGAAAAAGATTCAACAGGTTATGCCTGGTATATTGAAAAAATGGTTCGTATTGTTAAACGTTTAAAACTGTTGATGCCCCGAACTTCTATTGTAATCGTCAGCGTAAGTGACCGGAGTTACAATTCCAACGGAGACTTTTTAACCATCCCGGCTATCCCTGTCATGCGCGATGCACAACGGGAAATTGCCAGAAAGTCAGAAGTGATGTTTTGGGACTTATACACAGCTATGGGAGGAGAAAATAGTATGCCTGATTTTGTCCAGGCGAAACCTCCGCTGGCGGCAAAAGATTATACACACTTGACATATCGTGGCGGCAAAAAACTGGCCCAGTTGATGGCTCACGCACTCCTATTTGAAAAAGAGCGATATGAAAAAAAATAGCATTCTGGTCTTATTTTTATTGAATTTATACACGGCTTGGGCACAAGATACCATACCGCTTTCTTCGGCCCGTCCCTACTCCTTCCTGATCCCTGAGAATAATCGGATTCAAAATACCACCAGCCTGGCAACTTGTTTTGATAAGTTGTATCAGTTGCGCCAAAGAAAAGAAGGAAAAGTCAACATCATTCACATAGGAGATTCACATATTCAGGCTGATTTTTTAACAGCTTCCGTTCGTGAAAATTTACAGCGTACTTTTGGGAATGGTGGTCGCGGCTTAGTCTTCCCAGGTCGGGTAGCCCGAACAAACGAGCCGTCCAGTATCTACTCCAGTTCAAACGGGACATGGGACTCCAAGCGTATTGTCTATGTTGATCAACCCATGCCAATTGGGGTCTATCCCCTAACTATTCGCACAAAACAACCCAACACCCGACTCGTGTTAAAAATTAATGATGCGGGAGATCTTAGCTATCGGTTTAACCGACTGACCCTTTTTTTTCAGAAGGATTTTTCAAGTTTTAATCTCGCGGTAAAGGATTCAGCCGGGAACGATCTCGCCTACATTGGTCCATATACATTTGAACAACCGAATACCAGTTCTATCCATTTACCCACCTCCATTCGACAGTTCGAGTTACTTACACTACAATCGCATGTGGAGCAAACCCAGTTTCAACTCTATGGAATTAATCTTGAAAATGACCAACCAGGAATCATCTATCACGCCCTGGGAGGCAATGGCGCCAAGTTTAAACACTACAACGCTGCCAGGTATTTTGCTCAACAAACTTCCGCCCTACAACCAGAATTAATTATTATTTCCTTAGGTACCAATGAAGCCATTGAATATCCTTACATCGATTCTCAATTAATTACGCAAATAGATGATTTGATTTCTTCGCTCAAAAAATTTAATCCAGAAGCAAGATTTATCCTCACCACTCCTCCTGACGCGTTTAAAAGAAAGACCCGAAGAAATCCGGGGATCGAAAATATTCGAAACAAGATCATCAACTATGCCGATCAAAATAATTACGCGTGGTGGGACTTATATGAAACCGGAGGCGGCAAACACAATGCGGATCATTGGAAAAAAGCCGGACTCATGCAATCTGACGGTATCCATTTTACCAAAGCTGGCTATGAGTTGCAAGGCCGGCTACTTTACGAAGCATTGATAAAAGCGTATAACGAATATGTTCTCTATCGATATCCATAAGCTGATTGATCAGCTATTGTATCAGCCGGAGGCTCCATTGATTTTCAATAGCGGAATTTTCTTATTCCTTTTAACGGGGTTTTTACTTATTTATATTCCCCTCAGTAAAACACATCGCCCCAAACTATTTTTTGTCACCCTTTTCTCGTTATACTTTTACTACAAATCAAGCGGCCTTTTTTTTCTTCTGCTGCTCAGCACCGTAGTCATTGACTATCATTTAGCCGCTGCTATTGGAAAGACACTTTTCAAAAGTAAAAAGCAAATCCTGCTTGCTTTAAGCATTATTGCCAATCTTGGGCTACTCATCTATTTTAAGTACACCAATTTTCTGGTGGAGCTAATCTCACCGGTAGCGGGCATCGAATATAAACCTTTAGACATCTTTTTACCTGTTGGTATCTCTTTCTTTACTTTTCAATCCATGAGCTACACGATAGATGTCTATCGGGGGCATCTCAAACCGGTCAGTCATATCCTAGACTACGCCTTTTTTGTTTCCTTCTTTCCACAATTGGTTGCCGGCCCTATCGTGCGGGCAGCTGATTTTTTACCACAATTAAACCTGCCAACCTTCGTTACCCGCGAAATGTTTGGGCGTGGCATCTTTCTGATTGTCACCGGGCTTTTTAAGAAAGCCATTATCTCTGATTATATCAGTTTGAATTTTGTTGACCGGGTTTTTGACGCCCCCACATTATATAGCGGTTTAGAAAATCTGTTTGGGGTGTATGGATATGCATTGCAAATATACTGTGACTTCTCAGGCTACTCAGATATGGCTATCGGAATCGCTCTCTTATTGGGATTTCATTTTAATCTAAACTTTGACTCGCCCTACCAATCAAAAAACATCACAGAGTTTTGGAGAAGATGGCATATGTCTTTGTCATCCTGGCTTCGAGACTATTTATACATCTCTCTGGGTGGCAATCGAAAAGGAAAATTCCGGACCTACATCAATTTACTGCTGACGATGCTTTTAGGTGGGTTATGGCATGGGGCCGCTTTGCGCTTTGTTTTGTGGGGTGCCCTGCATGGTTTGGCTCTAGGTGTCCATCGGGCCTTTAATTCCGTCTTTCCTTTTCGGCCAGGAAGCCACTCATGGCTATGGAATGGTATGACCACTTTCTTAACGTTTCATTTTGTTTGTTTTTGTTGGATTTTTTTTCGCGTCAGCTCTCTGGAGACAGCCGGTCAGGTGATCTCCCAAATCAGCACGCAGCTGAATCCGCAACTCCTGTTACCTTTTATTAAAGGCTATCCTATGGTGGTTGTACTGATGGTGATTGGATATCTTTTGCATTTTCTGCCTACGAGCATGGAAAATTGGGCTTCCCGACTGGTTATTCGGATGCCTTTTTTGGCGAAGGCTTCCTTGCTGACGGTAGTCATCTTTCTGGTCATTCAAACCAAATCAGCCACAATCCAGCCGTTTATTTACTTTCAATTCTGATGATGGTTGTATACCAAAGCCTTCTTTTACGATCCTATTAACCAAGTTCATTTTTCAATACCTTTGGCACTATCTGTTTGACTCATGATTTTAATTAAAAAACTATTGGTTGCCAACCGTGGAGAAATCGCTCTCCGGGTCATGCGCAGCGCTAAAGAAATGGGCATCGCTACCGTAGCGGTATATAGTGAAGCGGACAGAAACGCACTTCATGTGCGCTTTGCCGATGAAGCCATCTGTATCGGGCCGCCTGCTTCTTGTGAATCTTATTTAAGGATTGAAAAGATTATGGCTGCTGCCCAGCAAACAGGTGCCGATGCAATTCATCCGGGCTACGGTTTCTTGTCGGAAAATGAAGACTTTGCACGAGCCTGTGAACAAGCCGGAATCATCTTTGTGGGACCCTCCGGTGATTCCATAGAGCTGATGGGCAGTAAACTCGGAGCCAAAGCTGCGGTCGCAAAATTTGGCGTCCCGTTAGTACCTGGTACCAGCGAGCCCATTTCCTCGATAGTTGAAGCCAAGAAGATCGCATCAGAAATTGGGTACCCAGTTCTGATCAAGGCCAGTGCCGGAGGGGGTGGGAAAGGGATGCGCATCGTAGAAAACGAAGGCGAGTTTGAACAACAGATGACACGTGCCGTCAGCGAAGCTGTTTCTGCTTTTGGCGATGGCTCGGTGTTTATTGAAAAGTATGTCACCCAGCCCAGACATATTGAATTTCAGATTTTTGGAGATGCTCATGGAAACGTTGTTCATTTATTTGAACGTGAATGTTCCATCCAGAGAAGACACCAAAAAGTAATTGAAGAAGCGCCTTCTTCGGTTTTGACGCCCGCGCTTAGAAAAAAAATGGGCGAAGCAGCCGTTAACGTAGCAAAGGCAGCTAACTATCATAATGCCGGTACCGTAGAGTTCATTGTAGATGCCCATCTTAATTTTTACTTCCTGGAAATGAATACCCGTTTGCAGGTAGAACACCCGGTCACAGAACAGATCACGGGTATTGATCTCGTACAACTGCAATTACGTATTGCCCAAGGTGAAAAACTTCCGTTTTCCCAGGAAGAAATACACATGAGGGGACACGCCGTTGAAGTTCGGGTATATGCCGAAGATCCGGCCAATAACTTTTTACCAGACATTGGAATACTGAAAACATACAAACGCCCACAAGGGCACGGAATACGGGTGGATGATGGTTTTGAACAAGGAATGGCCGTTCCTTTTTATTACGATCCCATGATTTCCAAAATGATTTGCACCGCTGAAACCCGTGATCAGGCCATCAAAAAAATGATCAGAGCCATCGAAGATTATGAAATCACAGGGCTGGAGACCACGCTGGGTTTTTGCAAATTTGTGATGCAACACGAAGCTTTCAGAAGTGGTCAATTTGATACCAAGTTTATTGAAAAGTATTTTACTCCAGCCAACCTTCAGGAAAGTCGGGATGAAATCAAAGAGAAGATAGCTGCAGCATTGGCCGTTTTGATTCAGGTTAAACGAACAACAGTGGTCGTGAACCCAACCACCAGTGCTCCGGAAAGTCGATGGAAAAAAAACCGAGTACACTAAATTTGAATTGTGGCTGAAATAAAACCTATCCGTGCCTGGCGTTATTCTTCTGAATTGTCGATTGATGAGTTGACCTCACCTTTGTTTGATGTTGTCTCCGAAAAGCAACGAAAAGCACTTTATCATCATCCTCTCAATAGTATTCATCTTTCCGTACCGCAAGGCCCCGCTCCGGCTTCGAGGGCCCAATCTTTGTTGGAGCAATGGAAAAAAAACAAAACCATAGTTCAGGATGTCTTACCCGGTATCTATGTATACTATCAATACTTTAAGTTGCCGGGAGTGTCTAGAGAAATGTGTCGCAAAGGTTTTGTCGCTCATATCCGTACCTATGACTGGAAGGAGAATGTTATTCAGCGGCACGAAAATACTATCCCTCAGGCCGTCAATGATCGTATTGAGTTACTGGAAAAAACAGAGATGCACACCAGCCCTACTCATGGACTTTATACAGATCCTGAATTTGTACTGGAAAAATACATGGATGAAGCGATTCAGAGTCCGATTTATGAAACGGAGGATTATCAAGGAGTTCGGGATGTTCTGGCGGTCATCCAGGATGCTTCCGTCATCCGGCAGTTTGTTACACTGATGAGTTGCAAAAAAGTTATTCTGGCGGACGGTCATCATCGGTACGAAGGTTCTATGATCTATCGTCAGCAACGGACGGCCTCAAATCCGACTCACACCGGCCGGGAAGGATACAACTTCCACTTGATGTATCTGACTAATACAGAAGCAGGTGATTTGCGAATTCTTCCCACCCACCGCTTGATTCATGGATTGCCTTCTTTGAAAGAACCTGACATACTTCGTCAATTGGAGGAAGACTTTATAGTCAAAGCTTTGGATGATCCGGATACCGTCAATGAGATTATTCATGGTAAAAAGTGGACGTTTGGCTTACTATTTAAAGACAATGCCTATAAAGTAAGATTAAAACCTGAAAAAATTCCTACTCTCCCATGGCCATTTCCGGAAGAAGTGAAACAACTGGATCTGACCGTTATGCATTACTTTATCATTGAAAAAATTCTGAAAATTCCTGGAAAAGAGCAGCGCAGTTCTTCTCACATTTCCTTCGACCGTAGTTTTTCTGATTGTCTGGCAAAGGTTCTCCGGGAAGAAGTGCAACTCGCCATTATCACTCAGGAAATTTCCATTGAGGAAGTAAAGCAGATATGCACCAGTGGCTATACCATGCCGCAAAAGTCAACGTATTTTTATCCCAAAGTGATTGCCGGATTTTTATTCAGCTCTATAAAAGATAATGAACTATAAATACCCGAATGAAAATTGAGCTGATTTTTACCGTTGCCAATTCGTTTATACCGCTGTGTTGGCTTTTGTTGATGATAGCACCCCGGTGGAGGGTCACTCGAATCGCTATTTTGTCAGGCATGGTCCCAGCCATCTATGCCATCGTGTATATGGTACTCATCGTCCAATACTTTGGTCAGGGAGACGGTGATTTTAGCAGCCTGAGTGGTGTGATGAAACTATTTGAAAATCCTGGAGCCGTAACAGCCGGGTGGATTCATTATCTGGCCTTTGATTTATTTGTAGGTACATGGATTGTTAGCAATAGCCAAAAACATTTTATTCATCATCTGTTGATCGTACCGTGTCTGCTCCTTGCGTTTCTTTTCGGTCCGATAGGATTGCTCCTTTATTTGATTATCCGTTCCATGAAGACCAAAAAGATTTTGCATGAAAATTTTTGAAATCCTGACGGAAATCAAAAGAAGAAATAGTCTTCTGTACTACTTTGGATGGGCTAACCTGGGATTGCTGGGTTTTGCGCTCTCAGGATTTGTCTGGGATGATACGATCATCACGGGAATTCACGCCTGGATCAAACCAGCTAAGTTTGCGTTGAGTGTATGGCTTTATGTCTGGACGTTTGGCTGGCTGCTGTACTATTTGCCCCAATCCAGGCAAGTAAAATGGATTAGCTATCTTATGGTGGTGTGTATGCTCATCGAAAATACAGCCATTTTTATGCAAGCATTCAGAGGCGTACGCTCGCACTTCAATGTTTCCACCGCCTTTGACGCCACTGTGTTCTCGATCATGGGCATATTTATTGCTATCAATACGTGCATCGTTTTATGGGTACTGATCCTGTTCTTTTCTCCAGGAGTCAAGCTATCAAGAGTAATGCTCCATGCCTGGCGGGCAGGGATTTTTCTTTTTTTTGTCGGTGGAGTTTCTGGTGGTATTATGTCAGGTACATTGGCTCATGCCGTTGGGGTACCAGACGGAGGATCGGGATTACCTCTATTGAATTGGAGTACGATCGCAGGAGATTTACGAATCCCTCACTTTTTTACCTTGCATGGGCTGCAAGTGATGGCTTGGTTTGGCTGGTGGAATTCTAAACGAACAGAATCTACGGTGCCTATCACGATTTTCTTTTTGGGCTATTGCATTTTTTCCATTGCCCTTCACATTTTTGCCTTAGAGGGAAAGTCAATCTTCCCATTCTAGGACAACTTAACAGCCGAGAATTCGATTTCTACCATGTACTCAGGGCTAATCAAGGCACTCACCTCCACCATTGTAGTGGCGGGTTTAATATTCTGAAAATATTCACCATGAGCCTTACCGATCTCCTGCCAACGACTGATGTCTGTTACGAAAATGCGAGTCCTGACTACGTCTGTCAACGAAAATCCCGCTTTTTCCATGACCCCCTTAACTTTTTCAATAATAAACTTTGTTTGAAGGTAAGGATTATCTGGGCCGACTACCTGACCCTCCTCGTTCAATGCAACTGTGCCTGTCACCTCCAGCATATTCCCAATCTGAACTGCCCGACAATAACCTACAATGTCCTCCCAGGGAGCCCCTGACGTAAAATTTTTTCGTTCCATACCAAGCAATCTTTAATGTCCGAAAGTTAATTTATCTTCAACACTTCATGACGATTCACGAATCAAATCGCTACTCACGCCATACCGCGCTCCCCGGATTTGGAGCCTCGGCACAGGAAGCTCTGAACAGGGCCTCGGTTTTAGTGATTGGAGCAGGAGGATTGGGGTGTCCGGTCTTACAATACCTGGCGGCTGCCGGTATCGGTCACTTAGGCATTGTCGATCCGGATGTAGTCTCCCTGACTAATTTGCAGAGACAGATCCTCTATAAGGAAGGTGATCTCGGTCAACCGAAATCAATGCGAGCTGCCCGATATGTTCAGGAACTAAATTCTTCCATACAGGTACAACCGATACAAGAGAAGATAACCTCTTCAAATGCCATGTCTCGCTTGTCATCCTGGGATATCGTCTTGGATTGCACTGATAATTTTCCAACTCGCTATTTATTATGTGATTCAACTGTCCTTTTGCAAAAACCATTGGTTTTTGGATCAGTCTACCGGTATGAAGGGCAAGTGGCTATTTTCAATTACCAAAATGGCCCGTGTTATCGTGACCTGCACCCCATTCCACCAACCCCAGGTATTGTGATGGATTGTGCGGATGGAGGAGTATTAGGTTCATTGTGCGGGATCATCGGAAGTATCATGGCCAATGAAACGATTAAATTGATCACCGGAATGGGGGATACTCTTTCTGGCAAACTCTTGGTCTTTGACTCTTTGTCCACTCAATCAGAACTATTCATCATTCCCCACCGCGGGGCCAGCCAGAAGATCAAATCCTTAATTGACTATGACCATTTTTGTGGAACAAACACAGTTCATTCTGTCAAAGAAATCACAGCACAGGAATTGATTAAATGGGAGAACACCGGAGAACCGTTTCAATTGGTCGATGTTCGTGAGCCTCATGAATATGATCAGTTAAACATGGCAGGATTGTTAATTCCTAAAGCAACAATTGCCAAAGCGGTCCATCTGATTTCCCGGACTGAACGGGTGGTGATTCATTGCCAAAGTGGAGCCCGAAGCCTGTATGTGATTCAATGGCTGCAGGAAAATCATGGATTAACCAATTTATACAATCTGAAAGGCGGAATAGAAGCGTGGTTAAATGAAAAGTCAAACTGATGTTTTAAATAATTACCAGTCTATTGGTTCCAAATCGTGTTGCTTTAAATATTCGTTGGTTTTACTAAAATGACGGTTTCCAAAAAAGCCGCTATGAGCAGAAAAAGGGGATGGATGTGCTGACATTAACACCAAATGTTTTTCTCGATTAATGAGGGCTCCCTTCTTCTGCGCATAAGCTCCCCAAAGCAAAAAAGCAACGTTCTCCTTTTCCCGATTGATCCGATCTATCACGGCATCGGTGAACGTTTCCCAACCCTTATTTTGATGTGAACCTGGAGAGGAAGCACGCACGGTAAGAGTAGCATTTAATAATAAAACTCCTTGCCGGGCCCATCGTTGCAAGTCCCCATTGGCGGGCACAGGTTTATTTAAATCTTGCCGAATTTCTTTGAAAATATTGACCAGAGAAGGTGGCATCTTTACCGATGGATGCACCGAAAAACACAAGCCATTCGCCTGACCAGCCCCATGATAAGGGTCTTGCCCGAGAATAACCACCCGTAACCGATCAAAGGGACAGGCATCAAAAGCCCTGAAAATTTCCTTTCCCGGGGGGTAGACAACCTGTGTCTGGTATTCCGATCGGACAAATTCCTTAAGTTCCTGAAAATAAGGGGCTTCAAATTCCTGAGACAGCCTTTTTGCCCAGGATTCTTCAATTTTTACCATTCTTGGTTTGTGGAATGTTATAGTTTCATGACTGCCAGTTGTAAAATAGAAAAAATTGATATTTTTGAAGCAAATGATCGCCCAAATAACACAAGGAATAAAAGTGACGGTGGAAACGGAGTATCAGCCCTCCTATTCCAGCCCAAGCCAGTATCACTATGTGTTTACTTATCGCATTACCATCGAAAACCAAAGCGATTTCACGATTCAACTTCTCCGAAGACATTGGCATATCCACGATGCCGGTTTTGCTTCCCGAGAAGTAGAAGGAGAAGGAGTAGTCGGTCAACAGCCAGTCATCGAACCTGGCCAGTCACATCAGTATGTATCAGGATGTAATCTGAAATCCGGAATCGGTAAGATGGTCGGAACTTATCAAATGGAGCGGATTGTGGATGGTACTCGCTTTTCAGTTGAGATACCTCCTTTTAGCATGGTGGCTCCTCTCCGATTGAACTAGATATTGTCTATATCTGTCGATAATATCTTATTTTCACCGTCTTCTATCCGTTTTGTTTGGCTGTAAATTCGTTACTTTACTTCTGCAGCCGCACTTTTGATCTCAGGATTTCAAATACGCTCTTTTATTAACCATTGGCTTTACCGAGTCGATGAGCACTCTATTCATTCCCCTTTTTTCTTTGACTTTTATAACCAGGTAGTCAAAACGAATGACAACCATACTTCCTTTGACGATATAGAAGGTATTCGAAGGAATCTCTGGAACAATCATACGAATGTGGTTGTACAAGATCTGGGGGCCGCATCCCTTCATTTTAGAACTCAGGAAAGAAAAATCTCCGATATCGCAAAAACCAGTTTGGCTCCCCCCCATCTGGCACATTTCTTTTTCAGAATGGCGGCTCACATACAAGCCGAGCACATTGTTGAACTGGGTACGTCCATGGGGCTTACTACACTCTACTTAAGTCGTAACAAAACCACACGGATCAGTACATTTGAGGGTAACCCTGCCATGATCTCCATAGCTCTTACTCATTTTGAACTTTTAGCTGCTAAAAACATCCGGTTAGTAGAAGGGAATATTGATAAGACACTCGCAGAATACTTGCAAAATCCAGCGAAGATTGATCTGGCAATTATTGATGCTAATCATCAATACGAGCCCACCCTCCGATACTTTGAGTGGTTGAGCAAACGGATGAATCACAAAGGGGTTGTCATTCTGGATGACATCTATTATTCTCCTGAAATGAAAAAAGCCTGGTGCGAGATAAAAAGGCATGCATTGGTGTACGCCTCCATGGATCTATTCCGCTGCGGGATTTTGTTTTTTGATCCTGATTTGAATCGCCAGCATTACATTTGTTCGCTATAAATTCAGACAATCCTGTACCTTTGAATAAACTATTGTAGCATGAGCACTCCGTCAGAACCAAAAAAATCGAGTAAATCGGCCATTATTATCGGTGCTCTCAGCACGTTGGTTATTGCCCAAAGTGCATGGATTTATTTTGATTATAAGAAAGACGTGGTCGTGCAGGAACAAAAGATTCAGGTGGAAGAAGATTTGGCCTCCACGATGCAGAAACTCAATGATATCAGTGCCGAGTTAGATCAAAAAATCGTAGAGATAGAAAAACTGGGAGGCGACATCAGTGAATTGCAAAAAGCCAAGGCTGAGATTGAAAAAGAAATGCGAAGAAGCACCCAGCGAAGTGCAAAAGCTATTAACGAATTAAAAGCGAAGGTGGAAGGATACGAAGAACTTCTTAAAATCAAGGATGTAGAAATTGAAAAACTGAAAGAAGTTAATAAGGAATTGTTTACTGAAAATCGCAGCCTCAAAACAACCCAGAATAAATTGAGTGATTCGATTAATCAGTTATCCAAAAACAAAGATGAATTAGCTACTAAAGTAGCCATCGCCTCCCAATTAAAGGCTGAGAATTTTGCGATACTGGCGGTTAACAACAAAGGAAAGGAAAGAGAATCGCCATTTAAAAACAGGCAAATCGAAAAGTTAAAAGTAGAGTTTACATTGGCGGAAAATAAGGTAGCACCAATTGAAGGGAAAAAAATTATGATCCGCGTAGTGGATGAAAACAATCAGGTTCTTTTTGATGTCGCCAAAGGCTCCGGTACTTTTATGATTAATAGTAAAGAAGAGTTTTATACCGCTCAACAGGAGATTTTATTTGATAACACCCGTCAGCGAATTACCTTTTTCTACGAGAAGGGCTCTGATTATGTACCGGGCACTTATACCCTGGAAGCCTATTCAGATAATTATCTGATGGGTACAGCCACCTTTATTGTAAAGTAGCCGGCTGGATGCGGCTAAAACGCATCATACCCAATAGCCATTTAGGAAGAGGTTTGCGTTGGTTTTTTAACCGAAGATGCCAACCCAGTTTAGGTAAAAGCGGAAGCTTGTGCGTTTCCACCAATTCGATTAAAGTACCATCGGGATCTTCGTGGTAGGAGAAATGACCAGCCGCTTTTCCCATGTCGAACGAAGTGCTGCTGTCTACCGTAAAGGGTCGATTTGTCTGAGCCAGGTGAAGGCCGAGTGTATTCATTTCACGAACATCAAAACACAAATGAATAAATCCCGGATCACCCCATTGGCGATTGTGATATACATGAGCACCTTTCTCTCCTTGTATTTCCAATAACTCCAACGTCACAGGACCGAGTAATTGACCAAACGGTCCCTTCATCGGTTGAGATTGAGATAAAAATACTCGTCTAAACGCACGCGCTGACTCTGGCAAAGCTTTATCCCCGCATAACCTCTGAATCGTATCAGAATCAACAGTATCCAATCCAAAGGAACGAAAATATCGGATGGAGCTATCCATTTGGCTAACCCCTAAAACACAGCCGCAAACACCGCCAGTCGCACCGTGGGTGGTCAAAAAGAAATGATCGGCTTCAATTACTTCGAACCAATTTCCAAACGGATCCAGTACATAGAAATGCTTTCGGCCCACGGGGTTGGTCATGATCCCGGTGATGCAGGCCGGACGAACATCACGAATTCGATGGTGAGAAGTTTCGATGTTTCTGGTTTTTAGCTTGACAACTAAAATACCCAACTGATCAAATGACATTGGCGATGACAAAGGTTGGGGCTTTCGTGAAGTATACTGCCAGATTTCAAAACCACCACCGCCTTCCATATTCATGGCAAGGATGGCATAGCGGGAATGTACCTCCTGGCCAGTATAGCGAGTCATTAAAGTGGCTTGGGCTTCGTCTTTGAAGACGCATATATCCATTCCAAAAGCCACCCGATACCAGCGAAAAGCTTCTTCGGCATCACATACCCCGATGCCCACCTGTTGAATCCCGCTGATCACGTATCCCATCACTAACGATAATTCAGCAGTTGACGATAGCGTGCTTTCATTTCATCCGGGGGTCTTTTTTGAAAAAACATCATGAAAACTGTAAAATTAGCTCGTTGCACCTGTAACCAGGAGTTGGTGTCATACTTTCGTGCGGATACGCGTACATTTTTGGGAATGATGTAAAAACGAAACCTCTTTCGTAAGCGAAGGATGAAATCGTAATCTTCCATAATGGAATAATACTCATCAAAACCGTTTAACTGATCAAATACTTCTTTTCGGACATAAAGTGTCTGATCCCCTCCCCGGCACATGATACGATCAAACCGTGTAAACCAGGCATTAATTTTCAATATGAATCGGTTCGACTCGAAAACGTAGCGATAACATCCCGCATCCGAATGCTTGAGTGCCTGTTCAATATCTTCGACAAATGAGCCTACCAGTTTTACATCTGCATGTACAAAATATAAAACCGTCCCGATGGCCTCCCGGGCACCCATATTCATTTGAGCAGCCCGACTCCTTTGCTGAGATATTAAAACCTTTGCTCCGGCTTGCGCAGCGATAGAAACTGTCTCATCGGTGCTGAGTCCATCCACTACGATTACTTCAGCAACCTTTGATCCCCCATTCAACCACACAAACTGAATACGCTCCGCGATCTGATCAGCCTCATTGAATACAGGTATTATCACACTAATCTTCACAATTCTGTTTTTTCAACTAATCGAATTTCATAATTTTTAATAGGGCTATACATGGATGCCCGAATCATTTTTCCCTGATGGTAATAAAATTTATTCTTTTTACCCCTCATAACCATCGTATAATCGTGACCAAACTTATGGAGAGGCACCAGAATGCCATAGGCATCTGCTAAAATAGCTTTTTGATGAATAGGTTCCTCAAAATATAATCTTCCAACATTAAAGGAAACAGAAGTTGTTAGCACGGTATCTTTTGAATACTCATATGCTCTTGCCTGTACCTCATATACGGACTTCCGCGCATTCCATTGGGTGGTTGTCTTAAAATTACCTTTGGTTGACCTCGTCACTACTTCGTCAAAAAGCAATTGTTGCCCCCGGTAAACAGAAGTCAGATGATACGCCACCTGAATACGTTTAAAAAACCAGAAGTTTACCTCACTCTCAAGGGTATAAGTGATTAACGAATCGTTAGTGGACCTTGTCGCCTGCATGACACCAATAGTAGCTCCTGCCCATGTAATTTCGTACCGATGAGTTTGTGCTGCGATCGGCTTTGAATGGGCGAATATTGCGAGTATTCCAAAAAAATGATGCACTCTCATCTAATGTTCAACTTACGAAAAAAAAGGGCACACGGATTGCTATTTGAACGATAGGCCTCTGCTGACACCAAAATCCGAAACCCGGCCATATTGCGTATCTTAATTTAAAACCAGCTTATGAAAAAAATGATTTTTCTTTTCTTGTTCATTGCCGTTTTCGGGCAGGCACAGGCACAATCCAAAGCTCCCTCGCATGAATTATATGATCGGTTGTTAAAAAAGCATGTATCAGCCAGCGGACTGGTGGATTACAAGGGTTTTATCAAAGATAGTTCTGAACTAAATCAGTACCTGAAACTACTTAGCGCTGCTCCGCCAGATGAAAAAACCTGGAGCCGACAGGAGCAGATGGCTTATTGGATAAATGCCTATAATGCATTTACCATTCAACTGATCTGCCGGTACTATCCGGTAAAAAGTATCAAAGACATTGGTAGCAAAGTTCAAATCCCATTTGTGAATACCCCCTGGGATATCAAGTTTATCCGCATCGGAAAGGAAAAAATGGACTTGAATAACATAGAACATGGTCAGTTGCGCAAGAACTTTGACGATCCTCGTATCCACATGGCGTTGGTGTGTGCCAGCAAATCGTGCCCCATTTTACTGAATGAGGCCTTCGAGGCCTCAAAACTGGACAATCAATTCGCGAAACAGACAAAGGCTTTTTTAGCAGATCCCAAGCGAAACAAATTGAGTGCAACGGCTCCCCAACTCAATATGATTTTCAAGTGGTATGGGATGGACTTTAATAATAATGGCGGTTCGGTTCGTTCTTTCATTAATACGTATTCGGAGATTAAAATTGATGCCAATGCCAAAATCAGTCATTTGGAATATGATTGGGGGCTAAACGATCGGTAAAACGGGTCTTTTGATGTTGCTAAAGAGAGGTCCAAATATTGATAAATTACTGATAACCAAATATTTGACATCCAACTAACTCCGCTTTTCCATGAACAGGCGGATTTTAGGTCATTTCAAGCGAAGCATTTGAAAAATCTGCTTGTTTGGCTATATTTGCGCCCTCATTTTTAGTAAACTAAACATAACAAATGAAAAATTACGAGACGGTATTCATTTTAAATCCCGTTTTGTCTGAAGATCAGGCAAAGGATACTGTCGACAAGTTCGTGAAGGTATTGACCAAGCAAAAGGCCAATGTCATCAATGTAGAGCAATGGGGACTGAAAAAGATGGCTTATCCCATCCAAAAGAAGTCCACTGGTTTCTACAGCCTGATCGAATTCGCGGCAGCTCCGGAAACGGTAAACACGCTGGAAACAGAGTTCAGACGTGACGAATCGGTGATGCGTTTTTTGACCACATCACTGGACAAGTATGCGCTGGAGTACAATGCCCGCAGGCGCAAGGGCGAATTCAATAAAACCAAAAGAACTGCACCTAAAAGAGAGGAGGCTTCCGTATGACATTAATGAATGAACCCATCAAGCGTGCAGAAATTAAACCTAAGTACTGCCGCTTCAAGAAAAACGGTATCAAGTATATCGACTATAAAGATCCTGACTTCCTCTTAAAGTTTATCAATGAGCAAGGCAAGATTCTTCCTCGTAGATTGACCGGAACAAGCTGGAAATTCCAGAAGAAAGTGACACAAGCGGTAAAACGTGCCCGTCACCTGGCCATCCTGCCTTACTTAGGCGATTCACTAAAATAATTTAAACCGGGAACACCATGGAAGTAATATTAAAACAAGACGTACAAGGGCTCGGCTATAAAAATGATATCGTAAAAGTTCGTCCAGGTTACGGACGTAATTTTTTGATCCCTAATGGTTCAGCTATCATTGCCAATGACTCCAACAAACGCATGATTCAGGAGAATGTGCGGCAGGCAGCCCATAAGGCAGCAAAACTAAAGCAAGATGCAGAAGCCTTAGCCCAACGCATCGGTGATTTGGTAATTGAGATTGGAACAAAAGCCGGTGAAAGTGGAAAAATTTTCGGAGCGGTGACAGCGAATCAAATCGCAGACGTTTTGAAAACCAAAGGATTTGATATCGATCGCAAAAAAGTGATCATGAAAGAAAGTCCCAAGACCTTGGGTACCTATTCAGCCACACTTGATCTTCATAAAGAAGTAAAAAAAGAAATCAAGGTGGAAGTCGTAGCCGAATAGTCGTAATTGCATCTGATCTGAAAAGGCTGTCCTTCCGACAGCCTTTTCTTTTTCCCATTCTTGCGAACACCAATCTGAACAGTTAAACTTGTTAGATGGATCAGGAACGGTTGGCCTTACTGGCACTTCATATGACTCCTGGGGTAGGCGACTATCTTTTTAAACAACTGATCAGTTACTGCGGATCGGCAGAAGCCGTGTTTCAAAAACCCAAAGGGAAGTTGATTAAGATACCGGGAGTAGGAGAAATTACGGCCAACTCCATTAAAGAAAAAAGTGCATTCTCCAACGCTGAAAAGGAAATTCGAAAGTCGGAAAAGGATGGAGCTACGTTGCTTTTCTATATGGATAAAAATTATCCGAGCCGACTTAAAAATATAGAAGATGCTCCTGCGCTCATTTACTTCAAGGGAAATGCCAATATTGAAAACGTTAAATGTGTAGGTATTGTAGGGACCCGGCAAGCTACTGAGTATGGAAAAGAACAAACACATAAAATTATTGAGCAACTCATTCCTCACCGCCCTCTCATCATTAGTGGCTTGGCTTATGGGATTGATATTCAAGCACACAAACACGCTTTACAGTCAGACTTGCAAACCGTAGGCGTCATGGGTAGCGGATTGGATATCATGTATCCATCAGCCCACCGGGAAATAGCTAATAAAATGATTCACCATGGCGCGCTCCTTACCGAAAATCATTATGGCACCAAACCAGATGCCCATAACTTCCCTGCGCGCAACCGTATTATTGCGGGGTTGTGTGATGCCCTTATCATTGTAGAAGCAGCAGAAAAAGGTGGGGCTTTAATAACAGCAGATATCGCCAACAGCTATCACAAAGATGTATTTGCGGTCCCCGGAAATCTCGGACAAAATTTCTCGGAAGGATGTAATAAACTGATCAAAACCCAGCGGGCCCATCTCTACAACTCCGTCAAGGATCTCGAATATATCATGAACTGGACTGTTGAAGACGGGCAAACAGCTATATCCGCCAAACAACAAACTCCCGATTGGTCTCAATTTGACCGGGAAGAAAAAAAGATATTACGGGTGCTCATGGAAAAAAGCCCCATACAGATAGATGAACTCACCTGGCGATCTGAGTTATCTCCTGGAATTCTGGCATCTTTGCTTTTGAATCTGGAATTTAAAAATGCGATAGAGTCATTACCAGGAAAAACATATAAATTGAGAACTTAAACAAGTGGAGTTACACAACGGTTAGGCGTCAAGACACCTTGTAGGTGTCAGACGCCTTCAAAAACGAGCCTGATGCGTAAGTCCAGTAAAATAAATCACTTACAAATGATTTGCTCAAGAAAACACCGGCACCATTCCCAAGCTCTGGTATTCTACTTTTTGTTTTTTATTCTCTTCTTAACCTCCTTACCCATGGATGCCCAAAATACCCTTCCATTAAAACGACTGACCATTTTTAAGAATAGTACCTGCCTGATTACGCGCGAGGGTAAGATACCCATCACAGGAGGGGTGGCCCGATTGCCTATTCCATCTGAAGCTTTGTTTGGTGGCTATTGGATTGCCTCCCCTAATAATGTCATTCAATCACTTACGTTCAAAAGCGATAAACTGGAAGAAAGCGAACCAGCCAAAGATATTTATCAATATCTGGCTGGTAATATTGGGAAGAAGTTGACAATTGTCACCAATCTCAAAGAAGCCGGACCAACCACCGGGAAGCTTATCGACTTCAATAAAGAAACCCTGCTTCTAAAAGTTAAACAGGATAATGGGAGATTGACGCTTCTGCCTGCGCAAAACATTCATCAGGTCGATTTTCTGGAAGAAGTCAATAATTCATTTGTGAAAGATAGTATTCAGCGAATGGTCATTTTAAAGCCAGAGAAGACTGCCAACGAAATACTACTACAGCAACTATCCATGCAGGCAGGAGTCAACTGGGTCCCCTCCTATTTATTAAAACTAAAGGACGAGAAATCAGCCCGATTGGAAATGAAGGCTACCGTGGAAAATGGCGTGGAAGACATTATCAATGGAGAAACAGAATTAGTGGTAGGTGCGCCTCAGATGTACTTTGGTCAACGAAGAGATCCGATCACCTATGATTATCTGACCGAAGGAGATGTACGTCAGGACTTTAGCGGCATGGGCGCACAAATGCTTAGTAATTCCATGCGATCACGTGAAATCGCGAGTGAAAGTGAGAGTGCTTTCGATGGTGAGTTTGCTACGGAAGGAGAAAAAACCGGTGACTTGTATATCTATAAAATTGGAAAAATTTCATTACCTAAAAATAGTAAAGGAACTTATCCGGTTTTTGCGTCTCCAGTAGACTATGCCCATAAATATGAAGTTCTGATTGCCGACCATACCAATTTTATAAGCAACCGGTATGTACAGCCGGGTGAAGTTAATCTGGATGTTATTCACTCCTTGGCTATCAAAAACACATCATCGGTGCCATTGACTACTGCACCCGTGATGGTAGTGACGGAGAAAGAACAGTTTTTAGCTCAGGATTTGTTAAAATACACTCCCGTCAATGGTTCGGTGGATATCAAATTATCGAAAGCGCTCGATATTGTAGTTAAAAGTTCAGAAGAAGAAATTGACCGGAAGGAAGAAGCGAAAAAAGCATATGGTTACAACTATGGCCGTATTGTTATCAAAGGAACGCTGACGCTGAATAATCTTCAAAAAAAGGAAGTAACTGTACATGTACGTAAAGTTGTTACAGGAAACATTATCAAACTATCGGACAACGGAAAAGTGACGAAAGAACGAATCAGCACAGATAACAACCCGGTATCGGCCTTAGATTGGGATGTGAAAATGTCGGTTAATTCTCAAAAGATTATTACCTATGAGTACGAGGTATTTTATCGGCAATAATCATGGCACTATTCATCTTCCGAATAAAGCTAGTCATGCCTGGACTGAAAAACATGGTCAGCCATCAGCAAGGCATCAGCCAAAGCCGAACGGTCAATCGCGAGAGTTGTTTTTTTAGAATCCAGGTAGGCAATTATAGTTTCCATCGCCACATTGCCCACCAATTCGTCATCTGCCATCGGGCATCCGCCAAAACCTTTCAGTGCACCATCAAAACGCTGGCACCCGGCTTCATAAGCTGCTTCTACTTTTGACCAAGCCATAGCTGTTGATGAGTGTAGGTGAGCACCAAATTCAATAGCCGGAAAACGTTGGGTAGCCGCAGCATATAATTTCCGAATCTGATCAGGCGAAGCTGTCCCTACGGTATCCGCCAGTGAAACGATGGTTACTCCGAGGGTTTGTAAAACACCGACCATATTCACCACATGTTCATTTGAATAGGGGTCACCATACGGATTACCAAATCCCATGCTGATATACGTTACCAGAATTTTCCCGTGTCGTACACAAAGCTCTTGAATCTTGTCCAATGTGGTCAGCGCCTGGGCTATCGATTGATTTGTATTTCGTTGTTGAAAGGTCTCCGAAATTGATAAAGGAAATCCCAAATACGAAATTCTTTCAAATTTCACCGCCTCCTCAGCACCCCGTATGTTTGCCACAATTACTAACAACTTAGTTGAAGAAGGTTTCAATTGGTGAAGTACTTCGGCCGTATCACGCATTTGAGGGATAGCCTTGGGTGAAACAAAACTTCCACAATCAAGGGTATCAAAGCCTACTTTTAGAAGTTGATTCAAGTAATCAATTTTTGTTGCGGTGGGAATAAATTCCGAAATCCCTTGCATGGCATCGCGCGGACATTCAATTAATTTCATGTGTTAAAAATTAGTCTTTTGTGGCCACATGGAATGGTCTGATTGATCATACAAGTGAATGTTGTGATACTAAATAGACATTTCATGTGATCAAATTGTTAAACAAAACAGCCAGACCAATAATGGTAACTGTTTGGTTGTGGAAAAATACAAACAATGAACGGTCATTTTTGACTGTTTAACCCCGGAAATGGTAAATCATACGCCAATATCTGATTAACTTCGACCGAAAAGCAATAATAATTTAAGTTATGCCTTTACCTCCTTTCAATAGCTCACCCACCTTGGGACCTAAACGGGCAGCTCACCTGCTCCATCGTGCCTCCTTTGGCCCGACAAAAGAGCAAATTGACAATTTTGCCAATATTTCCGTCAATCAGGCCGTCACATTACTTTTTCAGGGTCCTCTACCGGAACCTCTTCCGCTGGTAGATCCGGAAACTAATCAAGAGTGGATGATTGGCGGCACAACAGATGCCAATAGCGAAGAGAGTGATCTGCAGGAATTTTTTAAGGGATGGTTCATTGGCCAAATGTTAAGCGTAGGAGTTCCATCAAATCAATCCCTCGCATATTCCGTGCGTGAAAAGACTGTTTTCTTTTTGCATACTTTATTCACAGCCATCCAAACAAAGATTGATAGCAGCCGAGCCTTGTATTTCCAAAATCAGCTGTTTCGCCAATACGCCTGGGATAAGACCAAAGGCCCGGAGTTCACCATCAAGGAATTAACCAAAAAGATCAGCGTTGACAATGCGATGCTTCGGTTGCTGGATGGTAATCAAAATGTGAAAGGAGGTATTCAGGAAAACTACGCCCGCGAACTTCTTGAGTTGTATTCCATCGGACGAGGGCTGGAAGGTACAGTGAAGCCTTCGACCGGCCCCGGTGACTATTTCGTTTTTACGGAGACAGATGTGCAGGAGGCCGCTAAAGTTTTGACCGGATGGGATTTTGATGATACCTTTTCAACTATTGACCCAGACACGTTATTGCCGCGCGGAAAGGTGCGTGGTTCTGTCACCAATGCAAGCGCTCATGACAATTCCATAAAAACATTCAGCAGCCGGCTGGATGACGTGGTTATTCAGCCCGATCCCTTACTCTTACAAGGAAATAACCCAACGGAAGAAAGCCTGCTCGATGAAATTGACCAACTGGTTGAGTTAATCTATTCCAAACAAGAAACAGCTCGTAACATCTGTCGGAGGATTTATCGGTTTTATGTTTACTATGAAATTGACCAAACGCTGGATGATACCATTATTCAGGAAATGGCTAATACACTTATCGCCAATGATTTCAAAATTCAACCGGTGCTGGAAGAGCTCTTTCGAAGCCAGCACTTTTATGAAGCAGGCGGAGGCAACGGTGATGATAACTTTGGAGCCATCATCCGATCGCCTTTAGATCTTGTCGTAGGCACTTACCGCTTTTTTGGTATTTCGATGCCGGATTTAGCTACTTCGCCTGGTGATTACTTTGAAAAGACAGGTGAGATCATCCGTTCACTCAGCCACATGGGTATGAATTTCTATGAACCCTTTGATGTGGCCGGATATGACGCCTATCATCAATTCCCAATCTATCACCGGAGCTGGATCAGTACAAACTATCTTACCCGAAGATATGAGTTCATCACCACTCTGATACCGCAAGACAGCACAGGAGGAATGATGAGCGCAATTGATGTGGTTGATTTTGTCCGAACCAAAATACCCAACATGATTGCGTCAGATGCACGAATGCTCATCATCGAATTGGCCAAGTACCTGCTTCCTTTGTCAGATGGACTGACGTTTGATACAAACAGCGATGATAATTCCGGTTTAACAGCCGAGCGTTTAGCCTATTTTCTAACAACATTTTTGGGCACCATCGACCCCGACCCGGAAGCGGCCTGGACCACCCGGTGGACAAATTCCGTAGGAATGGAAGTCGTTGAAGGACAACTCCGAAGGCTTTTTAATGCGATGATGCAGTCACCCGAATATCAACTTTACTAAACCGATTTGGAATGAAGCGAAGAGACTTTGTTAAGAAACTATCCATGGCTGCCGTCCCTATCTCATTAGGCGGTATTCCCATCAAGCTGATGGCTGAGAATTCGTTGACGCGCATGGCCAGTCAAAGCGATAATGATCGTGTGCTCATCATTTTACAAATGCATGGAGGAAATGATGGATTAAACTCCCTTATCCCGGTGCAAGCGTACGATCAATATTACAGTCGTAGAGCTAATATTGCGATCCCCAAGAGTGGAAGTCTGCGCAAGATGATTGAATTAGATCGTACCCTGCCACCCGATGCGCAGGTTGGCCTGCATCCTGACATGCTTGGAATGAAAGATCTATACGACAGAGGTAGATTAGCTGTGGTACAAGGGGTATCTTATAAAAATAATAACGGTTCACACTTTCGTGGAAGGGATATCTCTTTCATGGGTGGAGGATTTGATGATTATTACTCTTCCGGATGGGTAGGACGTTATCTTCAACTAGAATTTGCTCCGCAATCCTATCCGGCAGATTTTCCGAATAATAATATGAAAGACCCATTGGCCATTGAAATGGGAAGTGATGTATCCCTGATTTTTCATCAGGAAGGGAACATTCCCACATCCATATCACTCGATCGAGATCCTGAAGGTTTTGCCAATCTTGTTGCGGGGTTAAACGGATTTATGGATCAGGGCATTGATCCCAGAGGCTTCCCTCCGGCTCTCCTGAATGATTCGCCTTATGGAAAAGAGATGAACTGGATATTAGGGCTGGAGGACAAAACAGAAGACTATGCGGAAAGATTGGCCGAAGTTTTTGCCCGATCTGCACCCAGCAGTATTACCTATCCTGAGCGATATCCATTTAATGCCCCCAGCGGCAGCATTCGCAATGGCCTCACTTCTCAACTTCAACTGATTGCACGCCTCCTGGATGGAGGTGGTGCCGGGCTTGGTGTAAAGACCAAAGTGTTTATGGTGAAGATTGGAGGGTTTGACACCCATGCATCGCAGGTAGAAAGCTATGATCCAACCATGGGTGTTCACGCTGCTTTGATGTATCATGTTTCGTCCGCCATGAAAGCTTTTCAGGACGACTTACGCGCCCGCGGACTAGAAGATAGGGTTTTGACAGTAACAACTTCAGAATTTGGCAGGCGGATTGCCTCCAACGGAAGTTATGGCACTGATCATGGTACAGGCGGACCGATTTTTATCTTCGGAAAAGGCGTACAACCGGGGGTAGTAGGTAAAGTACCCGATCTCGGTCCAGATAAAGGAAACATTGATATGCAATATGACTACCGGCAGATCTATGCAAACCTACTACGCGATTGGATGCTTGTTGACCAGGCTAAAATTGAGTCTGATATCTTCTTCAAAGATTTTATTAATGGCCCCAAAGAGGAAGGCGGCAACTTTGAACCGCTTCCTCTGGCCACGCAGGTCATTTCCAGTGTGAATGAAAGTTTTGTTTCCCAACGATATCATTTATCTGACTGCTATCCTAATCCAGCGAAAGATAAAACTGTTTTTAACTATCGGATTAATGCCACGGTTCATGTAAATGTAAGTTTGTTAAATGGTCAAGGGCAGCAGATTCATACGTGGGTGGATGAAGAAAAGGAAGCCGGGAGCTATGAAATGAGTGTGGAAGTGGGATCGTTACAACCGGGTATGTATCTTTATCAGCTAAAGGCTGGCTTTTATACCGAAACTAAAAAGTTGATTGTTGTATCATAACCTCACCTCCTTGATGAAACCTTACCTTTCTGTTTTACTTGTTTTTTCCCTGTGTTTATCTGTAAATGCCCAACGGAAACGGTCTCCTTACGCAGGTGGTCGGCCAGGAGTCAAGCAAAACGCTTTTCTTGAAAAACAATGGTGGATTGGCCTGAAGGCCGGTACTAATCTATCAGAGGCAACTCCTGAAGTGCGGTACGCAGTGGTATCTCCTACCAACTACAACCCTTCCTTTGGTGAAAAACAATACGACAGTTATAATAAGACTGGCAGCCAGGCTACGTTGGAGATAACTTTCTATATCAAACGCCTGTCTTTTAGTCTTCAACCGACCTATCGGCATTCCCGGTTTGCCTACAATAATCGATATGACTGGTTTAACACAGCCAACGTGGCGGAGCGGCTGGAGTTAAAATACGATCATGAACAAAAGACCGATTTTGCAGACATCCCTTTTCTGATCAAATATGACATTACAGGACATAAACTCCGCCCCTACATTCAGGCGGGAGTCTACTATTCGTTTCTTATTAGTGCCTCACAATCGGTTAAGGTTAGCGGAACAGATTTTGCCAGCGGTGGCGTGAATCAATTTAGCAATCCACCGATCATTATTGGCTCAGAAGATTTGTTTACAAACTATTGGGGCTGGATGGCCGGATTGGGTTTAGATTACAACATCGGCAATGTAAGGTTAGTGCTGGAGGGAACTTATCAGATGGGAATGAGTAACATGACCAATACCCAAAACAGGTTTAGCAACGATCGGTTAGCCGGAATAGGTGAAGCCCAAGACGATCTTAACTTGAATAACATAGTGATTTCTATGGGGGTGCTTTTTCCGATGCGTTTCTTAAGTAATAGCTTCCGAACCTTAGATTAACTCAATTTCTCACTTCTTTAGTATGAAAAAATTTCTTCTCCTTCTGGCTTCCCTTGGACTATTAACAGCATGTAGCAACGATCCTGATCCGGAAGCTGACAAAGCTAGCTTTACCCGGATTTTTGATAACAATAAATTCAATGCTGCCTATTCGCCTTTGGATATCCAACAAACACCTGACGGAGGATATTTGATCTTAGGTAGCCGAAATCTCGAAGACACAAATTTTGCCGGCATTTACCTGCTGAAAGCGGATGAATTCGGAAATTTTGTATCCGAGTTTGAAGTGCCCTCTGATCTTGTGAATCCCGTGGGAACTCTGATGAAGTCCGGAACCAGCTACTATTTCTTTGCCATGACACCCATCGGGCTTCAGTCTCAGTTAGTGGAAGTAACTGCTGACGGTCAGCTCGGGCAAATAGTTGAAGTCGGTGGCTCCTATCCGGCTTCTTCGGCCATGGATGGCAATAATTTTCTATTGTTAAGTTATGATCATCAGGATAAAGAAAGCATTGTTACCACCATTAGTCCGGCTGGTGCCATTGTTCAAGGGCCTAAGGGCTTTTCGATCGGAGCTGGTGATGCGGTGGAAGAGCCTATCATCAATCACTTTTTAAAAACCGGAAAACAATTTCCCTTCCGGGTAGGTAAATCCGGTAATCAATATTTCTTTAACGGTTTTTACAACTATACATTCTCCTTGGTGTTTTCTGATTTATCCGATGCAGAGCCTGCTGTTATTCAGGGGAACCAGGACGATGGTGGATTTAGTGAAGTGCAACCTTTGGGGGGCAATATCTTTGCAGCTGCCAGGTTTAATTTTGGTGATAACTATATTCTGCCCAGAGTGACCTTAAATACCACTGGAATTTCATCTTCGGTTGATCTGGGAGGAAATGTCATGCCTGAACTAATCGCCAATGCACCAATCAAAGTAATTCAGATGAGTGTAAATTCTTCCGAACGTCTGATTTATGGAAGTACGACAGAAGGACGCCAGATCGGTTTATTTGCATATGATCTGGCC